>Ga0335077_10001814_pt1 | contig 25402 bp, 19 predicted proteins | sample Lox_Sample_31_FD_207151 | JGI IMG/M metagenome (GOLD analysis project Ga0335077, IMG submission 207151) | Soil microbial communities from Loxahatchee National Wildlife Refuge, Florida, United States - Lox_Sample_3.1 | ecosystem: Environmental > Terrestrial > Soil > Wetlands | place: USA... | reverse complement strand
GGTTAGACCAATGCCCATTTGTTCGCCGTTGACGCGCAGCGCCTCAATTTTTTTCGTTGGAATTCCGCGTCCGAAGTCCTTGACGCGCATAACGACTCTGTCTGCGGAGGCCTCCACGCTGACCTCGGCCTTGGAACTTTTGGAGTGGCGATGGATATTGGTGAGCGCCTCCTGCAAGACCCGGTAGAGCGTAAGTTCCACGGCGCGGTCGAACCGCCGTTCCGGCTTTGGAAATTGTGCGGTAATGGCGATTCCGGCACGCGACGCAAACCCTTCGATAAGCCAGGTGGCGGCGGAATAGAAACCAACTTCGTCTAGCAAGGGCGGATGGAATAGATAAGAGAGCGTCCGGACCTGGGAAAGCGCTTCAGCCAACACCGTGGCGCATTCCGCCATTTGCGGGATTTCGCCGCCGGCGCTCAAGACATCGACAATCATTTTTGCCGCGGCGAGATTCTGTCCCAGCCCGTCGTGCAATTCGCGCGCGAATCTCCGGCGTTCCTCGTCTTGCACGCGCATCAACTGCCCGCTTAACCGCCGCAGTTGGTTTTCCGCTCCCCTGCGCTCGTAAAGTTCGCGATTCAGCATGCGATAGTGCAGCCAGAACATCAGGGCCGAGAGCGCGAACGAGACTGCGAGGATGCCGGGGAGCGCTGCAAACAAGAATTGCGATAATCGGCTTCGCTCTTGCAGCAGCTCGTCTTCGTTGCGTCGCATCTGCTGCGTGATGGCAGCGGTATCGAAGGTCGTCTTGGCTACAGCCGCCGTCAACTCGAACTGCTTCTCGGCGTCGGATCGATTTTGCGTTCTCAGATCCACCGATGCCTGCGAAACGGCGACCCGCTCCCTGGCCTTGGCGGCAAGCTCGTCGCATAATTTCAGCTGCGCTGGATTGTCGCTTGTCAATCGCCGGATTCTCGCGAGAACGACGTTCACTTCGCCTGCCGCATCCGTGAAATCCCGAAGGGACTCGGCGTTCCCCGAACCGATATAAGCCACGCGGTTCCGGCCCACGGTCGCCAGCGAACTTTCCAAGTCCCCTAGGGCCACCTCGACGTCGTATGTGTGACGAATCAAGGCCTCGCTGCCATTCAAACGGATGATGAGGGACCCGGCTACGAAGGCACTAAGAAATAGCAGGAATAGCGCCAAGGTAAACGCGACTTTCGCCTTTCGACTTGACATCGAGGCGGGGCGAGTATCTTCCATGAGTTTTGGACGCCAGCAACGTTAGCACAGTCTGGCTTCGGTTGGCGTGTGTAGCGACCCCGCGTCCAATGTGGTTACTTGATCGCCGGCGGCGCTACAAGGGACGAAATGCGAAGACAATACGAGTCCATTTGTCGGCGGCTGTTGGCCCCGGGGACAGTGTTCGCATTATCCCAGCAAAAAAAAGCGCGCGATCAGTCTCTACTTGCCCTTCTGCTGCGCCTCATGTGCCTTGATCTTGTTGTACTCCTCCGGCTCCTGGTTCAGTGTGCAGAAGACCTCTCCCCATTCGTCGTGGGGATCCTGCGCCACCGTCCAGATACGAGGAGCCGACTTCCAGGGCTGCGCCAGCACGACGGGGTCCTCGATAGTGATTTGGTAGGTGAGATAGTTCTTTGACGTGCGGGTAATCCGCTCGGTGATACGCTGCTGGTCACTGTGGTACCAGCTACCGTATCCGCCTCCTCCGAAATTCCTCATCCTCTCGTCGATGGCGATCACGTCGAGAACCAGCGTATCTCCCTCCCAACGCGCGGTCGTGTCGCCATTGAACGTAGGATCGGGATCCTTGGGATGCGGACGGTTGAAGTAGACCATGCGAACATCCATCGGGTATTCGTACAGCATCACCAGCCGTTGCGGAGTCGCAATCAGCTCCATCGGAGCATGCTGAGAGAGTTGCTCCAAGGTCGTGCTGGGAGTGCCCGCCTGATCGCAGTCGCCGTAGGGAACCGGCCTCTTGTATTTTGCTTCCATACCGGGCTTGAAGACCGGAGCGGCCTCCGGCGTCTTCTTGGGATCAAATTGCTGAAACGAGGTGGGGTCGAGTGGATAGGCGACTTGGAGCATTCTTCCGGCAGCGTCTGGATACCAGCGTCCGGTCAGGTCCACATGCCCGTCAGACATGCGCGGTGCCGGTCCGCCGGGTGGCAGCGCATGTATGTTCTCAAATCCTCCGACTATATTTTTCGGAGCCTTCCCACACTCACCATACCCGGTGCAGCTGTCGTCCGGAGATTTCGGTGTGGGGATCCTGTTTCCCTGCGCAAAAGCGGACGAAGAAGCCACGCAAAGAGCCGCAATTAAGGCTGCAGCGCTGATAGCGCTGTAGCAGAATGGTTGCTTGTCTTGTCTCATTTACAGTTTTCTCCCTTTAGGCTCTCGCCGGCAAATACTCATACCATGTTTCCCAGGGACCCAGATTAGAAGTGAAATTGGTCGGGACTGATCTTTTCCACCAATTGTCCAACGATGCGTATCTGACCATCCGGCAGTTCGAGGAACTCCGCCGAACCTCTATATTGCGTGCCGCCGGCCTTGGTCGGGCAGGCCCTGGCCGAGATGGGCTTGCCGATATTCCCGAGGAAATCCTGCCTGGAGGTGCCGTTCCTCTTCAGGGCGTTGGGGGTGATCATTTCCAGGCTCCAGGGTTCGACCTTCCCCTGGGCATTCTTCACGTCCATATGGAAATATGCGTGGGGGTTTTCCCAGTCGATGCTCGTAAGCGTCCCCGTAAGATTCAAGCACTTGCTCCCGTCGAACTCGACGGCGAATCCATGGTGTGCAAATGCGGGAGCCGCCGCGCCAAGCACAGCGAAGATTGCCACCAAAATCCCCGGAACTTTGAGTCTCATCGCGATTGTCTCCTCAACTATCGGATTTGCAAATGAGTTTGGACGCGAGCTTATTAAATCGGTGCCTTATACGCCCGTTGTAGTTCTCATGTCAAGCCGCCTTTCCCGTCTGCGTTTCCGCGTCTCTCGTTTCCTCAGCGATTGCATTCGCGGCGATTCGCTTCAACCCGCTGGGCGTGCGCCAAGGAGAGTCTTTCATTGACACACTCCGCGCAAATGTGGTACTTGCCTGCCGGTTCGATTGCTTATTAGAGGGGTTCTCTGAAAATTTAGGAGGTTCTAGTTCTATGAGTTCCGTTGGATTCAAAGGGGCGGGTGCGGTTTTAAGAGTCTTCAGCTGCGCGCGGTGGCTGGGGTTAGTGTTGGGGCTGTGCCTGGTTTGTGTCCCTCTGCACTCACAATCCACGCAAGGCACTATTCAGGGAACGGTTTTTGATCAGAGCGGCGGCGCGATTCCCAGTGCCATGGTGACCGTCGTCGACGTGGCCCGAGGGGTCACGCGAAGTTTGACCGCCGATAGTGCAGGAGCGTATGCCGCTACCAACCTGACCCCGGGTACCTATACGGTGCGCGGCGAGGCCAAGGGCTTCCAGACGCAGGAGCACAGCGGCATCTTGGTGCAGGTGGGAGAAAATATTCGTGTCGATCTTACGCTGTCGCCCGGCGAGCAGACCCAGACGGTGACTGTGACCGGAGAAGTCCCCTCGATCAATACGACCGACTCTACCTTAGGCGGAGCCGTTACTAACCAGTCCATTAACGATCTGCCTTTGAATGGCCGCAACTTCGAGCGCTTGCTGCAACTGCGCCCGGGAACAGTTTTTGCGGTAGGGTCGGGGACAGGCACAACGCAGACCAACGGCAGGCGTAACGCCAACGACAGCCTGCGGGTAGAGGGCATCACCGAAGTCAATAGCAGCCAGGGCGCAACTATCCTAAATCAGGTGTATCAGGGCGGAGATTCCGCCTCCAGCGTGCCCATCGATGCCATTCAGGAATTCAGCACCTCGCAGAATCCCAAGGCGGAATATGGCTTCCGGGACGGCGCGGTCATAAACGTGGGGATCAAGTCGGGCACCAACAGCATTCACGGCACGGCCTACGCCTTTGGACGCGACGCCTCTGCCACCGATCAGGCCAACTACTTCACCGGGCAAACCACCCCGGCCAACCTCGAGCAGTTCGGCGGGTCTGCCGGCGGGCCGATCATTAAAGACAAACTCTTTTGGTTTGCGAATTACGAAGGTCTGCGCGTGACCGTGGGGAACCTGGTCACAGCCTCGGAACCGGTAAGTGTGGCGGGAACAGGAGTCGCTTCAAGTATGGTGGACGCGTGTAACTCCTTAAACCCGACTCACGCAGCATTGGGCAACGCGGCGAACAAGGTGAACCCATTGAGCGCGCAACTTGCGGGCTTGAACGCGCAAACCTGCGTGGTCACTCCAGGTTCAGCCTCCTTTGAGAACATTTTCCCGTACATTACGAGTCAAACGGCGACAAATAATTATCTCCCTGATGTCACCACCCAAACGCCGCTCAATAACGGAATCTTCAAGAGCGACTACGCCATCAGCTCTCACCACCATTTGAGCGGCACAGCCTTTATCTCCAAATCGGCTGGCGATGCCTGGGGCGTAACCGCTACGACCGCCCCGCCAATATTAGGAGTGCCGCAGTGGTACAACGTCATTGGCTCTATGGCGCCGCCATGGTCTACCAGCTTCACCAACAATGCCCAGCAGTACTCCGGAGACTGGACCTGGACGCCCAGTTCGAGCTGGGTCAATGATTTCCGGTTGGGCTACGTTTTCCTGAACGATAACCGCGTCGCCGGAGACTCCAACCTGCTTCCGTCGAGTCCCTGGCCGAACGGCTACGGCATGAATACAGGCGTAACCAATCCGCTCTTTGGCGGACTTCCGGCGCTCACGTTTTCCAGCTTTACCCAGTTGGGCGGAGGCGGCGTCCGGACGGGACGACGCGGCCCACAAGGCGACATCGATTTGGTTGACGACGTTTCACACTTGCTTGGCAAGCATTCTTTGAAGTTCGGCTTCGAGTATGTGGACATCCTCGCCGACGGGGACACTTATCCCAACGCGTACGGCACGATCAAGTTCACGACCTTGTCAAGTTTTCTTCAGGGGACCACGAACGGCGGAAGCATCGAATACGGCAATCCCGACCAGAACTCCAGGGCCCACTGGTTCGGAGTTTTTGCGCAGGACGACTGGCGCCTCACTCCCAGAATTACCCTGAACCTCGGTTTGCGCTACGAGTACATCACACCGCCGACGGAGCGGCATAACTACCTGGGCAACTTCGATCCGACTGCAAGCGGGGGGACCCCCGCGGTTCAGCAGGTCGGCCCCGGCACGGCATATGGTCCTGAATACAACGCCGGGTGGGGGTTGCTGTCGCCGCGGCTGGGCATGGCCTGGGACATCTTCGGCAGCGGGAAGACGGTGCTCCGTGCAGGAGCCAGCTTGATGACCGACGCCTCCGTGCTGGGGGCGTTCATTGATATCACTCCTTTCGGGGTGAATTTCCCCAGCATCGGCGTGAACAATAGCAACACGGCGATAAACGCCAACACGCCGCAAACCGGCAATTTTACGAACGCCCAGCTCAATTGGAACACGACCGGGGCCACCATATTTCCGAGCACTTTCAGCCAGGTGACCAACGGCGTTACCTACACCGGGCCCTCGTGCAATGTCGCGGGTGTCGGCGCCGGCCCGTGCCAAACGGGTGGAGTAAATCCCAATTTCAAGCACACTTATGTCGGCGAGTGGAATCTGGATATCCAGCAGGCCATTACGAACAAGTTGACGCTGGATGTGGCTTATGTGGGCAACCACGGCTATGACGAAGAGGCCATCCGCGATCTGAACCAGCCTCCGATTGGGACGGGATGGGCAGGAACTCCTACAGCCAATTGCCTTAGCCCCGCCAGTGTTGCTGCGAATTACAACAACTGCAAAGTCAGCGCCGCTCAAGAACTTGCAGCCGAAGCCTACAGCGCCAAATATCCGTATCTTTCCAACATAGACGTGGCGACGAACGGGGACTTTTCCAACTACGACGCGTTGCAGGTAACCTTCCAGGGGCGGAACTACCACGGGTTGTCTTTCCTCTCCGCCTACACCTGGTCCCATGCTCTGAGCGTGAGTGACGGGAATAGCGTGAATACGTCGAATCTCATGCCCACCGACAGCACCAACCTGCTTCTGAACTACGGAAACGGCGCCATGGATCTCCGGCACCGCTTCACTTTTTCGCCGACCTACCAGATCCCTGGGCTGAAGTCCCCGGGGCAGATGCTCGAAGGTTGGTCCGTTAACGCCCTCGTGACTGTGCAGACCGGGTTTCCCTGGACCCCGAGCGATACCACTACATTTGACTGGCTTGGGACTGGGGAGAACGGCAACTCGGGAATCGGCCTCGGCACCACCCAGTATTGGAATTACAGCGGACCCAAGTCTGCCTTCACCGTCAACAGTGGGAACCCGATTCCCTGTTGGACTGAGGGCACCGTAAAGGGCTGCACCTCCGGCACCGCGAACGCGCAAGCAGCGGCTGCCTGGGCAACCTGCCAGCAGGCCGCCCAATCTCCGTACGCCGGCAATGCCACGCTGCAAGGATTGGCTCTGGCTGCACTCGCTAGTGCTAATGGCGCCTGCTACATGCAGAACGGGGGCATTCTGACTCCGCCAGCTTTCGGAACTGTGGGCAATGCAGGCAGGGGCATGTTCACTGGTCCAAACTTCCGCAACGTGGATTTCTCGATTGCGAAGATCTGGAAGTTCAAAGAGCGGTATACCGCCCAGTTCCGATTCGAGACGTTTAATCTCCTCAACCGTACCGATTACGCCTCTGGCGGCGCCAATCCGACTTCAGGGCTTGGGGCGTTCGGCACTTCCACCTCCACGCCGGACACTTCCAACGCCGTGCTCGGTTCAGGAGGCCCGCGCCATATTCAGTTCGGCTTGAAGTTGGCTTTTTAGCCGATTCAGTTAGGCTTTAGAAGGGAAGAGGGACCGGAACGGCTAGTGTTCCGGTCCCTCTTTTTATTCAGAAGTGCAAATCTTATTTATCTGGGGGAGCGACGACCTCATCGCCGATCGCTTTATTATATTCCGCGATGTCGGACGGCGAGCAATACATCTCGCGAATATCGAAACCATGGGGTTGCAGCTTCAGCGGAAAGTTCTTCAGGGCGAACCACGGCTCCGTATACATCTTCGGATCGGTGATTGTCAGCGTGAGCTCAATATGGTTTTGATCGGCCCGGTGAAACCGTTCTTCCACCTTTAATTCGCCGCTGTGGGGCCGGCCTTGATTATCGATCCAGGTCCGGTCACTCATCCCGACCGTCTCAACTACAAACGTATAGTCGTCCGCCCATTTACCCACCGAGTAGCCGTTCCACCTTGGTTCGGGATTCGTGGGAAGCTCGCGGCCGTCGGTCCAGATGACGCGCCAGGTCCGGTAAAATTGGTTCAAGATAATTACCTGGTCGGCCGTCTGCGTGATTTGGATGGTTCTGAATTCAGAAAGGTCCAGGCGCGGAAATCCCGGCGGGTCGCAGATGTCTACCGGATCGTTTCCCTCAACCGCGGGCACCGATCGCACACCGAGGCCCGTCGGCTTGTGGGACTCCATGGTCTTTTCGCCCAGCGGCGTGTAGGGCAGGGGATTGGGAATGTGTCGCTCGTCAGGTTCTCCCCCCGGCGGATTGTTGTTGCCCGGGAGCACCGCCCGGTGCTCGGCCGCTCCCGTCGGCTGGATGATGGCGTCCCAAACTCCGGAGATGTCATGCTTCGGAGCAGGGGCCGGCTTCAGAGCGTCATAGGCAGGTCCGCGAAGCGGCGCACTGTTCCACTTGTCGATGTGGAAATCATCGACTGACTGCGGCGGAGCGGTCTGGGCGCGCGAAACATGAGGCAGCGCCGAGGCCAAGATCATCGCCATCGGCGAGATCATCCAAATCGAACGTTTGGGCATATCGAGATTGCTCCGCAGCTTGGATTCGATTTTCGAGCGGGGTCAGTTTCAGGGCTTGAACACTTGTCCGTTAATCACGATGCGGCCTTTGAATTTTCCGATCGGACGTCCGTTCTTTGCCGGCGTCACGTCGATCACCACCTGATCGCCGGGTTTGAACGTGCTCTCGCTCCACCCGGCCGTCGCCTGGTTGACCGCATTCTGGGCTTCAATCACCCAATGGGCCGTGTTACCGCTATCGTCCTTGGAGTCGACCTTCAGAAACACGTGTGGATTCGCCCAAATGTACGCAGTCACCGTTCCCTTGACCGTCAGTGTCTTGTCGATATCGTATGCCGCATTCCCGTGATGCGCGAGCAGGGGCAAGGAGACGCTCCAGAAACCTACAGCCAAGAGTGCGATCGCCCTGAACTTGACCTTCATTGGACCCCTCCGTTTATGGGCAAGAGTGTACGCTCCCACGAGCGCTATTGATAAGACAAAAAGATGCAACCTACTCTTCGCTGCTGCGTGCCGTCTCGGCCTCTACTTCCACGCAGAGTAGACCGGTTTGCCGACGAGCTTTGAGGGATCCGCGCCCGCGCGTGGAGTGAACTTTTGCGCGCGGCCGTTGCCGACTTCAGCGACGTAGACATTGCCTTCCTGATCGACGCTCATCCCATGCGTGTTGAAGAGGCCGCCCGGATTGTCCGATAGCGTGCCCCAGGCGTACAGGAGGTGGCCATCGAGATCGTACTCGACGATCCTGGAGTCGCGGTCGTCCACAGCCCAAAGGTGACGGTCGGCGGAGATGTACAGAAAATTGACCGAGGAGTATTTGTCCAGCGGCCACTGGTCGAGGAATTTGCCGTTCTCGTCGAACACCTGGATACGGCGATTGCTGCGATCGCAAACGTAGATGTGGTGCGTGACGGGATCGGCGGCGATGCCGTGGACGACGTTGAAGTAGCCCGGCCGGGTCTCCGGCGCGCGCCCTGGCCCCAACCCGCCCTCGCCCTTCTGGCCCCAAGCCATCAGGTACTTGCCATTCTTATCGAATTTCACAATGCGCGTGCCGTTGTATCCGTCGGCGAGATACATGGTGCTGTCGGGCAGCCAGGTGATGAACGTGGGACGGTTGAAATGCGTCTCATCGGCGCCGGTCTTATCGGGCGTGCCGATAGTTTGCAGAAGCTGCTTGCCATCATTGCTGAACTTGAAGAGCACTCCCTTGTAGTCGTCCACCACCCATACGCTTTTCGCCGGGTCATAGGGATTGATGTAAACAGCGTGAGGCCGCTCGAGGAGCTTGTCCCATTGCGTCCAGGATTCCACGATGTCGCCGGAGGAGTTGACCACCACGAGATTGTGTTCCCAGCGCGCGTCCACGCCGGCCTTGCCTTTCCAGAGTTTGTCGGCATCCTCGGGCTTGTCGCCGGGAGCGCCGCCGCCCGGCAAACTCGCCACCGGACCCTGTGAGGCGTTGCGGAACGGAACTTCGGCGGTCGGGAACGAAAGGCTGGGCCCGAATTCCGGAACTGGGGTTTGCGGCGGCCGCTTCAGCAGGGGCTCTTCGCCACGCTGCGCGATGAAAACGCGGTTGGGGCTTTCGGCGAAGATGCCTTCAACGGCGCCCCAGGTCCAATTGTCGTGGCCCGGCAGTTGCGAAAGCGGCTTGGGCCAGCCGACAACGACATCGTAAGGGCCGGTGACATCCTCGCCACCCTTTTCGCCCGGCACCGCGGCGAAACCCGCGCCCGGTTTCGATGCGCCTCGGACCGGCATGAGGCGATTGCCCGCCACGAAGCCCAGCACAAAAAAAGCGGCCATGCCCAACAAAACGAGTCCACGCATACGCATGCCTTGCCTCCTCACCTGCTCGACGATTGTGCAACCAGTGGCACGACTGCCCCTTTGGGTGACCGAGGGGATTCGCCGCCCAAACCTTCGGCTGCAGAGGATAACACGCAATTTGCGCGGCACATATTCCGCTTTACGCCTTGTGAGAGCGCACGAGTTGACGTATGAAGGAGGGCGCATTTTGGGGCTAGGTCAATTGAGCCGGGCTCTCTGGACTTTGAAGAGGACATCATGACGGACAAAAAAATCACCGTGGCGTGCATTGGGTTAGGGCGTATGGGGGCCGGAATTGCTCACAATGTGCAGCGCGCCGGTTTCAAGCTTGTCGTATACAACCGCACACGGGAAAAAACCGAGCCCTTCGTTGCTTCCGGCGCGGTGTTGGCGCTGACGCCAAGGGAAGCCGCCCTGGCTGCGGACGTCGTCGTCACTTCGCTGATGGACGATGCTTCCGTGCTCGAAGCCGTCAACGGCAAGGACGGACTCCTTGCCGGTCTCCGCCCCGGCGCAGTTCACGTCGGCACCACCACGATCTCCCCGAAACTCACCGCCCATCTGGTTCAATTACATGCAGCCCGAGGCAGCCAGTTTGTAGCGGCTCATGTCTTCGGAAGGCCCGATGCGGCGGCGGCAGGAAAGCTCATCTCCCTCGTCGCAGGGAAGCCAGAAGTCATCGAACGCGCCCGGCCGGTCATCGACGCATATTCGGCTCGCGTGGTCCTGCTCGGCGATGACCCTGCCCAGGCTTCCAGCATGAAGCTCGTGGGGAATTTCTTCCTGGCCGGATTGCTCGAAGTCATGGGCGAAGCTTTTGCCTTTGCGGAAAGAAGCGGTGTTTTGACCGCGTACAGTGAGATGCTGAAGGGTTACCTGCCGGGTTCGCAGGAATACGTGGAGAGAATTCGCAGCTGCGATTTCGATCGCGCGGGCTTCACATTGGACGCGGGTCTGAAAGACATTCGTCTGATTCTCGACGCGGCTGCCGAGGTGCACGTTCCGTTGGCGTGTGCCAAGCTGATCGAGGAAAAGTGCATCGCCGCGCAGGCCCGCGGTCTCAATCAGCAAGATTGGTCGGTCTTCGCGGCCGTCTCTCGCCTGGACGCCGTTCGCCAGCAATGATGGAGAGGTTTGGGGTGAGCGACGGGATTTGAACCCGCGACCCTCGGTTCCACAGACCGATGCTCTACCGGCTGAGCTACGCTCACCACCGCTGAGGGGTCGACAACTTGGCAGGTTGGGCCTTAAGAATCTTTGCACAACCTTTATACAATCACGTTTCGGAAGTTTAGCACGCCTCGATGTTTCACTGAACAGCCCCAAACGTCCACGAAGAAGGGCAGCCAGCACGCGAGATTGGAAATTTCCGCCTGCCGCGGTTGAACTCGATACTACTCGGGTTTGTTTCCGAATGCGGGATCGCTGATGAGTTTCATGTACTGGATCATCTCCGACGGCACGCAGATCTGTTCCTCCGCCTCCTGATCCGGAATCCAGCGGTATTCGTTCTTCGAAAGTGTAAAGGGCTTGGTGAAGATTGTCGGATCGTCGACGGTCACAACCATGTTCATGTGGTTATGGTCCACGCGCGTGTAGCGCTCCTCGATCATGGCGTTGACGCTGTGCGGATATCCTGCCTTATCGAGCCAGGTCTGGTCGTTGATTCCCGTTGTATCGATCACCAGTGTGTAATCACCGTCCCAATGGCCCACGGAATAACCGTACCAGCGCGCGGGCACCCCGTCCTTGGTGTCGATCTTCTTTGGCAGCTCGTGCTTTCCGTCCATCCAGACGTAACGCCATATCCGCTGGTACTGGTGCAAGACGGCAATTCTGTCCGTCGAAAACGTGGCAAACGCAATCCCCCGCGTTTCAAACTCCAGATTCCGTGGAATCCCTATGGGATCGCATGTGTTCATCGGATCGTTGGAGTGGCCTGTGCCGACTGCGGTTTCGGGCTTATTGAGGCTGAAGCGCTTCTGCCCCTCCGGCGTCAGAGGCGGAATTTGCATCCGCTGAGGGGTTAGATTCCCCGCCCAGGAACCGCTGATGTCGTGCACTGGCGCGGGCCCCCCGGGAGTCGGATCGGGCTTCAAGTAGTTCCCGTTATATAAGCTGTCCTTCGATCCGGGCGCCGGTTGTCTTGCCTGCCCTGAGGCAACGGACGAGAAGGCCAGCAGCAAGCCCATGCCCACAATCGATAACGCCACCCACTTACGCATCTTCGCGCTCCCCCGTCGAGGTCCTTCGCCTACAAACCGCGAAATTCTCCCATTTTTTGCTCAGCTTCCGCAATCCTTTTCCTCCGCTCGCGGTCCGGAGCGCGCCATCCGAACGTTCGCTCACCGAATCCGTTGACCCCCGGGAACCGTGGCCATACAATCTTCTCTATAAGCTCATATAAGTTCGATGGCAATCGGTTCCGCGCGGAAGAGAAGAGAGGGAGCGCCATGTGCCCAGACAAGAAAATAGACCGCAAGGCTGACGGCGCGATCCTTGCTGCAGCCCTGATTACGGCGGCTTTTTTTGCCACGGCTGCTGCTTTCACCGCCGGCGCTGCTGCTTCGTCCGCCACTGAAGACACCTCTCGCTTGGTTTCCGTTCAGCATCTTCCGGTAGACCTCACGGCCTGTTCCTCAGATAGCTCCGTGGATGCCGGTCTCAGCGCGAATTTCTCCGCTCCCGGGGAACAATCGCTATTTGCCGCATTGCAGCGGGACCCGTCTCAGCGCGGGGCCGGACAGCAAGCTCGCCCGTACAGGGTTCCAAATAGCGAGCAGGAGGAAAAAGATGCCGCCGAGGCCCGCGCTCACGGCGCGCGCACGCCGCTGCGCACCATCCGCGACACCGCTCCCACTTACAGTGCGGTGGCCGTTGACGTCAACTCCAACGAAGTCATCCTCCAGGACAACAATCTCTGGGAGTACCAGGTTTTCGACCGCCTCTCGCCTACCCCCGCCGGATCGAACGATATCAGCCAGCCCAAGCGCACCGTTCGCGGCGACAAGACTCTGATCCAGTTCAATAACGGTCTCTATGTCGATCCCAACGGAGACATCTTCTCCGTCGAATCCGACACGGGCGATAAGATGGTGCGCTTCGCGCGCGACGCCAGCGGCGATGTTCCTCCCAAGGCCGCTCTGCACACGCCGCATCGCGTGTACAACCTCGCCGGCGACGAAATGAGGCAGGAACTCTTCGCCACCGTCGAATATCCCCCGCAGGTCGTCGTGTATCGCAAGGACGCCTCCGGCGAAGACGAGCCTCTGCGCGCCATCGCCGGTGACGCCACCGGTTTGGACGCGCCGCACGGCATCGCCGTCGATGAGAAAGACGGCCTGATTTTCGTCAACACCTGGGGCCATCACAGCGACGTTGACGTCGCCGGCACCGGAAAATGGTTCCCCCCAGCGATCAAGGTTTTCGCCGTGAATGCCTCCGGAGACGTCAGGCCGCTGCGCGTGATTACAGGCGACAAGACGCAACTCGATTGGCCGGCGGCCATGAAGTTCAATCCGGAAAACGGCGATCTCTACGTGGCCAACGATATCGGCCAATCGATTCTGGTCTTTGCCAATGCGGCGAAGGCGAATGGAGACGTAGCCCCGGCGCGCGTTATCCACGGGCCGTCCACGCGGCTGCGCAATCCCACGGGAGTGGCGCTGGACCTCAAGAACAAAGAGGTTTGGGCTTCGAATCTGGGGAACTCCTCGGCCACTGTCTATCCGCTGATGGCCGACGGCGATGTGGCGCCGCTGCGCGTCATTCGCAGCGCGGAAGAGAGCAAGCGGGGAGTGAATTTTGGGAGGACCGCGGCGGTCACCTACGACCCGATACGCCAGGAGATACTGGTACCGAATTGAGTGAACCATCCGCAGATTGCGGTGTTCGCCAGGTCGGCGACAGAAAACACGACATACCTGAGATCGATCGAAGGGCAGAAGTCGCTTCTGGGCCGGACCATGCACGACCTCGGCTTCGACGCCATTCACGATGAGATCGTGGTAACGAGCGCTCTCGCGCAGGCGATCCTCACGTTCCGCGGAGCCGCCAACGGAGAGGAAGCTCCGATCCGCTCCATCCAGGGAGACAAGACGCACATCAGGGGCCTGGGCGTCACCGCCGCCGTGGGTAAGGTAACCGTCGACCCGGAACACAACGAAATCGTCATCGCCAATGGCGATAACACCATCCTCGTTTTCGACCGCCTCGCTCAGGGGAATGTCGCGCCGAAGAGGATTTTGGGCGGTCCGGACACCCAGCTGAAACTGAGCGGCGCCAGCGGAACCTGCGTTCGCATCGATCCCATCCACAATCTCTTGCTCGTGCCCACCGGCGGTATTGCCGGCGGCCGGGTTCTGATTTTTGATCGCGACGCCAGCGGCAATACGCCTCCGCGTGCGGTCATTCAGGGGCCTGTGGCCATGGGCAATCAGTTTGAGGTCTACGCTCCCCAGTTACGCCTGGTCTCTTACCCCCACGGCTCCAATATCGAAATCTGGAAGATTCCCTTGAATGGAGTAAGCACCGAGCCGCCCTTGAAAATCCCGGCGCCGGTGGGCCGCGGCGGCAATACCGAGACAGGAATTGTTCTCGATCCTCTGCACAAAGAGGTCATCATCGCTACCGCAGCGGGCAATAGCATCATGACCTTCTCTGTCCCGGAAGTGTACGACGAGTGGCCCGCCGCCCATCCGGTCACGTCTACGAACTCGGCGCAGAAATAAAGATTCCTCGCCCTTAGGCGAGGAATCTAACTCTGGCAAACATTTAAGGGAAAATCACTGAAGAACGCGGTTGGGCCGCGTTCGCAAAGGCGGTTGAGCTCTTGCGGCCTAGTAGTTCGACCCGCCGCCTTGACCGCGGCCGCCTCCATTGTTGTCGCCCCTGCCGCCGCCCCCAGAACTATCCCGCAACTGCGTGCCGTCCGGAAGCGCGATGTGAGCGATGCGGCCAACAGGGTTGCCCGTCTTGGATTGATGTATGTAAATCGTGATCACGTCGCCGGGATTTACCGACGACTTGGTCCATCCGAGGAGGCTAAGAGCCGATGGGCTGCCGAGTTCGCCGGCCCAATGCACGACCTTGCCATTGGCATCCTTGACGTCGAAGGTGATGATCGAGTGCGGATTGGCCCAGGCGAACTTCGTCACGGTGGCGTCCTTTAGAGTCACTTCCTTACTCTCGTCGTACGCCACGTTTCCGTGATGCGCAAACATCGGGACACACAGCCCCAGACTGCCCGTAACCAACAGCAGCGCGACGAACTTCACTCTCATACCTCGCTCCTTTCGCGTGCTTATGCCCCCCGTCACAAGAAAACGTGCGACGGTTCAGGTCTCAGCCAGCCACCACTAGAAGTGAAATTGGTCGGGGCTGATCTTTTCGACCAACTGCCCAACGATGCGTATTTGACCATCCGGCAGTTCGAGGAACTCCGCCGAACCTCGATACTGCGTGCCGCCGGCCTTGGTCGGGCAGGCCCTGGCCGAGATGGGCTTGCCGATGTTCCCGAGGAAATCCTGCCTGGAGGTGCCGTTCCTCTTCAGGGCGTTGGGGGTGATCATTTCCAGGCTCCAGGGTTCGACCTTGCCCTGGGCATTCTTCACGTCCATATGGAAATAGGCGTGCGGGTTCTCCCAATCGATGCTCGTAAGCGTCCCCGTAAGATTCAAGCACTTGCTCCCGTCGAACTCGACGGCGAATCCATGGTGCGCAAAAGCAGGAACCGCGGAGCCCAAAGCAAATAGTACGATGACCAGGGTACCGAGCTTAACTCTCATGGAATGTCTGCTCCGTTTAGCGGATTTGGGAACGAGTTGGGATTCAGACCACCCGTTATAATGTGCATTAAAATACGCTAGCTGCGCTTCAACGTCAAGTTTCGCTGGTCCCTCAGCACGTTCTACGCGTTCTTCGCAGTGCAGTTACGCGGCTGCACGGTCCTTCAGATTCTGGCCTGTCACTTGTGGGAAAATGGTGGTTGAGCGCCCGATCATGGACCCCATTTACATCGAATCATTCATTACGTCTGCCGAGGCCCAAGCTTTGGTCGCAGCGCTGGAGTCTTTGCCCTGGACGCGAGGTCAATTCAGAGGAAGGCCCGTTCCCCGAGAAGAAGTATGGATGGGGCCGTATCCATACAGGTTTTCAGGGCGTACGCTGGCCCCGGCCGTGTGGACTTGGGAAATCGAAACAGTCGGGGAAAGAATTCGAGCGCAGTACGGCGGCGCTTACAATAGCGCGCTGCTGAATCGATACTTGAACGAACAAGACAGCGTTTCATGGCATTCCGACGACGAGCCGGAGATGGATCACGCGCATCCCATCGCGTCCCTTAGTCTTGGCGCCTCGCGCATTTTCCGGGTACGGGCGATCCGAAGCAAAGAGGCGCGAAGTTACCTGCTAACCTCCGGAAGTCTCCTGGTGATGCCGCCCGGATTCCAGCAGAAATACCAGCATTGTGTGCCGAAGTCGAAGACTCCTTGCGGCACGCGCATCAATTTGACGTTTCGCCGAATGAAGCTGGCAGGCGAAACTTCACCTTGAAATCCCCGCTCGAATCCGTTCTCAGACGGAATCGGTGGCCGCTTTCGCCGCCGGCCGCGGAAAGGTGAGCTCCAGCATTCTTTGTCTGAGGGATTCGCCTACGTCCGCAAACACCTCATTGCAAGTGTGGCGTAGACGCTGCTCCGCCGAACGTACCAGCGTTTCCAGGTGCTCGGTAGATTCCTGGCTGAACTTGCCGATCGTTTCTTGCAGCGACGAACGCGAAAGCTGTTCGAGACGCAGTTCGTGGGCTTCGATACTTTGATCGGCCAGCAGCGCGATAGTCTCCCGCAGTCTGTTTTCCTGGCTTTGCGCTTCGGTCCGAATGGCGTCGATGACGGAATTCGCCTGCGCCAGCAAATCCTGGCTGGCCTTGTTTATCGTGCCCTGCGCATCGTCCGCAAAAGCAGCTCGCAGTCGCGAAGCGAGTTGTTCGCCGTCCGCTTCGCATGCGGCGCGGATCTGTTCGCGCTGGCCGTCGATAAACGCTGTGATCTGCCCCGAAGCGGCCTCCGCTTTGGCGGAAAACTCGTGAAGCGCGGCCTCGGCTTTTTCTCGGACGTTGTCGGAAGCCGCGTGCAGCCCTTTTTCCAGTACCGCTTGCATGCGTATTTGCGCCTTTTTCTCGCACCACTCCGACACTTTGAAAAGCGATCCGAACGCCGTGTACGTCGCGTCCGTCGCTTTGTCTTCGAGTTCCGCAAGCCATTTCGCCGTCGCCGCGCGGCCGGACTCTTCCATCTGCCGCTCCGAATTGCCGGCGAGTTCCTGCATGAGATGTTGCATTCGGCCGGCCGCCGCTTCCATGGCCTGTTCGGAAACCCGCGCGAGACTATCCTGCGAGTTGCGCAGAGACTCTTGCGCCGCTATCGTGGCCGCCTCGATGCTTCTGAGCGTCTCGTTCGTGCCGTCGAGACGGCTGTTGAGTTCGGACTTCAGCTGAGCCGAAAACTTTTCGATCTCCATCCCCGCCGCTTGCTGCACCATGCGCAGCTGCTCGGTCCAAGTAGACATGGCATCCTCGGCGCGATGCATCATCTCCTGGCTGGCGGTCTCGATTGCCGCGGCAGCGCGGGATTCAATGCTTTGCCCCGCCGCGAGCGTCAGCACGTCGAGTTTGGAAAGCTGCTCGCCCAATCGTTCTTCGGCAGCCTGCAATTTCCATAGGGAGTCGTGCAGCCGCTCATTCTGCTCATCGAGGTACTGGCGCAATCCATCGAGCTTCAGGTCGACTTCACCGGTGGCCTGAGCGAGCTGCGCGGTATTCTCCTTGATCCGCAACTCCGCCGCCTCCAGCTGTATGAGGGTTCTCCGGGATTTCTCGTCCTGCTGATCCAGCGCCCCGCGCAGGGCACTCAGTTTTGTCTCCGTTTGCGCCGTTGCTTCCGTAAGGACTTGACCCAGCCCCGCCACGCGAGCCGCCGCCTCTTTTTCCATGGCGGCGGATTCTCGCTTTATGCGCGCGATGGATTCGTCCGCGACGCTTTTCAGCGATCGCTCCATCTCTTGCCGCCACTCGTTGCGAAGAGCTGCCCATTCGGTTTCCAAACGTTCCTTGCGAAAAATAATCATGGCTTTGTCAGATGACCCCGCGAATCAATATGCAGAATTGCTGCATAAATGTAGCACAGCCTCGCCTCGCAATGCAGGCCGTCGCGCGCTTCGCCGAAGGCCTCTTCCGAAAATGGAGCAAGAACATGTCTGCAGGCTCCGCCGATTACAGATCCGAACGCCCCAGCTTGGTTTCCAAAGCCCTTTGTTCTAGAGATTTCACTCGGATCTTGAACACCACCCGGCGGCTGAGCGACCGGTCTTCTTTTCCCACCACTTCGATCGGCTCGGCGCTTCCCCTTCCCGTGGCCGAAACAAAATCCAGAAAGCACCTATGGGCTTCCGAAGAGTTAGACTCAGGACCGTTATCGAGCACATCCAGGCCCTCCTGCACGACCGAGATCGAACGGGCCTGGCTCAATCTCAGATTGGCTTTTTCATCCCCTTCGGAACTGGTGTGGCCTTCCACCACGATGGACCCGATTCCCGGTTTGATCTGAGGGGAACAGGCGGTGGCAACAAATTTTGGAATGAACTCAGCCACAAATTGCTTGCCCGCCTTTGGAATATCTGCTTTCCCTTGTTCGAACTTAAGCAATCCCTCGGGGACAAGCACCAGCAAGCCCAGCGGGTCCTTGGGATCCGCCTGTACTTCAACGCCCCGCATTTGAAAATCCTTCAGGGTTTGCTGAAACCGCGATAGCACTTGGCTTTTCGTTCCCTTGGTCTGCTGCAAAGCATTGTTGAGCATGGCCACCAGCAGGAGAATAAAGATCACCGCCAGCGAGGTCATCAAATCGCTCAGGGAGCTCGATAATCCCGTGTGTTCATGCTCGCCTTGCATCCGGGGCGCCTCCTAGCCTTTCCAGCGAATCGGTAAGCTCCTGCAAACGCGCGGACATCACATTCACATCCGCTGTGATTTCGCTCAGCGCGGCGTTCAAAGTGGCGAATTGATACTCCATGTCCTTCACGTCATTGGCACGGCTGTGGAGTTGCTCGATAACCTCCTCTAGTTGCCGGGCGCTCCGCGAAGACCACTTTTCCACCTTATCGACGACCGTGGACGTGGCGCTGTTGGTCTGCTCCACACTCTCCTGCAGCGTGGCCGCCATCTGCGTTCCTAGATCGTTCACCTTCTCCGAGAGATCGCGGACAACGCCCGTAAGCGTCACCGCCATGTGGGTGATCGACGATCCCGCGGTCTCATTCATCTGCACCATGAACTGCCGCAGGACCGCTGTGGAGGCTTTGACCTGGATCTTGCTCAGTTCGATCTGCTCGGAGCTCGATTTTCCGGCGGTCGTGGCCCAATCCGCCATCGCGGCAATATCGCGCTGCAGGTCAGCCAGGACGCGTACGGAAGATAGCCGCGGCATCAGTTCATCGATGCTCGAGACCAACCGCAGCCGTGCCCTGGAAAGCTGATGAGCCAGCCGCTTTTCCGCCAGCAGAAAAATGGTCGCGGCGAGCAGCGCCGCAATGGACGACACGAACTTCCCGGATAGTCCTTCGATCAGGAGCGGCAAACCCTCGATCTGATTGGTCTGCGTATTGATGCGCACGTCCAGCAGAGCCACCAAGATGGCCAGAAACGTGAAAAGCAGCCCAACGCTGGTGACTACGCCGGGAAGGGAATTGTAAAAGGCGCGATTGAGATGCGCTCCCCAAAGCGCAGACTCCGTGAAGCTGCCTTCCGCGCTTTGGGAGGCCCAAAACTCCTCCTCGCCCGTTTTCGCCGGACGAACGACTACCGTCGAAGCATAGCCATTCCAGGCATGCGAGAGGGCGGGGAAGCCGGCCAAAATATTGGAGAGCGACGCAAAGGCGCCGGCCGCGAGTCCGTTTGTCGAACGGTCATTCGGGGTGCTCCTGGCTCCAGGAAACGTTCGTGAACGAAGCTTGTCAATCCGATCGGCGGCATCGAGCAGAATCCCGGACTCTCTGCGTACCTCACGAAAGAGGGATAGAAGCACGCCTAAGGGCACCGCGAGGAGTCCGATTGCGGCCAGCCAGGCGAATTTCGGGGCGTCCAGTCCCCAGATGTTCCAGTGGGCCCGCAAAAGATCGAGAAGCGTCATGCCAGGTTGCCCATAGGCTTCCTACGCACCAAGTTCTGAAACGGGCAGAGGAGTCGGAGTTACGAGCGGGCGGTACCGTTCAGACCAAACTTGGCCTGTCGAATTCACCTCCCGGACGCTGTCCAAAACTAAAAACGATTATCAACTCTTCCAGATGCACGGGAACCGAGGGCTGGGCTCGAATCTACCAGCACGCGAAGGCGCACCGCATCGCTTCTGAGAAGATTGGAGTTAGTACCATGAGACGGTAACAATGTGCAATCATCTGCACTGAATCAGAACGAAATTTGCTGTGGAAATCGAAACGCTTGAGGAAATCGCCTGTGAGTTCTACTCCCCATCGGCGCCACCTAAAAATTGCCGCGCCGAATCTGCCTGAGGTGTCGGCACTCTGGTTGCGTCCCGAGCAAGCAAACTGGATTCTCGTGTTGGCGCACGGAGCCGGAGCCGGAATGCAGCATCCTTTTCTCGCAAGGCTTTCCCTGGAATTGGCAGCCGTTGGGATAGCGACGCTGCGGTATCAGTTCCCCTATATCGAACAGCGGCGCCGCGTGCCGGATTCGCCCGAAATATTGACCTCTGTGGTTCGGGCCGCAGTGCTTACGGCCAGCGAAGTGTCACCCGAACTGCCGGTGCTCGCCGGAGGCAAATCGATAGGAGGACGCATGACGTCCCAGGCGGCGGCCGCCAATCCGCCGGAATTCACGAAGGTGAAAGGCTTGGTGTTCTTCGGGTTTCCGCTGCATCCGCCCGGCCGGCCAGGCACGAAGCGTGCCGAGCATCTGGCCCAGGTCGCCCTGCCCATGCTCTTCCTTCAGGGCACAAGGGATCAATTCGCCGAGCTCAACCTATTGCGCCCGATTTGCGCGAGTCTGCGGAGCCGGGCAACGTTGCGGGAAATCGAAACCGCCGACCACTCGTTTCATGTGTTGAAGAGTTCAGGCAAGACCGACGCGGAGGTTCTGCGCGAATTAGCCCAATCTGTCTTTGCCTGGGCGGGACGTGCCTCCCCCGGGAATTCCACTTCGTCCTTGGGAGCCCGGAAGGACTAGCGCCTTGTCCGTTTGCCGTTCTTTTTGCTCTTCTCCTCGATCGTGGCTTGCGCTGCCGCGAGCCGGGCGATAGGTACGCGAAACGGTGAAGCGCTCACGTAGTTCATGCCCACGCGATAGCAGAATTTTACGCTTTCCGTATCGCCGCCGTGTTCGCCGCAAATGCCCACCTTGAGGTTGGGACGCGTAGCCCGGCCTCTCTTGATGGCCCAATCCACCAATAGGCCCACGCCCGTCACATCCAGGGTTTGGAAAGGGTCGCTCGAGAAAATCGCCGCATTCTCTTCATCCATGTATTGAGGGAGGAAGCGCCCGGCGTCGTCGCGCGAAAGGCCCATCACAGTTTGAGTCAGGTCGTTTGTGCCGAAGCTGAAAAACTCAGCCTGCTCGGCCAGTTGATCCGCAAGCAGTGCCGCCCGGGGTAATTCGATCATGGTCCCCACGATATAGTCGAGTTTAATGCCGGCCTTTTTGATCAGGTTATCCGCGATGCGCCGCGTCTCATCCACCAGTATCTTGAGCTCCTTCTTATCCAGCGTGAGCGCGTGCATGATCTCGGGAAAAACTTTTACTCCCCCCTTCCTGCATTCCAGGGCCGCTTCGATGATGGCGCCCACTTGCATGTCCAGAATTTCGGGATAGGTAATCAACAAGCGGCAACCGCGATGTCCCAGCATGGGATTTGACTCGCTGAGTTGTTCCACCCGGCGAGCCACCACCTCAGGCGACAAGCCAATCTTTTGCGCCAACTCCTTCTGTTTCTCCGCGTCGTGAGGCACGAATTCATGGAGCGGAGGATCGATCAGCCGGATCGTCACCGGATGGCCGTCCATGGCCCGGAAGATCCCCATGAAGTCGCCACGCTGAAATGGCCGAAGCCGATCGAGCGCTCTTTGCCGAGCCTCGTGGCCGTCGGCAATGATCATTTCCTGAATCGCGAGTTGCCGGTCGGCGCTGCGTTCTGGATGCTCGAAATCCTTGAAGAACATGTGCTCGGTGCGGCAGAGTCCAATTCCCTCCGCGCCCATCTCCCGAGCTTTGTGTGCATCCTGGGCCGTGTCCGCGTTGGCCCGAACTCCCATGCCGCGAATCTCATCGGCCCACTTGAGGATGGTGTAGTAGTGCTTCGGCATTTCCGGCGTGGCGAGCTGGACTTGGCCGGCGTACACCGTACCGTCATTGCCGTCCAGCGTGATCCAATCGCCCTGGCGGACCACCCGGCCGTTCGAGGACATCTGCTTTGCGGCGTAGTCGATGAACAATTTTTCGCAGCCCACAATGCAGCATTTGCCCCAGCCGCGCGCGACAACCGCCGCATGGCTGGTCTTGCCCCCGGTGGCTGTGAGCACGCCTTGAGCAACTGCCATGCCGCCCACGTCTTCGGGACTCGTCTCCCTCCGCACCAGCACGACTCGTTCGCCCTTTTTGGCCCACTCCTCGGCTTCGTGCGCCAGGAAGACAGCTCGGCCGACAGCCGCGCCGGGCACCGCGTTGATGCCCGAACAGATTTTTTGTTGCAGGAGCTCCTGCCGGGGAACCGTGGAGGCGATTACAGGATAAAACAGCCGCTCGATATCCTGCGCCTGAATGCGCTGGATCGCTTGTTCGCGCTTGATCAAGCCCTCCTGCACCATGTCCGCGGCGATACGGAAGGCGGCGGCCGGCGTGCGCTTGCCAGTGCGTGTTTGCAGCATATAGAGCTTCCCGTCCTCGACGGTAAATTCCATATCCTGCATGTCCCGATAGTGCTTCTCCAGAACCTGGCGAACACGCTCCAGCTGCTTGTAGATCTTCGGCATGCGCCGCTCGAGTTCGCCCAGATGAACCGGCGTGCGAATTCCAGCTACGACGTCTTCGCCTTGGGCGTTGGAGAGGTAATCGCCATAGAAAGTCTTTTCGCCCGTCGAGGGATCTCGTGTGAAGCAAACTCCGGTGCCCGAATTTTCGCCCGTATTACCGAAAACCATTTGCACGACATTGACGGCGGTTCCCAGCAGTCCCGTGATGTGTTCCACGCGGCGATAGGTCACCGCCTTTTCCGCCATCCACGACTCGAATACGGCGCCGATGGCGCCCCAGAGTTGCTCCACCGGATCTTCCGGAAAGGGACGTCCGCTCTTCTCTTTGAAGAAATCCTTGTAGGCGCTGACCAGCGACTGCCAGTCCTCCGCCGACACTTGCGTGTCGTCTTTGATCTTCAGCCGTTCCTTCATCGCGCGCAGGCGGCTCTCGAGCTCTTCCTTGGGCAACCCGCTGACTACGGTTGCGTACATCTGTACGAAACGCCGGTAGGCATCCCAAGCGAAGCGAGGATTGCTGGTGCGCCGGGCCAGTCCCTCCACGGTCCGATCATTCAGCCCCAAATTAAGGATCGTTTCCATCATCCCCGGCATGGACCGGGCGGAACCGGAACGCACACTTACAAGCAGCGGGTCAGTCCCGCTTCCGAGTTTCTTCCCAACCGAGCGCTCGAGCTTCGCTACGTTCTTTTCCACCTCGGAACGCAATTGCGGGGGATGCTTATGTTTGTGCTTCAGATAGTAATCGCAGCATTCCGTGCTGATGGTAAAGCCGGCCGGCACGGGAAGGCCGATGCGCGTCATCTCGGCGAGCCCCGCACCCTTACCGCCCAAGGTCTCCTTCATTTCGCCGTTGCCTTCGGCTTTGCCTGCGCCAAAGAAATAGACGTATTTCACTTTGTGTCTCGTCCTCTTGATCTTGATCTATTTTGCGCTGCTCGTCCGGCGCGAGTAGTTCGCAAACACGCCACTCATGCGCTGAAAACCCGGTCCAGCGACACAAGGTTCTTGTCTCGATGGACCAGCAAATAGTAATAAATGAAAGCGTAAATCAATTGCAGCCCGGCAACCGTCCAATCTTGCGCCAAATTTGTCCCAATGACCAACCCCGTCATAACCAGTGCCCCGGCGATCAATGTAAAGCGTGTCCACAACCCCAGCACCAGCAATAGCCCGAGTCCCGTCTCCACGAAAGGCAAAACCCTGGCAAAAATGGGCAGCAGGGAAGCGGGAACCTCGGGAGTGGTTGCAAAGTAGTGCGTCAAATAGGCCAAGAATGCAGCGTGTCCGGCGACCAACCGGGCCACCCCGTGTAGCATGATGTTCGCGCCAAACGAAAGACGTAGGATCGTGTAAGCCCACACCGCGTCGCGAAACCGAATCTGCGGATCGGCTACTTTGCTCTTCGATTCCGTCTCTATGGAACGGGCAGTAGCATATTCAGCCATAAAGCCTCCACATCAGACCTGCGATCGTAGATAGGACCCTAAGCGATTCCAGCGCACGGCTTGTTCTTTGCCCTAAACCCTATGGTGGGCCGGTATTATACACATACTGCGATTACGCGATGTGAACAGTCCGGGGATCACCTTGTGGGGTTTGCTAGACAGCGTATTCGCAAGCTAACATGTAAGTTGTCGCTGATGGCGCTCAATTAGAGACGTACCAAAGTCGCCAATCCGGAACATCACATAAACCATGTGGATCGTTAGAGTAGCGCTCAACCGGCCCTATACGTTTATCGTATTTGCCCTGGTCATTATTCTGATCACTCCGTTTGTACTGCAGCACACCCCGGTCGATATCTTCCCCGACATCGATATCCCGGTTATCAGCGTAGGCTGGAACTATGCCGGATTATCGCCTCAGCAGATGGAGGACCGGATCGTTTCCAATTTCGAGCGCTTCCTGACCACCACAGTGAACAATATTGAGCATATCGAATCCCAAACGGTGGGCGGCCGGTCGGTGGTCAAAATTTTCTTTCAGCCTGGTACGAATGTACCCAGGGCGCTAACCGAAGTATCCGATCTCGCCCAATCGGTGATCCGCGCCTTACCTGTGGGAATCTCTCCGCCTCTGATCATCACCTACTCGGCCTCCGCCGTCCCGATCGTGCAGATCGGCATGAAGGGTGAGGGTCTTTCCGAGCAAGAGTTGTTTGACGACGCCACCAACGTCGTCCGCAATCAGATGGCTACCGTGCCCGGCACTTCCATCCCCTGGCCCTACGGTGGCAAGCAACGGCAAGTCTCCGTCAATGTGGATATTCCCGCTCTGCAGGCGAAGGGTCTGTCGCCCGTGGATGTCATCAATGCCGTAAGCAATCAGAATCTGGCGTTGCCTTCGGGAAGCGTAAAGTTTGGTCCCACTGAATACAACGTCGAGTTGAATGGCTCGACCAACACCCTCGCCGCGCTGAACGACCTTCCGATCAAGGTGATCAATGGTTCCACCATTTACGTGCGCGATGTTGCCCAGGTAAGCGACGGTTTCTCGCCCCAGATCAATATCGTGCGTATGGATGGCCAGCGCGGAGTCTTGGTAACCGTATATAAGACCGGGACCGCCTCTACCCTCGACATTGTTTCCCAGGTGTACGCCAAGCTCCCGCAGATCGCCGCGCTCCTGCCGCCACAGTTGGTGATGACTCCTTTATTCGACCAATCCGTCTTTGTTCGCGC
>Ga0335077_10001813_pt1 | contig 25402 bp, 16 predicted proteins | sample Lox_Sample_31_FD_207151 | JGI IMG/M metagenome (GOLD analysis project Ga0335077, IMG submission 207151) | Soil microbial communities from Loxahatchee National Wildlife Refuge, Florida, United States - Lox_Sample_3.1 | ecosystem: Environmental > Terrestrial > Soil > Wetlands | place: USA... | reverse complement strand
CGCTCCTGATATCTTTCGATCAGAATCGACGATAGACTGCATCCCCCAATCCTGGGCGAACGCCCCGGTCGTTATCCATAGGTCCTGATTAAACGGCGTGTAGTCTGCTGGGTTGAGACTGATGCTTCCGGGCCCAAAACGTGTCTGATCGAGTGTGATAAATGTGTTGCTATTGGGTAGAAGAATCTGAGCAGGATTGACGTATAGAGCCGAGGTGTAGGGGTAATTGGGGTCGAAGCGCCTAAAGTCAGGGTTTGCTGTGATCGAGCGATCATTGCGATCAAGACCGTCCCGCGTAAGTACCTCAATGGTGCCAAACACGCTCAGCTTGTCCCCGATAGTGCCTCCTGACAGCGAATAGCGGCCTGTATATGCGCCGCCTTGTGTAGCCACACCTTGTTCGACCTCAAGCGTCGGCGCGACGTCTCCGCTCTTGAGAATTATGTTCACTACGCCTGCTACGGCGTCTGAACCGTAGATCGCAGACGCACCATCCTTCAGTACCTCGATACGCTGGATAGCTGAAACTGGAATAGCAGCGACGTTAGTTGGATCAACGCCCGCGAAGCGCTGACCGTTTACCAGTACCAGGGTGTACTGGGCGCCCACGCCACGTAGGTCGAGCTGATTGACTCCAAGCCTTCGTGCCGACAGACCGTTATCGTCGTTCGAGACCGAAGTGTTATCCAGTGCTGTGACGAACTCTGGCCTCGTCGTCAGGAAGCCTTCGACTGTTGTTTCCCCAGTTTGCGCAATGTCTGTGGCGGTTACTACATCGACTGGACGGGCTGCATAGTCCGATGCGCTGGGGAGCGCGATATGAGTGCCAGTGATTGTGATCGTCTGAAGAGGATTTGAAGCCTCTGCCTGGCTGGTGGTTCGCTGTTCTTGCTCCTGGGCGTGTATCGGCTGGATGTGCAACATCACCACCGAGATGGTCAGCAGTGAGCGAACGTTCATCACAACGACCCCCTTCTTCAGGTCTAGCGAAGCGAGAAACGTAAAGCGTGACCACGCTTCAAAAGACGAATGCTCTCGAACGAGTAACTTAGCTTGATTTAAATTCATTCCCAAAAACGTGGCGGCCACCCTTTGGCCCACGTTCGCGAGTTTGCCTCTTCGCGGTCAGCCGTCTATAAGCCCGAAGGATGTATTACGATCGGGGGCGGCGAATACTAGCGGCGAGTGAGGTGCACCCCGACGAATAGTACGGTGACGGGAGAGTCCGCCCGGTGGAAGCGGACCATGAAAGCGAAGCGATTCACCGAGTGAGCAGATCACAACGGTCCCGAAGGAGGCCGAGGCCGGTCCGAAGGCTGAGGATCTCCGCCGGACGCGGCGGGGATTTCCGAAACGGTCAGGGTCACAGCGGTACAACAGACCCGCTTACCGAAGAGCTTCTGTCATTAAATCGCCCGCAGCCCGGCGTAACGGCGTAACACCGGACTCTTCGCGCTGGCCCCTCGTTGTGTCCGGTTGTCGCCAAGCTCACCTGCTGGCCAGCAGCGAAGACATACCCAAACCCCGATGCCATTCCGAGGTCTCTACCCCGACAGCGGGTTTGGTGGTGTCGATTTTCCAGCGGCCAGAGCGAGACTGAGAACGCTGGCGTCCACATTTCCGCCGCTCAAAATGGCGGCCACGCTGCCCCTAGACATGAGTCTCCCCGTCAGCCACGCCGCCACAGATACAGCTCCGCTGGGCTCCGCGACGAGTCGCGCCTTGGTCGCGACCTGGCGCATGGCACCTAAAATCTCGGCTTCCGTGACAGTGACCACCTCATCGACGTACGCACGGATATGCTCCCAAGTGAGGTCTCCGACGCAACATACCCGCAGTCCATCAGCAATCGTCCGGTTCATTTGCTCAGCAGCAAACTTCACACGCTTGCCCGCCTTGAAGCTCTCATAAGCATCTGCCGCGACCTCTGGCTCAACTCCTATAATCCTGATGTCTGGTCGCGTCGATTTTATCGCTGTCGCAATTCCGGCAATTAGTCCGCCACCACTGATGGGTACCGTAATGGCTGTCACGTCAGGTAGCTGCTCCACGAGTTCAAGTGCGACTGTCCCGGTGGCGGCGATTATCGCTCGATCGTTAAACGGTGGAACAGGCAAATATCCTTTGCTCTTTTCAAGATCGAGTGCAACCGCTTCGAGCACATCCGTAGAGCCAGTTGCAAACACAATGTCAGCGCCATAGTAGCGGGTCGCTTCCACCTTACTAACCGACGCGTTCGATGGCATGACGATGGTTGCACTCGTATGAAACATTCGTGCAGCAAATGCAACAGCCTGAGCGTGGTTTCCGCTCGAGCTGGCCACTACACCTCGCGCGCGTTCATTATCGTTGAGGACGGAGATCTTGTAGATTGCCCCGCGCAGCTTGAAAGATCCTGTCGGCTGCAGACTCTCTGCTTTAAGCCATACCTCTGTGCCGCGCAAGCGGACTAATGGAGTCCCGAGGCTGTGGCTCCGGAGTGCCGATCGCGCGGCAAGAATCTCATCAAGGGAAACTAGTCCCGACACTTTCATCTAAAGCTCTAGGGTTCGACCGATGCCACCCTGCATCGCTCGCCGCATGACCTCACCTGCAACGATCACGTCTTGAAATGAAACGCCGCTGGAATCAAACACGGTAATTTCTTCGGAGGACTGTCGACCAGGTCGTAAGCCGACGCAAATCTCCCCGAGTTCGGCGAACTCCGCCGGGCGATTGGCGTACTGCCACTCGCCGATGGTCGCACTCTGAACGCGCTTGTCGGCCACAAAGTGGGCCTTCGCTAGGAGTTCATCGTCGAGCTCCCTCTTTCCCTTCCCGTCAGCGCCGATGGCATTCACGTGCGTCCCGGGCTTAACCCAGGCGCCATGTAAGAGCGGTTCGCGCGACGGAGTTGTTGTGATCACGATATCGGCATCTCGCACTGTCTCTTCCACAGTGGAGCAAACCGACGCGGAGAGCTCTGGAACTCGGCCCGCCAGTGCTCGTGCAGCCTGCACTCGGCGTGCCCAGAAACAGACGTGCCTCACGTCGCGTACCTGACGCAGCGCTTGCAGTTGCGCGTACGCTTGTACACCAGCGCCGAGGACGGCGACTCGAGCGGACCCCGGGCGCGAAAGGACCCTCGCGGCAACTGCGCCGCCTGCGGCAGTGCGCAGTGTGGTAATCGAATTACCGCTCATTAGAGCGACTGCTTCACCGGTTCGCGGGTTGACAAGCAGGATCGTTGCAAGATGTCCGGGCAATCCCAGAACAGCATTACCCGGACTGAACCACCCCGCTTTGAGCCCAATTACTTCAGGCTCGTTTGGAATGTAAAGGTGACTTGCCTTAATTCCAAACGACGCTTCGCGCTCCGGGATCGAATGTAGTAGGACAGGCAACGTTGCAACCGCCCCACGAGCGTCAGCAATGAATGCTTTCTCTACAAGCTCGATCGCGTCATCAAAGCCAATAAGGCCTTCGATCTCAGGGTCGGTTAGAACGAGGAGAGAACTCATCCGATCAGCCGCCGCCGCCTCTGATACTTCGCTTGTTAAAGTTCCTTTAGACCTTGCTCAATGTCACTAACAAGATCGCCAACATCTTCGAGACCACAAGAGAAGCGCACCAGACCTTCGGGAATTCCGAGCCGAGCACGCTCGGCTGCGGAGCACTCCACGTGGCTAGTCGTTGCCGGAGTGCCGGCTACCGTATTGACAGAACCCAGGCTAGCGGCCCGCTGCGCGAGTCTGAGCTTGTTCAGGAAGCGCCGCGCAGCATCAAACGAATTGCCCTTCACATTGAAGGATAGAACCCCACCAAATCCGCTCATTTGGCGACTCGCGACATCGTGCCCACGATCAGATCGCAGCCCCGGATAAAAGACCTGCTCAACCTTCGGGTGAGACTCAAGATGCCGAGCAATCGCGAGAGCTGTGGCGTTCTGACGCTCAACGCGCAATGCGAGGGTTTTCATTCCACGCAGCAAAAGGTACGCTGGAAATGCACCAAGCGCGGCTCCGGTGATTTCACGATAGTGATACACCTTCTTAATTAACTCCGTTGAACCCGCTAAGACCCCACCTAGGGCATCGTCATGCCCGCCGAGGAACTTGGTAGCGCTGTGTAGGGCTAAGTCCGCGCCCAATAACAAGGGATTTTGGTTGATCGGCGTCGCCAGCGTATTATCGACTACCGTAATAGCTCCAGCAGCTTTGGCCGCCCGAGTCACTCCCTCAATGTCGATTATCTTGAGCGTTGGGTTTGTTGGGGTTTCAACGTACACTAAATCACACTTAGAGCTGATCGCACTAACTATGGAGGCGTGATCGTCCGTGTCGACAAGATCGGTCGCTATTCCAAATCTTGGCAGAACATCGAGAAAGATTTTGCTGGTCGCACCGTACGAGTGTTTCACAGAGACGACACGGTCGCCCGGCTTAAGCAGCGCCAGTAGGACGTTGGACACAGCCGCCATACCGCTCGCGAAGCTAACCGCCGCCTCAGCATGCTCCAGCAGTTGGACCTTCTCTTCGAAGACTGCAACTGTAGGGTTGGTGTTTCGACTGTAGATGTGTCCCTTGGACCTACCAAGCGCCGCGTCGAGCCACTCCTCAACCGTTGGGTACGAGTACGGTGCGCTGAGCACAACTGGCACCTGAGCAGCATAAAAAGCCAGCGGCTGTTCTTCTCCACCCCACACACCTATCGTGCTTTTCTGCATGCCGTCGAGACTCATTCGACCCCCCGGGCACCACCCTGCAGCAGCCCATAGCATGGACTATGCTGCTCGTAGTGTGCGTCAGTTTGCCAAGCACGAGACCCTGTAACAACTATCCGTGTGGATGTATCTCTTTTTGTCCGTGGTGCGTCGCCAAGAACGTTGATAGCCGGCAAGCTCGGCTATGCATACATCCTAAGTGCGAATGGACGGTGGCGATCAGCCTTGAGACGATCGGGATATAACTATCGTGAGGTAGTCGAATAATGCGAGAACTACGCACGCACTTGAACTGCCTGCTGCTGAGTGCACTCCTGGTATTTGGTGAGTTCCCGATTGCGCGAGCGGATTGGAACGTTGCTAATCCACCGGGCCCAAGGACCGCCATTGCCGTGGACACCGACGAGGGCACCTGGCTCAATCTTGACCTCAGTTCAAATGGGCAGACAGTGGCGTTCGATTTCCTCGGCCACATTTACATTATGGGAATAAAGGGGGGCGACGCGCACGCGATCACCCAAGGTCTTTCATTTGACTCGCAACCACGCTTTAGCCCTGACGGCACTCGAATCGCTTTCGTCAGCGACCGCTCGGGCGCCGACAATATTTGGATCATGGATCGCAATGGCGAGAACATGCGGCAGCTGACTAACGAGTCTGTCCACTTACCGAGCGCTCCTTCATGGAGCCCCGACGGCCGATTCTTGCTAGTTCGCAAGCACTATACGGCACTTCGCACGATAGGTGCCGGAGAGGTTTGGATGATCCCGGTCGACGTCGGCGGAATTGGCGTTCGTTTAGTAGAACGCCAGAGCACGCAAAAGGATGTGAACGAGCCGGCATTCTCCCGAGACGGACGAACCGTTTACTTCAGCCGCGAGAGCTGGCCCGGCGATGATTTTGAGTACAACAAGGATGTCCACAAGGGTATCTACCAGATTCTCGCGCTTGATCTTCTGCACGGCGGTACAAAGACAGTTGTCGCCGGTCCGGGCGGCGGGGTCAGACCGACCCCATCTCCGGATGGCCGCTGGCTTGCATATGTGAAGCGTATAGGTATAAGCGCAGAGGGATTGTCCAGCGCCCTGATAGTGCGCGATGTCGAGAGCAGCGTAGAGCGCATCGTCTATGACCGACTGGACCAAGATGCTCAAGAAGTCTGGGCGAATTATGGCCTCTATCCAGCCTTCGCTTGGACACCTGATAGCTCTGCCTTGGTATTCTGGGCAGGTGGGAAAATACGCCGTGCCGACTTAAAGGGTGGTCAACCTCAGATCATTCCGTTTCACATACGGCAGACGTATGAGGTGGTCCAACCGCCACGGCCGACATTTGAAGCTGCACCCCCTCGATTTCCGGTCAGAATGTTGCGGTGGGTAACAGTTTCGCCACAGGGAAATCGTGTGGCATATCAGGCTCTAGGCGCTATATATGTGCGCGACCTGCCGTCCGGCACGCCACGTCGCCTTACGAAGCAACATGAAGACTTCGAGATTTTTCCATCCTTCTCACCGGACGGAGAGTGGATTGTCTACTCGACCTGGAATGATCGGACGCTTGGCAGCGTCCGACGCACCAATGTGAGAACCGGGAAGACCGAAACACTCACTCGCCATCCCGGTCACTATCTCGAACCCGCAGCGAGTCCTGACGGGCACTGGGTCCTGTTCAGACGACCTGAAGCCACACCTCCCGCTCATCGACTTCTCAGTGCCACATGGGGTGGTGATCCTGGTATCTACGAGGTACCTTGGGCTGGCGGCGATGATCGCCTGATTACCTCGGACGGGCTACATGCACAATTCTGTGATGAGAGTTTGACTCCCTTCATTACGCGTCTAACCCCACACTCAGACAAGCCGCCGAGGTTTGACCCTTGGCTCAACTACGACCGGACCTTAGTTGGTCTAGCAACGCCCGGACTTGACTCGGTCCCCTACGTCACGAGTGAGTTCGCAACAGAGTATCGCGTCTCTCCTGACTGTCGTTGGGTGGCCCGTGTCGAACTCGGTGAAGTGTTAGTCACTCCGCTTACAAACCTCGCCGCGCATCCACTTGTACTCTCGTCGGAGCCGTCGGTGGCCTCCGGGCTACCGCAGTTCCACGCACCCGGAGATGGCGGCGAATACCTGAGCTGGTCCGCAGACGACACACTCCATTGGGCTCTCGGGCCGACTCTCTATAGCTGGCACTTTGGACCGACCGGCCCGGAGGGGAAGATTTCCCACCAAGAAATCGGCTTCACTGCACCGCAGTACCAGCCGGGGGGCGTTATTGCACTCACGCACGCCAGAATTATCACAATGCGTGGCGATGAGATCATCGAACCAGGCACGCTGATAATCAACGGAAACCGCATCAGTGCAATCGGCTTAGCAGACCAAGTCACAGTTCCAGGTGGTGCACGCGTCATCGACCTCGGCGGCCGCACGGTCATCCCAGGGTACATCGACGTTCATTGGCATGGCCCCCAGGAGAATAACGGCATTCATCCTCAGCAAAGCTGGGTGCAGTATGCCGAGCTCGCGTTTGGCGTGACCACGCTGTTCGACCCAGCGCCAACATCGGAGGGCTTCTTTTCAGCCGCGGAGCTCGTTAAGGCGGGTATTACTACAGCGCCGCGGCTCTTCGGAACCGGCACGATTCTGTACGGTGCGACGAGCGACTACACAGCCGTCATCAACAACTATGAGGATGCTGCGAAGCAGATTCGGCGTCGGCAGCTGTTAGGCGCGATCGCGGTTAAGTCCTATCTCCAGCCCCGTCGTGAACAGAACCAGCAGATCATCGCTGCAGCGCGAGCACTGGGTGTCCGGGTGATTGCCGAGCAAGCCATGGCATCCCCCAAAATTGTCGCTCAGGTGGCGGATGGTCATACCTCCGTGGAACACAATCCGCCGATGATCAACCTCTATGACGATGTCATACAGTTCTGGAGTCAAGCCGGTGTAGACAACACCCCCACCATGAACGTCCAGCTGAACGGGGTATTTGGTGTGCAATGGTGGTACCAGCAAAGTGATGTATGGCAGCACCCCTTCTTGTCACGATACGTACCCCCGGCAGTACTCATGGCTGAGTCGGTTCGGCGAATGCACATACCTAAGGAAGACATCAGCGCGTTCCGGACTGCCCAATCCATGAAGCGAATGCACGACGCGGGAGTACGAATCCTGGTCGGATCGCACGGTGTGCGAGAGGGTTTGGGGTTTGACTGGGAGATGTGGTTTTTAGCGGCTGGCGGGATGCGGCCGTTTGAGGTCTTGCGTGCGGCTACGATCCAAGCTGCCGAACACATCGGACTGGAACACGATCTCGGCACGCTCGAGCGCGGGAAGCTGGCGGATATGGTCGTTCTTGATGCCGATCCAATCGCCGACATCAGCAACAGCGAGCGCGTTCACTACGTAATCGCCAATGGTGTCGTGTTCGACGCGGCTACGATGAACGCGCTCAATGGATCCGCGCGAAAGCCGTTCTTCTGGGAGTGGGGTCCAGACCCTCAGGTAACTGCCGACAATTGGCTGCAATGATCAGCTGCGGCGTCAAGATTGACCGAGGGGGTCACCGGTCACCACACACCGGGTGCGGGCGCGAACCTCGTTGTGTTGAGCCAGACTCAGCGAGCCTTTGAAGCATCTCCGGGGAAGCTGCGTATTTGGTTGCACGCAGACGGTCTGGTCGGAGTTGGACGTTCACGCCTGCTCAGGCGACGATGCCGATTCACATGAAGGCGTGTCGACCTCCACTGCGCCAGGCAAGCCGGAGCGCCGCAAGGTCGGTGCCGGGTCATCCCCCAGATTTATTCGCCATCGCGACAAGCTCGCCGATCGAGCTGAAGCGCCGGACGGGATTGGTGCCGTCCCAGTCCATCGAGGTGCGATAAAGTGCCGTGTATACCCGCTCTACAATGTCATTGACTTCGACCACCTCGATGAAGAAGGGGAGCTTCCCTTTGGTATCGATGTACGCAATGCGGTTGCGGAATTCATTCTCCACGTACATCGCGGTTTCGAATCCTGATTCGGCATAGGCCTTGATGCGACCGTCGAAGTCACGCACGGCGACGGCTTGATGATGCAAGCCATTGCGCCGCCCCCCATCGATCTCCATGAATACCGATGGTTGTGTGTCGCTCTGGTGAATCAGCTCGATCTGCATCGGACCTGCATACCCGACCGCAATCGAGCCGTTGAATACCGTAGGCTTCCCACGGTAAGTATTCTTGATCGCCACCCCCTCCATGTAGAACCAGGGTCCCACGTTAAGTTGCTGCGCATACTCGTGCATGGCCGCGGGAATGTCAGGCACGTAGAAGGCGAACTGGCAGACGGCCCCGACGGGCAGATCAAAACTGAATTGCGCCATGGCTCTGTCTCCCCTAGTCAACCGAATGAAGCGGCCACCCCGATAACCCCACAGGCGATACCCAGCAGCACGAGCCGCGGGATCGAGGCCGACTCATGATAGACCACGACGCCTACGAGAATGCTCGCGAGCGGAACGAGGGCGGACATGGTCGGGATGAGTACCCCGAGACTGATACCGCTGCCGAACAGGCGCGCGCAGATCCACAGACTCAGGTCGAAGGCAATGAGACAGACAAGCGTGTATGTCAGATTTGTAAATCCTAGCGTGCGCGGCAACATGCTGATCGATGCGACCTGCGCCACGACCGCCGCGCCGAACAGCCCGGCGGTCGTCACTGAAATCCCCCTCATGCTCACCCGCCTATATTAATCCTATCCTCAATGATTTATAGACCACGCTCAAATGCTCCCAAGAATGGCGCCCCCACCAGCTCAGCTTGTGATGCGGCGCGACGGCCCCATTGCCGGCGTCAATGTATTAATGGTAGCATTAATACTGTTGACATCGAAGTCAGTGTTGCCAGCGATTCACGGCATAAAGCCAAGACGCGCTGGCGCCGGGGGGATATTCGATGCGCTACGCGAACACGGGGGCTCGCTTTCAGAGATTTCATCTCTACATCGCGTTCTTCGCCACTGGGGGCCTAGCGCTCACTGCCGCGCCAGATGCGCGCGCCGCCGACGCCGGGGCGGCGGCCGAGACCCAGCTGGCTGAAGTGGTTGTCACCGCGCAGCGGCGCACCGAGAACCTACAGAGTGTGCCGCTCTCGGCGCAAGTCATCGGCGAGGCGCAACTCACCGAGCAGAATTTCAACGATCTGCAGAATTTAACCCAGGTTCTGCCAGCGGTGCACGTGTCGGCGGGCGGTGCGACGAGTGACATCTACATCCGTGGCGTCGGGTCGGGGAACTCCCAGGCATTCGACCAGTCGGTGGGCACTTTCGTCGACGACGTCTACTTCGGCCGTGCGAGAAGCACCACTGCTACCTTCTTCGACGTGGCACGCATCGAGGTGCTCAAGGGTCCGCAGAGTACGTTCTTCGGGAACAATGCAATCGCCGGTGCGCTGAACGTCGTCACGAACCAGCCTACCGACACTTTCCAGGGGGATGCGCGCGCGCTCTATGGGACGTATGGCCAATACGTCTTCGACGCGGCGGTCGGTGGACCACTCACCGAGGCGCTGTCGTTCCGCGCGGCCGGAATCATTGACGGCGGCGATGGCTGGATAAAGAACATCAACACCGGCAAGTACGAGCCCGGTGAGTACAACACCGCCGGCCGACTTGCTTTTCGATTCGCTCCGAACAAGGACTTTGATGCGACGTTAAAGCTGCAGGCCAGCCGGGATCGGCAGCGCGGAGATCTGTACCTGCAGTGGGTGGATTGTCCCCCGCCAGCGCCCTTCAAGACCGGAGCATTCTGCTCGACAGCGCTCGCGCAACACGTTCCCACGTACAGCTACGGTAATCTCGGTGACGAGGAAGCGGATGCCGCCAATGGCGGCACGTTTCTCTCCAACGTGATTACCGCGCTCACCATGAACTATCACCAGTGGGGTCAGACATTCACGTCCGTCACGGGATATTACAAGTACAACTACAACCAGAATCTCGACCTGAGCAGCCAGCCCTCGGCACTCGCTACTACGGCCGCGCCTGAGCAGTACTACCAGTTGAGCCAGGAGTTTCGTGTCGCCTCGGGCACGAATCAGACCGTGAGCTATTTGGCGGGGCTCTATTTTCAGACCGATCATCTCGACTACCAGCAATACACCAACTACCCCTTTTTCAACGGGCCCATCATGGGCGCACCACCCTTTGCGCCCCTCATCCCTTATCTGCCGGTTGCCGAGGCGTTTCTCTTTTCGCAGCCGGAGCATATTTATTCTGTGTTCGGCTCGGCAACCTGGAACGTCACCGATCAGTGGAGGCTGACGGCCGGGCTACGTGGTACCTGGGATAACAAAACCTACGACCGGACGGTGGCCTATGGCACCGGCACGGAGATGTACGGTGGCTTTGTGCAACTGCCCGCGTCAGTCGAGGACTTGCCGGCGCTCATTCTTGGTACCCCGCCCGGTACGCAAAGTGGCTCACGGGCAGACCACGCGTGGATGCCCTCGGTGAACCTCCAATACCAGGCCAGTCGCGATGCCATGCTGTACGCCTCCTACACCCGCGGCTTCAAGGCGGGCGGCTTCAACGGCAGCGACACGACCGGCAATCCGGCAAACATTCCGTTTCAGCCGGAATACGTGAACGCCTATGAAATTGGCCTCAAGAGCACATGGCTGAACGACACGCTGCTCGCCAATCTTGACGTCTTTCGCAGCGATTACACGGACCTGCAGGTGGTGGTGGAGGAAGGCTACAACACCGGGAATGGCGTCGCGGTGGTACGCAACGCTGCACAGGCGCGTTCCCAGGGTGTCGAGTTCGAAGGCCAGTGGGTGACGAGTGAGCTCTTCCGGCTGATCGCCAACGTCACATACCTGGATGCCTACTACGTCAGCTATCCGAACGCCGCCCCATCGGCCACTCAACTGGCACAGGGCATTGAAGCGCAGGACCTCTCCGGAAAGCCGACCGAATACGCGCCGAAGTGGAGTGGTAGTGTGACGGCGCGACTCACCCTGCCACTTGCGCAGGACCGTCACTTCGTCGCGGAACTCAGCCCCTATTTCTCGTCGAGCTACTACCTGCTGGCGAGCGAGGATGTTCCGGCGGGTCAACAGGCGGGCTACGTGCGCCTCGATGGACGGCTATCGCTCGAAGGGCCGCATTGGGCGCTCGATCTGATCGGCAAAAATCTGACGAACCGCGAGATCCTCGTCTTCTCCACGATCGCGCCCACATCCACGGGCAGTTATTACCTCGCGAAGGACGCCGGAGCAAACGTGGCGCTACAGGCCCGGTACCGTTGGTAGGGTCAATCGGACCGGACTCGAGGGTGTATTGGAGGAATTCGATTACCTGATCGTCGGTGCGGGAGCTGCGGGCAGTGTGCTCGCGAGCCGGCTTTCGGAGGACGCGACGACGCGGGTGCTGCTGGTCGAAGCCGGGAGGGATCTGACGCCGGGGCGTGAGCCCGATGACATTCGCAATGTTTTCCCGCTTGCTGCCTTCAACGAGCGGTACATGTGGCCGGATATCCGCGTCCATTGGGGAGCGGCGGACGACTCCCCGGCTGTGCCCTTCCCGCAAGGTCGCCTGCTGGGTGGCAGCTCGAACATCATGGGCATGTGGGCATTGCGTGGGGTGCCGGAAGACTACGACGAATGGTCGAGTGCCGGTGCGAAAGGCTGGAGCTGGAACGAGGTAGTGCCTTTCTTCCGCAGTCTTGAGAACGATCAGGACTTCGGCGGCGCGCTCCACGGAACACAGGGTCCCGTTCCGATCCGTCGTGAGCCGCGTGACACCTGGTCGCCGCTCGCGCTGGCGATCGCGGACGAGCTTGCTTCATGCGGTTGGCAGCATATCGATGATCTGAACGCCGATTTCCGCGACGGCCACTGCGCAATCGCGAACAGTCGTTACGACGACTCCCGGGCCTCGGCCGGCATCTGTTATCTTACGGCGCAGGTCCGCAACCGGCCGAACTTGAAGGTCGTGACGCGGCTCACCGTCAATCGACTCATCTTCCGCGATGGCCGCATCGCAGGCGCAGAGGCCTTGCGAGAGGACGGCGCTACTGAAGTTGTCTGCGCGCGCGAGACGGTGCTGACCGCGGGCGCCCTTCGCACACCAGTCCTCATGATGCGCTCTGGCGTTGGCCCGGCCGAACACCTGCGCGCGCTTGGCATACCCGTCATCGCGGATCTGCCGGGAGTTGGGGAGAATCTCCAGAACCACGCCGTGATATACGTGTGCGCGCTGCTGAATGGAGCAGCACGAGAGCCACCGGGCCAACGCCCGGCGGCCGCGACCTACGTGCGCTGGTCCTCGGGACTTCCGGGCGGCACGCGCGGCGACATGGCGGTCTACGTGCGCAGTTATTTGTCCTGGCATGCGCTCGGCCGACGTATCGCCTCCCTCACACCTGCGCTGCAGAAGCCGGTCTCGCGCGGGCAGATTCGTCTCGATTCCGGCGACTCTGCGAGGGCGCCCAGGATCGAATTCAGGCTTCTGTCCGACACATGCGATTTGACGCGTCTGGCCGCAGCCACGCGTTTTGCGATCGAACTCTTCGCGGCGGACCGGCTGAAGCCCGTCTGCGGTTCACCCTTCGTGCTGACCGAGGCCAGTCGCCTGATGCGTTTTAATAGAGTCTCGACGCTCAACGCGCTGCGTGCACGGCTGATGGCGACCTGCATCGATGTCGACGCGCGCCTGGGGCTCGCGCTGCTGCGACGGCTGGCGCGCATGCAGCCAGCCGCAGCGCTTGCCGCGGACGACGAGGAGCTGCGGGAATTCACGAAGGAGTTCGTCACCGGCACCGGACACGTGTGCGGCACCTGTCGCATGGGGGCGATGGATGACGCGCTCGCCGTGTGCGATCCGGCGGGGCGGGTCCGTGGTGTGCCGAGCCTCACGGTCGCTGATGCCTCGATTATGCCCAGCGTGCCGAGCGGTAACACGCATATCCCTGTCATCATGGTCGCGGAAAAAATCGCCGCCGCCATGCGCAATCTGCAGCGGTGAGGGAGAGAGTCATGAAGATCGTGAGCTTTGGGGCAGAGCGCGCAGAACAGCCCGGGGTCCTGGTGGATGAAACGCAGATCGCGCCGCTTGCCCCCTTACTGGCGCGTGCCGGCCTACCGCGAGTGGACACGAATACGCTGCTGGCGTTTTTGCCCTACCTACAACCGATCATTGAGGGGATGCTGTCGACATTCGGCCCGCGCATTCCACTGGATGCGGTGCGTCTCGGACCGCCGGTGCCGCGGCCCGAAAAGATCGTAGTAGCTGGCGGCAACTATCGCTCACACGTTGATGAAGCGATGGGCAAGAAGAACGCTCCCGTCCCCTCCGAGCCGTTGATTATCTTTAAGCCTTCCAACACGGTCATCGGCCCGCGTGATGCACTCGTCCGCCCACGACAAAGTGAGCGGCTCGACTACGAAACCGAGATCGTCGTGGTGATTGGACGCGGTGGACGAAACATCTCGCGTGGGGACGCCTACGACCATGTGGCCGGGTACATGATCGGGAACGACGTCACGGCGCGCGACCTCGCCTTCAAAGACATGCACCTGCACCCGATGTACTCGCAGATCACGCGCGCCAAAGGCATTCCCACCGGCGCCCCCACGGGACCCTGGATCGCGACCAAGGACGAGATCCCTGACCCGCATAAGCTGCTGCTGCGCTGCTGGGTCAACGGAGAGCTGCGCCAGGACGGCTCGAGCTCGGAGATGATCGTCGACATCCCCGGGTTGATCGAGGACTTCAGCAAGGTGCTCGAGTTCTCACCGGGCGATATCATCTTCACGGGCACGACGACTGGCTGCGGGGCATTCCAGAAGCCGCCGCAATACCTCTTCGGCGGAGACCTCGTGCGCATGGAGATCACGGGACTTGGCGTCATGGAGACGCCGATTGCGGATGAAGCCCAGCGTTAGCCTTGCTCGGCGGTCGTCGGTGTCAGCATGCCGTTAAACAGAATGTCGACGACCGCGTTGGCATGGCGTTCGCGCGCCTCACGGGTATTCACATCGACGCCGTAAGCCTCGAGCAGCCGGTTGCGGCTCGCGAGGAAGTGATAGGCAGCGCCGGTGATGATCTGTGCCATGTGATATGGCGGCACGATCGTCTTGATGCGCCCAGCTTCCTGGGCGGTCTGGACGAGCTCGATGATGAGTGTGTAGAACGGAGTCATGTAGTGGTGCGCTAGCCAGGTGAGACGCGGATTGGGCGTGTCGCTCTCGCGCACGATCACCCGGAACACCGCCGGACGTTCCACAACGAGGGCAATGTAACGGCGAATAAAGAACTTGAGCCGCGCAAGGCAGTCAGCCTCGACAAGCTCGTCGCAGACTTCCTTGAGATTGCGCACCATGTCGCCAATGCCCTGATCCATCGCGGCCCGCCACAGCTCGTCCTTGCTGCCGAAGTAATAGTGAATAAGCGGGGGAGAGACGCGATGGGACCTGGCGATGCTTGTGATAGAGGTGCCCTCGAAGCCATGGAGGCTGAAGGTCTGCAGCGCCGCATCGAGAATCCGGCGCCTTGTCGCGGCATCGTTCTCTCCGCCCTGGCCCTTCGGTCGCCCCCGTGCGCGTACGGCCTGAACGGGCTTCTTGCGTGCCTTTGACTTAGCCTGGGTGGCGCTCGGGTTTGCCGCGCTCGACCGTGAAGCCGATTTCGGCCTGCTGCTGACATCGGCTTTCATGACGAATCCGTTGATTATACTGAGTCCTGTTTCAATATCCTTACTTGGTCACGGCCCTCCCTCTCAACGTCTGTGCATCGAGGGGAGCAGCCGCGGCGTTATCGTTCGCCGCCAGGAGATACGCCACGATGGCCGTGTAAGTCGCATCATCCAGCGACCCGGGCGCCGTTTGCGGCATGGTTGCCTTGATGCGTGCAAAGAGAGCCAGCGCGTCCTGCCGCGCCCAGCGCGCATCGAAGGTGCTACCGATGAGCGCGGGGGCCCGATCATGCCCCAAAAGATCCTGACCGTGGCAAAGCGCGCAGGAGGCCCGATAGTCTGCCCTCCCGCGTTCGACCTGCTCTGAGGCAGCCTGTGACTCGGTGGAGTCCGGGGTCGCCGGTGTCACGATCAACTGGCCATAAGACCAGGGATATTCCTTCGAGGAATAGAGATAGCGGCCGGGCTTTGCGAAGCTAAGCGTCCGAATCTCCGTGGGGCCAAGTGTCCCGGTCGTCCAGGTGCCGTCCTGCGAGATGATCGTGTGCGGCAGGTAGCCGTTATTGATGAAGGTCATCGAAGAGCCCGCGCGGATCTCAGCCCGGTACGGATTGAAAGCAAACTCATCGAGGAAGTACCGGCGACCGTTCCCGGGCGTCTGCTCGAGCGTCAGCGTCTCGATCTCGTGCGTCGACTCGATCGGACCTGCGACCTCTTCCTCAGGCGGTGAGGGTATAACCGGGGCTGGCGGCAGCCGGCCCCCGAGCGCGAACGCCCACACCTTGGAGCCCGCGATGAACGCCACATACTGCTTGCCAGCGATCGAATAGCTCATGGGCGGCGCATCACCTACGGCGTAATCGGTCTGGAATCGCCACACGGTTTCGCCAGTTCGGGCATCCCAGGCCTGGAGAGTGCCATCGCCACCCTGGTGAAAGACGAGCCCGCCTCCGGTTGCGAGCGCCCCGCCGTCAGCCCGGTATCCGGACAAATCGAACGACGGTAGTTCCTTGCGCCAGACCACTCGAGCCGAACGGGTGTCGATCGCCGCGACAATGGCGGTTGGGCGCGGATAGTTCGGAATGCGCTCGCCGCTGTGGCGATTGGTGTCCCCGAGATAGGGGTCATCGGCCACCCTGCGCCACAGAAGCGAATTCTGCCCTTGCGCGTAGAGATAGCCCGTGTGTGGATCGAAAGCCATCGGCGCAATGCGGGCGCTCGCCCACTGCGCGAGCTGGTTGGGTACCTCAGGGGATGGCGGATCGAACATGCACCCGAGGACGAAGCCCTTCGGAAGCCTGGGTCGCCAACTCTCGCAGGGTGGCAGGATCGAATCGCCGCCTCGCGGGAAGGGCTGCGTCGCGGAGGTGAAGATCTCCGGTCGCTGCGCCACCGGCCGCTCGTCGATGGGAATGATCGGCTCGCCGGTCGTGCGATCGAATAGAAAGAGGTAGCCATCGCCCCGGAGCGCCGCGACCCCATATCGTACGCGTCCTCCCACTGTTACTTCGACCAGCACCGGAGGCACGGAGAGGTCCGCCTCCCAGACATCGTGGTGAATGAGTTGGCGATACCAGCGCAGTTTCCCGGAGCGCATCTCGAGCGCGATCAGCGACACCGTGTACAGGTTGTCGCCGCGTCGTACCTGGCCGCCGTACGGGGGCGAGGCATTACCCGTGCCAAAATAGACGAGCCCGAGAGCGAGATCCGCCGCCCCCGCAGTCCAGGGATGGCCCCCGCCCGAGCGCCAGATCTCGCTGTCTTGAGGCCAAGTGTCATGGCCCGGTTGGCCGGGCTCGGCGAGGGTTGGGACGCGCCAGAGCACTTTGCCCGAGCGCGCATCTACCGCGACCGCATGTCCCTCGGTGGTCTCCATGCCGAGTCCGAGATAAAGCACCCCATCAACGTAGAGCGGTGTGCAAATCACCCCTTGCGCGATCACAAGCGGCTCGGGATTTACCCGCTGATCCCAGACGAGCGCGCCGCTTTCCTCCCGCAAGGCGAGCATGTGACCGTTCATGAGACCGACGAACACCATGCCGCCGCCTAAGCCCAGTCCCCACGAGCGCGAAGTCGCAAGGCCCGTGACCATCTGCTGCCAGCCGGCGGCGGTGCTCTTACGGGTCTCGGTCTGATGCTTCCAGAGGAGATGGCCGGTGCGGGCATCGAGCGCGTAGACGGAGGACTCTGCGGCGAAGAACATCCGGCCAGCGTGCACCAGAGGTGTCATGCGTGACGTCGCACCGTCCGCGAACGGGTCCGAGATCCACAGGGCGCCGAGCCTTGATACCGTGGCGCGGTTGATCTCATTGAACGGAACGTAACGCTGGTTGGTAAGTCCTCCGTGCACGGACAGCCACCCCTCATCCGCTGCCGCGTGCGCGGCAGTGTGGATCGCGGTCCATCCCAGTAGCAGAGCGGCGCAGGCCGCGCGCCAAATTGCGGGCTTGCGGGGCATCACGGGTGCTGAAGTGCCTCGCGCGCCCCCGCGCGCACGTACATGAAAAGGGCACGCATGTCCTCTTCCGTGAGGTCGTCGTACCGGGGCATGCCGGCGGAGGGGATTCCGGACTGTAGTACGGCGTTGAACGACAGCCATTGCAAAGCCAACTGCGATTCGCGCAAGTCCGGAGCGATGGACCCCGTACCCTGAAGCGCTCCGCCGTGGCAACCGGTGCAGGTGGAGTGATAAAGCTCTCGCCCTTTCGCCGCGAGACTCGCATCGATCGCGAGGTGTGGATCATCGAGCGCTCGGAGTGCGAAGCGCGGCGGCGCCGTTGCTGGAAGCGCAGTGTGGCGGTCGAGCGCAAACACCAGCAGGCGCCGGGGCTGTTCGCCAAAACGCCACCCCATGTCGAAGAGGCGTCCGCCATTGCCGGCGCTCCCGCCGTAGCCGACAAGAATCGCCACGTATTGCACGCCGTCCAACTCGTAGGTGGAAGGTGCCGCGACGATTCCGAGGCCACAGTTGAAACTCCAGAGCGACTGCCCTGTTGTGGCGTCATACGCCACGAGTTCCCCGCTCGCGAGCCCCTGAAACACCAGGTTGCCGGCCGTGGTAAGCGTCCCGCCATTCCAGAACGCATGCGGGTAATGCACTTCCCAGCGCTTGCGCCGCGCGATCGGATCCCACGCGAGGAGTCCGGCGCTACCGTCATCCGGGTCGACGCTGGCCAGCTTGGCGCTGACCGCAAGCACGGGGAAATCATGCCGCTGATCCCGCGCAAGACTCTCCCGAGCCTCGGGCGACTGCGGACCGATGCTCATCGCAAGTTTCATGGTCGGAATGTAGGCCAGGCCGGTGGCTGGATTGAAGGACATGGGTTGAAAATTATGTCCCCCGGCAATCGCAGGCCAGATCACGACGGGACCGTCCTTCTCGTAGCGGGCCGTGGTGGTTTCAACCGGTCGCCCGGTGTTCACGTCGATGCGTTCGGCCCAGGTAACTTTGGTGAAGGCATCCGCCGAGATCAGCGTCCCCTTAGCCCTGTCGATCACGTAAAAGAATCCGTTCTTGTTCGCCTGCATTAGAACCTTGCGCGGCCGCCCATCGATCCGAAGGTCCGCGAGCACCATGTTCTCTGTGGCGTCGAAATCCCATTCGTCGCCGGGGGTTGTCTGGTAATGCCATCGATACGCTCCCGTGCGCGCATCGAGTGCGACGATCGAGCACAGGAACCAGTTGTCGCCGCCGCCGGGGCTACGCACCTCGCTATTCCACGGACCGCCGTTGCCCGTGCCGAGATAGACTCGATCGAAAGCCGGGTCGTACGTGATGCTGTCCCACACCGTGCCGCCACCGCCCCACTGCCACCACGGCCCATGCCAGGTGCCGGCCGCGAGTCGCATGGCATCGCTCTCAAATCCCTTGGCGGGATCACCGGGAACGGTGTAGAAGCGCCAGCGAAGCTCGCCCGTGTTCGCATCAAAGGCGCTCACGTAGCCACGCGTCCCGTACTCTGCGCCACCGAAACCGATGATCACCTTGCCATCAAAAACCCGCGGCGCGCCCGAGATCGCCTGACGGGCTCCCGGCTCTTCGAAGGTGTGCGCTATCCACAAGGGTTTACCCGTGGCAGCGTCAAGCGCCAGCAGGCGGCCGTCGACGACGCCGACGTAGACCTTGCCGCGCCAGAAGGCGACGCCCCGATGTGCCCCCATAACAAGTCGGAGTTTCTCGGGCGCATGGTTCGCGAAATCAGGATCGAACGTCCAGAGCAGCCGCCCGGTCCGGCCATCGACCGCGTAAGTCTTCCCGTAGGTGCCGGAGAAATAGAGTACGCTGCCGACTGCGAGCGGAGGGGCCTCAAGCGTTCTTTCGCCCGGTAGGTCGAGCGACCAGGCGAGGCCGAGCCGTTGCACGTCGCGGGCGTTGATCGCGGTGAGTGAGCTGTAGTGGGCTTCCGACTCGCTCCCTCCGTAGGAGGGCCAATCGGTGTTCGGTGCGGCAGGTGCCGCGACCAGTGCCAGGCAAGCGGCTATTGTTCTTGCCGTCAGCATAATTAAGTGTAGCATCAATTACGTTGGCGACAAGCCGACGCGTCTGCGAGGCTGCTAAGTCATGACCTCGGCCAACAAAAGAAGGCTGCGCAGCCAGGACTGGTTCGGGCCGAACGACCTACACGGGTTCATTCATCGGGGGTGGCTCAAGAATCAGGGGTGGCCGGAGGATATCTTCGACGGCCGTCCCGTCGTCGGTATCTGCAATACGTGGTCGGAGCTGACGCCCTGCAACGGGCATTTCCGTGAGTTGGCCGAAGCGGTTAAGCGCGGTGTATGGGAGGCGGGGGGATTTCCGCTTGAGTTTCCCGTGATGTCACTCGGCGAGCCGCTGCTGCGGCCGACCTCGATGCTCTTTCGCAACCTCGTCAGCATGGATGTCGAGGAATCGATTCGTGCCAATCCCATAGATGGGGTAGTTCTCCTCATGGGTTGCGACAAGACAACGCCTGCGCTGCTCATGGGCGCGGCTTCGTGCGACTTACCCACGATCGGTTTATCGGGTGGGCCAATGCTCTCGGGGAAGTATCGCGGCCACGATCTGGGTTCCGGGACGGGGCTGTGGCGTATGGCCGAGGAGGTGTGCGCCGGCGCGCTCGCGCCGGCGGAGTTTGTGGCAGCGGAGAGCTGCATGAACCGTTCAAGGGGTCATTGCATGACGATGGGCACGGCCTCGACGATGGCCTGTGTAGTCGAAGCGCTGGGAGTCTCGTTGCCAGGCAACGCGGCCATTCCCGCGGTGGATGCGCGGCGGATCCGCCTCGCGCAGCTGACCGGGCGGCGTACTGTCGGCATGATCGAGGAAGACCTGCGGCTGTCGAAACTTTTGACTCGTGAGGCCTTCGAGAATGCGGTCCGCACCTGCGCCGCGGTCGGCGGTTCAACGAACGCTGTAGTCCACTTGTTAGCCATCGCCCGACGCATTGGGGTGCCGCTCAAGCTCGGTGACTTCGATCGCCTGGGTTCGCACCTCGCATGCCTCGTGAACCTGCAGCCCGCGGGCCGTTACCTCATGGAGGATTTCTACTATGCCGGTGGCTTGCCGGTGGTCCTCAAGGAATTGCTGCGGGCGGGGTTACTCAATTCGGATGCCCTGACGGCCAACGGGCAGGCTCTCGGGTCTAATGTCGCGGACGCGGAGAACTACAACCCCGACGTCATTACCCCCTACGTCACACCGTTCAAGGCCCATGCCGGCGTCACGGTGCTCACCGGTAACCTGGCACCGCGCGGGGCAATCATCAAGCCAGCGTCGGCGAGCCCCGAGTTGCTGAGCCACCGTGGCCGCGCGCTGGTCTTCGAATCGATCGAGGATCTCAATGCCCGGATCAACGATGAGACCCTCGAAGTCGATGCGACGAGTGTCCTGGTGCTGAAGAACTGTGGACCGCGTGGTTACCCCGGCATGCCCGAGGTCGGGAACTTACCGCTGCCGTCGAAGCTCCTGCGCGCAGGGGTACGCGACATGGTGCGAATCTCGGACGCGCGCATGAGTGGCACCGCCTACGGTACGGTAGTGCTGCATGTAGCTCCCGAAGCGGCAGCCGGCGGCCCGCTCGCCCTCGTCGAGGACGGGGACATGATCGTCCTCGACGTCGCGCAACGTCGCCTGTCGCTCGAAGTCAGCGACGCCGTGCTTGCGTCCCGCAGGAGCAGGTGGCGCGCGCCGCTCATTCCCGAACGCGGCTACGCCCGATTGTACGTTGAGCACGTGCTGCAGGCGGACGAAGGCGTCGACTTCGATTTTCTAACTGGCGGAAGCGGTGCCGAGGTCTCGCGGGAGAGCCACTGATAAGATCGGGATGCCCCGCAACAGCGGTCACCATTGTCGCCAGAGGCGGAGCCAGCCAAGGCCTGCGGTCGTTTCAGCGAGCGGCAAATACTCGGCGCCCAACCACCCGGTATAGCCCCCTGCATTGAGCGCCAAAACCAGCGAATCGAACGGTATGCGCCCCGTGCCCGGCTCGTGCCGTCCGGGCTCGTCCGCGAACTGCACGTGTCGCACGCGCGGTAGCGCGCGCGTGACCTCTGCGACGGGATTGAGCCCCATCCGAGCGACGTGATAGGCATCGAACTGGAGGCCAATCTGCGCATCGCACCGATCGAGAAGGGAGAAGGCGGCGGCGAGAGATCCCACGAGATAGTTCGGCGCGTCGAACGGGTTAAGCACCTCAATGAGCACTTGGATTCCGCACGGGGCGAGGGTGTCGGCGGCGAATAGCAGATTCTCAACGTACTGCGCTTCGCAGCTGTCGCGATCGCCAGGAGTGTCGACAGTTCCTGCGAGCACGTGAACAAAGTGTGCCCCCAAGGCTGCGGCGTAGTCGGCAATTCGGGGCAACTGTTTGCGAAAAGTCGCCCGCATCTCGGGCCGGCCTGCGATCCCTAACGGATACGTCGGGGGTGTCACGGGCGTGTTGATCAGGATCACCGGCGTACCGGACTCGGCTACAGCACGTGCCAAGCTCGTGGCCGGCTCCTGATAGGGAAATTGAATTTCGACGCCGTCGAATCCCGCAGCCCGTGCCGCCTGAAATCGAGCAGCGAACGGAAGCTCGCGAAAGAGTGTACTGATGTTGGCTGCAATCCTGAGCACGCGCTTAGTTGCAAGCGGGATATAGCGAAATCAGCGCCGCGAGATCCTGCCCAAGCAGGTCCTTTGCTTCGGCTTGGCGGTAGATCCCGAGAGCCGCGCGCGTGAGCGGCAACTCGCTGCGCTGCTGAGTGGCGAGATCATCGACCCGTCGCAGGTCCTTGAGCATCAAGCCGAGCTCTCCCAGCACGGGAAGTACACTCCCCTCTGCCATGCGCCGCCCGAAGATCTGCAAAGGCTGAGAATCCGCGAAACCGCCCCGGAGTGCATCCGGGATGACCTGCACTTTCAAGCCGCTGTCACGCGCGAGACTCAGCGCTTCGGCAATGGCCACCAGGTTCGTGGCAACGATCAGCTGATTGCAGAGCTTGAGCGTCTGTCCAGTTCCCAGATGCCCGACATGCGTGACGCGCTGCGCGAGCGCGCCGAAGAGAGGAGTAAGTCGCTCGACGTCTTCACTCGAGCCGCCGCAGAAGATGACGAGCCGACCGTCTTGGGCGCCGGTCGCACCTCCCGATACCGGCGCGTCGACCCAGGACATACGGGAGAGGGCCCTCAGCCGCGCGGCGAGGGCGCGGGTGGCTTCGGGACCGATCGTCGAGAAATCGACGAGGAGCGGTGGCGGGTTCGCCGCGCGCGCGACGCCACCCTCACCAAAGAGCACCATCTCGACCGCGGTCGCGTCCGTCAGGCACAGGCATACGGCGTCCGTGTCAGCCACGGCGTCGGCGGGGCTCGCCGCGGGCACCGCCCCCACCTGTATCAATGGAGCGAGCTTCGCGTGGGTTCGATTCCAGACGCGCACGGCGATTCCGGCAGCGAGCAGGCGCCGCACCATGGGCGCCCCCATGAGACCCGTGCCGATAAAGGCCGCCGTTGCGACGCGCTGGCTCTGCGTCATTTTATTCAGGCATAAAATTGTCTTATGCGCCAAAAAAGCAACTGGCGCAATACCGCGGAAGGCGCCAACGCGAAGACCCAAGAAGCGGCAGATGGTTGCCTCGGCCGCTACATCAAAAGCTATTCTATCCTTTCAGCGCTGCGAGTTTTTGTTGCATCGCCGACGGGATGAATCGCAGATAAGCCTTCTCAATCATCGCAACGCTTGTGCCCGTCTGCGCCGCCACCGTCAGCGGATCGACTCCGTAGATTTGCAGCAGCTCGCTGATCCGAGCGTGGCGGAAGCTATACGCGGTGGCGTGACCCGAGATGCGCTTATCTCCTCTCGCCACCTCATTGTGCCTCGCGATGGCTGCTTGCATCTGGCGCCACCAGACGTGCCGACGCCACGGCGTCTCTCCATCCTCGGTAAAGAGCGGGGCACCGGGCAACTTGTCCTTTGATTGCTCCCGGAAAAATTCGATGGCCTCGATGCTGAGCACTGCGTGCCGTGGACGCAGTTTGGCGGGCCTCCCCTTCCGGTGGGCGAGTCTCAGCCTCTGGCCGTCGAAATCTGCAACCACTGTCGCCGCAAGCTCCTTTGGGCGGGCGCCCGTAAGCTCGAGTCCGCGAAAGAATCGAGCCGCAGCGGGCGAAGCCGCAGCGAGGATTGCCTTTCGCTGAGACGCGTCAATGAAAACCGCGGTCTCACCGCCTTCCTCAATATCATCTGACAGCGACTTGAGCCTCCAGGCCGCGGGATTTCCGAGATAGCCGAGCTCGACCGCCTGGTTGAGGGCGGCCTGCACCGATCGAACGTGGCGGTTCACCGTTCTCGGCTGACGTCCCACGATGAGCCGATCACGCCATTCGAGAAAGTCCTCGCGAGTTACGGCGTCAAGATGGAAGTCCGCGAGGACGTCCTGATAGAGCACGGTCGCAAAACGGGACTCGGCTGCACGCGCGCTGTCGATGCGGCCGTGCCGACGGAGATTCTCGATGTAAGCTTCCACGGCTTCGCGTACCGTCGCACGCTTGACGCTGCGTAACGCGGAGCCCGCGAGCTTTGCGATCCAGGCTTCCGCCTGCCGCTTTGCCTCATCGAATTCGAGCGGTCCGCCCAAGAACTTGTGGGTCTGCTTTCCGTCACGAGTCCTGAAGCGCGCCGACCACGTGTCAGGTCCTCGACGAAACCCCAAGTAGGCGCCTCGGCCGATGCGCTGAAAGTACGGTGTGTGGCGCACCGCGAGGCGTTCGCGTTCACGCTTGCGCGACAGATCCGGCATGGTGCAGAAAATTCTCGGGTGAAAACGGGTGAAAATACTATCCCGGACTGGGGTGGACTGCCATGCTAAAAAGGCCTATAAAACAGCCATTTTCTAACATGGCCATGTACGGCCATAGACGAAATTACTCTTCTCTCAAGGCTGTAACACGGGTTCGAATCCCGTAGGGAGCGCCAGTAAATTGTGGGCTACCTTTCGACCGCCCTCGGCCCAGCAGCCGGCATATGTTCGGGCGTTACACTCCGCGCATCGCGGGCATTGAAAAGACTGAACGCGCGGTGCAAGTCTACGGGATACGCCCTGGGTTTTCGCGCAGAAACCAATGAATGAATCATCTCCTACGAGTGCCTTTGTTTCACTTTCCGAAACCCGCTACTTGGCGACGGTGCTGACTCGCGGTCCTTGGGACCTCAAGCACCAGCACGCGGGCCCGCCCATTGCGCTAGTCCTCGGCGCGATCGAGCGCGTCGCTGCGGAGCGGGAGATGACGCACATCGCTCGGCTGACGGCCAACCTGTTTCGGCCCATCCCTATTGCGGAGCTCAGCATCGAGGTCGGCGTCGACTACGCCGGCCGCAACTCTGCACATATCTCGGCGAGTCTCTACGGGGAGGGTAAGGAGGTTGCACGGTTCACTGGGCTGGCCCAGCGCGCGATTAACCAACCGGTATCGACAGGTCTACCCGGCCACCCACTGCCGCAGGCGCCGCGTTCTCCCGATGACTCGGCGCCCGCGCGCTTCCCATTTGAACGCCGGCA
>Ga0335077_10001812_pt1 | contig 25404 bp, 17 predicted proteins | sample Lox_Sample_31_FD_207151 | JGI IMG/M metagenome (GOLD analysis project Ga0335077, IMG submission 207151) | Soil microbial communities from Loxahatchee National Wildlife Refuge, Florida, United States - Lox_Sample_3.1 | ecosystem: Environmental > Terrestrial > Soil > Wetlands | place: USA... | reverse complement strand
CAGCCAGAAACTGCCCGGAAAGGCAGAGCAAAGGCTGATCGGAGCGGAAAATTCGCAAGAAACGCCAGGTGAGCTTTTGATAGTTAAGGGAACGCTCCTTCGCTTATCTGAGTTATGAAATTCTGGAAAGGGAGCGAATGAAAAGGGACTCATGGGAAAACGACCGAAACCAGTTGTGCTGACTGTATTGGATGGCTGGGGTTACCGCGCGGAGACGCAGGGCAACGCAATCGCCCTGGCACGCAAACCGACGTATGACGAATTGCTGAGCAAATTCCCGAACACACTGATTCAGACGTCTGGACCTGCTGTGGGCCTCCCGAAAGGGCAAATGGGCAACAGCGAAGTGGGCCATTTGAACATCGGCGCAGGCCGCATCGTGCACATGGATATCACGCGCATCGACCTGCTGATTGCGAACAACCAATTGGAACAAGTGGCTTTGTTCCAGCAGGCGATGGGGCGCGGGCGGCAGCGGCAATTGCACTTTCTCGGCTTGTTGAGCGATGGCGGCGTGCATTCGCACATCAACCATCTGTTCGCTTTGCTCGAGATGGCCAAGAAGCAGAAAGTAGAGAAAGTATTCGTGCACTGCTTCATGGACGGGCGCGACACACCGCCGAACAGCGGGCGGGACTACCTGCGGCAATTGCAGCAGAAGATGCGCGAAGTCGGCGTCGGAGAGATCGCCACGATTGTCGGCCGCTATTACGCCATGGACCGCGACAATCGCTGGGAGCGGGTGCGGCTTGCGTATCGCGCGATGGTACACGGAGAAGCGGAAAACAAGAGCGGCGATCCCGTGGCGGCGTTGCAGGCGAGCTACGAGCAGGGCGTTACCGACGAATTTGTGAAGCCGGTGGTGATCACGCATGAAAACGCACCTTCCGCGCAGCCCGTGGGACCGATTCGCGACGATGATGCAGTGATCTTCTACAATTTCCGCGCCGACCGCGCGCGGCAGATGACACTAGCACTCGAATCGCCGGCTTTCGACAAATTCTCCGATCCGAAGAGGCCGAAGAATCTCTTTTTCGTGGCCATGACGAAGTACGATAAAAACTGGCAGTGGCTGAAGTGCGTGATCATGCCCGAAAAGCTGGAACACATTCTCGCGCAAGTGTTCGAGGAGTTGCAGTACAAGAACCTGCGCTGCGCGGAGACGGAGAAATACGCGCACGTGACATATTTCTTCAACGGCGGCGTGGAGAAGCCGTTCACTGGAGAGGAACGCATCCTGGTGCCGTCGCCGAAAGTGGCGACGTACGACCTGAAGCCCGAAATGTCTGCGGGAGGCATCGCGGACACGGTCGTGAATGCGATTGAGAAGGGCGAGTTTGACGCCATCATCATGAATTTCGCGAATGCGGACATGGTGGGACACTCCGGAAAGCTGGAAGCCGCAATCAAGGCAGTGGAGGCCGTGGACACGGGGCTCGGGCGGATTTATCAGGCGTTGAAGCCGCGCGGCGGCGCATGGATCATCACTGCCGACCACGGCAACGCGGAGACCATGATTGATCCCGTGACCGGCGGTCCGCACACGTATCACACCACGAATCCCGTGCCGTTCATTTGCGTCAGCGAGGTGGACCGGTTGAAACTCTCGCCTGGCGGTGCGCTCAGGGACATCGCGCCGACGCTACTTGGCATTCTGGGCGAGCCCGTGCCCGGGGACATGACAGGGCGGGATTTGCGGGTGTTGACAAAGTCGTAGCCGAGCGAGTGTGGATCTGTTTTGGCCTAAGGATGTCAACGTAGAGTGATTCTCTCCACGCGACCCATGCAGCGCACAACGCCACGCGAGACCAAGCTGGTCATTTGCGTGTGGCACGGTTTCAGCGAATGGCGGCCGAAAGCCGCGATGGCCGAAGGCATCCGCAAGCGCTGGCCAGAGATGCGTGTGGTGCACTTGCCGGATTACACGCACCTTGCTGAAGAGTTGCCCGATACCGATATTTTTGTGGGCTACTCCCTGCGGGCGGAGCAACTGAAGATCGCCGCCAGACTGAAATGGATTCATTCGACGGCGGCAGGTGTCCTGCAACTGATGTATCCGGAGCTGCGGGAGTCGAGCGTGCTGGTCACAAATCCGAGCGGGATTTTCTCCGTGCCCATGGCGGAGCACACCATGGGAATGCTAGTGGCTCTGGCACGGAACTTTCCGGATTGCGTGAGGCACCAGGACAGCGCCCACTGGGGACAACAGGAGATTTGGGACAAGCCGCAACACCTGACCGAATTGAATGAGCAAATGCTGTTGATTGTCGGCTTCGGCTCGATCGGACACGAGTTGGCGCGGCGGGCCAAAGCGTTCGAAATGCGCGTATGGGGGGTGTCGCGCTCGGGCAAAGGAGATGGGTCGCTGGCGGAGCGTATCGTGCCCGTAAGCCAACTGCACGAGGTTTTGCCGCACGCGGATTACGTAGTGATTGCAGCTCCGGAGACACCGGAGACGAGACGCTTGATTGGCGCGGCAGAACTGGCGCGGATGAAGCCCGGGGCGCGGTTGATCAATGTGTCGCGGGGAACGCTGATTGATGAGGCCGCCTTGATTCGCGCGTTGAACGAAGGGCAACTCGGTGGGGCGGCGCTGGACGTGGCGGAGACGGAACCGTTGCCCAAGGAGAGTCCGCTGTGGAAGGCGCAAAACCTGTTTATTACGCCGCACACAAGTGCGATCAGCGATCGGCTGTGGGATCGGCAGGCGAGGATGCTGATGGATTTATTGGAGAGGTGGTTTGACGGACGGGAGATGTTCAACCGCGTGGATTTTGTAAAAGGATATTAAGCACAGGCCTGCGTGGCAAGTTCACATGGGCGCAGAGTTATGCCGATTAAATGGCGGCGCCCGTCCCAACCTAGACAGCCCTCAGTCGCCGACGCCGCCTTTGGGCGCGGTGTACCCTTCCTTGGCGTAGACAACCCACTTCTGTTTCTTGCCCTTCTGGTCCAGCACGGTCAGCGGGCCGCCGTCCGGGGCCACGAGTTCCACTTTTATTTTACGGTACTTTCCGTCGGTCGCGCGGTTTGAGGGAGTGTATGTGATGCTGTACTGGTGGCGCAAGAATTCCGTGACGTCGCGCATAACGCCGGGAAGTTCGCCATCAAACTGAGGAAACCATGCAAAGCCGCCGGTCATCTGGGCAAAAGTCTTGAGCTGATTTTCAGCCTGAAGATAGTTCAACTCGCGCATGCCGCCGAGAGCGCCTTGCATTTCGAGCCAGTTCATCAGGGGCTTGTCGACACCAACGGAGAAGATGGTGACGTCCGTACCGCGCAGTCCTTTCAGGGTCTGGTCCAGAGTGTGTTTCGAGAAAGTATCCACGCCGCTGGCCATCACGAGAATGGATTTCTTACCTTTCACATCCTTGAGGCGATCGACGGTTTCGAGGATGGCGTCAAAGACGTTGGATTCACTGAAGCCCGGAAAATATAGGCTATACAGCGCCTGGCGGACCTCGTCTTTGTTCTGGGTGAAATCCACTTCCATATGGGTTCTCATGTCAAAGGTGACGAGCGCAACCCAATCTTTTTGTTTGAGATTGGGAAAGAGGGCGTCCGCCCAATATTTGGCCTGATAGGCGAACCAGCCGTAATAGCGAGCGCTAAACTCCATCAAGATGACCATGGTGATGGGCGCGTCGGTGGGACCGAAATTGGTGATGGTTTGAGGCTGGCCATCCTCGAGGACACGGAAATTTTCTTTCTTGAGGCCCGGAATGAGGTCGCCATGCTGGGTGGTGGCAATGACGTCCAGGGTCACGACGGGAACCTCCACGGAAATCGTGACGCCGGATTCCTGAGGCTTCTGTTGAGGGGAAGCCTCCTTTTGTCGTGGAGGAGCTGCCGGAACCGGATTGGATTGTCCCGGTGGGACAGGCTGCGGACCCGCAGGGGCCTGTGCCAGAGCTAAACCCGCAAGAAACAGGCAGGCCACCACCGCCGTAGTCGGCCTGTGCAAATAAAATATGGAGCGACATTCCATGGGTCCCCCCGTGTCTCCCTAAATATGATGCGGGGAATCGCCCCGCCGTCGTTCTCCCAGCCCTGCTGCGCGGGTGCAGCATAGGTACGCCCGCGGGAGCTCCTACCGGGGACGAGGAAACCCGCATGTTAGTATGGAATCCACTGTGTGCAAAACAGAATTGGATGGGAGGGTGCCTTGCTAAGCTGGAAGCGTACTGGCTTCTCGATTTTATGTGCCGTGGCTCTATGCGGATGGGGGCAAGGGCCACTGCGTGCCCAAATCAGGCAAGGACCGCCGCCGATGGGCCTACCGGACAATCAACCGCTCGTGGGGGACACTTCGGCTTTGGCGCGCGAGGCGCAGGACTGGCTCGTGGAACTGGTCAAGATCAATACGACCAACCCGCCGGGCAACGAGCAGGCGGCGGCCAAATACATTGCGGGAGTCCTCACTAAGGAAGGAATCACGCCGGAGCTTCTGGACGTCACGCCAGGGCGTAGCGCGGTGGTGGCGCGGTTGCGGAGCACCGCGGTGCCCGATCCGTCGAGGGCACTCCTACTGGTGGCGCACATGGATGTGGTCGGGGTGGATCGCAATAAATGGGCGGTGGACCCCTTTGGGGGTGTCATCAAGGATGGCTACCTGTATGGGCGCGGGTCGATTGATGACAAGAGCATGGTTGCGGCGAACCTCGCGGCGTTCATCGCGCTGAAGCGGGGGAACGCGCACCTGAACCGGGACGTGATTTTTCTGGCGACGGCCGATGAGGAGCAGTTTGGGGAAGCCAGCCTGAAAATTCTGATCGCGAAGTATTGGGACAAACTTGCCGCGGGGTACGCCATCAACGAAGGCGGCAAAGTGGTCATGAAGAACGGCAAAGTCCAATATGTGGGCTTACAGTTGGCGGAGAAAGTCTCCATGAACATTTCCGTGACCGCAACGGGAAAGGGCGGGCACTCCTCGGTGCCATCGAAGCAGAACCCCGTGACGCACCTCGCGGACGCCGTGGGGAAGATCGGGGACTACTCGGCGCCGGTGCATCTGACTTCGATTGTGCGGCGATACTTTGAAGGGCTTTCTGCGATTGAGGACGATGAGACCGGGAAATGGATGCGCGTGATCGACGCGCCGGACCGCGGTGAGCATGCGCAGCGCGTGCTCTCGGACATGAACCCGATGTGGAATTCGATGATGCGGGACACGATTGCGCCGACGATTCTGCAAGCAGGTGTGCGCGCGAACGTGATCCCATCGGAGGCGAAGGCGGTATTGAACGTGCGGCTCCTGCCGGGAGACACCATTACGCTTCTATTGAGCGATCTGAACAAACTGGTCAATGATCCTTCTGTGAAACTCGATGTGATGCCGGATGCAGGATTTGCGGCTCCCAATTCTTCGATGGAATCGGATTTTTACACGCTGCTTACGAAGGTGTGCGCCAAGGAATTCGGAGGCGCACCGGTGCTGCCATTTTTGTCGACAGGGGCGACGGATTCGGCACAACTGCGGCTGCATAATGTGCAGGCGTACGGATTGCGGCCGTTCCCGATCACGGAAGAGGATGACGCCCGTGTGCACGGAGATGACGAACGCCTGTCGCTGACCTCGTTCGCGAAAGGCGTGGACCTGACCGTGCGGATCGTGGCTGAGTTTTCCATTACACACTAACGCTGGCATCTGCTATACCCAGACGAGGGGAACAAGATGATTTCCCGGCACTCCAAAATCGTCTGTACTATCGGTCCAGCCACGCACTCGCGCCGAATGATCCGGAAGCTGTTGGAGGCGGGCATGGACGTGGCGCGCCTGAATTTTTCCCACGGCAAGCATGAAGAACACGCGCAGACCATCAGCTTGCTTCGGGAAGCATCGGTGGCCATGCAACGGCCGATTGCCATTTTAGCGGACCTGCAGGGGCCGAAGATTCGGACGGGGGCGCTAGCCGGCGGGGGAACGGTACTGTTGCGGGCCGGGCAGAAATTCGTGATCACTACGGCGCGGGTGCTGGGGGATTCGACGCGAGTGAACACGACGTTTCACCTGCTGCCGCGGGAGGTGAAACGCGGCGACCGCGTGCTTTTGAGCGACGGACTGATTGAACTGCGAGTGGAGAAGATCAACCACGCGGAAGTGATCTGCCAGGTGGTGAACGGTGGAGTTCTGGGCGAACACAAAGGAATCAACCTGCCTGGAGTGAAGTTGCGCGTGCCCGCTCTGACGGAGAAGGATCGCGCCGACCTGCGCTTTGCGCTGAAGCATGGCGCGGATTACATCGCGGTGAGTTTTGTGCGGCGCCCGGAGGACATCGCACTGGCCAGAGCGCTCGTGCGGCGCGCCAAAGAGACCACGCCGGTCATTGCCAAACTAGAAAAGCCGGAGGCGATCGACAACCTGGACGATATTCTGCGAGTATCCGAGGGCGTGATGGTGGCACGCGGAGACCTAGGAGTGGAAATGAGCCCGGAGCGGGTGCCGGTTGTACAGAAGAACATCATCGCGCGGGCGAGGGAATTTCGCAGGCCGGTGATCACAGCGACGCAGATGTTGGAATCGATGACCGAAAACCCGCGGCCCACCCGCGCGGAGGCTTCCGACGTCGCCAACGCCATCTTCGACGGGACCGACGCGGTGATGCTCAGCGCGGAGACGGCTACCGGGAAATATCCAGTGGAAGCCGTGAGCATGATGTCGCGGATCATCGAAGAAGCGGAGTCAAGCATCCATGAATTTCCCAGGCCGGCGGCACAGGAACAATTGAAGGTGCCAGAGACCGTGGCAGAACTCGTGTGCCACGCTTCGCGGGAACTTCACATGAAGCTCATCGCGGTGTTCACGCATAGCGGATTTACGGCGCGGCTGGTGTCCCGTTACCGGCCACTGGTGCCGATCATTGCGTTCTCGCCAGAGAGGGAGACGCGGCGGCGGATGGCGCTGCTGTGGGGAGTGACTCCGTGCCGAATAGTGGACATCAAAAAGATCGACGGGCTCGCGGCGATCGCGGAAAAGCGCTTGCTGGAAGAGCGGCTGGTGCGCAAAGGCGACGTGATTGGAATTGTAGCAGGGACGCCGATGGGGATTCGCGGGACTACCAATTTCATGAAGTTTCACGTGATCGGCCGAAACGAGTCGTAAGCCTTGGTAAACGGAAGATTGGCAGGGCCGAGGGTCTGCGGGTAAGCCAGCAGTTCAAGCTTCATACTTAGAGCTGAGAACTTAGTCCTTACAACTCAATCCTTACAACTTTCAATTGACCCAGTGATCGGGGCGGGAGGGTGGCTCGTTCTTGGATTTCTTCATGTAGACCTCGAATTTTCTGCGGTTGCGCTGGTAGCGCCAGTCCGCCATTTCATTGCGGACACGAAAGAGGAAGGACCCTCGGCGTAAATAAAACCAGCCGACGAGCATGCCGCCGAGGTGACAGAGGTGGCTGACGTTGTCACCGCTGGAGCCTAAAGTGCTGAAGAACTCGATGAGACCCATGACGGCTACGAAGATGCGCATTGGGATGCTGACCAGGAAAAAGAAAACCCAGACCTGGCGGTCCGGAAAGAGGATCGCGTTGGCGATGAGGATGCCGAAGATAGCACCCGATGCGCCAATGGTCGGAACGTCCGATGGGTTGTGCCCCCAGAGCAGCGGAACGAATTTCACCAGGATGGTAATGAGTCCCGCCCCCACACCGCATAAGAAGAAATAATTGAGAAACCGCCGTTTTCCCCACACCTCTTCCAAATTCCGGCCAAACATCCAGAGCATGAGCATATTAATGAGCAGGTGCCAGAGCCCGCCATGAAGGAAGAGGTAGGTGACCGGCTGCCAGACTCTCAAACCGAAGATCGCGCCAGTCGGGACAAGGCCAAAGCGCACGGTAATCTGCTGATAGGCCGTCAGGCTGCCGAACAGAATTTCGACCAGAGTTTGCAGGACAAAAACACCAGCACAGATCAGAACGAGGAGCTTTACGCCAGGAGTGATGAAGCCACGCCAATCGAAACGGACCCGAGGCGCGCCGAACGACGAACTCATGACGCCAGTGTAAAGCCTGGGGTGGTTTTCCGTCAAAAGGAGGCAAACGGCGGCCGAGGGGGTGGGACACGAGTGAGCAAATCCGGACCATATGAGCACCTATGAACCATTTTGGCCCTCGGACGCAGATGGCGTGGGTGACTGGATGGTGTAATTTGGGGTCCTCCCTCTACTGGACGATTGGCATAACTACGTTTATTGCGCTGGCGGTGGGCATCGCCTAGCATTCTTTCTGAGCCGCAAGATTTCGCAAGCTACTGTCTCCGTACTCCACCAGGCCCAGGCGATCGCCGCGGGCGATTTGACGGGAGAAAAGATCAAGGTCACCAGCGAGGACGAACTCGGAGACTTGACGCACGCCATCAACAAGATGCATGCGAGCTTGCGAGGGATCATCGAATCCATCGCATAAAACGCACAGAACGTAGCGAACGCGAGCGAGGAGTTTTCCGCGGTGAGCCAGCAGATCAGCGCGAATTCGGAGGAGACCTCGGCGCAGGCCAACGCCGTGTCTTCGGCCACGGACCAAGTGAACCGGGGCCTGCAGACGGTGGCGAGCGCGACCGAAGAGATGAGCGCGACACCAAGGAGATCGCCAAAAACGCCACGGAAGCAGAGAAGGTAGCTGGGAACGCAATGAAGAAGGCGACGGAGACGAACGCGTTCGCGACGAAGCTGGGGGAGTCGAGCGCGGAAATCGGGCAGGTGAACGACATCTCGGGGACGATTGCGACGGCGATGGAGGAGCAGTGGGCGACATCGAGTGAGATGTCGCGGAACATATCGGAGGCGGCGAAGGGGGCGAGCAAGTTGACGCAGAACATACAGGGAGTGGCGCGGGCGGCGCAGAGCACGTCGCAGGGAGCGATGGACTCGCAGAAGGCGGCCAAGAGCCTGGCGGCGATGGCCACGCAACTACAAGCCCTGGTCGGACGGTTCAAATTGTCTACGGGTGGTCGATCGGCGTTAACGGCGCGCGCCGGGAAGACAAACAGAAATTCCGGCCGGGCGAAGAAGGCCGAAAAGTATCGAAGAGCTGGCTGTAGGATAGCGGCGCCGCCAACCAACTCACAAGCTCTCAAGCACCTGCTTTAGGAATTTCCAGAAACTCTCCACGGTGGAGATCTGCACGCGCTCGTCGGGACTGTGCGGATTCACAATCGTGGGGCCGAAAGAAACCATCTGCATCCCCGGATATTTTTCACCAATGACGCCGCATTCGAGGCCCGCATGCATGGCGATCAGCTTTGCTGGATCGCCGAAGACCTTCTTGTGCGCTTCCTGGAGTTTTCGAATCAGTTCGCTGTTTGGCTCCGGTTTCCAGCCGGGGTAGCTGCCGCCATGCTCCGCTTCAAACCCCGCTAGGCGGCAAATAGTCGCAACAGTGCGGGCGGCCGTATCTTTACTCGTCACGATGGGACTTCGCTGGCTGGTCACAATCTCGACGATGTCGCCTTTGGTTTTGACTGTCGCGAGGTTCGTGGAGGTTTGAACCAACCCGGGAACGTCGGGGCTCATCGCCAGAATGCCGTTGGGCAAACTCGCCAGCACAGCCGCGGTGCTCTTCGCGTCCGCAGCGTCCATCACCATTCCCGGCCGTTCGGCTTTCGCCACGGTGATTTCCAACCCGGAATCGAATCCACCCAATTCGGCTTTGAATCCCGTTTCGGAGGCGGCCACGAGCGATTTCAATCCGCTCTCGTGAGTGGGAGAAAGCACCACCAGGGCCACCGCTTCACGCGGAATGGCGTTGTGGGCGCTGCCCCCGCTGACCTCTGCAAGTTCGGCGGGAAGGCGCTCGAGCAGGTCCTGAAGCACTGCGCCCATGATCCGCAGGGCATTGCCGCGGCCCAAATGAATATCAACCCCGGAGTGGCCGCCCCTCAAGCCGGACACCTTGACGCGCCAAGCCGACCCGGCGCCGGCAGGGGCAAGCTTTACTTTGCGACGGGCAGTCGTGTTCACGCCACCGGCGCAACCGATGCAGAGGTTGCCGATTTCTTCGGTGTCCAGGTTGAGAAAATACTTTGACTTCAACATGTCGGGAGCAAACTCCGACGCGCCGGTAAGCCCCGTCTCCTCGTCGATGGTAAAGGCGAACTCGAGAGATCCATGAGAGATGTCCGTGCTCTCCATTACCGCGAGGGCAGCGGCCACGCCAACGCCGTTATCGGCGCCGAGAGTAGTGCCATCGGCCTTCAGCCAGTCACCATCGCGCACGACCTTGATGGGATCCTTGTCGAAGTCGTGAACCGTGGCTTCGTTCTTCTCGCAGACCATGTCGAGGTGGCCCTGCAGGAGGGCCATCGGCGCGCCCTCGCGTCCCTTGTGCGCGGGTTTGCGAACGACAAGATTGCCGGCGGCATCCTGCACGCTTTCCAGTCCGAGGCTTTTGGCTACGCCTCGGACGTACTCTCGCGCGGCGGCCTCCTTCGTGGAAGCGCGGGGAATGGATGCCAGTCTGTCAAAGTGTTTCCATAGCCGCTGAGGTTCCAGATTCGTGAGTGCAGGCATCATGGCAGGCTCCGTAGTAGTGAGGTGGGATTCGCGTTCTGCTGTCGAAGACAGCTCCATTGTACCGTCACTCCGCCGTCTTGGCGACTCCGTGAGGTGTCCGGAAGTTCCGTTCACCTGCCGGAACAGAGGAAAGGGGTGCCTGCGCGGGGACGTCGCCTCTCGTTGTTAGAAGTGGAATCATTGATCTTTACTTATAAGCTCCTCCTGTACCTCGAGTTTTCCACCCGTTCTGTCCCAGGAGCTAATTATTGGGTAGCAATTCGAGGGCACCCAGGTCATGGGCCCAGCACAGTCCGTCGAAATCCAGAGTCCGGCCGCGCGCAGCTTCCTGCGCAGCCTGAACATCCTTCTAAAATCCGCGCGCATGTACGGCATGCCGCATGCACAGACCGTCTCGCACGGCGCCGATGCTTGGGAACATCTCCAGGCCACGTTTGCCGAGGGACGGAGGAACGGCCTGCAACTGGCCGTTTCCGAGAATCGTCTCCTCGTCGATGGCGTGCCCGTGAAGGTGGGGCCTGCGGAGCAAAGTTTTGCCCAGTTCCTCGCTGCCGCCGATCTGGTCAGCGTCACCTTCACCTCTATGGCGACGCGCGATGCCTTCCTGGAGATGGTGCGCATCTTCGGCGAGAGCGGCGCGAAACCGGAAGGGTTGGCGGAAAAACTGAAGCAAGCCCTCGGACCCGAAGCCCAGTGCGGGATCGCCATCAATGAAATTCACTTTGTGCCAGCAGGGTCGGAGCGATCGGAAAAAACCATCGCCGCGCAACTCCTCGCTCAGACCTTGGGCGCCGATACCGCGCAAATGCAGGGCTTCCTTGATGATCCTTTCAAGCTGCTGGAGGTGATTACCATGGCGGAAGGTGTGGGTCAGACGCCCGGCTCATCTTCAGGCGCGGGCGCCCAGACGGATTTGCCGGGTGGTTCTGGGCCGGGTCCGGGAGGAGGCCCGGCAACTTCGGAGGCACAAACCGAAGAAGACACCGGCGCCGTCATTCGCCTGTTGAGCCGGCTGGCGCAGGAAAGCGGGGACCGCGGCATCGATCCGGTGAGATTGCGCCAGGAGGTCTCGCGCCTGCCCAAAACCAGCCAGCAGACGCTGCAGCAGGCCCTGGCCGAGTTCGCCCAGTCCCCACATAAGAAGGATTCGGCAGTGCCCATGTTGCTCCAGGTAGCGGAGCACCTCGCCGTCAGGCTTGCCCTGGACCGGTACGAAAGAGGCGACGCGCGTGTCGATGCCGTTGCCGAAATGCTGAACCGGTTGAACCTCGAAATCGAGAGGCTGCGCGAGGCCCTCGGCTCTCACCAAGAAAAACTGAAGCACGCCGGCTTCGAGGTCTCCCGCCCCCCCGACTCTCTCGAACAGCAATTCTGGGCCAGGGCCCCGGAGTCCGCCAAGTTGGATGTCCTGCTCTCCCATCAGGCCTGGCGCGTTCCCACGCACTACATCAAAGAGTATCTGGACCAGTTAACCGAGAAAAATGACGCAGAAAAACTGGAACGGGTCTTGGTAAACTACGTGAACTGCATCCACAGTCCCTCCGCCGAAGCGCGGCAAAAAACGGCAGCTGGCCTCAAGGAACTCGCCGGCTACTTTCCGCACCCGGGAGGGCAGACGTTGCGAACCGCCATCGGCCACGTCGGCGAGGAACTGGCGAAAGAAAACGACCTGAAAACACAGAAGCTGATCACGGGGACCTTTGTTCTTCTCGGCCAGGAAGCTGCTACCCGTCGACGCTATCCTGCCGTTCTGCGGATGATGTCCGTTCTCGAATCACTCGAAAAGTCGCGGCCGGAGTTGGCCTCCGGCCTGCGCGCGCGTCGGTCTGGAAAACCGTGTTCCCGATTTCCTCGAAGAGGTGCTCCACCTGCCGGAAAATTCCGGTGATCTGATCGCGGTCCTCCGCCGCATGCCTCTGGCCGCCGCCGAACACCTCGCCGGAAAGATCAGCCGCCGGGTACGGCGGCGCGAACGCGATCGCCTCGTGAAGCTCGCGGAGGAACTCGGCCCGGAGGCCGCGCATGCCTTGCGCGACGCGTTCGGCTCGCGCCCACCTGCTGCCGCAGTGATCATCGTCAACTTGCTCAGTCGTCTCGATCCAGTTGCGCAGGAGAAGATCCTGGCCGTGCGTTTGCGCGAGTGGAATCGCGTATATCAAGATGCGGTCGTCCGCCAGATCGCCGCCAGTGGTTCGCCTCATCGCGGAATCCTCTTGGCAAGGCTTCTCGACGCCCTCGATCTGCTCGTGGTTCCTCTGGCCCTCGACGAAATCGGCATGAGCAAGGACCCCGCTCCTGCCCCGCTTCTTCTGGCGATTGCCGCCGGCAACCTGCCCAGATTTTCCTCCGGCTTCCTTCGCGTCAAAGCCGTCGAGACGCTGGGCCGTCTGCACGTCAGGGAGCCATTCCTCTTCTGCGGCAGTTGCTGGAATCCAATGACCCGCGCCATGGCCCGTTCCCCCGCGAACTCCGCATCGCGGCGGCGCAGTCTCTGCAGAAAATCGATCCTCAGGGCGCGAAGGCCATCTTGTCCGGCGCGGGCTTCCAGCAGGCCGATCTGGACCCGATTCCGTTTGACGCCGCCGACGATGCCCCGGGCGTACGCCAGCGCTTCTATCCCAGGGTAAAGCTCCGTCGCGCTTTGCCCGCCAAAATCGGCACTTCCGATGGCGATTTCTCCGCATCCGTGCGCCAGTTCAGCCTTGGAGGAGGGATCTGTTCCTGCGAACATCGCCTCCTCCCCGGAACGCCTTCCACCATTCGGATCAAGATGGGGCTGCGCAGCCTGGCTGCAAAACTATTCCTGCGGGACGCCCGCTCGGAGATGGTCGCCTTCGAGATTGTGGACATGGACCTGGAAGACCGCTCAAAGCTTCGCGTCGTCCTGCAAGCCGCCAAGCGCTCCTGACTCGCGGCCGCACGCCCTTTGGCCTGCGGGTGCTTTCCTACCCACGCCGCCCCTTCCGCGCGGTCAAACGTCACTCGATTCTCAATGCGTTCATAGGCGAAATGGATGCAGCGCGGTTCGCTGGAATAATGGCTGCGAAAAAGGAGCAGATCGCCAGCGCCCCGGCGGCCGCGCTCAGCGCCAGCGGATCCCACCAGGAAACGCCGTACAACTGAGCCGAGAGCAACCTTCCGGCGCCGACAGCCATTGGCAAGCCCACGATAAGGCCGACCAGCACACGGGTGAATGCGCCGCTCAATACGAGACGAATCACTTTCGTGCGATCGGCGCCGAGGGCCATGCGGATGCCGATTTCGTTGGTTTTCTGAGCCACTGTGTACGCCGTGACGCCGTAAAGCCCCACGGCGGCCAGCACCAGCGCCACAATCCCGAACAATCCGGCGAGGCTCGCTACTGCGCGTTCCTGGTCGAACGACAGCTCCACCTGCTGCTGCATGGTCCGCACACTGTTGAAGGTCAGGTTGGGATCCAGGTCCGCCAGGATCCTCGTGAGCACAGGCTCAATCGCGCCCGGCGGCAGATTGGTCCGCAGCATGATTCCGCCGATGAAGTGCGAGCGCGACTCGATGGCTTTCATCATTCCTTGCTGGTACTCGACCGCCTGCGCCAGCGGCACGTAGAACATGGGATGCGCAGGCTTATCCAAGCCGTAGCCCGCGAACTTCGCGTCGCGCACCACGCCTACGATTCGGAATGTGCCGGCGTTCTCGGGGAAATCCAGTCCGAAGTGTTGCCCGATGGGGTCTTCCTCGGGCTTGAAAAAACGCTTCACAAAAGTCTGGTTGACGATGGCCACTGGCGCTGTCGTCTCGTTGTCTGCTGCCGTGAAGGCTCGCCCCCGCACGACCGGAACTCCGAAATTCTGGAGATAATCCGCGCTCACCCGGTCCCATGATGCGCCCGATTCCTCACTAACCTTTCCTGGGGCATGGCCGGCGACCATAATAATCTCGCTCCAGTTGTCGGTTAGCGGGTTGTAAAGCGCCAGCCCGGCCCCCCGCACACCGGGAATGCGAAGGAGTTCCTCTTCGAGCCGGCGGTAGAATGCGGTCAACTGCGCCTGCGTGTAGCTCGCCGGGGGCGCGTTCATGGCCACGACCAGGTGGCCCTGTACCTGATATCCGAAATCCTGATGCTCGAGCTTGTTGAGGCTTCTCGCCAGCATCGTCGCCCCAGCGACCAAGACGACCGACAGTGTCGCCTGCACGATCAACAGCGTCTTGCGCGCCAGGGAAGAACGGTCGCTGGTACCCCGCCCCGAACCGTGCAGCGCCTCCGCCGGATCGGTGCGCGTGGCCAGCCAGGCTGGCGCCGCTCCGAAGATGATCCCCGTCACCAGCGCCAGCGCGAAGGCAAACGCCAGAACCGTGAATGCGGGTGTCACACGGATCGGGATGAAGTGTGAATTCCGGAAGGCCAGGCCCAGCAGCAGCCGCACCGCGCCCATCGCTACCCCCAGACCAACGATTCCGCCGCCAATGGCCAGCAGCACGCTCTCGGTTAGCGCCTGCCAAACGATCTGCCCGGGGGTTGCGCCAACCGCCATTCGCACGGCCGTTTGCCCGCGTCGCGCCACGCCCCGCGCCAACAGCAGGTTTGCCACGTTTGAGCAGGCAATCAGCAGTACCAGTCCGCAGGCCGCCAGCAGGATTTGCAGGCTTCGCCCGTACGCCTCTTTCATCTCTGCCACGCCCGCTCCTGCTGGGATCACATTGATGTTCTGCTTAGGAAGCATGCGGATCACGTCCGGCATCCAGTTGGCCGGGTAGCCGGAATCGTATTGCATCCAGCGCCTCAGGTCCGTGTTGAGCCGCGCGGACATTCCGTCCGTCGAGGCCCCCGGCCGCAGTCGGCCGATCATCCGCAGCCATGCGGCTACGGATTGATGCAGCAGAGTGTCTCCCCCAGCCATCATGGGTTCTTGCTGAAGCGGAATCCAGACATCGGGAGGATCACTTTGCAGCATCTCGCCGAAGAAGCCTGCCGGCGCGATTCCGATCACCGTGAACGCATGGCCCTCCACGACGAACGTGGAACCCACGACCGAAGGATCAGCTCCATAGGTGTTCTGCCAGACACGATGACTAAGCACAATAACGGGCGCAGCCGATGGCTTGTCGTCTTCTAGCCCAAATACACGCCCATAAAACGCGCCCACGCCGAGTGTCGAGAAGTAGCTGCCGGTGACGTATTCCGAAGTGAGAGGCCTGGAGGCGGATTCGAAGCCCTGGCGCCGCACGCTCATTCGGCCACGCGCGGCCTGGAACGCAGTCACCTCCTCAAATTCGGGCGTTTCGGCTTTCAGCCGCTCATAGAAGGGGTAGGAGTACATGCCCCAGATGTCCTGGGGCCCTCCCTCCACGCAGCAGTCGTTGCCTTCGCCGACGCGGTAAAGCGCACCCGGATCAGCAACTGGGAGGGAGCGGAGCATCACGGCGTGAATCATGGAAAAGATGGCGGTGGTCCCACCGATTCCCAAGGCGAGCGTGAGGACGGCCGTAGCAGTGAATACGGGGGACAGTCTGAACTGCCGTAGGGCATAGCGAAGATTGCCGTGTAGATCGCGCATGCACACCCCCTTGCCATGATGTACGCATGCCCGCCCCCACAGGTTCCCAAACACCAGCAAACGCCCGGCGCCACCAGCGATTCCTTCGGTGCCTGACCACTGTCCTTGTAAACACAACAAGGGGCGTGCTAAGGTTCCCTGTCATTCCAGCAAAACAAGCCATCCGACGGAGTTGCGAGGTTCCCTCAAATGAGCACGCAGCCTAATGACACCTCAGGTCCCAAGAAGCACCAGACTTATGTTCCGGCAAATATGGAGATGAAGGAGTTCACCTTTCGTGCTGTCTTGCTGGGGCTGATTTTGACGGCGATCCTGGGGTCGGCAAACGCCTATCTCGGGTTAAAAGCCGGGATGACGATCGCCGCGACCTATCCCGCGGCGGTGATCAGCATGGCGCTGCTGCGATTGATGAAGGGCTCACTTCTGGAAGAAAACATTGGTCGAACCGTGGGTTCGATCGGAGAGTCCGTGGCGGCAGGCGCCGTGTTCACCATTCCGGCGTTTGTGATGGCGGGACTCTGGCCTGGACTCACGCACGACCAGTACTGGAAAGCGGTCGCCCTGATGATGATCGGTGGAACCTTGGGTATCTTGTTCGTGACGCTTTTGCGGCGCGTGATGGTCGAGGACCCAGAACTTCCGTACCCAGAGTCAGTTGCGGCTTCGGAGATTCATAAAGCAGGACAACAGGGGGCGAAGGCGGCCAAGATCCTGTTCGCCAACATGGCCTTCGGGGCGGTGATGTTCCTTCTGGGAGCGGTCAACCTGTTCTCACCGAGCAACACGTTCCGGGTGAACATCAGCGAGTTAGGCAAGAAGCTGCTTCTGCGTACCAGTACAAATCCGAGCGTGGCGACCACCATCACAGGGGGCACGACGTTTTTCACAGCTCCGGACATCAGCCCCGCCTACCTGGGCGTGGGCTACATTATTGGGCCGCGGCTGGCATCGCTGAATTTCGCGGGTGGCGTGCTGGCGTGGGGTTTGCTGGTTCCCCTGCTAACCTTCACGGTCGGACCGTACATTCAGGCGGTGCAGCCGGGTGGAGAATCGCTCTCGTGGACTTTGTTGGCGGGAGCTATCTACTACTCCATCGTGCGTCCGATCGCAGTAGGCGGGATGCTGGTTGGAGCAACATACACTCTGTTCCGAATGCGCAAGCAGCTTGCCACCGGCATGGGTCGGGCCCTCTCCGACCTGAAGAAGTCTGCCGCGGCGCACGCGGCCACGAATCGGACCGAGCGCGATCTGCCTGCCAAAGCCGTCTTTGCGGGAATCGGCATCGTGTTCCTGGCGATGATTCTGCTCTATCACTACTTCATCAGTAGCGCAGGGTCGTTCTCTAGTTCCAAAGTGCTTTCGGGTTCGTTGGTCGCTGCTGGCGTCATGATCATCGTCGGGTTCTTCTTCGCGGCCGTGTCTGGAAATCTGGTCGGAATGATCGGCTCTTCAAACAATCCCGTCTCCGGACTCACCCTCTGTACCTTGGTGATCGCGGCGCTGCTCATGGTGGCTTTGGGAGTTTCGGGCAGCGGTGGCGTTGCTGCGGTCCTTGGAGTGGCCGCGGTGGTCTGCGTTTCTTCGGCCGTAGCCGGCGAGATGTTGCAGGACCTGAAAGTGGGACACATCCTGGGCGGCACGCCTTCCAGGATGCAGATCGGCGATTTGCTCGGAATCGTGGCGGCGTCTCTGGTGCTTTTCTTTCCGTTGGCCCTGCTTGACAGGGCCTATCACTTCGGAAGCCCGGCTCTTTCGGCGCCCCAAGCCGGGCTGATGGCGATGCTTTCGAAGGGAATTGTCGGCGGCGACATGGCCTGGCCGCTGGTAATTGTGGGGATTCTGCTGGGCGTTGCCATGATCATGATTGAAGTGAAGAGCGTGATGCTGTTTTCAGTGGGCATGTATCTGCCGCTGGGAACTACTTTCGCCATCTTCGTGGGCGGCGTCATCCGCTGGTTCACCGATCGCTTGCGTGATCAGCGCAAACTCAATGTTGCGCAAAAGGCGCGCGTGGACAACGCCGGGGTCTTGACCGCATCGGGCCTTATCGCCGGGGAAGCTCTCTGCGGCATTGCCATTGCTGCCATCATTGCTCGGAGGCTCGCACACGATCCCAACGCCGACACGAAGTTGTATCATCTGGCCATCGGAGACTCGCCGGTAGCCCCGCTAATTGCCTTGGCGGTGCTCGTCGCCGTCATGATCCTGGTGCCGCTGGCCAACGCGGGGGATCCTGATGAGCCCGCCCCGCCAACCGCAATCATGTAAGGCAGTCTCACTGCCGTCCTGTCCGAGTACCCTTGACAGAAACAGCAACGGCAAGTACTTTCACGTATAACAAGATATCCAGGTTGCCAACAGTGCCCGATGGCGCCCCGGTGGGAGGTTCGCTCCCGCCCGCCTTCCTTCCGGTTGTTTTCCCGGGCCGAGTGTAGCTCGCAGATTACATGGGAGAGCGACCGTGTGTAGCCGACGATTCGTGCTTTTTTTGTGTCTGGCCGTAGTGTGTGCGTTGTATTTTCCCGCCAAGAAACTGGAAGCCGGAGATGATTGGCTGCCAATCGACCCCGCCGATCTGAAGATGACCAGCGAGCCCAAGGCCCCGGGAGCGCCGGCGATCTATTTGTACCGGCAGGTGGACCGCAACGACAGCGGGCAATCTACCACGGAGATCAATTACATTCGGATCAAGATCCTGACAGAAGACGGCCGGAAGTACGGCAATGTGGAAATTCCCTTTGATAAAAGGGGCTACAAGGTCAACAACATCCGGGCCCGGACCATCCGCCCGGACGGTTCCATCGTGAATTTCGATGGCAAAGTGTATGAAAACACCATCGTCAAGTCAAAAAGCCTCAAGTACCTGGCGAAAACTTTTACCATGCCCGATGTGAGCGTCGGCAGCATCGTGGAATACCGGTACAACTACGATTTCGAGGATCTGCGACTGTTTAATTCGCACTGGATTCTCAGTGAAGAACTCTTCACGCGTCTCGCCAAATTCTCTCTCAAACCGTACTCGGAGCCGCCCTGGAGTGTCCAGTGGATATCGCCGGCGGGATTGCCAACGGGAACGGAGCAGGCCAAGGAGGGGCCCGACCACGTGATCCGCATGACGGCGAGCAATATTCCCGCGTTCCAGATTGAAGATTTCATGCCGCCACAGAACGAGCTGAAATTCCGGGTCGATTTTCTCTATCACGACACGATTCCAGAGACAAACGTGGACAAATTCTGGAGCAACTACGGGAAGAAGAAAGCCGACCTCGTTGAGAAATTTGTGAATAAGCGCAAGCCGATGGAACAGGCCGTTGCGGGAATCGTTTCGCCGGGGGACTCGCCGGAAACAAAACTCAAAAAGATCTACGCGCGCACGCAACAGTTGCGCAACCTGAGCTACGAAGAAAGCAAGACGGCGGCTGAAGAAAAAAGGGACAAGCTGAAGGCAGCCAGCAACGTGGAAGACGTCTGGAAGAACGGCTATGGCTCAGGCGCAGCGATCACGTGGCTGTTTCTGGCTTTGGCTCGCGCGGCTGGGTTCGAAGCCTATCCTGTCATGGTTTCCACCCGGAATGAGTATTTCTTCCATCCGAACCGGATGAACAGCAATGAACTGAATGCGAATGTCGTGCTTGTGAAACTGAATGGAAAGGATTTGTATTGCGATCCGGGAACCGTTTTCGCGCCGTTTGGCTTGCTGCCGTGGGAGGAAAGCGGCGTGGCGGGAAGGAAATTGGACAAGGAAGGCGGGAGCTGGATCCAGACGGACATCGCACCCAGCAGCGCCACGAAAATCCAGAGAAAGGCCCAGCTCGTGTTGAGCGAACAAGGGACGCTGGAAGGAACAGTGACGTTGGCATACACGGGGCTTGAAGGGATGGAACGGCGCCTTGAAGAGCGGAATGAGGACGAGGCCGAGCGGAGAAAGTACCTGGAGGACCAGTTGAAGGAGTACATTCCTGCGGCTGCCGACGTGGAGCTAAAGAACAAACCAGATTGGGCAGGCACGGAACCACCGCTCGTCGCCGAGTTCACAGTAAAAGTGGAAGGATGGGTTTCGGGTGCGGGACGCCGCGGGCTGATGCCCGTAGGCTTGTTCAGCGCACCGGAGAAGCGGTTGTTCGAGCACGCGGAACGCGTCCAACCGGTCTATTATCCGTACTTTTACAGCAAAGAGGATGAGATCGACGTGGAGCTTCCGCTGGGCTGGAAAGTCTGGAGCGTGCCCAAAACCCAGGACGTCGATGCGAAGGCGGCGGAATACATTTTGAAGATCGACGACAAAAAGGAATCCGTGCACATCAGCCGCAAGCTGCGGGTCGATCTGTTCATGGTGCCGAAAGACCTGTATCCGGCGTTGCGGAATTTTTACCAGAACGTAAGGACAGACGATGAACAACAGATCGTGCTGCAAGCCGCCGCGGCGTCCGCAAGCAACTGAGGTGAGGCGGAGGGCAATCTTCCGGGCTGCCCCGACTGTTTTTCTGGCGGCGGCGATTCTCGCGATGCCTCACAGAGCAATTTGTGGAGATGCGCCTTCGTGGATGCATGCGCTGACAAGCGCGCCCATTCCGGATCACGACGAGAAGACGGAAGCGGTACTCCTGCTCTCCGAGGAGATCCTGACCGTGCAGCCCAACGGAAAGATGAAGCGCTTGACGCGGCGGGTGTACAAGATTCTGCGCGCCGGGGGGAAAGACTACGGGGTGGCCCAGGCGGACTTCGACGCGGAAACCAAGGTCTTGAGCATGCACGGTTGGTGCATCCCGGCCCAGGGAAGAGACTACGAAGTGAAAGAGAAGGACGCGATCGAGACGTCGTTGCCCGGGGTCACCAACGGAGAGCTGGTTTCGGATGTCCGGGCAAAGCTACTGCCGATTCCAGCGGCATTGCCAGGCAACATCGTAGGGTATGAGATCGAGCAGGAAGAACGTCCTATTGTTTATCAAGATCTCTGGATGTTTCAGCGAAGCGTGCCCATTCGCGAGGCGCGATTCACTTTGCAGCTTCCGCCGGGGTGGGAGTATAAGGCCACGTGGCTTAATTACAGCGAAGTGAAGGCCGTGTCCCCAGGCAATAACCAGTGGCAGTGGACAATTTCGGATGTGAAAGCAATCCGGCGGGAAGACGAAATGCCTCCATGGCGGGGCGTGGCCGGACAAATGTTAATCTCCTTTCTGCCGCCGGCCGGATCAGAAAAGAAAGGCTTCCAAACGTGGTCGGAGATAGGGAAATGGGAACAGACCCTGGAGCAAGGGCGCCGGGATCCTTCTCCAGCCATCAAGCAGAAAGTGGCGGACCTCACTGGCGGAAAGACCAACACACTGGCCAAGATGCGCGCGCTGGCGGAGTTCGTGCAACATGATATCCGTTACGTTGCCATCGAATTGGGGATTGGCGGATTACAGCCGCACCCCGCCCGTGAGATCTACGACCATCATTACGGTGACTGCAAAGACAAGGCGACGCTATTGAGCTCGATGCTGGCGGAAATCGGGGTCGAGTCTTACTACATTTCGATCAACACCACACGAGGCGCCGTGAACGCGCAGACTCCCCCGCTGATGTTCTGGTTTGACCACGAAATTCTCGGAATCCGCCTGCCCGATGAGCTCCAGGACGCGTCGCTGGCGGCCATCTACAAGCACCCCAAGTTAGGACGAATCCTGATCTTCGATCCGACTGACGATCTGACGCCGTTCGGGCAGTTGCGCGGCGCGCTGCAGGCCAACTACGGATTGCTGGTCACGCTGGATGGGGGAGACCTGATTGAGCTTCCACAGCTGTCTCCGTCGGAAAACGGCGTGCGGCGTACGGGAAAGTTCACATTGTCGGAGAACGGGACGCTCACTGGAGACGTCACGCAGGTACATCTGGGAGACAGCGCAGCGGGCCAGCGGTACGCGCTACAGAGCGCAGCAAAAGATGCGGATCGGATCAAGCCGATCGAAGCCCTGCTTTCGGGATCGCTGAGCACTTTTCAGATTACGAAGGCGTCGGTGGCGAGCTTGAAGGAAACGGACCTGCCCCTTCAGTACGTCTATACGTTTTCCTCGCCCAATTACGCGAATACGGCGGGCGACCTGCTGTTAGTGCGCCCCCGGGTGATTGGCCACGAATCGAGCGACCTTCTAGAGAAGAAAGAACCCCGAAAATACGCTGTCGAATTCGAAGGCCCGCAAAGGGACACAAACGTGTATGACATCGCGCTGCCCACGGGATACGAGGTGGATGAATTGCCGCCGCCCGTGGATGCGGAATACTCCTTCGGGAGCTACCACAGCAAGACGGTCGCGGAAGGCCATTCCTTGCGGTATACGCGGACATATGAAATCAGGCAATTGAGTGTGCCGATCAGCCAGATGGACGACTTGAAGAAGTTCTACCGCATCATCGCCAGCGATGAGCGAAACACCGCGGTGCTGAAGCCGGCTGGGCACTAGCTCAAGGCGAATCAGCGAGGACAAATGAAAGTGACGGAAGCGGGAGGGCGAAGTGTGCTCCAGCGATGGTGAAGCACTCGCGGAGCGGAGTCGAGGAAGGTGGCGAGGAGTTGCTGGGCTTGCTCGTAGGGGAGTGCCAGGCGGAAGAGGTCGGCGCGGCGGGCGTGTGAGTATTTTTCGTAGCGTGGAGGATTGGCGGCAGTGAGTTGCAGCAAGACATTCCACGGAGATGTGTTGGAGAACAGTTTCTTCTCGTTCGCTTCCCGGCGAGAGATTTCGACGATGCTGCGCTGCGTGCCGCCGCCACTTTCCCAGAGAACTGCGATGGCTCGGGCGGAAAGGAAAGGGCGCGAAGGATCGTCATCCGGGAATGTGGAAAGCAGGGCTTCAATTTCGGTGAGCGTGGCGATGAGGCTGTCCCATGCGTAGCGATAACCGTTGTAGACGACCGAGCCGGTGCGGAAGATTTGCTGGACGCGGGCGGCGTCTTTGCCGGCGACGCTGACGACCATGTCGGTGAGTTCGGCAAGGTGGAACGTTTGCCTGACCACAGGGCGCATGCTGATGTAACCGGCTTCTTCGTCGGAGTAGCGGACGGAGATTTGATCGGGGAGAGGCATGTCGCAACACCGATTCACGAGATAGGAGGCAAACCACGGACCGTCTCGCAAGGCGGACCTTACAGCGGCTCGCCAAAATCGTCAGGCGAGCTTCGAGAGGCGGTCGCGGACCCGGTCGCTCAGCGCCTTCCCATCGACCGCTTTACCGGAGAGCACCTCTTTCGCCGCTTTCACGACGGCGCCCATTTGTTTAATGGATGTGGCGCCTACATCAGCTACGGCTTTGCTGATGGCCGCGTCCATTTCCGCTTCGGAGGCGCCAGCGGGAAGATAGGTTTCGAGGATTCTGAGTTCGCTCGTCTCCTTATCGACGAGATCCTGACGGCCTCCCTTGGCGAACTGATCGATGGATTCCTTACGCTGCTTGACGAGCGTTTGCAGCAGTTGAATTGATTCGGCGGGGTCGAGCGAGCGCATCTTCTCAACTTCTTTCAATTGCAGGGCGGATTTCACCATACGCAGGACGCTAAGGCGCAATTCATCCTTAGCTTTCATTGCGCTTACGATGTCTTTTTGAACCAGTTCGGCAAGAGACATGTCAGGCTCCCTGTGGGGAACTATAGCAGAAGAGCCCGCCCAGCAAGACGCCGGCGCCACTAGAGAGAACCCGCAAGGCTCGAAGACTGACCCTGCGCCACAAGCAATTGACAGGGTGTGTGCCGCACAGTAACGTGGAATGTTTTTCAGGTCGTGGGAAGAGACCGCTGAGAATATCTGGCGGCTTTTACCCGGAAACGAGGAGCAATGAAAGTCATCGTGGCGGACAAGATCAGCGAGCGCGGAGTGGAACTGCTGAAGCAGACGGGATGGAATGTTGTGCAGACAACGAAGGAGACGCTGGGGGGCGAGTTGGAAGACGCAGACGCGCTGATTGTGCGAAGCGCGACGCGGGTGACACCTGAGCTGATGGATAAGGCCCCGAAGTTGCGTGTGGTGGGACGCGCGGGAGTTGGCGTGGACAACATCGACCTGGATGAGGCGACCAAGCGCGGCGTGCTGGTGATGAGCACGCCAGGCGGGAGCTCGGTGAGCGTGGCGGAGCACACGTTTGCGCTGCTGCTGGCAATGGTGCGGCAGGTGCCGAAGTTCGACGCGGCGTTGCGCGAAGGACGCTGGGAGAAGTCGTCTTCGGGCGCGGAGGTGCGCGGGAAGACGCTGGGCTTAATTGGACTGGGGCGGATAGGCAGCGAAGTGGCGATTCGCGCGAAGGCGTTTGACATGCGCGTCCTGGGGTTCGACCCGTATATCAGCGAAGTGGCAGCGAAGGAGTTTTCCGTCGAGCTGGTATTGCTGGAGACATTATTGGCGGAGAGCGATTTTATCTCACTGCATACCGCGGCAAGCCCGCTGACGCACAACATCATCAATGCGCAATCCATCGGGATGATGAAAAAGGGTGTGCGCATCGTGAACGCCGCCCGCGGGGAACTGATCAACGAAGCGGACCTGGCAGCCGCTTTGAAGAGCGGGCACGTGGCGGGAGCGGCGCTGGACGTATTTGTGGAGGAACCGCCAAGGAATTCGCCACTCGTGGGGATGCCGAACGTAATCTGCACGCCGCACGTGGCCGGATCGACGGCCGAAGCGCAAGAAGGGTTGGGAATCCAGGTGGCTGAACAAGTGAGGGACTACCTGACCGAGGGGGTCATCCGAAATGCGGTGAACCTGCCGGCGCTTTCACCCGAGCAGTATCGGCGAGTGAGGCCTTACCTGGCGCTCGCGGAGCGGCTCGGCTCGCTGGTGTCGCAGGGCGCCACGACGCGGCCGGAGCGCGTGCGGATTCGCTACGCCGGAGAACTAGCAGAGCTGGGCACACACCTGTTGCGAAACGCAGTGCTCGCGGGGCTGCTGAACGCGGTGCTGGCGGAAAAGGTGAATGTCGTGAACGCTCCGGCGGTGGCGGGCGCCAGGGGCCTTACGGTGGAGGAAGAGACGCGGAGGCGCGAGCACGGCTTTCCGCACACGCTGGAAGTGGCAGCGCTGACGGACAAGGCAGGGTCGGCGAGTTTCAGCGCCGAAGGAACCGTGCTGCACGACGGCACTCCTCGAGTGATCAATATTGACGGAATTCCGTTGGAAGCCCAACTGGACGGGACAGTGCTTTATTTGCGGAACCGTGATGAACCTGGCGTGATTGGCTTCGTGGGGACGACGCTCGGGAAGCATGGCGTGAATATCGCGACCTTCGCCTTGGGTCGTCGGGAAGCCACACGAGGTGCGGAAGCGGTCTCCCTGGTCCGGCTGGATGGCGATGTGCCGGAGAGTATCCTTGCACCGATTCGGGAGTTTCG
>Ga0335077_10001811_pt1 | contig 25410 bp, 16 predicted proteins | sample Lox_Sample_31_FD_207151 | JGI IMG/M metagenome (GOLD analysis project Ga0335077, IMG submission 207151) | Soil microbial communities from Loxahatchee National Wildlife Refuge, Florida, United States - Lox_Sample_3.1 | ecosystem: Environmental > Terrestrial > Soil > Wetlands | place: USA... | reverse complement strand
TCATCCTGAATCTCGGCGAAAGCGTTGGCAACATCGCGAAGTTGGAAGGGAAAGAATGCATGTCCGCCCGTGGCATCGGCAATGCGTTCGAGAACTTTATCGCCCTGCCCTTTGCTCCCGCTCACGTTGGTGCTGATGGTGTAGACGATAGCTTCCGCCCGCTGCGCCATTTCAATGGCTTCTTCGCGCGTAACGTGACTCTGGTTGTCGTCTCCGTCGCTCAGCAGGATGATGGCACGCCGCACCGTCAGCCCTTTCGCGGATTTCAAAAGCTTATCCCGACAAGCGAAATAAAGAGCATCGTAGAGCGCAGTGCCGCCGCCCGGACGAAGGTCGCGAACACCGTGGGCGAGAGCCTCGGTTTTGTCCGTAAAATCCTGGGTCACTTCCGGGGTCACATCAAAACCGACAACGAACGCCTGATCCTTCCCTGGATGAATCGTCTGATTTAGAAACTCGATAGCAGACTCCTGCTCGAACTTGAAGCGGTCTCTCACCGAGTTGCTGGCGTCGATCAGCAGGCCGACCTGGAGTGGAAGATTGGTTTCTGCTTGAAAGCTGCGAATCTGCTCTGGCGGCTTGTTGTCGTCTACTACACGGAAATCATTCTGCTTAAGGTCCGTGATGTGACGGCCGTGCTTATCCATCACGGTGAACACCACGTTGACCTCGTCGGTGCGCGCCTTGATTGTTGGAAGTGGCTGATCGTTCCCTTCGGTTGAGTCGCCCGGCTTTCGGTCCGAGGTCGTGGTCGTCGCCTGCTGCGATGCAGGTATGCCAGCCTGGACAGCTGGATCTTGGGCCGACAGCGTCACCGTCCCGAAAGCAACAACAACGATCAGGAAAAGTCTGGCTGTCAGGATGAGCGTCGTCCCCGGTGTGTTCATGGATGTATGAATATTATAAGCTGCTCGGCGGCATCACGATTCAGGTTTGGTAGTCGCCTTCCAGAGCCCGCAGGAACACCTGCAGGTCGATGGGAAGTGGACTGGTCAGCACCAATTTCGCGCCGGTCCGGGGATGCGTAAAGTCCAATTCGGCCGCATGCAGGAAGTTGCGCGGAAGGGAAGTGGCGCGCTGCGGTGCTCGTCTTCCGCGCGCGTGCGCTGACCGCAATTCACGCGCTGCTCCGTACAAGGTGTCGCCCACAACCGGGTGCCCGAGGGAAGCCATGTGCACGCGGATCTGGTGGGTGCGGCCCGTATCGATCTTGACTTCGATCAGGCTGAATTTTCCGAAAGGAGAATCCAGACGGCGCGCCACTTTGTAGTGTGAAATTGCCTCGCGTCCTCCGGACTGGAGAGTCGTCATCCTCGTACGCCGGACGCGATCCCGACTGATGGCCGCTGAAACTGTGGCTGAGTCTTTCTTGATCCAGCCATGCACCAGGGCAATATATTTCTTCTTCACTTCGCGGCGGGAGAACTGAGCCGCCAGTTTGTGGTGCGCAGTATCGTTCTTAGCCACAACGATCAGCCCGCTAGTCTCCTTGTCGAGCCGGTGCACGATGCCCGGCCGCATCTCTCCCCCGACTGCTGACAAAGTCGAGAAATGATGGAGCAACGCATTGACCAGCGTGCCTCGGTTTCGGGCATCATCCGTGGCGCCAGCACCGGCGTGGACCATCATGCCGGCGGGTTTGTTGATGACAGCGAGATCGTCGTCCTCGTAGACGATATCCAACGGGATCTCTTCGGCCATGGCGCGAAGAGGAGGGCGCGCCGCTGGCCCGAGAACCGTGACTCGCTCTCCACCTTGAAGCTTGAGCGACGCCCGAGCCGGTCTATCGTTGACCAGCACCGTCTCCGCGGAAATGAGCTGTTGCACACGTGCCCGGCTGACACCAAGGCTTGTTGCTAAAAAAAGATCCAATCGCTCGCCGGCGTGTTCCGCCGCGACCGTAATGGAACTTGGAGAAGCCGTGGGCATTTCGGCAAAATAGTATCAGCATTCAGCATGTGGCCCCGGACGCCTCGTCCGGGGTTGCGCGAAGCACAATGAAGTCGGCTGATAGACCCCAAATCGCTCCCACTACCCGAGAAGCATGCCTCGCCAGGGTTAGGCCTACATGGAAATCTCCAGCTTCCCTATTCTCAGGAAACGCATCCAAGCGCCCCGATGATCACAACTGGATGCCGCTTGGTGCTGATTGTCCTTTTCTGCGCAGGCATTAGCGCCTCCAGAAATCCGGCGCTAGCCCAATCTGCCAACTCCGATCTGCCGGATGCTCCATCGGAAATCGAGTTTCACCCCCATCATGGAGGCGACCCGGCCTCGGACCGACAGGTATCGTGGGGCTCCCTGCCTAGGGATTTCCTTCGCGATCAGAAAAAGATTTGGCTCTTTCCTGCCGAGTTAGCGAAAGGCAAACACTGGGTGCCGACGCTTGCCATCGCCGGAGGAACTGCTGTCCTGATTGCAACAGACAAGTACACAATGCCGTATTTCCGCAACCATCAGGGCCAGTTGGACGACGTCAACGATGTCTTCGATGCATACATCACCACGGCGGAAGTGATTGCGGTCCCCGCATCGTTGCTGGTGGCGGGATACATTCGACACGATGACTACCAGGTCGATACTGCGATCCTGTGCGGGGAGGCCTACGCAGATTCAGCCGTCGTTGATCTTGCGATGAAGGCGGTGACCCGGCGAAAACGGCCGATCGATGTGCCGCCCGGGCAGCCGTTCGACGATACATTCTTCAGCGGCGGCAAATCGCCCTTTCACGGAAGTTCGTTCCCTTCCGGACATGCCGCAGGAGTCTTTTCGGTTGCGACCGTGGTCGCTCAACGCTATCGCAATCACAAGTGGGTTCCCTGGCTGGCTTACAGCTTCGCCACAGCTATCAGCTTTTCTCGCGTAACGAACGCCGCACATTTCCCATCGGATGTATTTTTGGGAGCGGCGCTGGGATACACCATTACGAAGTACACAGTTCTGCAACCGAGGGAACGTTAGGCATCTTTAGATCTGGGACACGTTACCGGGTTGCGCTGATAGCTCGGGCTGTAGCTTGCTTAGAGCCTGGGCGAAGCCACCAGATGAACCCCCCGCCGAGAACCAATCCAATCGCGATCAACTGCGTTCCGGTCATGGCGCCACCGAAGACGGACCCGCGCCCTGGATCATCGCGCAAGTACTCCAGAAAGAATCGGGCAACGCCGTAGGTGAAAAGAAAAGCGCCGAAGATCTGGCCATCAAACTTCCGGCGCTTCAGCAACCACATCAAGAAAACGAAATTCGCGAATTCGACCGCAGATTCAAACAGCTGCGTGGGTTCAAGCGCAATCCCTAGCGGCGTGCCGGTGATCGAGTTTGCAAGCGGATTGGTGAATGTCACTCCCCACCAGTGATGTGTGGGCTTGCCGTAGCAGCAACCAGCAGCAAAGCAACCAAGGCGGCCGATAGCATGACCCAGCGCCAGGCCCGGCGCAAAGGCATCGCAGGTTCCCAACGGAGGCATGTGGTGCTTGCGCACGTACCATGCGGCAGCCACGAATGCGGCCAGCAATCCGCCAGAGAAGACTCCTCCCGCCTGCAGCGTATTAATGCTGAAGATTTCTCGGACGTGAGTGGAGTAATAACTCCACTCGTTGATCACGTAGAGAATTTTTGCGCCCACGATCCCGCACAGCACAACCAGAATACCCAGATTCCAGGCATCGTCACCGTTGTAGCCCAGGCGCTCCGAATTGCGGACACTGATCCACAGGCCCAGAAGGACCCCAATCGAGACCAGGAATCCGTAGGTCGGAAGAAAAAAGCTTCCGTAATGAAAAAGTTGCGGGAACACTGATTCCTTAGATGCAGGGAAACCTGAACCGCTCCAGGACCAGTCTAGCAGGAAAAGATGTGGGAACAGCCGCCTCGCCTGTCCGTCGAGAAGGGCTCGACTGGCTTTGCGCTCCCTTAAACAACAAGCCGACCCACTGAGCCGTGTGACAGGGGCCGAGAATGAACCCGTCGGTAGACGTGGGCGCCCGCCGAGACCCTTTAGGCATCTGCGCATGGCGCAGCATCGCTCACCGGATCTTAGTTCGAGTCGAGCTCCCGTTCATTCTTCATTGGTTCAAATATCGGTTCCCTGCCATCACCAACCTGGCAGGTCGGCCTTCAATGTGGATGCTAGGGAAATCAGATGCGGTTGGCAAGAGTACGGGTGCAAATAGTTGGCAGAAGGCGTGCAACAAACGGGGACCAATGAACCTCAGCGCCACCGCGGCTGCTCACATTATTCCGCTGCGCTGATCCAAGTACTTGATTCCGGCTGCCAGCCCGTGCGTGTATACTCTGGAGTCACCTTAGGCCCAGTGCGTGCTCGCCCGCGCCTCGGCGATCCGCTGGAGAAGTAGTTCGCGATGTCCAAGTTGCGCACGACCGCCATCGCAACGGCGGCCATCCTTCTTCTAGCACACGTGTCTGTGTTGCTCTTCCGCTATGGGAGCGATTTCGCTTCTCTGTGGGGCGATTGGATTGACACGCTGGCGCCCTTCGCCGCTTCTCTCATTTGCTGGCAGATCTCCCGTCGTGCCGGGCCTTTCGGCAAGCGCGTGTGGAGGCTCGTTTCTTTTTCCGCATTGCTGACCTCCATCGGCCAAGGCCTCTACACCGATTACTACGACTACCTGCATGTGCCGCTCGGTACCTTATGGCCCAGCGATGTTCTGGTGTTCTTCTGGGTAGTGCCCATCGTAATGACACTGTTCCTGAGTCCGCGCGATCCCGGCCGCGGCTACGAATGGCTTCGGGTGTGCGACTTCGCCCAGGTTTGCACGCTCGCTTTGGCGGTCGAACTGGCTGAGATCTACGTTCCCTCCCGATGGCAAGCCGCGGGCCAGGTAATGCAACTCCGCGCGTTGCACGCCGGCATCCTCTTTTTCGGATTGATCGCCGTAAGTTTCATCGCGCGCGCGGTGGTAAGCCGGAACCGGCTTGAGCGCGCCTATTTCGGCCGGATGGGCACGTTCCTGGCCGTATTTGCGCTCATCGTCAACGGCACGCTCTATTACCAGGCAATCGGGAAATATAGGCAGGGCCAGTGGAGTGACCTCATCTGGACCGCTGGTTATTGTGTCTTGATTTTGCTCGCGGGCACCTGGAACGAAAAAGAAGACGCCGTCGATATTGAGCCGGAGTCCAGGGGCTTGCAGCTTCTTGCCCAGTTCTCGCCCTTGCTGATCCCCGCCGCCGTGTTTCCTCTGGTCCTGAACATTGCGCGCGAGCAGTTTTACTGGTCGGTAGTGCTCGCGATGGTGTCATTTGCCGCTGCCGCCGGGCGCTTGTTCGTTGTCCAACGCCAGTTGCTTATCAGTTCCCAGGAGCTGCAAAGGAACCTGTCTCTATTGCAAGGCATTACCGAGAGCACGACCGATGCAGTTTTCGTGAAGAGCCACGATGGCCGCTATGTGATGGTGAATCCCGCGGCCGCCAGGAATGTTGGGCTCGCTGTAGATCAGGTGATCGGCAAGACCGACGTGGAAGTGTTCACTCCCGACACTGGGCGCCGGATCATGGACAAAGACCGCCAGATCCTCGAGTCCGGCGAATCCATCACTTACGAGGAAGTCGGAACCGCCAAGGGAGTAAGTCGTACGTTCCTTACGACAAAAGGGCCCTACCGCGATACGCGCGGAAACATCGTGGGCGTACTCGGGATTGCGCGCGACATCACCGACCGCAAGCGTGCCGAGGAGGAGTTTCGGCAATCGCAGCGGCGACTGCGGATGCATATCGATCACACCCCGCTCGCAGTGGTGGAGTGGGATTCAGAATTCCGCGTGACCGCCTGGAATAACTCGGCCGAGCGGATCTTCGGATATACCCGGGAACAGGCCATCGGCCAATTCGGTGACTTCATAGTTCCACCAGAGAGCCGTCCCGCGGTCCATCAGGTCTGGCGGCAGTTGGTGGAGGCGCAAGGCGGTGAGATCAACGCGAACGAGAATATCACTCGGAGCGGTCGCATCATTTCCTGCGAGTGGTACAACACGCCTCTGGTCGATGACGGTGGACGCGTGCTCGGAGTGGCGTCACTGGTCCAGGATGTCACAGAGAGAGAACGCGCCGAAGCCAAATTCCGCGGATTGCTCGAGTCCGCTCCTGACGCGATGGTGGTCACCGACCGCGATGGACGCATCGTGCTGGTCAATGCGCAAACTGAGTCGCTATTCGGTTACAGGCGCGAAGAACTTCTGAACTGGCCCATCGAGACTCTCATGCCTGAGCGTTTTCGGTCCGTCCACTCCTCCCATCGCGCGAATTTTTCCCGGCAGCCGCAAATGCGCGAGATGGGCAAGCGTTTGGAACTCTATGGCCTTCGCAAAGACGGTACCGAATTCCCCATCGAAGTCAGTTTGAGCCCGTTGCTCACCGATCAGGGCATGCTGATCTCCAGCGGCATCCGCGACACCACCGAGCGCATGGCTTTGGAAGAAAGGCTCCGGCAATCCCAGAAAATGGAAGCCGTGGGACGGCTCGCTGGAGGCATCGCACACGATTTCAATAATCTGCTCACGATCATTCTCGGCTACTCTCAAATTCTCGCAGACGGGCTTTCCGCTGGCGATCGCCTCTCCGAGAGCAATGCCCAGATCAAGTCTGCGGCCGAACGGGCCGCAGGGATCACGCGCCAGTTGCTCGCGTTCAGCCGTAAACAGGTGCTCTCGCCGCGGGTCATCAATCTTAACGACATTGTCTTGAACCTCGACTCGCTTCTGCGGCGGCTGATCGGCGAAGACATTGAAGTCATGACCGTACCTGCTAATGACCTCGGGATGGTGAAAGCCGACCCGGGACAGGTCGAGCAAATCATCATGAACCTGGCGCTGAACTCACGCGACGCCATGCCGCAAGGCGGCAAGCTCACTCTCGAAACCGCCAACGCAGCTTTGGACGAGAACTACGCCCGCAAACACCAACCCGTCGAACCCGGGCAGTACATCATGCTGGCAGTCAGCGATACCGGTCACGGCATGAGCACAGAAACTATGGCCAGGATTTTCGAGCCTTTCTACACGACGAAAGACGTCGGCAAAGGAACGGGGCTGGGACTGTCCATGGTCTACGGCATCGTGAAGCAAAGCGGAGGCCACATTTGGGTCTACAGCGAGCCCAACCAGGGCACAACCTTCAAGATCTATCTGCCCCGCGTCGATCAGCCCGCGGAACACTCATCTCAAGACAAGCAACCCATCCGCGTAGCACGCGGAACAGAGACCATCCTGCTGGTCGAGGATGATCCGCAACTGCGGGAGCTAAGCTCGTCAGTGCTCAGCCATTGTGGCTATCGGGTATTAACCGCGGGCACACCAGAGGAGGGGATCAAGGTCTGCGAGTCCAATCATCGGGACATCCGTCTCCTGGTCACAGATGTAGTTATGCCTCGAATGAATGGGAGACAGTTAGCCGAGCGCATTCAGAAGGTCAACCCCGACGTCCGGGTGTTGTACATCTCCGGCTACACCGACAACGCGATCGTGCACTACGGCGTTCTCGATCCCGGACTGTGGTTCCTCGCAAAGCCCTTCACCCTGTCGGCACTAGTCGCAAAAGTACGCGAAGTCCTCGACGCCACCACAAGCACTGCGCCAGGCGGAATCGGCGACTAATCCCTCGTATTGGTTTCGCAACCAGTCATTGTCATCCTGAGCCGCGCATTTTGCGGCGGAGGGCCTATGCAACTCGCCGATCGATCGTTTCTTCTCAGGCAGGTACCTCTTCTCAATCGACGCCACGACGACATAATTCGGATCCACCATCTCGTTGAAATGAATCCTCCCCACCTTCGACAGCAGTTCGTAAGCGTCCATCTCCGACAGCCCGTAGTCGCGATGAATCCAGTGAACAAGCTCGGTCAGTGCGATCCGCACCGCGTCGTCTGCCGGACGATACGCTCCCACAGTCATGATCGCGTGATCACTCTCGAACTGTGGCCATGAGATGGTCCGCCCTCTGATCACATTCACCTGTACCTGAGCCTTGAGTGGCACCTCGATCGCAGATCCCGCGGCCTCTCCGTCTCCCATGGCCGCGTGCCCGTCGCCCAGATACAACAACCCGCCTTTCACATTAACCGGGAAATAGACCGTGTTGCCCACTGAAGCCTCAGGAGAATCCATGTTCCCGCCAAACTCCGCTGGCACAATGGAACTCCGCGCCTCCCCATTCGCGGGCGCCACACCGATGCACCCAAAGAACGGATGCATCGGAATCTTCACCGAAAAATCCGAGTCGAGCGCCCTGAACGTCGCCGTGTTGTCGCCATGATTGATCGGATAAAACCACACCTTTTCCTGCCACGGCGACTTCTCCAGCACCGGTGTGTACTTCGACGAGTTGATTGATCCGAACCCCGGCGAAAATGCACCCACGCCGTAATCGCCATCGACTTGAAGATCGAGGATCTTCACCACGAGCGTGTCCCCCGGCTCCGCGCCCTCAATGTAAAACGGCCCAGCCAGCGGGTTGTCGCCTTTTGCCATATCTAGCGTGTCGCCCGGTTTCTTCAATCCATTGCCAAAGCAGTCCAGCGTGTTCGTATCGAGAACGTCTCCAGGCTTCAAATGCAGCACCGGCTCTGCCGTGGCAAACAGGTACTTCACGTTGGCATTGGTGGTGGTGTAATGCACTACGTTCTGCGCCGAGATGGTACCGGCAAGGAAGCAAAGGGCAGCAGTGTTCAGGAGTCGCAAGCGTTCCCCCATCATGACCTTGAATTCCAGGATTCTCGCACAGCTGTTAGAGGTTTCGACTCAGATCAGTGCATAGCCGCCTTTTCGGCGAGGGATGGCTGTTGCTGCGTCGAAGTTAAGTCCAGCACATATGCGGTCTGATCGCGCGTCAGAACGAACAGGCGTTTTCCGTCCGTCGAAAAGTTCTTGTAAGCAATCGACCCCGGGAACTGATATGTCCGCCGCAGCTGCGAATCGGCAAGGCCATAGACGTTTACCTCTCCCTCCGCGGTCGAGACAGCGCACACTCCGCCCCTACTCGAGATCGCCGGTGCATGCCCGAAGACGTGGCCCAATTCCTTTCCTGCTGCCAGCGAATAGGTGAGTACCCGATCGCCACTCGCTTGCAACGCAACAAAGTCACCGTCGACCTTCACACTCCGCACTGTGAACGAAAATTTATTGGTCTTCACCAGCAGCTTGCCCCGCACCGCGTTGGAGCTCAAGTCGACGAGCTCATAAAACATGTCCTCTTTCTCCGCTGAACTTTTCAGCTCGGGAAATTGCTTCAGCTCATCACGTGCTGCCTCGCTCGCAACCAGCCATCCCATCAGAACTCCCTTGTAGTCGGGAGTCCACGTCAGCGATGGAGGCTCCTGCGGAAAATGCCGTGTCCAAAGGGTTGTTTTTGTGCGGAAATCGCGCAATTCATAGGTCCAGTTCTTGTGTTGATATGGGTTGTCTCTCGCGGGCGTGCGTACCAGCACATATGGACCCTCTTGGCTGGCCAGCAGCTTTCCGACAGGAAATACGGACGATGTCGCCCCCTGTTTGTTCAGTTCGACTACGGCCCGTTCCTGCTGATCTTTTTCCGGAAAGTCCGCATAGAACGAATCGTCATCGGCAAACCATCCGCCCGTGAATGCGCGCACAGACTCGACCCGGGCATTGCGTGCAATATCCCACAAAGCACCACGGCTCCCGGTGGAGGCGGCTAACCAGTTGAAATCCGGCGACACGGCAATGGCCTGGTTATCTCCCAACTGAGATTGCGTCAGTTGTGCACGCGCTACGACCTTCCCCGCGGAGAACTCGAACAGCTCAATGCGACCATCGCTTTCTTCGTAGACCACCGAGTCGTCAAAAGTATCACCGGCATCTGTCTTAACGATGCCCCTCAACTTTCCGGTGGCCAGATCCATGAATCCGCGTTTCCCTTCCTTTAGTGGGCCGACTGCCACGTATTCTCCCTGCGCGGTGGGCTCCAGGTTAATGGCGTAGGCGAGTTCAATATCCCGCAAGTGCTCGCCTGTGGGAAATTTCAGCAGCGGAGATTTTGCAGGGCCGAACGAATTCAGCGCCAAAATGCTGTTTTTGTCGACAAAAGTGAACTCATCGTGCATCGCAGCGCGAATGGAGGAGGGCATCTTTGCGTCGTGTCTGGCGGCCAGGTCGTAGGCGAATTCCGTTCTCGTAGTTCCTGCCAGGAAATAGCGCCCGTCTGGCGAAAAAAGCAGCCTCGCCAAGGCCATGTTGGAACTGCCCTCGCGCTCCAAAAAAAGCAGAAGAAGGATATCGAGGGAGTGAATGTCGAAGAAATCTTTCCGGAAGGCCAGTTCTTCGCCGCTCGCCACCTCCACCAGTTGCAGCGCGAACTCCTTATTCAGGCAGGCAAGGTACCGGCCGTCGCGCGACAGCGAACTCTGTAGGCAGCCAACTCGCGACAGGACCTCATGTACCAAGGTTCGTTTCCGGCTCGCGATGTCCCACGTCTCCACCCGCAGTGATGGGGACTTGAAGACGATCGTTTTCGAGTCGGCGCTGAACTGGGCCTTATCCGCGTCCGGAGCTTCGATGAAGAACAGCATCTGAAAGGGATCGCGTGACAGCACGTGGATGCCGCCTTCGTCCTGCGCCAGCACGTACTTTCCATCGGGACTGAAGCGTAGATTGTTGATGTCGGGGCGAAGCGGTAGTGCCATCATTTGTCGCATCAGCAGCCCCGGCAACGATTCCCCGTGGATCGCCGTGCTGGAGGCAATCACTTGCGCCTGCCAGGCTTCGAACTCCGCCGTGGAAGACGGCCTTATCCGCGCGCACTCGGCGGGCATGGCCGAAACCGATTTCAGCAGCTCTCGCAGGCGCTTCTGTTCCGGCTTGGTGTGCCCGAGCAGATCCGTCAGCCAATTCCCTGTGCTTCCGTGCGTGGCATTAAAGCGGTCCCAGAGATCCACGTACGATTGCGGCGCAAATCCCGCTCGCGCCATGGCAAATAATGCAACCTGGTCGGCTATGTACTGATCCCCTTCGCCCTCGCCGCCCTCCTGCGACGCCCTGCGCCTCTCGTTCTCGAGCAGCCGTTGAAATTTGTCGTAGATATCGGCTCGGTCACCGACCTGCGTCACGCCCAGAACTTGCCTTAGCGCCAGGCTCATCTCAATGGCGTGCTGGTGCGTCACGATGTGTCCCATCTCGTGCGCAATCACTCCGGCCAGTTCGTCATCGCTGCGGGTAAGCGCCACCATCTTGCGCGAAACATAAATCCGTCCACCCGACAGACTAAAAGCATTTACCTCCTGCAGTTCGATCAGATAAAACCGGAATCGCAGATGATTCGGCGGAAGAAAGCTAGCCAGTCGCTTGCCAAGATCTTCAAGATGCGCGGTTAAAATGGGATCGTCAATTAGAGTGAATTCGCGAGCCAGATCGTCTGCCATGGCATCGCCCAGATCGACTTCCTGCTGCTCCGTGAAAATGTTCCGGCCAGTCACTCTGTCCAACGCAGGAGGTTGTGGACAGGCCTGTTGTGCCAAAGCCCCTGCACTCAGGAACAAAGGCAACCCAAACAGGAGACCAAGACGAGGAAGGCACCTCATAAACAGCACAATCTTACCCGCGAAACCCGGTCGCGTCACCGTAACGCAAACGTGCCGCTGGGCAAAGCGGTGGGGGCCGGCTCAGCTTTCATAAGTTCTCAAAGTGGGTGCCCCACCCTTCCCGCGTTCTATGCGGGAGGGTGGGCCTTCGACACCACCACGCGCCGTCCACTGCGGCTCGATCTCCACTACGCCTTCCGCTCCTGTCGCCTGCTGTGCGCAGCTGCTCCACGCCCAATTCTCCGGGCGCTGCGCCCATCCGCGATTCACAGGATTGCGGCGGATGTAGCGCAGCTTCTCGATTCCCTTTCGCCTCGCTCCACACCGGAAAATCGGAATGGAAAATGCGGGACGCTCATCTTTTTGGATATGTGCGTAAAATCACTGCATAGTGTGACCGCGTCATGGCGACCAGAGTCAAGAAAGCAGATCATAGCCAAGGCGAAAGCGGTATAAGCAGGAATCCACCAACAGGGGCTAAATCCTTGCGGCTCAAGATTTTACCCCTAAGCTATTGAGCCCCATAGATTATTCCGAGATTTCCCGCTAAGTTTCTGATTCTAGAGAACCGAGGGGAGGGGGGTACCTCCTCTCATCCTGAAATTTTTTCCAAAAATGAGCACATTGCATCTCGCCCTGACACCTTACATCCAATGGAGTAGCAAGATAAATCTATGGGAAATACGTTTAAGACCGCTCTCCTTCTCACCGCTCTCACGCTGCTGCTGATGGCCATCGGACGTGCGTTCGGCGGCGAGAATGGAATGTTCATCGCCCTGGCTTTCGCCGTTGTGATGAACTTCGTCTCCTACTTCTACTCCGACAAGATTGCCTTGGCGATGTACAGAGCTCAGCCTGTCACGCGCGAGCAACTGCCGCGCGCCTACGCTGCGGTCGAGCGCCTCACGCAGAAAATGGGCATTCCCATGCCCAAGATGTACGTGCTGCCGACCGACTCGCCAAACGCTTTCGCTACCGGACGAAACCCGCAGCATGCGTCCGTGGCGGTAACGCAAGGCATCCTGCAGTTGCTCAATGATGAGGAACTCGAAGGTGTCCTGGCGCACGAACTCGGGCACGTGAACAACCGCGACATCCTGATCAGTTCGGTCGCCGCCACGATCGCAGGCGCCATCACCATGCTCGCCAGTATGGGACGCTGGGCGATGATCTTCGGCGGATACGGCAACGACCGCGACCGCCGCGATGGTGGAGGCCTTACAGCTCTGCTGATGCTGATCATCGCGCCCATCGCCGCGACATTGATTCAGCTCGCTGTCTCGCGCTCGCGCGAGTATCAGGCCGACGCGACCGGCGCGCACGTGACCGGAAATCCCTATGCCCTGGCCAGCGCCCTGCAGAAGATCGATGCCTACGCGCGCCGTCTTCCGCTGCAGGCGAGTCCGTCAACCGCGCACCTGTTCATCATTCAGCCGTTCCTGGGGATGAATGCGGGGATGTTCGCGAACTTGTTTTCGACGCATCCTCCGATCGCGAAGAGAATCGAGCGCCTGACCGGAAGGCCCGCAGACTACATGCAATGAGGCGGCTGCGAGCTTGCGACGTCGGTAAACAATGCGAGCAAATTCCGCGCTGGATGCAAGTTTTCGTCGATCTCACGTTCCATCATGGAAGCTACGTCGATTTGCTTGAAGCTCGTGGCGCAACTCATAGCTCATGACGTCCGTAACTCCTACCCATTTCGCCGCCGATAGTAGAATCCAGAGAATGTCGCCCGAGACCGCTGCCGCCGTGTCCACCAAAGCCGCCCAACTGGAAAATGCGCTTCGCCAAGTGATCCGCGGCAAAGACGACGTGGTTCGCCTCGCTCTGGTCAGCGTTTTCGCCCGCGGACATCTGCTGATCGAAGGCGTTCCCGGAGTTGGCAAGACGACTCTCGGACAAGCATTGGCCCGCGCCATCGATTGCACATTCCAGCGCGTGCAGTTCACTAGCGACATGCTGCCCTCGGACGTGCTCGGCATCTCGGTCTATTCGGCCACGGAGCAGAAGTTCGAGTTCAAGCGCGGCCCTGTGTTCACGAACGTTCTTCTCGCGGATGAGATCAACCGCACTACGCCCAAAACCCAGTCGGCGCTGCTTGAGGCCATGAATGAAGGACAGGTCACGGTCGATGCGCACTCGTTCGAGTTGCCACAGCCGTTTCTTGTGATCGCAACTCAGAATCCGGTCGAGCATCACGGAACATACCCGTTGCCGGAGTCGCAACTGGATCGTTTCCTGATGCGTGTGCGCATGGGATATCCTGACCCGCAGGCCGAACGCCAGATCCTGCGTTCGGAAGCAGGAGTTGCGCGGCTGGATGGTATTCGTCCCGTTCTGAGTGGCGCAGACGTGATCGAAATGCAACAGGCAGTCAAGAATGTCCGCGTTGACGATTCTTTGGTGAACTACGCTCTCGAAATTGTTCGGCGTACCCGCGAGTCCGAGTTCCTGTCGTTGGGTGTTTCCCCCCGCGGATCGCAAGCCCTCTACCGCGCGGCACAAGCAATGGCATTCCTCGAAGGCCGCAACTACTGCACTCCTGAAGACTTCAAGCCTCTCGTCGTCTCTGTCTTCGCACACCGCGTTGTCGTGAACGGTCTCTATGCATCGACATTGAAAAAGTCCGAGCAATCGGACCAGGTCCTGAAAGATATCGTCGAAAACGTAGCAGTACCGGTGTAAGAGCTTTCAGTCCTCGGTCACGCTGTGTTCCTCTGTGCCCTCTGTGATGAGTCCTTGGCTATAATTCTCCCGTCATGTCCCTTCTCCGCTTCCTCATGCTGCTCTCGCTCGTCGCCTGGATCGGCGGTTTGATCTTCTTCGCCTTCGTGCTTGCGCCCACAGCATTTCAGGTGTTGCCTAATACGCATCTTGCGGGAAACATGGTCGGGCGTTCGCTTAGCAAGCTGCACTGGATCGCGATTGTCTCGGGAGTCATTTTCCTGATCAGTTCCCTGCTCTACAGCTATCTCACACAAGGAACTGCAAATCTGTTGGGCATGCGGCACATCCTCATCTGCCTGATGCTTGCGCTGACTCTTTTTTCGCAGTTCTGGATCATCCCGCACATGGATACTCTGCGTGCCCAGGTTGGCGACTTCGCGTCCGTCCCACTGACGAATCCGGCACGCGTGCAGTTTGACGCGCTGCACGTCTGGTCCACTCGCGTGGAAGGCGCAGTCTTGCTGCTCGGACTCGTAGCTGTGTACTTGACGGCGAGTGCCCTGATCGAAAGATAAAGGCCAGCCCGTTTTCAGGCTGGCCTAACCCACAGCACCCTCTGCGACTTCAGCGCGTTACCATCTCTCCCGCTCGCACTTGCCATTCTCCTTCAGCAACGTGTCCCTGCTTCTCGTAGGAATGCCCTGTGACCAGTCCCAGCACGAACCACCCCAATGCCAGCGCGCCAAGCGCAAAGATCGAATCGCCGATCATGCGCATCCAGCGCAATGTGTTCATGCCGCCGGAATGCAGGAACTCCGTGGAACGTGCGTACCAGGTTCCGTATTCCACCGAAGCCCATGCCTGCATCAGGCCAATGGGAAGCATGCTGAGGAGCACCATCAGCGCGAGTCCGATGTTGATGGCCCAGAACGCAAACCAGAGCGGCGCATTCTTCCACGCCCGTCCGGGACGCAGCGCTCGCAGGCAAAACAGCATCAGGCCAAGCCCGAGCATGCCGTAGACGCCAAACAGCGCTGTATGGCCGTGCACTGGCGTCGTGTTCAGTCCCTGCATGTAGTACAACGCAATCGGCGGATTGATCAGGAACCCGAACAATCCTGCACCCACGAAGTTCCAGAACGCGACCGCAACGAAGAAATAAATCGGCCACTTGTAAGCAGCGACCCAGATGTGCTGCTCGCGGGCCCGTGCCAGCCGGATGTTTTCCCAGGCTTCGAATCCGATCAGCACCAGCGGAACAACTTCCAGCGCGCTAAATACCGCCCCCAACCCAAGCACGATATCGGGAGTGCCGGCGAAGTAGAGATGGTGGAATGTCCCGATAATGCCGCCCGACAGAAACACGATAGTCGAAAACAGCACGGCACGCGTCGCCGTAGTTACGGAGAGCAGTTTGAGACGGGTCAGCAGGAATGCAATCACGACGGTGGCAAAAACCTCAAAGAAACCCTCCACCCAGAGATGCACGACCCACCAGCGCCAGTATTCGGCGGTCACAAGATTGCTGCGTTGCCCATACATCAACCCTGCAGCGTAGAACAGCGGGATAGCGATGCTGGAGATCAGAAACATCATCAGGAGTGAATAGCTCTGGTCACGCTGCGCCAGTGCTGGACGGATCGCTCGCCACATGAGCCACAGCCAGAAAACCAATCCCACGAAGAGCAGGATCTGCCAGAAGCGGCCAAGATCGACGTATTCGTAACCTTGTGTGCCGAACCAGAACCAGTTGTTTCCAAGGCGATGCTGGATGCTCAGCCACTCCCCGGCCAGCGAGCCAACCACAACCACAAGCAGCGCCCCGAACAACGCATTCACACCGAGCCGCTGGCCTTTGGGCTCGTAGCCGCTGACCGCAGGCGCGACGTACAGACCCGTCGCGAGCCACGATGTGGCAATCCAGAAGATGCCAATTTGCAGGTGCCACGTGCGGGTCACGGCATAGGGCAGCCAGCGATCGAGCGGGATTCCGTAAAAGCCGGATCCCTCCACACCATAGTGTGCCGTGATCGCTCCCAGAGCGACTTGCACGACCCACAGCGCCGCTACCACAAAGAAGAACTTCACGGTCGCCTTCTGCGACGGAGTGGGCTTGAGTCCAAGCAATGGATCGCTGGTCGGCAACAGCTCTTCAGATACCGTGCGCGGCTGCGACGCGAAGTACCACACCATTCCGCCAACGCCGGCGAGCAGCAGTACGAAACTTATGACACTCCACACCACTGCTCCCCCGGTCGGCTCGTTGCCGATCAAAGGCTCGTGCGGCCAGTTTTGCGTGTAGGTGACGTCGCTGCCCGGCCGGTTCGTGGAGGCGGCCCACGCCGTCCACCAGAAGAAGGCGCTCATCTCCCGCAGCTTCGTGGGATCACTCATGGCGCCGGGCTGGATGGCGTAGTCGTTCCTGCCGCGGGTGAACACCTCTGAGTAGTAGCGGAAAAGTTCGGCGAAAGCCTCTGCACGCACCGGACCAAGAGTGATGCTGCGGGTTTGCGGATCATATGTGTTTTTCCGCATCACTTCCCGCAAGCGTGCCTGCAACGCGGCTTGCTGCTCCATTCCCAGTGCGGCATAGTCGCTGGCACCAGAATCTTTCGCCCAACGGTCAAGAATGAACGTGCATTCACGATGCAACCAATCGGCGGTCCAGTCCGGGGCAACGTAGGCTCCGTGTCCCCAAACCGTGCCGACTTCCTGCCCGCCAATTGATTGCCAGACGCCCTGCCCGTTCTGGATGGTATCGCCATCGAACAAGACTTGACCGGCCGTGGTCACCACTTGCGCAGGAATGGGCGGCGCATTGTCCAGGACCTTGATTCCCACTCCGCCGAGCACAGCAAAAGAAGCCACCAGCACTATCGCCAAGGCAATCCATAGCCTCTTATAAGACACGGTCGTTACCTCCTGATGGAGTTTGAGTCACAATTCTATGCTGCATTGCATCGTAATACGACATATAAACAGAAACCGGGGAGGGCTTCCTCTACCCTGCCCTTTCCATCGCAATTGTCCGCGGGAACAGGATGTTGTTCTCCAGATGAATGTGCTGATGCAGGTCCGCCTCGAATTCGGCCAATGCGCGATATAACGCCTGGTAGCTGGCACAAGCCTCTTCCGGCACAGCATAGCCATTGCTGGCCGAACGCAACGCGCGCAACGCGCTGCCTGCCGAGTCGTGCTCGTGCTCCATCATGGATACTGGGTTGGCAACCGTACCAAATGGCGCTGGCAGTACAGATTCGCCTTGAATTACCGCTTCTTCCATCCGCACGACATAAGGAAACAGGACCATCTCTTCTTTCATCATGTGCGATGTCAATTCCCGGGCGAGTCCGCGGAACACGGCTTGAATGTGGAGCAACTCGGGATGATTCTGGCCATGGACTCTGCAGACTTTCTCCATCAGTGGTTCCAGGCGAGTGATTTCCGTCCGCACGAACTTGTGGTGTGTCGCATTGATGTGAGCGATCAACTCCGATAGCGGCTCCCTCTGCCAATTGCGGGGACTTGGCCTGGAGTCCTGGCGCGCATTTTCTAACTCGCGCTGCACCTGTTCCAGGTCGAGACCGGCGACACGGCAGGCCTCTTCGAGCGGCTTGTCGCCTCCACAGCAGTAATCAATCCCCAGGATCTCGAACACCCGCGTCGCGCTGGAACTCTCTAAGGCCAGTTCCCGCACGGTCCTGTCGGCAATTGCGCTCATGTCATCCTCCTCGGCCTTCATCAAGGCTGCATGGTTGCAAGGCTAACGAAGCCGAGAGTATCTGCCGATGACTTTTGTCACAGGAGGGCGAATACCGGAAATTTGCGGGTTCGAGAAGGGCCGCAGATCAATTGGGGGAGGCCAGGTCGGTTTCCAGAGCCGCCAGGTCACGGATCAAGAGGGTTCTTCCTTCGATATTCACCAGGCCCTCGGCTTGAAGGCGCGAGAGGTTGCGCGATACCAGCTCGCGCACCGTTCCGATTTGCGCCGCCAATTCCTGGTTATTAGCGGGCAACGTGACCTGCACACCGCCAGCTGTCTTTCTGCCTTCGTTTTGTGCCATGCGAATCAGGTACGCTCCCAGCCTCTGGCGGACTGTTGTGAACGACAGTTCCTCGATGATTCCCACCAGGCGCCGCAGACGGGCGCCCACTACCCGCAGGACTTTAAGCGCGACCTGAGGGTGGGCAACGCACAACGCCTGAAAGTCCTGCTTGCTCACGAAGAGAAGCATGCTGTCTTCCACGGCGACGGCCGATGCTGGGTAGTTCCCGCCATCGAATACTGGTAGTTCGGCAACCGAACTTCCCGGACCCTCGATATTGAGTACCTGTTCGCGCCCTCCCGAGGAACTCTTGAATATACGAATAGTGCCGGACTCAACGACGTAGAGTCCCGTGCAGGGCTCGCCTTCGCTGAATATCATCTCTCCGACAGAGTATGTGCGAGAAACGACACGTTCTCGAAGGAAATCCAGCTCCCGTTCGGTAAGCCCGGAGAACAGGGGGGTTCGGGATAAGGTTTTGAGGTGGCTCCCGGAAGTATCGGGCACGCGGCTATTCTACTCTTGCACCAATCCGCGGACCCTTGTAACAGATGCAATCCACCAGGTGATCGTTGACCATTCCCACGGCCTGCATGAAGGCATAACAGATTGTCGATCCGACAAACTTGAAACCACGGCGCTTGAGATCCTTGCTCATGGCGTCGGACTCAGGAGTGCGCGCTGGGATCTGGCGCAGCGATCTCCACCTGTTGATCTTTGGCTTGCCTCCGACAAATTGCCAGATGTAGGAATCGAAGCTGCCGAATTCTGCCTGGACACGAAGAAATGCCTTGGCGTTTTCGACTGTGGCTGCAATCTTCAGCTTGTTGCGAACGATTCCAGGGTCAGCCAGCAGAGCCTGGATCTTCTTCGGCTGATACTTCGCTATACGGCGCGGATCGAATCTGTCGAAGGCACGCCGGTAATTTTCGCGCTTGTTGAGGATCGTGCTCCAACTCAGGCCAGCCTGGGCGCCTTCGAGGATCAGAAATTCAAAGAGCGTGCCGTCGTCGTGCACCGGCACACCCCATTCTTCGTCGTGATAGTGGATATACTTCTCGCCTTTCGCCCAGCCGCAGCGGATAAGCTCGGAAGCGGCGCTCTTCTTCGACATTCAGCTTGGTTCCTGCAAAACTCTTCACCCACGGAGGGCACAGGGGTGCGCAAGGAAATCAATCCAGCGACTTCGGGTCGGATTTGTTCACCGGTGATTTCTTGTCCAGTTCAGCAATCAGTTTCTGTGCGGATGCCGGAATTCCGACTTTGCCCTCACGAATGATTTCTTTCGCGCTGAGCTTCTGTCCATAAAGCTTCTCGTTGGCGCTGCCGTCAGAACGCAGTGTCGAACCTTCCAGGGACACGCCTGCGAACAGTCCCTTGTTGCGCGAATAGGAGAGTATCTCGGCGTTCATCACAATGTCGGTTGCGCCTTCCGCGGTGCGGCCCTTCGGACCAGCAGCCGCCGACGCGTCAGCGCCGAGTTTTACCTTGCTGCTCAGCAGCGATCGCGCGCCTTTAGGATTCATAATCAGCAACACGAAGTCCGTCGCCTGTCCGCCGAGCTGAAAACCGATGCTCACGCCTTCGAGCGCGTACAGTGCTGGAGCACCCCACTTGCCCTTGTAGTGTTCGCCACTGCGGCAGACCATGACACCGCGCCCGTAGCTCCCACCGATGCCGAAGGCGCCTTTTTTGACCGAAGGAAGAATTACTACACACTCGGCCTTGTCGAGAAGATCTTGAGGAATGTTGTCAGGAATATCCAGAATTTCTTTGAGCACCTGGCCCGCATCCTTGACGCGCTCTTCCTCGTGTTCGTCATTGGCAGCGAAAGCTGCAAGCGGCAAGATGAGGACGACAGCAAGACACACAATGAATTTCTTCAAGAAACCCTCCGCAACACAGATTTTAAGGAAAAGCAGGACGACTGTGCGACTCTACTCTCTCCAACATTGGAACACCAAAGCTGGCTCGGCAACAAGATCGCGCAAGTCATTTGGAATGCATGTTTTGTGCCATGACCAAACGTGCGCTCCTTTTGTAACTTGGAACTTCGCGGGCGCACCCCTAAAGTCAAGCAGAAGGCGCTTCAACCGTAATAGGATTTCGGCCCCTGGCGTGCATCTAGTAAGCTGGGTACGTGTTGGGACGCGCTTTACAGTGAAAAAATTGGATGCCTCGGGCATGAAGTACACGACTTGGATTTTGCGGTTTTCGAGCCTTCTGCTGGCAACCTTTGTGGGAGCCGTGTCCTCATCCGCCCAGTCCCCATACATTTCTGGAGCACCGACGCTGAACGCCTCGAACGCGGTCAGCAGCGCGTCCGGCGATGAACCGCAAAACTCGATGATCACGCTGCACGCGCGCGTGAACGAGGTCAACGTTCTCTTCATCGCGACCGACAAGCACGGAAAGTTCGTCCGCGACCTGAATCAGAAGGATTTCACGATTCTTGACGATCACAAACCTCCGCAAGCCATCCTGAACTTCCGGCGGGAAACCGATCTTCCGCTGCACATGGGTTTGCTGGTGGACGTAAGCGGATCGGTAGACAGCCGCTTCGATTTCGAGCAGACCGCGGCTACCAGCTTCCTTGAGCACACTGTTCGCCAGGGTTTCGACCGCGTCTTCGTGATGGGATTCAACAGCCGCACCCAGATGGCTCAAGACTTTACGGACAATACTACGCTGCTCGCGAAGGGCATTCATAACCTCCGGAATGGCGGAGGCACGGCGCTGTACGATGCCGTTTATCGCGCCTGCAAAGACAAATTGGCGAAAGACCATCCGGACCACCCGGTGCGCAAGGCAATCATCGTGGTGAGCGATGGCGAAGATAACCAGAGCGAAGTGACCAAGGCGCAGGCGATCGAGATGGCGCAGCGCGCTGAGGTGATCATCTACGCGATTTCGACCGATGACAGCGGCCTGGTCATGCGCGGTGACAGAGTTCTGGAACAACTCGCCGAAGCAACTGGCGGACGGGCGTTCTTCCCTTTCAAGATGAAGGATATTACGCACTCGTTCGCGGCGATCGAAGACGAGTTGCGCAGCCAGTACATCGTCTCCTACAAGCCCGCAGACTTCGACGCGGACGGACGCTACCGCACGATCGAAATCTCCTCCCTGAAGAAAGACCTGCAAGTCCGGGCGCGCAGGGGATACTTTGCGCCGCAGCAGTAGACCAGCTTCAGTCTCAGCTTCTGCCCTTCCCACCAACTACTCCTGAGAATCAGAAGGAAATCGCACAGAGAACGGAATCAGATACCGAGGTTACGCGGTCTCTTGCAGATGTTCTTTGAAATAAAAAAGGGCCGCTGACTAAACGCGGCCCGTCAAAACTGGAATCCACGAGGGTCTACGAAGAAAAGCCTTTTCTCCTATTGCTCTCCGCCGTTCACGTTGCTGCCCCAGAGCACATTGCTTCCCCAGAGCACATTCGATCCCCAGAGAACGTTGCTGCCCCAAAGAACATTTGAGCCCCACAGCACGTTTGAGCCCCAAGGCTCTTCGTTGCTGCCCCAGAGGGGGCTGCCCGACATAGCCGAGGCCGGCGCTCCGACCATGAATTGCGAACTTCCCCAAACCGCCGAGTTGGACCACGTCGATGAAGTGTTCCACACTGCGCTTGGGCTGTCGGTAAGGTAAACGTAGCCGTTGTTCGCGTTGTAGGATGCGACCGGGGAAATCGCCGTTCCCTTGGCCACGTCCGTGTTGTTGAGCGCGGCCTCCAGGTCCACGTACCCTGCGCCGATAGTAAAGACGTCATACTGATCGGTGTAGGTAATACCAGTGGTCGGATCAGTCGTGCTGCTGTAGGCAGGAAACGACTTCCATGCCGTCTTCATCAGGCGCGCCTTCACCTGATCGGGCGTGAGGCTGGGAGTCTTCTGCAGCAGATCGGCGACTACGCCGCTCACCACTCCCGTCGCCATGCTTGTGCCGCTCAAGGTGAAATACGTCGAAGACGCGTCCGTGCTGCCTCCGTTCACGTAGAAGTTGTAGGGCACGCGGTTGCCGGGATAGTTGTTAAAAAGCGTCGAGTTCGGCGCTTCCAGCGACACCAGCAGGTTGCCCGGGGCGACAATATCCGGCTTGGCGACAGCATCAATCGCCGTTGGCCCTTTCGAACTGTAGCTGGCGATCAAATCATCGACGCGGGTGGGAGTGCCCATTGGCTTCATCGCTCCCACGGTAATGACATACGGATCGTTGCCGGGGGAAGTGACCGTCGCGTATCCATTGGTGGGCTGATAGCGTCCATTGTTGCCAGCCGCAACCACCACGACGATTCCATTCTTCCACGCCATTTCCACGGCCTGACACAGCGGATCGAGCTGGTAGCTCTCGTAGACCGGGCGCCCGAGTGAGAGATTCAGCACCCGAATGTTCAAAAGCGGCTTTAGTAAGATCGCAGTTGAAATCGCCGAGATCACTGCGCTATCCGAGCCCGCTCCACTCTGATCAAGCACGCGCAGGTTGATGATGTTTGCCTTGGGAGCAATCCCTTCGAAGGTCTTGGAATACTTGGAACCTGTCGAGCTCGCGCCATTGCCTGCGATCAATCCGGCCACATGGGTGCCGTGCCCGAACTGATCACTGGCGCTGCCATTGCCGGGAACGAAGCTCTGATTCCAGACCACGCGTGAGCCGCCCAGCAATCCGCCGTTCAGGTCGGGATGGCTGCTGACTCCGCTGTCGACGATTGCAACTCCGATGCCGGCTCCGGTGTAGCCCGACTGCCACGCGGCAAAAGCATTCACTGCGGGCGCAGCATTGCTGAGAGTCGGACTCAACGTCCGATCCAGGCTGATGTATTTCACGTTGCTCTGATTCGACAACGAGAGAATATTCGCGAGCGGCAACTCCGCCACGATGCCGTTGACCAGCGGCAAGGTATTCAGAATCGAGCCCAGTGTCGACAGAAGCTGAAGATCGAGAAGGCTTGGCGCGCTGTTGTATTGCACGACCACTCTCGCAGTTGTTGCTTTCGACGCCTGCAAGTCCGGGGACAGCTTCGTCATATCTGCGCCCCAGGCGCAGCTGCAACCCGCAATGATGAGAACAACTAAGAGTTTCCTCACAGATCCCCCAAATTCCGCCCCACAGTGCGGCTAAACCGCACTTCGAGTAACCACGGAGGTGCACCTGCGGGTCCAAATAGGACGAGCGCTGGCTTTAAGAATCAACGACTTCGAAGTCCGTGTTGCGAAACGCCGCGGGCGTTTTGTCCCTACATTCGTCCATGGGACAAAATGTCCCAAGTGGAGGGGTCAGGGCGGCGCTGGGACGCTGGTCAGCCACTCTTAGGTCATTGATTCTGCGGCGTTAAACGATCGTAACGGGCAGATTCCTTTTTGGGCGGACTTGTCTCCCTAATTCATTGAAAATTTAAGCACTTCGTATGTCTGGGGTTCGCTCCATCCGAACACGTGTGTTTATCTCCGGCCTTGCGGTGGGTGGGGCGGCCTTCCTCCTCATCGGATTTGCACAGTGGCAGACCGGGGACCCGGTGAAGTTCGTCTGCTATCTGGTCGCAGCTCTGCTGGCCTCTTCGCTCAAGGTGGGCATGCCGGGAATCGAGGGGACGCTCTCGGTGAACTTTCTATTCACCCTGCTCGGAATTCTGGAGTTGAGCCTTCCGGAAACGCTGGCCATTGCGGTAGCCAGTACGCTGGCCCAGTTCTACTGGAAACCAGCGCGGCGCATTACTGCGGTACAGTTGGTCTTCAACCTATCGCAGGTTACGGTATCGAGCGGCCTGGCGTACCTCGCGTATCGTTCGTTCGTTAATCACGTCTTGCACTCCCCGGGGCCCTTGGCGCTTCTAGTGGCTGCCGTTGTTCACTTCGGCTGCAACACCGCCGCTACTTCGACCATCATCGGGCTCACGGAAGAGAAGTCCATCGCCAAGGTATGGGGCGACAGTCATTTGTGGATCTTCCCCTACTTCATGGTGGGAGCCGCGGTTGCGGGACTCGTCCATTTTCTGAATGCGCATGTCGGCTGGCAATCCTCTCTGCTGGTGCTTCCCCCGATTTACTTGATGTACCGGTCATATCGTCTCTATCTCGGGAAACTAGAAACGGAAAAGGTGCATGCCGAGCAGGTTTCGAAACTCCACTTGCGCACGATCGAGGCCTTGGCGCTGGCCATCGAAGCCAAAGACGCAACTACGGGAGAACATCTGCAGAGAGTGCGCATCTATGCGATGGAGTTGGCCAAGCAGTTAGGGCTCAGTGACGATGAGAAGGAGGCGCTGCAGGCCGCATCGGTATTGCACGACATTGGGAAGCTTGCCGTTCCTGAACACATCATCTCCAAGCCGGGGAGGCTCACGCCAGAGGAGTTCGACAAGATGAAGATTCATCCGGTCGTCGGCGCCGAGATTCTCGAGCAGGTGGACTTTCCATATCCGGTGGTGCCGATTGTGCGCGCACATCACGAGAAGTGGGACGGCAGCGGATACCCCTTTGGACTCTCGGGCGAAGCAATTCCGATCGGAGCCCGCATTCTGGCCGCAGTCGATTGCCTGGACGCACTTGCTTCCGATCGCCAATATCGCAAAGCGCTGCCGCTCGATGATGCCATGGCAAAGGTTGCTTCAGAAGCAGGAACGAGTTTCGATCCGAAGATCGTTGGCATGCTGCAGCAGCACTACACGGAGTGGGAGAAACTGGCGAATGAGCAGCCATTGCAAGCTGCACCGAAATTGTCGACGGACATCAAAGTTGAACGCGGGGCAGCGCCGGATGCCGGCTTTGCGGAAACTGGCGAACCAGCCAGCTCGTCCATTTTGGTCTCCGACATCAGTGAGCGGGTGCAAGAAGTGCGGGAGCAGGCACAAGAGATTCTCCGGTTCATACGCTATGCCGAATCTTCGCTACGGCGGGAAGATATCTTCTCACTGCTCTCGAGCCGGCTGAAGCGCCTTGTTCCACACGATTCAATGGCAGTCTATTGCCAGAGCGGGAACACGCTGCTTCCCGAGTTCGTCAGTGGAGAGAATCTTCGCCTGTTCTCTTCCTTGCGGATTCCGCTAGGCGAAGGATTGTCGGGATGGGTGGCCCAGAATCACAAGCCGATTCTGAACGGGAATCCCTCGGTCGAACCGGGATATCTGAATGATCCGACCAGGTACAGCAC
>Ga0335077_10001810_pt1 | contig 25434 bp, 20 predicted proteins | sample Lox_Sample_31_FD_207151 | JGI IMG/M metagenome (GOLD analysis project Ga0335077, IMG submission 207151) | Soil microbial communities from Loxahatchee National Wildlife Refuge, Florida, United States - Lox_Sample_3.1 | ecosystem: Environmental > Terrestrial > Soil > Wetlands | place: USA... | reverse complement strand
CGCGGCCTTTTGGAGCGCCTGCAATGCGCAAGCCGTATCCAGCAGGTTGTCGCACGTGCGGCCGAGGTCGTAATATGCCGGCCCGAAGCCCGGCCGCAGCTTGATCGCCTCTTCGAGTTCCCTCCTCGCGGGCTCCGGCTGCATCTGCTCGTTGTACATCTTGCCCTCGAGATAGTGCGCATTGGCGGCCCGCGGATCCTTTCCCAAGACCTGAATCGCCTGCGAGAGGTGCTCGAGGGCCGCATCGAACCGGCCGTCGTGCGCCAGGATCATGGCCAGATTCACATGCGCGTCCGCGAATTTGGGATCCAGTTCCAGCGCCCGCTCAAACGCCTTCCGCGCCGGTTCCAATTCGCCAAACCCGCTCAGCGCCACGCCGAAGGTGTAGTGTCCAGGGGCGAACTGGGGCCGCAGTTCGACCGCGCGCGACAGTTCCTGGAGCGCTTCGGAACGCTGGCGAGACAAAGACAGCACCGTACCCAGCAGCAGGTGGGCATCGGCGTTGCCAGGTTCTTTGGAGACGAGTTCACGAAGCAGCAAAGCGGCCGGTTGCAAGTCGCCCCTGGCGACCATCCGCTTGGCTTTCTCGATCTCGGCGTTCGCGTCGGCGCCCCGCAGCCCGACAGCCAGCAGACACAACCAAATCACACACGCTACGAGTAGTCCCCACCTCGCGCCCCTGGGACCCCGTGGCGGAAGTCCCCATCGCCGCAGCCACGCGATTTGCAAGTGCTTTCCCTGAACGCCAGATCTCACCGGTTTTGGACCGAATCGACTTCTGCCACGGGTTGACAGCATACTGCCGCTGATAGAACGGCCGCGCCGTTCTTAGAAAATATACCGGAAGCCGAACTGCAATTGCCTGGGCGGCAGATCCACCCCCGTTACCACGCCCGCACCCGGCTGATCGACTACCGTCCCGGGAGCCGCGTAGTTCATCACGTTGAAGATGTTGAATGCCTCAAACCGCAACTGAACGGTCTGGGACTCGCCTTTGATCGGGATGGTCTTGAACACCGAGAAATCGGTGTTGAACGCATGCGCGGTACTGAGCACGTTGCGCCCGAAATTCCCGTACGTATTGTGCGGATCGGCAAAGGCGCTGACGTTGTACCAGGCATTCACCGTGGGATGGCTCTCGGTCGGGTTGCCCACCAGGTTCGGGCGGGCGTAGTTCCACCACGATACGTCGTTTCCGATGTTCGCGACGTCGCCGGTGACGCTGAGATTGTAGGGATGCCCAGACCGGAATTGCATCACCATGTTGGCCTGCCAGTTGCCGAGTACGTAGGAGGCCGGCCCCGTGTTCAGCCACTGTTTCCCTTTCCCGACAGGAAGCTCATAGACCGACGAGAGCGAGAGGAAGTGGGGCACGTTGTAAGACGAGACGCTCCGGTTCGTGTTGGGGTGAAAGTAGTCCTGGATCGCGCCGCCGCTGTCCCCGCCGTTCTCCGCGCCAAACCAGCCGCTGGAGCCGGTGTCGATGGACTTCGACCACGTGTAAGAGAGGATCGCCGACAGGCCTTTGGCGAAGCGCCGGTCCGCCTTGAACTGAAACGCGTGGTAGTTTCCCGTGCCGATGCTGTCGGCGTAGAAGATGCCCCCGCCCATGAACGGCACGGGACGGCGCGACGTCACCTGATCGGGCGTTCCGGGTCCCGGCGTCTTCGCGCTGTTGCCCAAGCCGGTATAGTCCAACTGGCGGTTGGCGCTGCCCACGTAAGCTACCGACATCATCAGGCTCTCGTTGACCTGCCGCTGGATCTCCACGTTCCACTGGTGCGAATAGGCGTCCGTGCGGTTCGGATTGTTGGTCCAGCCGACGAAGGTCCAAGGAGTGTCGGCGGGCAAAACGGCGCCGAAAGTGCCTTGAATCTGCTGGACCGTCTTCGGCGCGGCGCCGATCCCGTTCAGCAGGCCGGAATCGAAGCCCGTGGTCCATGGCCAGCGAGCCTCGGAGTTGTGCTGGGTGTACTGGCTCCTGGCCGTGATGGCGTCCCAGAAGAGGCCGTAGCCGGCGCGCACGACCGTCTTGGGCTGCACACGCCAGGCGATGCTGGCCCGCGGACCCCAATTGTTCTTGACCGGGTGCGGCATAAACACCGCGGGGTTGGCCAGCACGATCCTGCCAGCGGCCACATCCGCCGCGGCTGCGGCCGGGATGCACGGGGCCACTCCCGCCTGGCTGCAGGGTGGTGGCATCGTCTTGGCGCCGATCAGGTAGACTCCGCGCGCAAGGTCCTGCCCCGCCTGCCCCGCGATCTGGTGCAGCGTCGCGGGCGTCACGTAGTCGAACCGCGTGCCGAAGTTGACGGTCAGCGTCGGGCTGACCTTCCACTCGTCCTGCACGTAGGCCGACCAGTTCGCCAGAGTAAAATTGACTTTAGCCTGGTCCGGCAGATTGCCGGTGTATTGGTAAGGCAGGCCGATCAGCGCGGACGCCAAAGAAGCGCCGGTGGTGCCCAGGAACTGCGGGTTAGCGGTCACATCGTTGTTGAAGTTAAACGTCGAGCCGTTGGTGATCTGCAACCGCTCGACATTGATCCACTGGTAGCCGCCCTTGAGCGTGTGGCTGCCCTTGCTCCAGGTAACGTTGCCCGCAATGTTCCAGACGGGATTCGATCTGGGCTGCGGGCCGCTAAAGCCCGCCCCGGTCCAGGGCGCCAGCAGACTCAGGGTCATGCCGTTGAAACGGTCCACGTCGGTGAACCCCAGTTGCTTCATCGGGCCCAGGCCGACGGTGCTGTCCGTGTGGTCGTCGAAATAGCGGTCGTTAGTGCCGCCCCGGACGTCCAGGATGAGGTTCGCCCGGAACACGTGCGTCCAGCCTCCGCCGAAGTTGTACGCGTCCACGTGGCTGTTGTCGGTGGTTTTGTATCCGCCGGGCTGGAGGTTGCTCATGAACATGCGGCTATAGCGGAAGAAGAGATTGTCGGAATGGGTCAGGCGGTGATCCACCTTGACCTGGAAGTTATTCGCGTTGTTGGTGAGGGCCTTGTTGAGGATGAAGTTGTAGACCGGGTTGCCGGTCAGGTTGGGGACTTCGGAATAGGCCTTGAAGAAGCCTTGGACCATGGACGAAATCCGGCTCCCGGGGATTATGTTTCCGGCGAACGGCGTCCGCACGTAATTCCCGCTGGCGTCCGTCGTGGTCGTGGCGGGATCGTAAATCACGTGGTTGATGATCGAATGGGAGAAATCGCCCGACAACTCCGCGTCGGTCGGGTAGTACGCGAACGACTGCGACGGTTTGCTGTAGCGCCAGCCGTCGTAGCCCCCGTAGAAGAAGGTCTTGTCGCGGATAATCCGGCCTCCGATAGTGGCCCCGAACTGATTCTGGTGGAAAGGCGCGGGGCCGCCGCTGGTGGCATCCTTAAACGGGTCGCGGGCATCGAAATCGTTGTTGCGCACGAATTCGAAGGCCGAACCGTGAAAGCCGTTGCTCCCCGTCTTGGAGATCAAATTGACGACGCCGCCCATGACGCCGCCGTATTCGACTTTGTCGTTGTGCGACTGGACGACGAACTCCTGCACCAGGTCCGGGTTCGGCAACAGGCCATAAGTGCTCACCCGGAAGTCGGTGTTGATGATGCCGTCCATGTAGTAAGTCACGCTGCGGTTCCACTGTCCCTGAACGGAGGGCATCGTGAATGCGCTTCCGGGAATGCCGGTGGTGGAACCGTCGTTGCCTGTGCCGATGCTCGACGCCTGGGCCACGTTGATGGGGGTCGCGCCGGGCGTCAGGGTCAGCAGCATAGTAAAGTTCCGGCCATTCAGCGGCAGGTCGGCCACCGGTTTGGACGCGATCACGCTCCCCAGCTCCGCCGAGGCCTGCTGAATCAGCTCGGATTCGCTCGTCACCGTCACGCTTTCGTTGAGCTGGCCCAGCGTGAGGACCACGTCCTGCGTCACCGTCTGGTTCACTCCCACGGTGATGGGCTCGATCCGGGCCTCTTTGAAACCCGTGTTTTCAATGGACAGTTTGTAAGTTCCCGGCTGCACGTTGGCAAACAGGTAATAGCCCCGCTGGTTGGTCTTCACCTGGGTGCTCATATTGGTTGCCTGGTTGACCAGCGTAGCAGTCGCGGATGGAATGGATGCGCCCTGCGGGTCGGTGACAGTGCCGTTCACCTGGCCGGTGCCGATCTGGGCTAACAGGGCCCCCGCGGGCGCCAGAATCACAAGAAGAAACACGATGTAGGTGCGTAGCCTCAGCATGGACCTACCTCCTGTCCGCGCCTCAAGGACGTGGACCGTTCTGACGTCTACGATGCAGTGGCAGTATGCCGCCTCACCCTACTGGCATACGCAGCAATTATGTAGCGCTAAAGTTCCCAAAGTCAAGCGATAAATAGAGCCTAAACTCTGATATTTGCCACGGCCTTGGCTTTGGAATTCGCGACCCTAAGAGTCGAAAGGTGGGGTTGCCAAGGCGGCGCGGCCCGATAAACCCGGGCCGGCCATCGGAGATACGGGCACTTCGGACTGACTGAAGCCGCCACGGGGAACTTGCGGCCTGGCTGAAGACGTAGCCGAGCCGGGCCAAACGGATAGCTGCGCCTGAACGCGAAACTCGCGTGGGTTTTGTCCTCGTGCGGTTCACTGAACTGGCGAAGCCTCGGAGAACATCCGCAACTTCGACAGACGGGAATTGGTACTGTTGACAGCGCCGGCAGCCCGCCGGATAATTTTATGTGCTCCGGGTCGTTAGGCGCCGCGGACCGCCGAAATGGGGTGGCGGCAAATATGCGCTCGCGGGCGGCGCCGTCCTGCTTATCGCGGCATCCGCGGCTTTCCAGCCGCAGGCTTCAGTCTCCCGCCTCCGGTTCGAAAACCGGCAGAGGCGGTCGGGGATCGGCTTCGTCCTCGATAACGGCACCACCCCCGACAAGCCGATCGTCGATTCGGTGTTGGGCGGAGTTGCCCTGTTGGATTACGACAATGACGGCTTCCTGGACGTTTTTTGCACCAACGGCGCCGCGCTTCCGGAAATGGTGAAATCGTCGCCATCGTTCTACAACCGCCTGTATCACAACAATCGCGACGGCACCTTCACCGACGTCACCGATCGCGCCGGCGTCTCCGGGGCGGGATACAGCATGGGCGTGGCCGTGGGCGATTATGACAATGACGGCTACGAAGATATCTTCGTGGCGGGCGTGAACCGGAACATTCTCTACCACAACAACCGGGACGGCACCTTCACCGATGTGACCGCCAAGGCCGGAGTTGCGGGCGTGGGCGCCAACGGGAAGAAGCTGTGGTCCGTCGGCGCTGCCTGGCTGGACTACGACAACGACGGCCGTCTCGACCTTTTCGTCTCGAATTACCTCGACTGGTCCTTCGTCAATAACGCCACTTGCGGAGAACCGGGCAAGCGTCTCTCCTGCTCCCCGGCCCTCTATCCGGGTCTGCCCAACACTCTATATCACAACAACGGCGACGGCACCTTCACCGACGTATCGTCCGCGACCGGCATTGCCAGTTACATTGGCAAGGGCATGGGGTTGGCCGTGGCGGACTTTGACGACGATGGCTTCATGGACATCTTCGTTGGAAACGACACCGACCGGAATTTCCTGCTCCACAATCGAGGGGGGCGCTCCTTCGAAGAGGTGGGTGTTTCGGCGGGGGTTGCCTACACCGAAGATGGCGTAACGGCATCCAGCATGGGCGTGGATTTCCGCGACGTGGACGACGATGGCCGGCCCGACCTCATCGTCACCGCCCTCGCCGGCGAGACGTTCTCCCTGCGGCTGAATCGCGGCCGCGGCCTGTTCGACGATTTCACCTACCAGTCCGGAGTTGGGTTGGCCTCCACCCTGATGAGCGGTTGGGGAGTGGGCGCCTTCGACTTCGATAATGACGGCCACAAGGACTTGTTCATCGTCAACTCCTACGTCAGCGAAAACGTAGCCTTCTACAGCCAGTACCGCTGGAAGCAGACGAACGGCGTGTTCCGCAACCTCGGGAAGGCGGCCTTTGCGGATGCCAGCCGCGTGAGCGGCGTCGCCGCCGAACCCCCGCGCGCCCATCGCGGCTCCGCCTACGGCGACTTGAACAACGATGGCGGAATCGACGTCGTCACTACGGCCATCGCCGATCCGGCGGAGATCTTTTACAACGTTTCTGCTCCGCGAGGCCACTGGATCATCCTTCAACTCGAAGGCATTCGCAGCAACCGCGATGGCATCGGGACCAAAATCAAGCTGACCGGACAGTCGGGACGCGTGCAATACAATCACGCGACCACGTCCGTCGGATACGTGAGCTCGTCCGATAAGCGGGTGCATTTCGGCCTGGGATCCGACACCCGCATTCGCGAAATCGAATTGCGCTGGCCCAGCGGCACGCTCCAGGTGTTGAACGACATCGCCGCCGATCAGGTGCTGAAGGTCACGGAAAAATGATCGGCCTGCTGCTCCTCGCCGTCTTTTCAACCGCCATGGCGGAGGCGGACGACCGCGCCTGTGCCGGCGCCGAGCCTCAGCTCGACGCGGCCGCCAGGGCTTTGGAAGCGAGAGATTTTCGAAAGGCCCAGGAGATTCTCGACCCGCTCGAAGCCGGCCACCCCATGTGTCCGGCGCTGCTGGTCACGCTGGGGCGCGCCTGGCAGGGCCAGGGGGAATTCCGCAAGGCCGATACGCTTTCGGAACTGGCGGCGGCGTTTGCACCCGAAAATCCCGCGGCCCTGGTCTTCCGCGGCGAGATGCTCTCCTTGCGCGGCGCCATGCCGCAGGCGCAGGTGTTGCTCGAGAAAGCCTGCGATTTGGAACCCGCTAACGCCTCCGCCCATTTCGAGCTCGGCATGATTTTCGATCGCACGCGGCGCCAGCCGCAAGCCGTGGCGGAGTTTCGCAAGGTGCTGGAGTTGAAGCCCTCCAGTCCGCGCGCCTGGGATTATCTTGCGCTCAACCTCGAGCCGCTGGGCGATACCGCCGGCGCCGAAACCTCCTATCAGAAGGGCTTGGCGGTAAACGCCGGCCCCGATTTCGACGCCTTTCTCGATTACAACTATGGCAAGTTCCTGATGAAGCTCAACCGCCTGGAGGAGAGCCGACGCCACCTGGACAAGGCCGTGCAACTCGCACCCAAGGTGCGCGCCGTGCACTACGACCGCGCCAAGCTGAGCCTCCGGCTCGGAGAATTGGAAGACGCGCGGCGAGACGCGGAGCGCGCCCTCAGCCTGCCGGACCCCGGCGGTTTCATCCTGGACTTGCAGGTTTATAGCCTCCTGGCATCGATCTACACACGCCTGGGTCAGAAAGAGCTGGCCCAAAAATACATCGACCTCGCCCAGCAGGCATCCGTCCCGATGCGCTCCCGGGACCGTAAATAGATGGTCGCCTGGGCGCCCAGGGGCATCAGTCGGCGCGCGTGTACCTCCGCTTCTGCCACGCCCCCGCCCACCCGGCGTCCTTGGCCTCATGGCAGATCAGGCAGGCGTTCGGGCTATCCTTCTGCCCGAATCGCGCCGTCATCCCGTCGTCCGGGATCTCGTCGATCTGGTGGCTCATCGCCTGGAACAGGACGGTATTCATGATCTTCGGCATGTGGCACGCAGTGCAGCGGCTGCCCGCCGAATCGCGCCGGTGATGCGTGTGGTCCTCCGGCTTTGCTGCATACGAGCGATGTATCCCGAATTCCTGAGGCGGGCGTTTTACAAAGACGATCGATGACGGCCGCCGCGAAGGAGCGATGGACCTGGTCGGCGAGGTCGAGCGCCAGCCGGTCGCGGATGAAATCGAAGCCGATCTCGTTGGCGGCCGAATAGGTGATGTCGGCACGGTACGCGGCCCGGCGTTCGGCGGGGCTCATCCCCTGCTGCACGTACGCCACGGAAAACCCCAGCAGCCGGTAAATATCGCCCATCCAGGCGGGTCCTGCCCCAGCACCCGGGATGCCGCGACCGCGGCGACGGCCATGAAACACAGCAGCTTGTTCGCCTGCGAAGCGGTGTCGCGCAGTTCGCGATCGGACAGGCGAGCGAAACTCCGTGCGCATGGTGTTGATCGCCTGGATCCGGGATCGGTCGCGATCGAACGGAGCGAGCAGAGACCTCAGAAACTGGCGCACGGCGCCTCCTGTCTTTATGGACGGGCTTGCTCTTCCGAGTTTAGGCGAACCATGCTTTTCGTTTTAAGGGATTTGCGGCCAGCGAGACGGTGGGGGCCCAAAAAGCGTCGGCATGAGTGCTGAGGCCTGGAGTTTGTACATTTCGATGCGGCCGCGGCGCACGCGAGGCCAAGCCTTTGTTGCCTACGACCGCGCCTTGGATCGGCAACTTCAGTGCCGCTCTGGCTCAGACAGCCTCAGATCGCCGATCTGGTGGCGGATCGACGTCCAGGAGCGCTAACCGTATCCTCGGCAGAACGGGACAACCGTTTTGGCAGGACGAGTCTTACGATCATTACATCCGTCAGCAGAGCCAAATCGGCCGCACAGTAGCCTATATGGAGCAAAACCCTGTCTCTGCCGGCTTGGCGCGATCTCCAGAGTGCTGGCGGTGGTCCAGCGCCGATCGGCAGGCGAAACCGCCTGCCCCACCAAAACCCACCTGCCCTCTCAGCTCAATGTACAAACTCCGGGGGTCGGCATGAGTGCCGACGCGGCAGGCAGGAGTGCCTGCGGCACATCTGGCTTACTCCAGGTAATCGTAGGCCCGCAGCGTCAGGAACTCCGGAAACTCGCGATCGGCCAGCATCTCGTTATAGAGGTAAGCCGCCGCTGCGAGTTGCTGCTCCGGCACCTGCCCGCGCAGCTTCTCGACCGTGGCCGCCACCGTGTCGCGCACCAGCGAGGCGGTGACGGCGCGTCCATCGTCGAGGAACGCGCCGTGCCGCACCCACTGCCACACCTGCGCGCGGCAGATTTCGGCTGTGGCGGCGTCTTCCATCAGGTTGTAGATCGGCACACAGCCATTTCCTCCGAGCCAGGCAGCCAGATAGCGAATTCCGACATCCAGATTGATCGCGAGTCCCGCGGCCGTGATCGTCCCCTGCGGCGCCTCGAGCAGGTTCGCAGCCGTGGTGTTGGAGGTGGTCTGCCGTTCCACCTGGTTGGGGAAAGGCATGTAGGTATCGAAGGTCTGCTTCGCCAGCGGGACCAGGCCGGGATGCGCCACCCAAGTGCCGTCGTGCCCCGCCCACACCTCGCGCAGCTTGTCTTCGCGCACCTTGGCGATTGCGGCGTCGTTCGCCACAGGATCGTTCTTGATCGGGATTTGCGCGGCCATGCCGCCCATGGCATGAACGCCGCGACGGTGGCAGGTGGCGATCAGCAGATCCACGTAGGCGGCCAGAAACGGCTTCCTCATGGTCACCTGGGAACGGTCGGGCAGCAGGCAGTTTGGCCGGTTACGGAATTTCTTGATGTAGCTGAAGATGTAATCCCAGCGGCCGCAGTTCAATCCCGCCGAGTGGTCGCGCAGCTCCCAAAGGATCTCGTCCATTTCGAACGCGGCCAGAATCGTCTCGATGAGCACCGTGGCGCGGATCGTGCCGCGCGAAATGCCGAGGTGATCCTGCGCAGCCAGGAACACGTCATTCCAGAGCCGCGCCTCGTGCCGGCTCTCGAGCTTGGGCAGGTAGAAATACGGCCCCGTTCCGTTGCGAATCAACTGGCGGGCGTTGTGGAAGAAGAACAGGCCGAAATCGAACAGGGATGCCGAGATGGGCTCTCCTTCCACCAGAAAGTGCTTCTCCACCAGGTGCCATCCGCGGGGGCGCACCATCAGGACGGCAGGTTCCTCACAAAGCTCGTAGCGCTTTCCTTCAGGGCTGGTATACGTGATCGTCCCCTTGATGGCATCCCGCAAATTGATCTGGCCCTCGAGGACATTCTGCCAGGTGGGTGAATTGGAGTCCTCGAAATCGGCCATGAAGACTTTGGCGCCCGAGTTGAGCGCATTGATGATCATCTTGCGATCGGTCGGTCCGGTGATCTCCACGCGGCGGTCCATCAGGTCGGCGGGGACGGGCGCGACTTTCCACGAAGCTCTTCGGATCTCGGCGGTCTCCGGCGGAAATTCAGGCTGCCAGCCGTTGTCGATTTCCTGCTGGCGCGTGCGTCTGGCCTCCAGCAGCCGGCGGCGGCGAGATTCGAACTTAGTTGATAGTTTCACCAGAAATCGGACCGCTTCGGGTGTCAGCACAGACTCCTGGGAATCGGTGATGGGCGCAACGATGCGCACCGTTTCTTTGGGGGCTGCAATCACGGCAGAGTAACTCCTTGCTCGACCCGATCGTATCGCATCCCCCGGCCGTTCGCCTTCCCGGTAGTCCGATATGGACCACTCGCCCGCGGCGCACCATCACCATTGCAGGACGGAGCGAGGTTGATCTTTACTTGAATTGGGCCGGGCGATCGGCCAGTTCAACAGACGAAGGAAATCATGACCCGAAACGAAGAGAAATTCGACGTGTGGAACCAACATGCGCGCTGGAAAGGAATCTCCCGTCCTTATGGTCCGCAGGACGTAGCGCGCCTCCAGCCTTCCATTCACATCGAGTACACGCTCGCCCGGTTGGGCGCCGAGCGTTTGTGGAATCTCCTGCACAGCGAGCCTCTCGTACGAAGCCTCGGCGCTCTGACCGGCAACCAGGCGGTGGAACAGGTGCAGGCCGGACTGAAGGCCATCTATGTCAGCGGCTGGCAGGTGGCCGGCGACGCCAACCTCTCGGGCCAGATGTATCCCGACCAGAGCCTCTATCCCGCCAACAGTGTGCCGGCCCTGGTGCGGGCCATCAACAACGCGCTGCTGCGCGCGGACCAGATTTCGAAAGCCGACGGCAAGACCTCGCCTTATTGGCTGGCGCCGATTGTGGCGGATGCCGAAGCAGGTTTCGGCGGTCCTTTGAACGCCTTCGAGCTCATGAAGGGCATGATCGAGGCGGGTGCGGCGGCGGTGCATTTCGAAGATCAACTCTCGTCCGCCAAGAAGTGCGGTCACATGGGCGGCAAGGTAGTGGTGCCCATTCGCGAGTTCGTCCAGAAGCTGATTGCCGCGCGCCTGGCGGCTGACGTGATGGGGGTGCCGACCATACTTATCGCGCGCACTGACGCGGATTCGGCCGGCCTGTTGCTCAGCGATATCGATCCGCGCGACCATCCCTACCTCACGGGCGGAAAGACCGAAGAGGGCTTCTTCTACTATCGCGGCGGCATCCCGGCAGCCATCACCCGTGGCCTGGCGTATGCGCCTTATGCCGACGTGATCTGGTGCGAGACTTCCGAGCCTAACCTGGAAGAGGCGCGCGAGTTCGCCGAAGGGATTCACGGCAGGTTCCCCGGAAAACTGCTGGCCTACAACTGCTCGCCCTCGTTCCATTGGAAGAAGAAACTCGGCGAACGCGAGATCGCCCGCTTCCAGGCGCAGCTCGGCGAGATGGGATACAAATACCAGTTCGTCACGCTGGCCGGGTTCCACTCGCTCAATCTCGGGATGTTCGAGCTGGCGCACGACTACGCACGTTCGGGAATGAGCGCCTACGTAACGCTGCAGGAACGGGAATTCGCCATGGCCGAAGAGCACGCCTATTCAGCGGTGCGGCACCAGAGGTTTGTCGGTACAGGCTACTTCGATACGGTGCAGACCGTGATTTCGGGGGGCCGGGCGTCCACCGGGGCTCTGGCAGGGTCCACCGAAAATGCTCAGTTCCTGGACCCGGAGAACCAGTGCTTCACGCAGGCCGAGGAGAGTGAGTTGCGGCCAGGCGTTTCGCAATGATGTAGTAGACCGACGGATTAAATCCCAGGCCGACGTGGGTGCCGGAGACCTCCACATCGACGTCGGGATTCCCCGTAATACAGTAGCGCCAGTCTACCAGCCCGTCGTTGCGCGTATAAATGGCCGTCTGGGCCATATCCCCGGGCAAGTCGCGGCAGAGTGAATCCAGGAAGGAACAGGTGCACGCGCCGGAATAACAGTCCGGCAGCACCTTCGTGCCGTGGTTCTGCTTGATCTGCTTGCGCACGACTTCTACCGCCTGGAGCAATCTCGGGTGCGCCACCGTACCGCGGAACGGCGCGCCCAAGGTGATCACCGACGCGACCTCCTCCTGCAGTTCGCACGCGATCGACCGCGCCAACACCCCGCCCAAGCTGTGGCCAATCACGTGGATCTTGCGGCCGGTCTTGCGGCGCGCCCGCCGGATCGTCTCGGTCAGTTTGCGCCGGATCAGCAGGTTGGGACAGTCTGCGTTGAGCCCGATGCCCGAGAAGTACGGCTCGTAGCCAATCCGCCCCAGCCACCCGTACAACTCCACCAGGTAGAGATCCGTCAACATGAAGCCGGGGATGATGACAACCGCGGAGTTGTCTCCGCGTGGCACCCCGAGGCCGTAGTAGACCGGTGCGGCATGCAGGAGCACCATCTCCATCCCCACCAAGGCTTCCTGCCAGATTGGCAGACCGTCAGCCGGCTTATCAGCGCGCAACGGCTTTCGGTTTCCGGGCGCCGCCCCCCTCGCACATTTCACTGGTTCCGCCGTGTGTTCATTTTGGCACAAAGGGCGAACGTCCGCGTGTGGGGAATTTCCACATTAATTGCTGTCCCGTCGTCCAATAGCCATTTTGATGAGGTGCTTGGCGTTATTGGTTTTGCTGGGAGGAGCGGCGTGGGGATAGACGGCGACCAATGCGTGCTCGCCCGATCGAACTCAGTCATCGGAGTTGGAAAACGCGCTTCGGCTCGCGAGCGATCCGACCCCGCCATTCGCCGTACGCATGGAGGGGTTCACCGCGCTCCTGCAACGCTACCCCACCGATCCCTTCGTCAACCGCTACTACCTGGCGCATTTCGCGGGCTACAACCTCCTGCCGCTCTACGATCGCCAATTGCCGCGCTATGAGGCGTTGGTGCGGTCCGGCGCCAGCGATCCCGCGCGCCGCTACCTGTATGCCATTGCCTGGCAGAAGCGCGACCCGAGAGCGTCCACAGCCACGCTCGAAGAGTTGATCCTGTGGGCCTGGCGTTTTGGAGAGGCATCACGGCGGCCGCGGACGCCGAAATTCAAATCGGACTTCCGCCCCTGGCGCGGGACACCATCAGCCACATGATTGCCGCCGTGGAATCCGAACGGGCCACGACCGAATCCGTGCGACAAAAGCAGATGCTCGCTATGCATAAGGCGGCCGCTTGGGAGACGCGCGCCAGGCTCGCTCAGGCGGAGTCGCGCCGACTGGATGCCGTGGCGTCCTGTCTTCGCGCGTCGAACGCCACACCTCGCGATTTCGACCCCGTGGGCCGCACCCGCTTCGCCGACCAGGCGCACCAGGTGTGGTTGACCGCAGGCGGCACAGAAGAAGGATGGCTGGTCTACTGGCCGGAAGCCTCGGCCGGTCCGCCACAGTGGACCACCATCGGGCGCCAAATGCCCGACTTTTCGCTGCAGGACACTGCCGGACATCCCGTCCGGCTCAGCGACCTCGAGAGGAAGACGGTATTCATTAACGTCTCGGCCACATGGTGCGGGCCATGCCAAGGCGAACTGCCGCGGGTGCAACGCCTCTACGACACGCTCCAAGGGCCGCCAGGACGTGGCAGTCGTCACGTTCAATGTGGACGAGAGCCCCGGCGTGAACGCGCAATACATGAACGAGCACAGCTTTTCGTTTCGGTAGTGCTGGCGCAGCGTTTCGTGGATGAGGTGACGAAAGTCGAGGCCATCCCGCGCAACTGGATCATCGATACCGCGGGGCAGTTGCGCTTCGAACGCTCGGCCGGGTTCGACGACACCTTCGTCAAGGACGCGATCGCGGCCATGGGACAGGCTGCCAAATAGCCCCGGCGGCTCGCATTTCCGTCTACACTCGAAAGATCGATATGCGATTCGTGACCATTCACCAGACTGGCTACAACGAGCCTGGGGTTCTGCTGGACGACCGGATTATTGGCCTCCGCGACGCCGGGATCAATGACCTGATTTCGTTGATCTCCGGCGGCGCCGACGCCATGGATCGCGCGCTACGCTGGATCGACCGCCCGCCGCATGGGGAGAGCTTCGATCCGCAAGCCACCCGCCTGGCCGCGCCGATCCCGAGGCCGCCCAAAATCATCTGCATCGGGTTGAACTACCGGGATCACGCTGAGGAGTCCGGAATGCCGATTCCGACGGTGCCCGTGGTTTTCGCCAAGTTCCCCACCGCGGTGACGGGCCACGGCCATCCCATCGTGCTCCCCAAGAACTCCACACGGCCCGACTATGAGGCCGAACTCGCGGTCGTGATCGGGAAAGGCGGCCGTCACATTCGGGAGGACCGGTGGCAGGACCACGTCTTCGGATACACCATCTTCAACGACGTGAGCGCGCGCGATTTCCAGATGGCCACCAGTCAGTGGATGATCGGCAAGACGTTTGATACCTTCGCGCCGTTTGGTCCGTCCATCGTGACCGCTGACGAAATCGAAGATCCTCATCAGCTGGCGATTTCGCTGACCTTGAGCGGCGAGGTGATGCAAGATTCCAATACCAGGAATCTGATATTCCGGATTCCGGAACTGATCGCGTATCTTTCGAGCGTGTTTACGCTCGAGGCTGGGGATATTATCGCTACGGGGACCCCGCCGGGAGTCGGCTTCGCCCGCAATCCGCCGCGCTACCTCAAGCCCGGCGACGAAGTGACTGTGCGCATCGCGGGTCTGGGCGAGCTAACCAATCCGGTGATCGCCGAGGCGTAGCGTGGCGCAGACACTCCTGTCTGCCGCGTCGGCACGGCAGCTCCGACAACCTCTGCACCATCGGATTGGCGACCAAAAAGTCTCGGCATGAGTGCGGGCGATCTTACTTTTTGGGGGGCACCGGCCCTTCGTAGCGGATCGAGGAGTCCGCGGCGAACTTCTGGTACGACTGAAACTCCACCTCGTTGCGCGTATCGAGAGAAGGCGTCGTCATGTGCACCTCGGCACGCAAGGGGAGCAGGTACCGCTGCCCGCCGACGTCCGCAAAGCCGTAGTCGAGCGAGGTCGCGGAGCTCCGCACCAGGAAGTCCTCCGGGATGGAGTCTGCTTCGGAAGCGATGCGGACAATCTGGCGGGTCTCCGCGTCCACGTAGACGAATCCGTGCTGGCCGGCCGTGATGGTGTGACGCCCGCTGCTGTTTCCGTATGCCATGGTGTACCGCGAGTGTTCGGGGCGGACGCGAAACGAGTAGACGTGGGCGGGCCGCCCGCGAAGCCGCGTCCAGTGATCCCAGTGCAGTTCGGCGCGCGAGCGAGGCTCGAAGACCTCGCGCAGCATGCTGCCGAATTCGCCCTCGCTGATGGTGCCGCCAATGGCTTCGTATGCCAGGTTCGAGGGCCGTCCGTTCACGGTCATGACGGCGTAGTCCTCGGCCTTTTCGAAGTAACTCAGCTTGATATGGAGGGTATCTTTCAGCCGCCACGATCCGTGGTCGCCGGTATAGCGGCGCACCGATTCGATGGCGATGAAGTTCGGCAGCGAGTCCGTATAGGTCAGCGCGATTGCGCGCGCCTCCTCCACGATGCGGCTCTGTTCCTGCGGCGCGGGGACCGGCGGCGAATCGAACGCGGGGGCCGTGGCGGGCTTGGGCAGGGCGGCCGACGCCAGCCGAAGCCGCTCCAACTCCGCGACCGTCGCCGGCCCGGCGCCATCGCTCTCCAGTTCTTCCACCGCGCGGGCATCCAGGCTCTCGGACAGCTTCCATTTGCGAAGCGAGCGCGCCGTCTGGCGATCGGTTTGCTTGCCGCGGAGAGCGGTTCGCACCAGGTCGATGGTGTCGTTCACCGAGTGCGGGCCTTGGGCGGCCAGGCTGGCAGCCGACAAGACCCAGATCGAGAGCCGCCAGCTCATAAATCCACTATACTCGCGGCCGCTGTCGCACGCCGTGACGGCCCCGATCGGCTATCCTCATGCTTATATGCGGATGTTAGTGGTATTCGTGCTTGCGGCCGGGGCGCTGTCGGCAGACGACAAGAGCGCGCTCCTCGAAAAGATGGACAAACAGGCGGCCCACTACGGCGACGTCTCGCGGAAAATCTGGGAATTCGCCGAGGTGGGGTACAAGGAAAACAAGAGCGCCGCACTGCTGAAGTCGGAACTGCGGGCGGCGGGCTTTCGCCTCACGGAGAATGTCGCGGGAATCCCGACCGCCTTCACCGCCACATGGGGCGAAGGCAAACCCGTGATCGGCATCATGGGAGAATACGACGCTCTGCCGGGTCTTTCCCAGGCAGACGTACCGGACCGGAAGCCGATCGTCGATGGCGGACCCGGCCACGGGTGCGGCCACAATCTGCTGGGCGCGGCCTCGCTGTTCGCCGCGGTCACCATCAAGGAGTGGATGGTGGAGAAGAAGATCTCCGGCACCATCCGCTTCTACGGCACGCCTGCCGAGGAAGGCGGCGGCGGCAAACTGTATATGATTCGCGCCGGCGCATTCCGCGATGTCGATACGGTGTTGAGCTGGCATCCTTCCGACCAGAACGGCGCCTCGCTACAGAGTTCGCTGGCGATCATCTCGGCCAAATTCCGCTTCCGCGGCAAGCCCGCGCATGCGGCCGCCGCGCCCGACGCCGGGCGGTCGGCGCTGGATGGCCTGATGATCATGGCAAACTCGCTGGAATTCCTGCGAGAGCACGTTCCTTCGACCACGCGCATTCACTACATCATTACCAACGGGGGATCGGCGCCCAACATCGTCCCCGATTATGCGGAGCTGTTTCTGTATGCCCGCCACCCCAGCATGCCTACACTCGATGGAATCTGGGACCGCATCATCAAGTGTGCGCAGGCAGGAGCTTTGGCGAGCGAGACCACCATGGAGATGGAACTGGTGGACAGCTCCTACAACACGCTTCCCAACGATTCGCTGGCAGCGCTGGTCGACAAGAACATGCGCCTGGTGGGCGGCGTGACCTACACCAAGGAAGAGCAGTCGTTCGCGGAGACGATCCGGAAGACCCTGCCCGACCGTACGCGGCAGATCGGCAGCCAGGAGAAGGTCGAGCCGCCGCGCGAGGGCACGGGGGCGGCGTCCACGGACGCAGGCGACGTGAGTTGGACGGTGCCGATGGCGGCGCTGGGAGCAGCCACGTTCGTGCCGGGCGTGCCGGCGCACAGTTGGCAGTCGGCGGCGTGTGCGGGCATGAGCATCGGCCGCAAGGGAATGGTAGTCGCGGCGAAGTCGCTGGTGCTGACGGCCGTGGACTTGTTCACCGACCCGAAGCAGGTGGAAGCGGCCAAGGCGAGCTTTGAAAAGCGCCGCTCCGGATTCGAGTACAAGTCGCGGGTTCCGCCGGACCAGGCTCCGCCGCTGACCTATCGCGATAAATGACGGGGCAAGGCTTTACCGCCCGGCGGACGCCGGATCCCGGAGGCGCCGTGCTCGTCGCGGTCGCGGAGCCTCGAAAACCCTTCGCTAAGACAGGATTCGAGGCGACCAAGAGCGTCGCGCCACATCGCGCCCCAAGACCGGCGGGTTTTCATGGATTTCTGTGGGCCCGGCGGGGCCCATGGGTACAGGCAGGAGTGCCTGCGCCACGTCGTGGGGTTGAGGAATACGGGACGCCATAAGCAATCTGCTCGTGGAGTTCGATCCCGCACCTCGGTGGCCCGTCTGCGTGACGCTGCGCACCGCGCCGGGAATGAAATCCATGTCAACATACAACTGCCCGGACACAATCCCGGAAAGCGTTCGGGCGAGTGCGCACCGCGACGCTCCGCTCCTCCAGGCATCGCGGTGCGCCTTCCGCTCACCGCCGCGCGGTAAACAGGTAGTCTCGCAGCCGCAGGTACCATTCGGCACCGTAGACCCGAGGCGTGACCCGGAGATTATTCCAGAGCTGATCGAACAGGCGGCCCCGCAAAACGTCCGGTCCGGCAAGCGCGCGATCCAGGGACGCCGCGAGGGCCACATCCTGGATCGCATTTCGCCGGATGATGCCGCGAACCGTCGCGGGCTGAGCGTCAAAACGGAGCGACGATCCAGCGAGGTATGCGTTCACCACCTGCATGGCTGCCGCGTCTGCTCCCAGTTCGGGAGCGGGCAGGTCGGCATTCCGGGCGTCACGGGTCTCCGGGATATCGGGGAAACGCGCCGGAAGCACCCGCACCTCCATCGGCCTCACCATCCAATCGGCGACCTTCACCTGCACTTCCACGCGGAAGCGGGCCACATCGGCATTGGGGGGAATCCACAAATCCAACAGGTAAAGGCGGGTATTCTGACCCTCGATGGCGTCGTCGGGATCGGGCACCAGCCCGAAATCCGGCAGGTGCGTGACCTCGACCAACGTGTCCGGTATCCAGCCCCGGCCGGTCTTCACGAAGTGTTCCTTGAATAGACTGACACGGCAAGCGCTGATCGGGTTCGGCGCAACGTACAGCAGATAGGTCTCCTGGGGCGGGAGCGAAATGGCAATGTGGAACGAGGCATGACCGTTGCGCGCCACTGCCGGTGAGAGGATTTCGCGCGGCGCCAGCGCCCGGTCGGCCGCCACCACATCGCCGAACGGATCGATGCGGCGGAACTCCGGGCTGATATCCACGGATTGAGCGTGCAGAGCCGCCGCCAGAAGTACCGCAGGCGCTGCGATCCGCCAACTGTTCGCGTCACTCATACCGCAGCGCTTCGGTGGGATTCAGATGCGCCGCACGGTTGGCGGGCAGGATTCCGAATACCAGTCCCACCAGGCAGGAGACGCCGAACGCCACCACGATGGCCACGACCGAAATCGGGATCCGGATGTCCGCAAACAACTGAACGCTGAGCGGGATGGCGACTCCCACCAGGATGCCCAACACGCCTCCGGTCAGGCTGACCATCATGGCTTCGGTGAGGAACTGCAGCAGGATCTCCCGCGCCGACGCCCCTACGGCCAGCCTCACCCCGATTTCCCGGGTGCGCTCAGTCACCGTCACCAGCATGATATTCATGATGCCAATCCCGGAGATCACCAGGGTAATGGCCGAAACCAGCACCAGAACCAGGGAGAGGATCAGCGAAATGTTCTTGGCTGCGTTCAAGATCGCGGTAAGGGTGTCCACCCGGTAGGTCGCCCCCGCACGATGTCGTGCGCCGACGATCTCCTGCACGCGCCCGGCGACGCGGTCCACCTCCTCCGCCGACCGGACCTGCACGTATAGCGGGTCGATCCGCTCCACCGGCGTGAAGTAGCGCAGCACCGTGATAGGGATGAGAATGGTGTCGCGCTCCACTTCGGACTGCCCGAAAGTCTCAACCTTCTCGTGGAAGGTGCCGATGACCGTGAACTGCAAGCCGAAGATGCGGACCACCTGGTTGAGAGCGGCGCTCTGGCTGCCGAACATCCGCCTGGCCAGATTGTCCGTCAACAGCGCGACCTTGGTCCGGAGCGTGAGGTCCCCTGTGTCCAGGAATCGGCCGGAGCTGATCACGATGTTTCGTACCGCCTGGTACGCCTGGTCGGTGCCGATCACCTTGACATCCTGCTCCCGGCCCCCGATGAGGATGCGATCGAAATTCGACATTACGCCGGTGGCCGCCACGATGTCCGCGGTCAACTGGCTGCGGATGGCATCGACGTCCGCCATCTTGATGTAATCCGCGTCCGCGGTTGCGGTGGACGGCCCCGCGGAAACGTAGTATGCAAAAATGATGTTGGAACCGATTCCCTGGACTTGCTCCAGAATGTAGTCCCGGCTGGTCAGGGAGATCGTCACGACCAGGATCACGGAGGCCGTGCCGATGACCATGCCGAGGCCGGTGAGTAGGGACCGGACTGGGTTGGCGCGAAGCGCCTGGGCGCTGAATCGGACCGCTTCGCCGAGGAACATGCGCGGGGTTTTAGGACCCCTGGACCTGACGGAGGAGCTTTTCCGCTTGCGACTTTGGCGGATCTTCCGGCCCCAGACTGAGGGTCAAGTATTGCTTTAGCAAACCCTTTGCAACATCAAGATTTCGCTTATGCTTAATGTACAGGTCCGCCTTCGCGTAAATAAGCTTGGGGCTGTTCGGGGCAATTTTGTCGGCGCGCGCAAAACTCTGGTCCACTTCCTGCATTCGGCCCTGCTTGGCGAGGAAGCGGGCGAGGTCGATGAGGCGGCCGACCTGTTGCGGAGAGGACTCAATCGCCCGGCGCAACTGCTCTTCGGCACCGCCATTGTCCTTGCGCTTCTCGGCGAGTCTGGCGAGCGACCAATGGCCTTCGGCAGGGTCTGCCGCGGCGATCTGCCTGGCGATGGCCTCGGCTTTGTCGAGGCCGCCGCCCAGGAAGCCGGGGGCCTCCAGGTAATACTCGAAGAGGTCGGTCAAGGCCTCGACATTGCGGGGATTCAGCTGGGCGGCCTTCTCGAAATACTGGCGGGCCTTGGTGGCTTGGGCGGGAGCGGTGAACGGGCTGGCGGTCTCGGCGCGGCGCCCGTGCGCGCGGGCCAGCCACAGTGCGTACTGAGAGTTGTCGGGTTCCGCGGCGAACGCCTTTTCGAACGCCTCGCTGGCCTTCTTATACTCGCCCTGCATGTAGTAATTGCGGCCGATCAGTTCATAGACGGGGCCGTCCTTGATGGAAATCTCCTGCAGGGTTTTGAGGGAAGCATCGAAGTCCGTGAGGTTATAGGACTTTTGGGCCCTCTCCAGCTCCGCGCTCTGCCCCCATGCGAGGGTGGCGAGTCCCATAACCAACGTCGTATTTCTCCAGAGCCAACCAGCGTTTCGCATGACGTTTGATTCAAATTCCTTAATCATCTACATAGATGAGTACGAGGTCCGGCGAGTTTCAGATGTGGCCACAATTGACAGAAATCCAGCCAAAGGTCCCATGCGTACGGCGTTTTGTACCACCCGTACGAACCGGACTGGCGGGCAGCCGGGAATCGTCGCATCATGGGTCTCGGAACCGAAAAACTATGCTGCTGCGCTATCGAGATGGGCGAGTAAGAGCAGGTATCATGATGAGCTTGCATGGCGACCAGATGCGTGTTGCCATAAAGGACGAGGACGATGTCGTGGAATTCCGACTGATCAACCAGGTTTGGGTGTCGGAGTCCTGCGAACCCGTGACCTTCGAGTTTCCGACAGCCGTGTTCGAGGCGGTAGGGATGGTCCCGGACGCGCACAGTTTGAATCCGCAGACGGATTTCTTTTGGCACCAGCAGGCGGATCCCGCATCGATCGATGATCTACCGATACCGATCGGTGATCTACCGAATTGAGGGCTGAAGGGCGCCGGCTCTCGTCCGGCGTCTACGAGCCGGCCTCGCAGGCGCACTGCGGGTCTGGAGGCGTGGGATCCTCGACAGGCTCCCAATCTTCATCCTCATTGAACGTGAAGATCAGGAACGTCTGTTCCGTTCCGGCTTCGCACAGCTTCACCCAGGGACCCACCGAGCCAAGCAGCTTGCCGTTCTCGTCCCGATACAACTCCAGCTCGATACATTTGGAGGGCTCCCACGACGGCCTTCGCAGGCGGGCGAACCCGCGGCTGGCAGCTTGTCCCAGGGTCATCGGTCTTCAAGCGCAATCATAACACCGGGAACACCCATCACAGGCTTTGGCCGCCGATGGCCGGCGCCGAGAGCGTGTTGAGAATGATGTTCATCGGATCCAAGGAGTTGTTCTGAGCTCCCGCCGGCTGATAGGCGGCCGATACCTGGACGGCAGCCTGGCTCTCCGTATTCGAGGTGCTGGAGGAGGCGGCGGGAGCGCTGGTGTGATGGTGGTGGTGATGATGATGGCCGGCCATCGCCTGCGCCAGATCCTTGATGTCCGGCAACTGGCCGCTTTGGGAGGCATTCGTAAAGTCTGTGGCCAGTTGATTGAGTTGGTTGGCCGCACTGGTGTTTCCACTCGCCTGGGCGCTTTGGGCGGCGCTTTGCAGATTGGCGGCGATCTGCTGGGTGAGTTGCTGGTATTGGTTGGGGTTGGACTGCTCGAGCTGCTGGAGCGTGTTGAGCAGTTGGGCAAATGGCGAGAGCTGGCCATTGTCCGGTTGTTGCGTACCCGAGGATGAACTGGCGCCGGACTGAGAGCTCGCTTGGGAGCCGGTGCTTCCCATCAACGACTGCAAATAGATGTTGGAAAGTGGATTGACCGAGGTTATACTCATAACCTCTTATCGGCATTTCGCCCGCCATGTTTAAATTACTGAAAAGAAGCTCCAACTTGGTCAGCCGACCGGCAGTTTTGTGGCGCTCGTGACAATTTCCTGACGCGGTTCCCATGGAGAGGTCCTGGACCCTTCCGTTCGTCCCGGATGGTATGATTCGGCCGTGGGCGCCACAAGCCACAGGGTGGCACCGGGGAAGCGAAGGGAAACATGAGAGATGCAGAGCACTACCGGCAAAGTTATGAAGCCGGTGAGCCCCCGTGGGATATCGGGAAGCCCGATTTCAACCTGATCGAGATCGTAACCACGAGGCCCATATCACCCTGCAAGGCACTGGAGATCGGCTGCGGAACGGGCGACAACGCAGTGTGGCTGGCGCAGCAGGGGTTTGAGGTTCTCGCAGTTGATTTCTCGCCCATAGCCATAGAGAAAGCCAGGCACAAGGCTGCTCAGGCCGGTGTGTCCTGCACTTTTTTGGTGCACGACGTTCTCGAAAGGGAGGTGGAAGGCGGGCCGTTTCACTTCGCATTCGACCGTGGGTTCCTGCATCTGATCGATTCGGAAGAAGAGCGAAGGAGCGTGGCGGCAATGATGAGCCGCTGCCTGGACGAAAATGGCCTGTGGTTGAGCCTTCTTGGCAATGCGGACGAGGCACGTGATGGTCCGGGTCCTCCGCGGCGCAGCGCCCGGGAGATCGTGACCGCCGTCGAGCCGTGCTTCGAAATCCTCTCGCTGACCTCATCGCACTTCGAGTTGAGCATTTTGCAGCCGCACCGGGCGTGGGTCAGCCTGATGAAGCAAAGAGTGAGAACGGCCTGAGGTCAGAACTCCGGGGGCCGCTCCGCCGCCACGCCGAACGCGTGCTCGAACGCCAGCCCCGCGCGCACCACGGTGCCCTCATCGAAAAGGCGTCCGAGCAATGTAATCCCGTGGGGCACGCGGCGCGGCGGCGAGAAGCGAGGCAGCGGGTGGGCCGGATCGGGCGCCCAATCGCTGCGCGCTTCGGCGACTTCCACGAAGCCCGCGCGCAGAGTAAGCGACGGATGGCCGGTGAAGTTGGTGATCGTCAGGATCTCGTCGCGCAGGGACGGAACCAGCAGCAGGTCCACCTGCGTGAAAATACGGGCCATTTCCTGGGCTACCTTTCGCCGCATGCGGTCGGCCTGCACGAAATCCACTGCGGAGAGAAAACGCGCCTGGCGGAAGAGATTGGGCCAGGCATCGGGCACCTGCGCTTTGAGCTGCTTCAGGCCGCCGCTCAAAGTCAGTTCCTCGAACGCCGCGGCGCCTTCCGCGAACAGCACCACGGACAGCGACTGATACGGCCAATCGGGCAGCGACACCTCGACTGGAACCATGCCCAGTTTGCGGGCGGTCTCGAGCGCGGCGCGGTCCACGTCGGTGGCAGGCGGCTCCTTCATCCACGCGGGGAAATAGCCCAGGCGCAGCCCCTGAACGGGAGCCGTCGCATCGAAGTCCAAGCGGCTGGGCACGCTCGCGACGTCGCCGGGGTCCGGGCCGGAGATTGCCTGCAACACGAGCATGCCATCTTCGACTCCGCGCGTCATGGGTCCGAGCTTGTCGAGCGACCAGCAAAGCGTCATGGCGCCGGTGCGCGGCACGCGTCCGTAGGTAGGCCGCAAGCCGGTGATGCCGCAGCGCATCGACGGGCCCACAATGCTGCCCCCGGTCTCGCTGCCGATCGAGAAACCCACCAGTCCCGCGGCTGTTGCCGCTCCCGGACCGGCGCTCGAACCAGACGAACCTTCTTCCAGCAGCCAGGGATTCATGGTCTGGCCGCCGAACCAGATGTCGTTCAACGCCAGCGCTCCGAGGCTCAGCTTGGCCACCAGCACGGCGCCGGCTTCGTGGAGCCGTTTGACCACCGCGGCGTCTTCCGCGGGCACACGATCGCGGTACGGCTCGGCGCCGTAGGTGGTGGCGATACCCGCGGTATCGACCAGGTCTTTGGCGCCCCAGGGAATCCCGTGCAGCGGACCACGATACTTGCCGGCAGCGATCTCCTGGTCCGCCTGTTTGGCCTGCGCCAGAGCCAGGTCGCGCGTCAATGTGATGATGCAGCGCAGCTTCGGATCGAATCGTTCGATCCGTGCGAGGTAGATTTCGGTGAGCCGCTGCGACGTCAGTTTCCGGGTCTCGATCCAGCGGGAGAGCTGCGTGAGAGGCGCAAAGGCGATGTCTACGTCGGCGGCGGGCAACGGGCCGGGGTCGGCCGAGGTGCGCACAAACCGGTCGCGATCGGGGCCTGCCTTCATTCCGGGAAGCACCGGGTCCCAGCGTGTTGCGGGTGCGACCGAGGCCTCGATCGCGAGCTTGCGCGGTCCGGTGCGCCGCTCGTAGACGGGCGCCAGGGTTCTGCGCCAACTGCCGGCCGCGACTTCGCGCTCCGAAGGGCTGAGTTCCACCTGGACCAACTTCTCGGCCTCGGCGAAGGTGGCGGTTGAGACCTCGGGTCCCACCGCCGGGGAAGTACCGAAGGCGGGCGGCGCACCAGCCGGTGGCTCACCGGCTTTTTGCACGGTGTTCTTGCAGGCTGAGGCTGTCAATGCCAGCCCGGCCGAGGCGTTGCCCAGAAACTGCCTGCGCGATTTTGACATGTGCTCTCCGAACCACATTGTACAAAGCCGTTATAGACTAGAAGCACCGCCAATGGGAGGCACTTCTGGGGCATGCGCAACACACCCGTCGTTACCGCAATCCTGAACCGGACGGCCATTCTGATCTTTTTTCTCGCCGTGATCCCAGCGTGGACGCAGGTCACTGCCTCTATCTCCGGCAGGGTTGAGGACGACTCCGGCGCGGCTGTGTCAGGCGCCATCGTCACCGTGAAGAGCCTGGAGACGGGGGCGACTCGCTCGGCCACCACCGACGAGACGGGCAGCTTTCGGGTACTCGCGCTCCCGCTTGGACAGCAGGAAGTCAAGGCCGAGAAGGCCGGGTTTCAGCCCGCGGTGCGCACGGGCATCAGTCTCGACGTCGGCCAGGAAGTCAAACTCAACCTGCGCCTGGCCGTGGGCCAGTTTGTGCAGCAGGTGATGGTGTCGGAGGAGGCTCCCATAGTCAATGCCACCACGGCGCCGGTCTCGGGAGTCGTGGGGCAGCGGGAAGTCAAAGATCTGCCGCTCAATGGACGCAGCTTCGACAATCTTCTGACGCTCAACCCCGGCGCGATCAACTACAGCGCGATGAAGAGCGCCGGAACCAGCACCAGCAACGGCAACACGTTCGCCGTTGCCGGGCGGAGAACGTATGAGAATCTGTTCCTGCTGAACGGGATCGAAGACACCGGATCGAGCCAGTTGGCCATCAGTCCGGGCGGCGTGAGCGGGCAACTGCTCGGCATTGAGGCCGTCCGCGAGTTCAATGTG
>Ga0335077_10001808_pt1 | contig 25441 bp, 21 predicted proteins | sample Lox_Sample_31_FD_207151 | JGI IMG/M metagenome (GOLD analysis project Ga0335077, IMG submission 207151) | Soil microbial communities from Loxahatchee National Wildlife Refuge, Florida, United States - Lox_Sample_3.1 | ecosystem: Environmental > Terrestrial > Soil > Wetlands | place: USA... | reverse complement strand
GCCAGGTCAGTCCCACTTGATAGTTAATTTTGCATCTCAGGCAATTTGTTTCAGCGCCAGTGTGTCGGTCTCTAATTCTTGAATGGTCTCGATCAACCAACGGCCCAACGCCGTTTCCAGTTCTTCTTCGGTTCCCCATTCGTAAAATGAGTTCACGGTATCTCCGCGTTCAGTCAGCCGGATATGCCGGCAAGGAGTATTAGTATCTCGCCGGTCCGCAGGAACGAACTTCATCAATGGACATTCGTGGCAGGGTTTCCGGGGGTTTTTCTCCCGGTAATTGATGCAGGTTGGGGAGTCCTCGAACACGAAGTTGGGTCTCCAGGGATAGCGTGGGCGGCTGCGATACCCCCCATCTTCCAGGAAGGCTAACTCCGCCCGCAAGATCTGAGTAAGCTTTCGGCGGTCTTCCATGGTCTAAACACCCACGCTACTTGTCTCATGCAGATGGGCAAAAGGGCAGTGACGAATATCACATTCAGCTGTGCGACGTATCACCCGCCACCCACCCACCTCCCCTGTACAACATCACGTAGGTGGGTGATTTATGCTTACTGGCTGGCGCCGTAATGGCAATCGTTTCCAATTTGTGACCAAGGGCGATGCGACCCTACCTCCCGACGCGGCGAATAGCCGCACACCCTACGGTCTTGAAATCATAGAGAATTGCCTCTCCTGCCCGCACCGCGAGGAACGCCTCTTCTGCAACCTCCCGGAAGCCGCGGTAAAGTCTTTAGCCACGATCACGTCCTCCGCGGCCTATCCCAAAGGTGCCACGCTGTTTGTGGAAGGCCAACCCGCTCGGGGCGTTTTCATCCTCTGCAGTGGTCGCGTGAAACTCTCCACCTCTTCGGCAGACGGCAAGACCCTGATTCTCCGCATCGCCGAACCTGGCGAAGTCTTAGGACTCCCGGCGACAGTCACCGGCACGTGCTACGAATTGACCGCGGACGTAATCGAACCGGCCCAGGCCAATTTCATCGCGCGCAATGATTTCTTGTCGTTTCTCAAGGACAACGGCGAAGCGGCCTTACGCGTCGCCCAACAACTGGGCGAGACCTATCATTCCGCTATTTCGGAAATGCGCACCATTGGCTTGTCGCACTCGGCTGGAGAAAAGCTGGCGCGGTTTCTGCTGGAATGGGCTGCGAACTATCCCGAGGAAAAGGGGCAGGTGCGCATCAAATTGACGCTCACCCATGAAGAGATCGCGCAGATGATCGGTTCGTCGCGCGAAACGGTCACGCGGCTTCTGGCCGACTTCCGGAAGAAGCAGTTGCTGCAGGTGATGGGCTCGACGCTGGTCATCAAAAATAAGCAGGCGCTCGAATCGATCATCAACGGCTGATGAGCTACTTTTTGCTGCTGGCGCCGAATACCACCGCCACGTCGTAACCGGTCATTTCAAGATAACCCACGCCGTCTACGGGCATGTTCTCCTGCGCCCCTTTAAATTGCATCGCGCCTTCCCAGTAATTCGGAGCGACCCGCGATCGGCTTGTCAGCTCTTGCGATTTCAGCCGGGTCTTCGCGGTCAGTTGCAATCGCAATTTCGGTGCGGCGATGTTCCACCCGATTGGGTAGATCGCTCCGGTTTCCGGGCTCTTCCAGGTTTCACCGCTAGGGGCGATTGAAAAATCGGAAGAGCGCAAATGCGTTGCGTGTCCTTTGGCATCGACAAAGGTGCCCGAAGAAAAGGGATCTGCCGATCCATCTTTTTTGCGCATGCGATACAACATGAGTTCGGTATTGTCGTTCAGTTGCACGCTGACCCAATCCCATCCGGCTTGATCGGGCGCCAACTGCTCCGTGAAAAACTCGTGATCCATCCACGCGAGGCCTGAAACCGCATACATCTTGCCAGCCAGGTTGATGGCGCCTTGCGCCTTCAGTCGCGTCAACGAAATGTAGTGAGATGCGTGGCCCGCCACGGCCGCTTTCTGGCTGATGCCGTATTCTCCGTGGATCACCGGTGCTTTTTCTGGAGTCAATCTGAACGAAAGCGAAAAATGGTCATCGACTGCTGCCAGTTGCTGATGCTCTCCGTTCCATTGCACACTCCAATTCCCGTTCCAGATGCGCTTTCCCGCTTCGCTCGCGCCCGCGATTCCGGGACCGGCGCGATTAATGCGTTCCGAGTGATAAAACGTTCCGCCGTCCAGATCGCTCAGCGCCAGGTGCGCCAGGTAGATATCGCGGACGTCCCATGTCCCGGGCCCTGCGGCGGAACGATCCACACCTTGGCGGAAAAAGGTGAGCTCAAAACCGAATTGGTGGCCATCGCTGGCGGTCACGTTGCCCGTGTAATACCACCACTCCGTCTGGAACTCTTCGTGGTTAAAATGATCTCGCGGGAACTCGTATCGATAGCCCGGCACGGCCTGTTTATATTCTCCCGCCAGCGGCCAAACCAGGAGCACGAGCGCTGCCAACGTCACAGCTCTACTACTCCTCATGGATCACCTCGAGTGGGTTCAGTCGCGCCGCGACGCGCGCCGGATACAGCGCCGCCAGAACCGTTGCCGCATAGACCACCGTCAGCGCGCCTAGCAACACCGTCACCGGCCAGTGGAAGCGGATGGTCCAACCGAACGATTGTTTGTTGATCACAAACACCAGGATGAGCGACAGGAAGTAGCCGAGCACAAATCCCGCCAGATTCGCCAGCAATCCCAGTAGCCCCGCCTCGACCAGAATCAGTTTCTGAATTTGACCCTGGGATGCGCCGAGAAAACGCAGCAGCCCCAACTCCCGGCGGCGATCGATCACCAGTGCCATCAACGCCCCTGCCACGCCCATGATTGCCACGAGCACAGCAATCGCCTCGAGCGCATAGGTGATGGCGAAGGTGCGGTCGAAAATACGAATGGCCTCGCGGCGCAGGTCACTGTCGGAAAATATCAGGATGCGATGGCCGGCCGCGGCGTCCAGAATCTCGCGCTTCACCGCATCTCGGCTCGCGCCTTGTGTCAGATAGACCGCCATGTTCGATGGCGCCGGGTCGGGCAAATAGCGCAGCAGCGTTTCGCGATCCATCACGATTGTGCCGCGCTCATTGCCATAGTCATAAAATACGTCGGCCACGCGAAATGACGCTTGGGTTCCACCGAGCCGTAAAACCAGCGAATCGCCCGCTTTGACACCGTGTTTGTAGGTGAACGGCTCGCTCACAATCACCGCGTTTTTGCCGCGCAATTCGTTGAGCACTTCGTGCGCCGGGTGTCCGGAAAGGAAATCGGACCGCCGGTACTCGCGCAACGCGCCCAGATCGATCGATGCCAATTCCGCCGGTTTTCCGTCCAGGCTGATTTCGTACGCCCGCAGACGTTCGACCGCCGCGACTCCCGGCAATCGCGGAATTTTCTCCACCAGGTCCAGCGAAATTGTTGGATGGCGATCGGCGGCGGCTTCTTCGGCGGGGCGCAAATACAGGTCCGCGGGCAGTTGCGTTTCCATCCAGATCACCACCGTTTGCCGGAAACTTCCCACCATGATGCCCACGGACGTCATCATCGCTACCGCCGTGGCCAGCGCGCCGACCAGCACAGAGGTCCGTCCGAGAGAAGCGACCAGGCTCCGCGAAGCCAGGAGCGCTTCGACGCCGGCAAGCTTCGCCAGTGTCGCCGAGAAGATCCGGGAAACAAAATTCACAAATGCCGGGATTGCGTAAGCGCCGGCGCCGATCAGCAGAATTGTTGCGGCGTATCCCAGCATCGGCTTGCCCGCCACGGGCGGCATGCTCGCGCAGAGCAACGCGGCCGGGGCCAGAATTCCAGCGATGATTAAATCGCGTGTCTTTTCCACGCGAGCCGCGTATTCGCGACGCCCCAGGGCCATGGCTTCCACCGGCGGCACGCGTATCGCTTCGTTCGCCGGTCCCCAGGCGGAGGCGACAGCCACGCCTACGCCAATCGCGAAACCGAAAAGCAGGATCGCTGGCGTGACCTGAATCGCGCCGGGGCGGCTGCTGGCATACAGTGATTGCACGGTGAGGCCCATCAGCTTCACCGCACCGGTGGCCATCGCGCGCGCAACGGGTATTCCAATCAGCGCGCCGAGCAGCCCGATCCCCGCCGCTTCGCCCAGAAACGCCAGGAACACCGCGCGCCGGCTCGCTCCGATCGCGCGCACAATGCCAATTTCCGCGCGCCGCCGCGCCACGGAAATCGCAATGGTGTTGTAGATCAGGAAGGCTCCGACGACCAGCGCGATGTAGCTCAGCAGACGCAGATTCCAGCGAAACGCTGCGAGCATCTTCCGATTTTCTGCGGTTCCGGTTCCTTGCGCGCGCACTTCCACGCCTGCCGGCAGGAGTTGGCGGATTTTCGTTTGCCACGCGTCAATGCTGGCGTTGTCGGGCGTCCGAATGAGGATCCGGTCCAACCGTCCGCGCCGCTGCAGCAGCTTATCAGCGCCGGCCAGATCCATGACGATCACGCTGTCTCCCGCCGAATCGTCGTACACACCTCGCACGGTGCACGAGCGCAACTGATCATTCACGATCAGTTCGAACGGCTCGCCAGGTTTTTTGCCGAGGCTTTGGCCGACCCACACGCTGGCAGGATCTTGCAGTTCTTTCAAAACCTCAGAAATGGTCGGCGTCGATGCACCTGCGTTCCCCTGGTAGCGGCTGCCTTCCGCGACCATGTCGATGCCGATGAGTGGCAGGGTCTGTTTGGTCTCGAGAATCGTGGCGAAGTCTTCGAACCTGGGCGAAATCGCGAGCGGCATGGCTTGCGTGGCGAGCATTCCCGCAACACTTTCCGGCACTCCGCCCACCGCCACAACTTCCAGTGGGTATCCGCCCGCCAGCGTTTCCAGCGAGGAGTGGAAAGAGCCCACCGCCGCGTTGCCCGCCAGTTCCGTGGCCAGCACGACGGCTACGCCCAGCGCTACAGCCAGAATCGTGAGAGCCATGCGCACGGGCTCGCGCCACATGGGCCGCAGCATCAGTCGGTAAAAGAGCTTTGCGCGCGTCATTTCACTTTCGCATGACTTCTTCGATGTGGCCGTCGCGCAGGTGCACAATCGTGTCCGCCAGGGCCGCGGCGTCGGCGCTGTGCGTTGCCAGCAGAGTCGCGGTGCGGTGTTGGCGCGTCAGCCGTTGCAGCAGTTCCAGGATGACCGCGCCGGTCGTGGTGTCCAGGTTTCCGGTCGGCTCGTCCGCCAGCAGGATTTTCGGCGAATGCACCAGCGCCCGCGCAATAGCCACGCGCTGCATCTGCCCGCCGGATAGCTGGTGCGGGAAGCGATTTTCCAATCCGTCGAGTTCCACCCATTTCAGACGCTCTTGGGCGGCTGCACGCGCCTGCCCGTTGCCACCCAGGAGCAAAGGCAATTCCACGTTTTCAATCACCGTGAGGGTATGCAGCAGTTGGAACGACTGAAAAACGAATCCTACTTTTTCGCGCCTCAGTTGCGTCTGTGCGGCGTCGCTGAGCGGAACGGTTGCCACGCCGTCGATCCGAACTTCGCCTTTCGTTGGGAAATCCATGGCTCCTGCCAGATGCAGCAGCGTGGACTTGCCGCACCCGCTGCGGCCCACCAGCGCGACAAACTCTCCGGCCTGCACTTCGAACGACACTCCGCCGAGGGCCTTCACCCGTTGCCCGTCGGTCTCGTAATCCTTAGACACGTCCACCAGCGTGAGAATCGCCATACACACCAGTCCATCCAATTTCGAGTTCGATTGCAACTCACGGACACGAAGGACGCGGGAAAAGTCGCTGCGCTATTTCTTGAGGGTTGCCAGGGCTTTTTCGATGGCGCCGGTCACCTGTGGCGAATCCGGTACCACCGCCGAATCAAAACGGGCGATCACTGTGCCGTCGGGTCCCACGAGGAACTTCGTGAAATTCCAGCCGATCTCTCCGCCGGTGTCCGGGTGCTCATTCTTATCTGTCAAAAATTGGTACAGCGGCGTGATGTCGCCGCCTTTCACGGAGACTTTGGCCATCATCGGGAAGGTGACGTGGTATTTCGCAGAGCAGAACGTCTTGATCTCCTGGTTCGTGCCCGGTTCCTGCGCGCCGAAATTGTTGGCCGGTATGCCGACGATTACGAATCCGTGGTCCTTGTATTTCTCGTAGATGGATTCGAGCGCTGCGTATTGCGGCGTGTATCCGCAGCGGCTGGCCACGTTCACCAGCAGCAGCACTTTCCCTTTGAATGTCGAAAGCGGCGTCGGTTGCCCGTCGATGGAATTCAGAGTGAAGTCATAAATCGTCTTTTCCGCGGCCATCACGCTCATCCCCAGAAGCGCCATCAGCACAAAAAGTTTCTTCATCCGGATTTTCTCCTTTTCGCGCGGACTTCCATCCTACAAACTTCCGCGGCCTACTGCAGCACAAAAATCGACAGGCTCTGCGGCGGAAGGGTCAGCTTCAGATGGTCCGCGGCCAATTCCGCCTGCGCTCCTCCAAACAGAGGCGAGATGCCAGTGGCTTGCTTTGCCGGAGTGTCCTTCAGCGACACGGTTACGGTCTCAGCGCTGTTGCCGCCGCGAAACGCGATGATTAGCTTGTCCTCTTCCGATTCGCGCAGGAAAACGTAGCTCGAGTCATTCACGGCCAGGTGCCACAGCCGGCCACTGCGGAGAGATTCGTGTTCGCGCCTGAGTCGCAAGAGGCTCTGCGCCCATTCGAAAAGTTTCTGCTGATCCGGCGTTCTCTCTTCGCGCAGAAACGCATTCTTCGCATCTTCAGTCCAACCACCGGGAAAATCGTGGCGATTGTCGGGATCTTCGCCGCCGGTCATTCCGATTTCGTCGCCATAGTAAATCTCTGGAATGCCCCGCAACGTCAGCGTCAGACCGAAGGCCAACTGTTCTTTGGTTAGGCTGGCTCCCGGCGCGCTCGCAAAACGCGTCGTGTCGTGATTCGCGAAGAACGGCACCAGAAAATCCGCATGGGGATACAGCGAATCCTGCCGAAGGACGTTGGTGAGCCGGCCTGCGGGTGCTCCATTGAGCAACACATCGCGCATCGCGAAGTACGCCGGGAAATCGAATACCGTTGTCAGTTGGGTATCGATTCCGTCCCACCCTTTTCGCCCGCCCGCATAAAACGATGTCACCGTCGGGTCGGGATGAAACACTTCGCCGATCGTCGACAACTGTGGGTAGAGCGCGCGCAGTCTCTGATGCCATTGCGACCAGAACGCTCGCGGCACATAGGGAAATGTATCGATGCGATAGCCGTCGAGCCCGGAAGCTTCTGCCCACCAGATGGCGTTCTGGATCAGGTATTCGCTTACCAGCGGATTTTCGGTATTGAGGTCCGGCAGAACGCCGAGAAACCAGCCATTGGTCAGATTCTTCCGCAACGCTTCCGGCGTGTGAGGATCGACGAGCGCCTCGAAGAGGTCGTTCGTGGATTTCTTCGTTTGTGGCTGGCCATAAAAATCGCCTTTGATCGCCATCGCGGAGCTCACATGCGTTTCCGCGGTGCCGTGAAACCAGTCCGGCGCCGGCGGATCTTTCACCCAGGGATGCAGCGGCCCGACGTGATTCGGGACCACGTCGAACAGAATCTTCATATGCTGTTTGTGCGCCGCGGTGATCAGTCCCTGGTAGTCCTCAAGGGTGCCAAAGTGCGGGTCGACCGCATACAAGTCCACGGCGCCGTAGCCGTGATAGTCCGCGGCTGCGCCGTTCTTGAGAACCGGCGTGAGCCATAGCGTGGTTACGCCCAGGTCCTGTAAATAGGGCAGATGCTGCTGGATTCCGCGCAAATCGCCGCCATGATACGCGCGAGGTTTTGCGCGGTCGTGCGATCCGGGAAATTCGGCGGGTTCGTCATTTGTGGGATCGCCGTTGGCAAAACGGTCCGGCATGATCAGGTAGATCACGTCGTCGAGCGACAACCCCTGGTTGCGTCCTAGAATCTGCTTGCGCGCCGCGAACGGCAGCTCAAACGAAGTTTGCCCATACATCGTCGTGATGCGGCAGACGGCAGTGCCTCGTTTCATCGTCGGCGCAAGTTTCAGCCACACGAAAAGATAATCACCATCACCCGAGGATTGCGTGCGGCCGACGGAAACTTCCGGCAGGTTGCAATCGACGCGCGTGGCCCGCAAATTCTTGCCGCTCACAAGCAGCATCACGTCCGGCGTCAGGTTCACCCACCAGTTCGGCGGCTCCACTTTCTGCACTACGGGCTCGTTCGGATCGGTTTTGTCCTGCGCGGGGCACGGTTTCGCCAAGAGAAAAAACGCGGAGGCCAAAAGAAGTGCGGCGGAAAGTTGACTGGAAGCGCGTCGAAGCGGATTCATGTGGTTCCGTTGCGAGAGTAGCAGAAATGCCCCTCGAGCGGGCAGGCGCGGTAGCTATTCCTGAAAGACCAGCGTGCCGAATCTGGCGGGCACATGGAAACTGGGCTTCGGCGTGAACGTGGGACTCCACGCCGCGTAAAATCGCGGTTCCCGCTGGCCTTCAATGCGATAGAAATTCGCGCGCCATGGTTTCTTGGGATCGAATTGCTTTGTCAGCCCCTTCATCGGAATCGCGAGTTCAGCCGTCCAGGTCTGTGCCTTTTCATCCATCACCACGCGGCGTCGCAGTCCGCTATGCAGTTCCTCAATTTTGCCGTGCGAAACGGCGAGGTCAATCCACATATTGTTAGGACTCACTTCAAATTCGGTGTACACCATGGGATCGGTGAAATCCGGCTGCAGGAACGTTTCCGCCACGTCGCGGTCCCACATTCCCAGGCGGTAGCCGTCCGCGCGCGAATCGGGAAACACGGTGATCGTTTTGTAGCTGCAATGAAAGCGGATGAACAGCATGTCCGGCGTCCAAAGCAGGCGCACTTCCGTGGCGCGCTGTGGTTCGGGGTTCTGTCCCTGCCAGTCATTCTCGTAGCGAATCACCGGGGATTTCTCCCATGCCGTCGCTTCGGGAAAAGTTCCCGCGTCCAAGTTTCCCGTAAAACGCGGTGCAAATGCTGTGGGCAGGTTCTCCTTCTCGCTTGCGGAAACGGGATTCATGTCGCCACCAGTGTAATGCAAAGCTCCGGCGAAGCTCATGCACAACAAGCAGGGCAACAGGAAACAATCTTTCATGTCGATAACCTCCCGGAGCAGCGCTCGAATCACCGCTAGGAACGATAACAACGCCAGGTAAAGTGAGGCAATGCGGGGCGGCCCGAACGGCCAGCAAACCGTTTGCGCACAGCAGCGCCGGTTCGCCGGCCGGGCGCGGTACCGCAGTGCTAGCATCGAAATTGCAGCTTGCTCGCGCCTTTTGGAAGGAGAAACACCCTTGCCAGGCCGTCCACCCTCATCCTCGGTAGAGGTCCGCACTGACCCTAGGCGTCGTCAGCCCGGGGAATTTGAGTTTATCAAGCACCGCATCGAAGGCAGCGTCGCGCGCATGACGCTGAACCGCCCCGAGCACAATTTATTGAACGAGAGCATGTTGCGCGAACTGGCCGACGGTATCCACTTCGTGGCCGAGCGCGACGACATCAAGCTGATCGTGCTGGATTCGGCAGCCAAAGTGTTCTGCGGCGGCATCGATGTGGGCGAGTACACCTCGGAGCGCGTGTTCCAGATGCTGGAGGCGTTTCATTCCGTCTTCGCGGGAATTCTCGAAGCGTCCAAACCGGTGTTGTGCGTGGTGAATGGCCCGGCCATCGGCGGCGGCGCGGAGCTGGCGGCGTTCGGCGATATGGTCATTGCCACGCCGAAGGCGCGATTCGCTCAACCGGAAATCACCATCGGTGTTTTTCCGCCGTTGGCCTCGACGATTTTGCCGTACCTCGTCGGTCCGAAAGTGGCGCTGGAATTGGTGCTGCTCGGCGAACCGGTAACCGCCGAGCGCGCACTCGAACTGGGCATGGTCAATCGCCTGGTGCCCGAGGTGCAGCTGGAATCCACTGTGAATGATTTGATCGCGCGGGTTACCGGTCACTCCGGCCCGGTCCTGACCATGGCCAAGAAAGCGATTCTCGCCGGCATGGGACTTTCGTTGCGCGACGGCCTGAAAAACTCCATGAACATTTTCCTGAATGAGCTGTACCGCCTGGAAGATTCGCAGGAAGGCCTGCGCGCGCTGGTAGAAAAGCGCAAGCCCAATTGGAAGAACCGCTGACGGCGGTCAATTCCCAATCATCGCTATCGGCGGATTCCCTGGAGTACGGCGCGGAGCCGCGAGCGGTCTTCCAGGTCCATGTCTACGATCTCGAACGCCACCATCTCCGAGCGCGCGTCGCGCAGAAACAGTTTCGCGCCGAAGCTGCGCAGGCCGGTCTTGATCCGTATGGTCGCTGGCGTGCCCGGAAGCAGGCGGTGTTCGCACGAGCAAATGCCCCCACCCAAGCTGGGCTGGCGGATCGATGCAGAATAATCTCCATCGGCGGTGACGATTTTCGCTGGCTGATTCCGGCGGAGCTTTGCTCGCGGATAGTAGCGCTGGCGCACTCCCGGGGCTTTGTCGGCGGGGTCAAAGGGAATCGGCTCCAGATCGGCCTGCTTGCACCCCGCGCTCGACAGCACCGTTTTTGCCGTTTGCAGGTCCATTTTTTGCAATGATTGCGCCGCCACGATTCGCAAATCACGCGCCGTTGAACCTTGACGGGATTCTTTGGCTTCCACCAGTCGCCTCAAGAGTCGGACCGCTTCCTTCACCCGCAGGCGCCCCAGCGTCTCAATGGCTTTGGCGCGAACATAGGGCGCAGAAAACTTGGGCAGGTTGCCGGCGGCAATGGCCACCAGCAGCGGCGCAGGAGCGATGTCGCGGGTCAGAATACGATGTGCAATTTGTCGTCGATGGACAACCTCTCACGCAGAATCGTTCCCCTGCCTTCGCGCCGGACATGGACGCCGAAGACTTCGAAGCGATGAGAGTCTTGACCGCCGGATTCCCTGCCGAATATGGGAGAAAACTGGGTGGAGTAGTGGAACTTACGTCGAACCGCTCTTTGCCAACTGGCTGGCACGGCGAGATTGCCATGCTTGGGGGAAGCTTTGACCACCTTGCCGGTAGTGCGGCGCTAGCATATACCGCGACACGAGACCGCGTCGCGATTCGCGGGTCCGGCCTGCACTCTGACCGCTATCTCGACCCGCCCGTGCCGGAAAACTACACCAATTCCGGAAATTCCAGCGGTGTCTTCGCGGACTACGAGCACGATTTCAATTCCAATGGCCGCTTAAGGATTTCATTCCTTCACGACACCCTCGGATACGCCGTGCCTAATGACCTGATTCAGCAGAACCAGCCAATCGGCCCGCAACGGCAAGATGCCGGTAGCGCAGAAAACGGGGGCCAAGCTTACTTCCAACACTCCGTATCACCGGAATTATTCCTCAGTTTGTCCGGGGAGTCCGGGCATCAAGTTTTTGGCTCCGTTCAAATCTTTTGTCCAACCCTGTAATTGTCGACCAGAATCGTGGCTACACCGAGGGTTACGTGCGCAGTGACGTTGCGGGCCATGGAGGCCACCACAACTGGAAAACTGGCATTGATTCGTTCTTTACACCGGTCCACGAGGCACTCGCATATCACATCACCGACCCTTCGCAATTCGACCCTGGGACTCAGGTTAATTTTCGCTTTCGAGACCAAAAGTGGGATTGTGAGCCTTCATTCTATATCCAAGACCAAATGCAATTTGGAAAGTGGAGCCTGATTGCCGGTGCTCGTGTCGACTACTATTCCTTCGTTGTCCACAAAACAGCAGTCAGCCCGCGAGTCGGCGTTAGTTATTTTGTTTCCCCATGGGCCCTGTCTCTCCATGCCTCATGCGACCGGGTGTTTCGAACGCCCGCAATGGAGAATCTGTTGCTCGCCAGTTCACCCGAACTCGACTCGGTCAGCCCAGAAGTTCTGCGTGTCCCCGTCCCGCCGGCACAGGGCAATTTTTTAGAACTAGGCATGACAAAGTCCATATGGGGCAAGATTCGATTGGACGCGAATATCTTCCGTCGAAACTTCCGGAATTATTCGGATGATGATGTCCTCCTCCAGACCGGCGTGAGTTTTCCCATCTCGTATGCTAGTGCCCGTATCATCGGAGAAGAAGTGCGATTTGAGATTCCACACTGGGGCCGTTTTTCCGGATCTGTAAGCTATTCAAATCAGTCCGGGCTAGGCCAAGGCCCTATCACGGGCGGACTGTTTATCGGAAGCGACAGCGCGGGCGTTCTCACTGACACCGAAAAGTTCGCGGTGTCGCAGGACCAACGGAATACCCTGTGCGCAAGTCTTAGGGTACAGGCGACCCAAAACCTGTGGTTCGGACTATCGACACAGTACGGCAGCGGGTTGCCAGGAGAATTGGACTCGGGCACCGATATTAATTCGCTTGTCGAGCAGTTCGGATGGCAGGTCGTCTCGAAGGTGAATTTGGACCGTGGGCGTGTTGATCCCAACTGGTCACTGGACCTGGGGATGGGGGCAGATATTTATCGCAAGGAATCTAGATTGGTGCAGATTCAATTGCAGGTGACCAACATTACGGACCAATTCAACGTCATCAATTTCGCTAGCCTGTTTTCAGGAACTGCCGTTGGAACTCCGAGAATTTATTCTGCGCGGATGCGCGTTTCATTTTAACGGCAATGGACCGGCCTAGATCAACTGGCCACATCAGGGCTTGGCCCAACTAATCAGATGGTCCTAAAGGCTTCATGAAATCTTAAGGAACACTTCAGGTGCGCCCTAACACACCTAACACTATCGTTGTCGTGACAGGTTGAGAGCGATACTGGAATTCGGATTAGGGCTGCGATGAATCTACTTCACATCTCCGCAGATGCGGTTTTGGCTCAGGCGCGACGTCGCTATCTGAGGGCGCTCGGATTCGGAGTTTCAGATGTGCAAGGAATGGCCAGTATACTGGCTGTTTTCAATTACGAAAGAGAATTTGACGCAGTGATTTTGTGCCATACTTTGAGCGCGTCCGAAAAACTAAAGATTGCCGAAATTGTCTGTGCCAACTGGGCAGTTCCGTTGATTCTGGAGCTGTACCTGGCAGAGCCGCCCGTTACAAGGGGAATTGGATTGGAAGCAGATACGGAATTTCAGCAATGGATGATCCGCTGGGCAGAAACTCCGCCTGCATTAGCGATCCGGAAAGCCAGGGGCGAATCGCTCGGAGTTGGAATCCGGCACACAGAGGACGAATTAGGCTCAACCCTCATGCAGTAACTGATGCTAGTGAACCAAGGAGGACTCCTCATAGCAAATTCATGCACGCGCAGTTTCTCGCGACACAGCTTTGGGTCTATTGGCTGTCGGAAGTTGGATGACGAAATGACAGCCACTTTCGCCAGAGTCCTTGAGCCGGATGCTGCCGCCGTTTGCTTCGACGATCCATTTGGCGATGGCAAGTCCCAAACCTGCACCCGATTGGTCGGATGAGGAGCGACTGAACCGCTGGAAGACATGTTGCCGGTGACTTGACGGAATACCAGGCCCGTTGTCGCTGATATGGACTTCGAGAGGCGCACGCTTTTCGTGGATGACCTGAATCAGGATGGAACCGTGGTCTGCGGTGTACTTAATAGCATTGTGCAGGATATTTAGAAAAGCCTGCCGAAGAAGTAGCTCATCTACGAACGCAACCGCTGACCCGGTGGTTTCCAGTGTTAGAGACTGTGACTTTTCCTGTGCCAAAATCTCGAGCAGGCTCACGCATTGCACCAGCAGCGCAGACACATCACATTCGGCTGTGGTGAGATTGACCTGTCCGGCATCCATCCTGGAGATGAGCAAAAGATTCTCGACAAGCCGGGAGAGGCGATTCGCCTCCTCGAGCATGCTGCCGATCGTGTCGTGATATTGAGCTCGGTTCGAGGAGCGTTGGAGGCCCACCTCGCCAACGGAACGCAGAGCAGCAAGGGGCGTGCGTAGTTCATGAGAAACGTCAGAAGTGAAGCGTTGGACCTGTTCGAAACCGAATTGCAGGCGCTCCAAAAGTTGGTTGATGACGATAGCCAAGCGGCCAAGCTCATTTTCGGGATTGCTAACGGGAAGGCGGTCATCGAGGCGCCTGGGCGTGATTCGCTCTGCCATTCCGATTATCTGATCCAGAGGTTGCAAAGCCCGGGAAGCGGAACGGAATCCAGCCCAAGCCGCAATTACCAGGGTGAAAGGCAAAGTGAGCAGTAATGCAACGAGGAATTCTTTGAGGCGGTCCAACAAAGGACCAGTTTCGTACGCTTGACGGATCAGAAGAGAGCGATTCCCTATGTTGTGGACGTGGCTGATCATCAGCACGCTTGTGCCGTCAGATAAACGCGAGCTACGGGGAGAATAATCGGTGCCTTCGTCCCGGAATGGCGCTTCGCCCAAGCTGCGGTTCTGCAACCGCTCATTTCGATAGAGAATCTCGCCGGTGTTGAAATCAAGAATTTCAACCAGACGATCCTGGACGAGACGGGTCTCCGGATGGTTGTGGTAATCCTCGCGGAGAGTGAGTGAACCGTCTGGGTTAAATGATAAAAGGCCTTCAGCAGTTTCGACGTTCTGAATGGCATGTCGGTATAGCTGATGAGTAAGGTGCCACCAGAACAGAGAGGACGCCAAGATGATGAAGGCTACCATGGTGAGGGTAACCAGCAGAACGTGAGAAAGAGCGACGCGAGAACGGATCGTCCCCAAGTGGCGTGTCATGCAGGGTCCCCATCGCGAAGGATAAAGCCGAGGCCGCGGACGGTGTGGAGTAATTCCGGAGTGAAGTGATCGTCGATCTTTCGACGCAGGCGCGCAATGTGAACATCGATGACATTATCTAGGGGGGTATGTCGACTCACTTCTTTCCAGATGTCGCGAGCAAGCATTTCGCGAGTGACTACCTGGCCATGATTCCTTAGCAGATACTCAAGGATTTCGAATTCGCGCATCGTAAGGGAAATGGACATGCCGCTGCGACGCACCGTATGCGTGGCTGAATCAAGTTCCAGATCGGCGCACCGAAGTGGAGTGGAGTCATCGGCCTTTCCTCGGCGCAGAAGAGCACGAACGCGCGCAAGAAGCTCCGGAAAAGCAAAAGGCTTTACGAGGTAGTCGTCCGCACCGGCATCCAAACCTTGCACGCGATCAACTACCCGGTCCTTGGCTGTCAATATCAGCACGGGTATGCGGTGGCGAGACTGACGCAGAGCGGAGAGGATCTCGAGTCCATTTCTACCGGGGAGCATGATGTCGAGGAGCACCATGTCGAAGATATTATGAGAAGCGAGATAGAAACCATCTTCGCCTGTCCGCGCTCGCGTGACACAATAACCCTCTGTCTCGAGCCCTTGCTCGAGAGACTTGGCTAGTTTTTCATCGTCTTCGATGACAAGGATTTGCATATGCGCATGAAATCGTGGGTCCCACGCAAAATTGCGATAGTTCTGCTGCAATTTACCCTGCATCTATCTGCGGGTGCAACCAGTGGGCACATGGGGCTTTGCAGCAAAAGTAAACAATCCGGTTACGACTGTCGTGAGCTCCCTCGTTAGAGCTGTTGGGTCCGGACGGCGTCCTCCGGATGCGGGACTATTCGGAGGGCATTTGTTTCCAATTGAGCTCACTTGCAGTACGAACGAAGTAGCGTGCACCCCCGGCGCTCATTTGCATGTCTTGGGCAACCTGAGCGATGAAAGGTCCTTCCGCATCTCGCTGGGTTGGCCGCCTCTATGAATCTGTGAATTAGATGTGAGTCTTCTGGCATCGACAAATGATACATCTATACAGCCTTTGCCGAGCGCGTGATCTGTGACTTACCATTGAATTGAGTAGCTGAATTGCGCGGTCAAGCAGATTAGGACAACCATCGATGTGTCACATCCGTATGCAATATTGATTCGCAAAGGTCTTCGAATTCCACATCCGAGGCATTGGAAACCACTCACTCTGTTGACAGGGGCAACCAAGACTTAGTTGGTACTGAACTGACGTTACTGCCAAGCCGACGAACGAGGAGAAGGCAAGCTCCTGCGGCTCAGAACGCGACATCCCAGATTGCCGCAGCCTGTTCCAGCGCAACTAAAGCATGCGCATGTTCTATCAATGCCTGTGCATATGCAAGATAGATGTCAGCAGAAGTTCGCTGGGCATCTATGACTTCCAACAATGTCGCCCCGCCCCGCTGGTACGCGTACAATCTCGCTTCGAGCACGCGGTCCGCATCCCTCAAGATTCCACCCTTATAGACTTGCAGCCGCTGCACCGCCGCCTGGTAGCGCGAATATGAGTCACGAACATCCGCCTCCGCCCCAAGCTTCGCCACCTTCAACTGAAGTTCTGCCTGTGTTCGGCTGGCCCGTGCATTCTCCAGTTCCCCCTTGTACTTCCAACGAGAAAAAGGCAAGTTCACGGACAGCGAAGCGCTCAGCGTGTTGTCCTCGGGCTGAGTAAAGCCTCCAGTCCCAGCTGCCAGATGCGAAAAGAAACCGCTTACGGTAACATCGGGAAGCAAATTGGCATTCGCCAATTCGATTCGCAGTTCAGCCGCTTTTAGGGCGCGCTGCTTGGACAGTACGTCGGGCCGCAGTTGAAGTGCTGCCGCAACCAATTGCGAAACGTCAAAAGTCCTTGGGCCGATCTCCAACGTGCCCTCGGGCACAGGCAGTTCTGCCGCCAATTTCTCGGGTCTGCCCAGTTGTTGGCCCATAATCAGATCGGCGCTGTAAATATCGGCTGCAGCCGTTATCACGTCGGCCTTGAACTGATCGCGATTCACACGTGACTGAACGAGTTCAATCTCTCCGATCTCGCCAACGCGCATCCGTTCCTGATTGACAGACACTATCCGGTCCAATTGGCTTAAGCTCTTCTCTTTCGATGCCAGGATGGCACGGGCCCCGAGCGCATCGATGAAGGCACCTGTCGCCGTTGACCGCAGCTGACGAATGGCGTCGTCGTAGTCGGAGGTCACCGCAGCAAGGTCTGCTTTTGCCGCCTTGACCCGGTGACCGCGTTTTCCGCCAAGTTCAATCGGGGCATCCACCCCGAATCCGAAAGTTGTGGGATTCCCTTGCCCCGACAGGTCGACGACAGGAAAACCAACATCTAACGACCAGTCCGGAGAGACCGACGCACTGGTTACTCCGGCGTGTGAAATTCCTATATGGGAGCGTTGAACCGCCAAGTCCAGGTTGGCACGTAACACATCGTCTAGATATTCCTGGAAAGTAATTTGAGGTCGCCGCTCGTCTGCGGTCGGTAGTGCAGTCTTCTGTGCTGGCGGCGACTGCGCCGCCGCACACCCCGCAAACATCACAATCACCAGAAAAAATGTATAACGTTTCGCCCTCATTACACATTCTCCCAGTGCGCCGGAACTACCGGATGCGATCGTTCATACCAGCGCTCAATCAACAGGTACATCGCCGGGAGTACCAGCAGTGTTAGCAGCGTGGCCGTAACTAGACCTCCAACGATCACGGTCGCCAGCGGTCGCTGTACATCGCTGCCCACACCCCTTGCCAGTGCAGCGGGCAATAGCCCGAGCGCCGCCACGGTGGCTGTCATCAGCACTGGACGTAATCGTTGCGCAGCTCCGAGTAAAACCGCGCGATGAAGCCCTGGAATATGTTGGCGGTGATGATTCAGGCTGGCAACCATGATGACGCCGTTCTGAACGGCAACCCCGAACAATGCGATAAATCCCACCGCACTCGACACATTGATCGTCATTCCGCGAAACCATAAGGCGATCAGCCCGCCTAAGAGTGCCATCGGCACAATAGTCAGGATGAGAGCCGCATGACGGATTGTGCCAAAAGAGGAGTACAGCAGAACAAATATCAGCGCGATGACCCCGGGGACGATGAACGCCAGCTGTTTTTGTGCCCGCTGCTGATTCTCGAATTGGCCGCCCCATTCGAGCTGGTACTTGGCGCTGTCGAATTTCACCTTGCCAGCAATCTCGCCGTGGGCTTCTGACAGAAAACTCGATAAGTCACGCCCTCGAAGGTTCAGCCGAACCGTCAAATGTCTGCGGTTCATTTCACGCGTGATGGTGCTCTCGCCCGTCGTCGATGTAATCTGTGCGACCTGTGAAAGTGGAATGCGCGCTCCTGTTGGAAGTGTCACCGTCAGACTGCTGATCGCGTCAGCACTGCTACGAACGTTCTCCGGAAATCGCACTGCGACGTCGTAAACGCGCTCTCCTATAAACACGTTTGATATGGCCTTGCCGCCAATTCCGGACTCGATGATCGTGGCGATATCCGCCACGTTGATGCCAAACCGCGCGGCCGCGGCGCGGTCCACTTTTACCTGGATTTGCGGCAACGGTGGCTCCTGGTCGATAGTCACGTCCGACGCACCTGGAATGCCCTTCAGGACTTCAACCAACTCGGTGGCAATTCTGCGGGTTTCGCCGAATTCGTGGCCAAACACTTTCACGACCAAATCACTGTGCGCGCCGGATATTTTGTCATTAACTCCGTCGATCATCGGTTGGGAGAAGCCAACTGTGGCGCCAGGCACTTTTGCAAACCGCTCCGACATCCGCCGAATAAGATCAGCTTTGTCGCCATGATTCGCCCACGTATCGTAAGGCTTCAATCCTACGAAACACTCGATATGGGAAGGTGTCCACGGGTCTGTGCCATCGTCATTCCGGCCCAGCTGCGTCACAACTGTCGAAACTTCGGGAAATTCCAGGGTCGCCGTCCTGACCGCATCCGACATCGATGCAGCCTTTTCGAGCGAAACACCCGGCGGAAGCTGAACCTGCAACCAGATCGATCCTTCATCGAGATACGGAAGGAATTCCTTCCCAATGTTGGCCGCTAGAATGACTGCCAAGACGATCGCGATACCTGCAGGCACAATGGCCTGCATCGGATTATGTGTCACGTGGTGAATCACTTGCTGATACGCCCGCCCAATCCACGTCAGCATCGGGTTGTGAAACGGCTTCCGCGGCTTTCGATACGTGACCAGTGCTAGGCCGGGAATGATCGCCAGTGCCATCAACAGCGCGCCCACCAGTGAATAGCCGACAACGTAGGCCATCGGTGAGAAAAGCTTCTTTTCCACACGTTGAAAGGCAAACAGCGGGAGATACGCCGTGATAATGATCAAGGTCGCAAAAAAGATGGGTCGCTCCACTTCAATCGCAGATTGCCGGGCATTTTCTTCGGATAGAGGGGAGTCAGGATTCTCCTCACGATGCCGTAGGATGTTTTCCATAACGACAATGGCCGCATCCACGATGATTCCGAAATCGATCGCTCCCAAAGACAACAAGTTGGCGGGTATATTTGTGAAACGCATGCAAATGAACGCAAACAATAGTGAAAACGGCACTGTGATTGCCACCATCAGCGCCCCGCGGCCGCTCCCCAGGAACAGAATCAATACAAGCAGAACCAAGCCCATTCCTTCAAGAAGCGTTTGCGAGACTCGATGCACCGTCGTGTGCACCAGGTCGGTGCGGTCGAGATATGGGACCAACTTCGTGTCCGCCGGGAGAATTCCACTGTTGAGCGCGTTGACTTGCGCATGTACTCCTTCCAGCACTTGCGACGGATTCATGCCTTTTAGCAGTAACACGATTCCCGAAACTGTGTCGGGATTCAGATCCTTTCCGAGAATTCCCCGCCGCTCGAGCGCGCCTAGCTGCAGCGTTCCCAGATTCTTTACAAAGACGGGGGTGCCGTTCTTCGCCAGAATCACAATGTTCCCCAAGTCCTCGAGAGAACGAATCAGTCCGATTCCCCGGACGACGTAACTCTGCTCACCTCGGACAACAATGCTCCCGCCAGCATTTGCATTGTTTGCTTGGATCGCCGCGATGACTTGGGCAAGCGACACGTTGTATTGCGCTAATTTCGCCGGGTCCACGATCAACTGAAATTGTGTTGTCTCCCCGCCAAAATTCGTAACATCTGCAACTCCTGGCGCTTGTTTAAGTCGGGGGATGACCACCCATTCCTGCAATTCTCGAAGTTCGCGTTGATCCCGAAAGTTGGATTGGAGCGTGTAGCGATAGATTTCGCCGATCGGTGAGGTCAAAGGGTCGAGTCCGGGACTTGCTCCCGGAGGAAGATTGACTCCCGCGATTCGTTCGTCAATGCGTTGACGCGCCCAATAGTCGTCGACTCCGTCACGAAAAACCATTGTGATCAAAGAGAGTCCAAAGGTGCTATGCGAGCGCATTATCTGTAGCCCGGGGATGCCGTTCAGTTCGCGCTCAAGCGGTATCGTCACCTGCTCTTCCACTTCTTCGGCAGCGTGGCCGGGGTACTGGGTTATTACTTGGGAGGTAACGTCGGCGATGTCCGGATACGCCTCGATGTCCAGCGCCTTCCATGAGTTGTAGCCAAAAATCGCGAGCAGGATTGCGATCAGCCATACCAACTTTCGGCGTCGAAGACACAGAGTTACAAACTTCTCGATCATTGCAGCAGGGCTCCTTGACGGATCAGGACCTTATCACCTGATTGCAACCCCCTCTTGATTACTGTCCGTGAACTCTGCTGCTCGCCTGCAACAACCGGACGCTGCTCGTAAGTGTCCGGCCCTACCTGCACGAACACGGTCGTTTGGTCTCCCATGAGGACCAGCGCCGTGGTAGGCACAGTTAATTCTTGCGTGTCCCAGGTGTTTAGCGTCACCGTCGCAAACATCGCTGGCCGGAGCCGCCCGTCTCTGTTTGGATAGGCAATCCGAACTTTTGCAGTTCTTGTATCGGGGTCCAGCACGTCCGCGACAAATAGTACTTTCCCCTGAAAGGTCTCTGACGGATACGCACCAAACACAGCCGCTGCCGGATCGCCTTTGTGCACGTAATGAATGTCCTTCTCCTGCACGTTAGCCGTCACCCAAATGTCTGATAGGTCTGCCAGTGTCATGAGAGGTGCGGTCGGGTCATTCCGGAACTCGCCCGTAGCCGTGGTCACATCCAGGACTTTGCCGGTTAGTGGCGAGCGAACGATCAACGGCGCTCCAAGCTGTGTCTTATCTGGATCCATCCCCAATTGCTGAAGCCGTTTCTTAGCGCGATTGAAGTCGCTTTCGGCGGAGTCTCGGTCCGTCCTAGCCTGGTCCACATCGCGCTGACCCACGATTCCGTGAGTAGCCAAATCCTCTTGACGAGTAAGGTTTCGTTCTGCTTGGGTTAACACGCTGCGTGTTCGCGAATAGTCGGTTTGCGCTCCGACGAAATCTGGCGCGTCGATGGCGAGAAGCTCCTGTCCCTTCACGACAGCATCCCCGGGATGAACATAGAGCTGAACTACACGGCCATTCAGGGGCGGCAAAATGCGGGCATAGCGTGCCGGGTCGGCCTCCACCGAGGCCGGTGCGTTCACCTGGTGGTTGATGGATGTAATTTTGGCGGGCTCAACTTCCAACCGTCCTGCCAAGGGAGAAGATGGTGGAACGGTGACACGGTTGCCGGAACGTTGGATTGCAGAAGAGTCATCACCGGATACCGGATGGCGGGTTTCACCGCAACCTGCCGCGAACGTCAGCCAGATAATTCCTAGAACAGTAGGACATCGCATCGGTTACTCTCTTTGAGCCAAATCGACCGGGACAGAAACAACGTGTTCATTAGATTTGAGCAAGATGAACGGCTTGTAACAGCGGCTCTGTAAATACTATACTGGGTATAGTATGTCAAGGAGATTCGATCAATGGCCCACACTACCGAGGAAAAGAAGAAGCTCTTGGCCCGCGTTAATCGCGTTCACGGTCAGTTGGAAAGCATCCGTTCCGCAATCGAGGAGGAAAAGGACTGCTCGGTCGTACTTCAACAGATTGCTGCCTGCCGGGGTGCCATTAACAGTTTGCTAGTCGAGATCATTGACGGCGAGATTCGCTTTCACGTCTTGAGTAAGAACTCGAAAATAGACTCCGCTGAAGCGAGGGCCGCCGAAAACCTCGTGGAAATCCTCCACCGTTATATCAAGTAGCACAGTAAGCGAACTACCGCGGGTACAGAAGTTCGACCCCATCCGCTAGGTAGTTGAATTTCCGCGCATTTCCCGGTGGGGCAAGCGTAACCCAGTATTGCGATAAGAGGTCGTTTCTAAGCTCCGAAAAAGACCGTTCAACGTCCTCCGGATTTTCTGGATACAACAACCGACCATCTTACCCTGCAACTAAGTGGGTCCTGAGACCAAACAGGCTTTCCATGCGTTTGAATTATTCCATGGAACGAATTTTACTCATCGCCATAGCAGTTTTTTGCACGGTAACAAGCTAACGCACCCTTCTTTACCAATCTTTTTGTTTCGATGCAAAAGAGGGCAGTTTTAATCCCTCCTATCTCCTATCCCCTGGATTCGTTGACAGGCCCCGGTGCGGGCCGTACACTGAATTTACAATTTGCAAGCTTGGGAAGCGGGGAAGAGCCGTGAAAATCGGCCGCGGTCCCGCCACTGTGATCGGCAAAGTTGCCGTCAGCCAGGCTACCCTCCCAAGCGGCGATGGTCGCGTGTTCTTCGCGAGAGAGAACGCGGTCCAAAGTCGGCCCCGATCTCGCTTTTGGGGCTTTTTTATTGGTAAATCTCGCGAAACTCTCGTCAGGGGAGATTCGTGCCCGGTGTGATCTTCAAAATTGCCCGTTGCAGCGCCGTGTGGGCCACCAGTGTGTTGCTGCTGTGCGGGCCGAAGCTTTCGGCGCAAGCCGCATTCCCCGCGTCGTCGTCCACGCCTGCCTCCGCGCACGAAGTCACCGACGAGGCCGGGCGCGCGGTACGCGTGCCGCTGAATCCGCAGCGCATTGTCTCCCTGGCGCCCAGCGTGACGGAAACCGTGTACGCGCTCGGCGACGAAGCGCATCTGGTGGGCGTTACCACCTATTGCGACTACCCGCCCGACGCGCAGAAAAAAAACAAAGTCGGCGGCGTGATCGATCCGAATCTCGAGGAGATTGCCGCGCTACATCCCGACCTGGTGTTGCTGGCCAAGAGCGCCAATCATCTGGACACCGTCCGCGCCCTGGATAGCCTGGGAATTCCGAGCTACGCCACCGATGCGCATACCGTGGACGAAATTATTTCTTCGACGCAAAAACTCGCCGACATTCTCAACGTGCCGGCCGCCGGAAAAGCTCTGAGCGACGATTTGCGGAAGCGCTTGGCCGCGTTGCAGTCGGAACTCAATGGCGTGGCGCCGCGGCGTGTGCTGTTTATCGTGTGGATGGATCCGCTGATCTCCGTGAGCCAGAAGACATTTATTGCCGACGCCATCCGCCTGGCGGGAGCAACGTCGCTCGTGGAATCCGCGCAGGAGTGGCCGCAGGTCAGCCTGGAAGAGGTGGTGCACCTGCAGCCGGAATTCTTGGTGTTTGCCGAATCGCATACCGGCGAAGGCAAGCCTGACTTTGCCGCGTTGGCGGCGCGGCCCGGATGGCGAAATATGGAGGCGGTGCGCCAGAACCACTTCGCAGTGGTCAGCGACGCCATCAACCGGCCGTCGCCGCGGATCGTTTCTGTGATCGAGGACCTTGCGCATCAATTGCATCCGGAGTTGTTCAAGGCCGCACCGGAGCCGCAGCCTCAGCCGCAGAAATCTTCTGCCAGCGCGCTCGAGCCGCCGAATCCATCCGCGAAACTGGTATCCGGCCGATCCACTCATTCCTCTGCTTGCCCGGAGAATTCATGCGACCGCTAACGCTCGGCCGATTACTGCTTCGCTGTGGAATCCTCGCGGCCATTCTCTTTGTCGTCGTCGTGATTGCGTTGAAGCTGGGAGCGGTGCAAGTTTCGCTCTACGGTCTGGGCCGCGACTTGATCCGCGTTTTGCTGGGGCAGAGCAGCTCAATTTCAAGCGACTACGGCATGATCGTGGTCGATATTCGACTGCCGCGTATTCTGCTGGCCATCGTGGTGGGCGCCTCCCTATCCGTCGCCGGCGCCAGTTTCCAGGCATTGCTGCGCAATCCCCTCGCCGATCCTTACGTGCTCGGCGTGTCTTCGGGAGCCGCGGTCGGCTCGATCATTGCGCTCCTCATTGCGAATCAGCTTTCCTTCTCTCCCGCGCTTGCCGGGCTGTTCACGCCGTTCGGTGCTTCGATGGGTGCCGGCGCCGCCATCGCCGCGGTTTATTTTTTGGGTCGGCGCGACGGCCGTATCGACAGCAGCACTCTCCTTCTCAGTGGAATCATCGCCTCATCCTTCCTTTCGGCGATCGTCATGTTTCTCATGTCCACGCTTTCCGGCGGCAATCTGCGCGGCTATTCCTACTGGCTGATGGGCAGTTTCTCTACGTTGCCGCCGAAGAGCCTCTTGTATTTGCTGGGAATCGGATTTCTGGTAGCCGCTGGCGCCATTTATACGACCGCTTCCGATCTCAACCTTTTGCTGGCGGGCGAAAAAGAAGCCATGCATCTCGGCGTCGACGTGCACCGCGTGCAGATGGTGGTCTACGTTGCCGCCTCGATTCTCACCGGCCTGGCGGTTTCGGTGAGTGGCGCCATCGGTTATGTGGGACTGCTGATTCCTCACGCCATGCGACTTATTTTCGGCTCCGATCATCGGATGCTGTTGCCGGCTTCGGCGCTCGGCGGCGCGATTGCGCTGGTGATTGCAGACACCGCGGCGCGCACCGTTGTGGCGCCTTCGGAAATCCAGGTAGGGGCGGTCACGGCGGTGATCGGCGCGCCATTCTTTATCTATCTTCTCCGCAGGGGGCTCAAATGAGTTCGGCTGCTCGCATGCCAGCGGGTGACGCCCCGCGTTTGAATCCGGAGGTGCGACTTGCCGTCGAGCAGGCGAGTTACGTGTACACGCCGAATCCCTCGCAAGCTCCGCTGTTCACCCTGGAGGCGATGAGCTTCCAGGCCAAGGCCGGCGAAATTGTGGCCATTCTTGGGCCCAACGCCAGTGGCAAGTCCACATTGCTGAAATTAATTTCCGGGGCGCTGGCTCCGCTCTCCGGGCGCGTATTTCTGAACGGTTTCGCTACTCACTCGTTGCCCCCCAAAACACGCGCGCAACGCATTGCGTTGGTGCAGCAGGAAAGCCAATTGCTCTTCCCCTCGCGCGTCTGGGAATTCGTGATGCAGGGCCGCCACGCGCATTCGCGGGGACTGCGCTTTGAATCGCAGGAAGATGTCGCCGTGGCGACCAACGCTTTGGCGCAAGTTGGCGCGGGGCATTTGAGCGACCGTTGGATGGACAAAATTTCTGGCGGCGAAAAACAGCGCGTGATCCTGGCGCGGGCGCTGGCGCAACAGCCGCTGCTGCTCTTGCTGGATGAACCCACGCTGCACCTCGATATCGGTGCGCAGGTGGACCTGCTGGAGTCGCTGCGCAAACTCGCGGCCGAGAATCGCTACACCGTAGTGGTGGTGACGCACGAACTGAATCTGGCGGGCGAATACGCCGACCAGGTGGTGCTGCTGCAGAAAGGGAAGTGTTTGCGTGTGGGAGCGCCCGCCAGCGTCTACCAGCGCGATTTGCTAGAGCAGGTGTTTCAGGCGCCGCTTTCGGTGGAAATGACCGCCGCCGGCCGCCCGCGCGTAACACTTTTCGCCGATATCTA
>Ga0335077_10001807_pt1 | contig 25443 bp, 15 predicted proteins | sample Lox_Sample_31_FD_207151 | JGI IMG/M metagenome (GOLD analysis project Ga0335077, IMG submission 207151) | Soil microbial communities from Loxahatchee National Wildlife Refuge, Florida, United States - Lox_Sample_3.1 | ecosystem: Environmental > Terrestrial > Soil > Wetlands | place: USA... | reverse complement strand
CGCTCACATGCTGCCGGCAAAGCTTCTCCCCTCCGCGGTCTTCTTTGTCCATGCGCAGGAGACCGCCGCCATCCTCCGCGTTGTGATTTTTGTGGCTCTGGCCGGATTCAGCCAATTGCTTTCCATCGGCTGGCGAAACCGCGAGCTTCAAATCGCCACCGGGCTCGGCTTCTATTCGATGTGTAGTCTCGCCATTTCCGTCGTCCACTCGCATCAGACCGTGTCGAATCAGCACTCCTACCACATTCCGGATCAGATCGGGGTTGCGAGCTACGTCTGTTCCCTCATCTACTGGATCTTCAGCTTCTCCCAGCAGGAGCAGGAGCGGCAGGAATTTACTCCCCAGATGCGAAGCTTCCTGCTGACCGTAACCGGCGCCGCCCGCGGCACCCGGATGGCCTTGGCGGATTCAGGCATCGCAGCCCACCGCAAAGCCGGCAAGTGATCCCCAGGCGACACTTCTGCGCGATGCCGTAAGGTACCGCATTTTGGCCCAGAATGGGTTACGTTGGTGCAACTCCCTTTTGATTACCTTTTGTTACTGCAGCCTATACCAAATTCGAGGATTTTGGTGCACAATAGCTCCATTGTCTGTTACAAGTAGTAGATCAACTTTGGACAGCCGGGTTCGCATAAGACGAAGAATGGTTACTGAAATCCGGCCAGAGGCGAATAATGTTCTTGATCTTGCTCCAAGTTGCGGTCCTTGCTGCCGTGGTGGGTTTCTTCCTGCGCTGGCGCGCTGGTGTTCGCAGACGCAATACGCAATCTTGGGATTCGCTTTTGGCGCGTCTGCGACCTGAATGGAGCGCTCGCGAGTTGAGCGATCAGTTCCTCTGGAAGGATGAGCTCAACGCCACGCCCGAGGACGCCTGGCAGCGAATGGAAGGGCCGAAAGGGCTCTGGGTCATGTTCCAGAATGCCCACGTCATGATGGAGATGGCCGATTTTGCTGCACGCGGCGCCGATGATGTAGATCGGGTTCTGCTGGAAACGCTGCGCAGCGATGCAATGCAAATTCGGGTATGCGTCCTGATGGGCTTGGCGCAATATGCCTTCACGCAAGCCAGCGAAGGCGTTCGGGTGAATGCTTTTCGGGCCGCCTCCATCTATACCGGCATGGCAGCGCGGTTAACGCGACTTCTGCAGGAGCATGCTGCCATCGTTCTTCCTGATTTCGTCGCTGCGATGTAGGCCGCCCGTAGCCTCCTCTAGACAAAGCCCCGGCTTCGGCCGGGGCTTTTGTCTGCCTCGAAATGAACCTCCGGGCCGCCGCCCGATCATGCCGGATTCGCGTCCAGGAATGTGTTGATGCGCTCGTACTCCTCGTCGCTGAGCCGGAAATCGAAAGCCGACGCCATCCCGTCCACTTGCTCGGCGCTGCGTCCTCCCACAATCGCCGCTGTGATCGCCGGGTGATGCAGGGTCCAAGCGATTGCCACCACCCCCGGGCTGACGTTGTGCCCGCTGCCGATCTCGCGCAGCAACTCGACAAGCTTCAGGTTGCGGCTCAGGCGCGGCTCTTTGAATTCGATGGCACGCCGGCGCCAGTCGTCGGCCGGCAGTGAGGCCACGCGCTCCGCAGTCATCGTTCCGGTAAGGAGACCTGAAACCATCGGCGAATAGTTGATGACGCCTATGTGGTTGGCCTGGGCAAAGGTCAGAATTTCTGCTTCGATCGCACGGCGCAGCATCGAGTACGGCGGCTGCAGGCTGGTGATCGGCGCAATCTTCTGCGCGCGTCTCATCTGCTCCACGTTGAAATTCGAGACGCCGATGTGACGGACCTTGCCCTGCTCCCTGAATCGCGCCAGCGTCTCCCATCCCTCCTCGATCTCGTTGACAGGATCCGGCCAGTGAATCTGGTAAAGGTCGATCGTCTCTACTCCCAGCCGTCGCAGCGAATTCTCCACTTCTTCCGCCAGCGACTCCGCCTTGAGCGAACGGTAGATGGTCCGGTCCGGATGCCAGCGCATGGAGCACTTGGTGAATACCAGCGCCTTTTGGCCGGTCGATCGCAACGCCTTTGCGACGACCTCCTCCGAATGACCGAGGCCGTAGATCGCCGCCGTGTCGATCCAGTTGATGCCCAGGTCCAGAGCGCGATGAATGGCCCGGATCGATTCGTTGTCGTCCTGGGGTCCCCAGGCGAACTCCCAGTTTCCCCCGCCTATAGCCCACGCCCCAAAGCCAATGGGAGTGAGTTGAAGGTCAGAGTTGCCCAGTGTGCGCAGATGAGTCTTAGTCGCAGGTTGTGTCATAGCTCAACACCTAGATGACCGAAGGCTGCCAATGGGTGCCGAAATCTTCGCTCGACGCGGCTCCAACCGACCGCCGAAAACCCATGCTCGCCCAGTCACGCTGCCCCTGATGCCCGGTCTTACCTCACCATCACCCCGGCCGCGGGATAGACCTTGCCGTCTACCACGGCCTCAATTACCGGCAGTTCCGGCGTCGAGGTGAGCCATTCGATGTTCCCGTCGCGCAGGACCACGGTATCCTCGGCCTTGCCGCCGCGAATGCTCGGGTTCCATGCAAAGGCCTGGTTGTTGACCACGGTTTGCGCGCCGTCGGGCGTAGCCACCCATTCGCGCTCACCGTAGCCGGTGGAGCCTCCTTGGTGATGATATTGTTCTTCGCCCGGGAATCCTTCGGCGGCGTACGCCTGCTGCGCCACGCCGAACAACTGCGCCGAGGTTGCACCGGCGCGAGTCGCGTCAAGCAGCGCGGCGTTCACCTGGGCGGCAGATTTGAATCGCGCTGCCAGCTCATTCGACAGCGCGCCGAAGTGCACGAAGCGTGTAATCGAAATCGCCAGGCCCCACTTGCGCGAGCAGAGGTTCAGCATGGCGTAGTTCTTCAGGCGCCTGCCGCGCGCCACTGCATGCTTGTACTTGAGGATGCGATCGTCGACGGCAAAGAGATATACGGATGGCTCAACACCGCGGCGCAGCAGATTGGCCGCGGTGATGGCCTCGAGATCGTACTCGCTGAGGCCGGGCTCGACCTGGTGAAGCGATTCAACAGTGGCGTCGGCGGTTTCCGCTCCCAGCCACCGATACCGCGCGATCTCCGTCTCGCTCAGAGCTTCGCGAAGGGGACAGAGGTTAACGGGGATCAGGCCGGGACCAGGCGTATCGGAACCGAGATGCGCGCCCGCCAGGCGCTGCGCCGCTTCCGTCGTATCATCGGCGTACCACGGGAAACGGACCGCCTCGAAATCAAGCGCGCCGAACTCTTCGTCCTGCAGGCGCGGCGCCTCGTTTTCTGTCGTCAAGTAGTAACGGCCGCCCCTGGCGGTCACGAGGATCGAGGCCACACCGGTTTCGCCCGGTGTAAGCACGCAGACCTCGACTGCGCCGCCGGTCAGCCAGGCAATGTTCTCATGACGCCGAATGAGCACACCCTCAAGATCGTTAGCGTGTAGCCATTCGACCAGTTTCTGGTGCTTTGATTCAAGCTCTTCGTTCCAGGCTGATTCCGAAACGACGGTTTCGCCGTTAACAACCAGGGCCTTGCTGATTCTCTTCGTCATTCCTGCTTTCCACTGTGATCAGAGATCAGGGGTCAGAGATCGGGAAGGAAGCGCAGAACAGAGCTGTTTCTAATTCCTGTTCCCCGATCCCTGATCCCTATCTTTTAGTCTTCCAGTTCCGGGTGGTAGTGGCTCTCCCATCCGAGATAACGCACCGCCGCTTCGTGAACCGCCTTGGAGACTTCGCTGAAGTTGGCCGCGACGTGATGCTCGAAGCCTTCCCGGCAGATGTGCTTGAGCAGCTTCTGGAGCTGCGGAATCTCCGCCACCCCTGCGCCGCCGAATGTCTCGAGCGGATCGTCGGTGAACCTGCCCGGCCCCGTGTAGCCGCGAATGATGCCGCGCCGATCGTCGGTCGAGTAGCGTGCATATGTCATCGCTCCGGCCTTGACCTTTCCCACGCATGTGCCGAACGTATTCTCCTTGCCCACTGTCCCTGCGATGATCTCCTGGTAATCCATCCGCACATCCTTGAAGAAGTGCTTGGGCAGGTTCGAGCAGTGGAAGCAGACGCACTTGTTGGGGTCGCTGCCGTAGTTGTTATTCCAGTCCAGAAGCGCGGAAGGCGTGCCGCTCGCCAGCGCCAGCATGTACATGCTCAGAACGCCGGGCACATCCACCTCGCACGCCGACGGAATGAGGTTGTTGCTCATCATGCTCATCACCGTGCACGGAACCACTCCAAAAAACTCCTCCATCGAAGTCCAGCACTGGACGGCGCTGACGGTCGAGTTGGTCTGCTTCATCCATCCGTCTATCACCGCGCCCAGCTTGGCCATCTTCAGCAGCGCCGCATCCGGAATTCCCCCGGTGGAAACGTACTCCTTGATGGCCGAGAGCTTGGCCTGCGCCGCATCGTCGTTGTCTTTCATGCGATTGATGCGGCCGAAGATCTCCGACAGATCGATGGGCTCAATGGAAATGCCGCTGGTCTCGAGGATGCGCTCCGAATAGCGCACGGTATTGAAAGCCGCGGGCCGCGCGCCGATGGCGCCGATCTTCAGGTTCTTGAGGCCCTTCACTATGCGGCAAACGGCCGAGAACCACTCGAGGTCGGCCTTGAACTCCGGAGACTGGACGGTCTCAGTATGCAGCGTGGTCAGCGAGTACTTGATGCCGTACTGCATCATGTTGTTGCAGCAGCTCATCTTTCCGCAGAAGCTGTCGCGCCGTACCGCAATCGTCATGTTGTCGGAGCGGTCAGGCGTGGCCTGCACCAGCACCGGAACCTGCAGCCCCGAAAGGCGGATCGCGTCCACGATGCCGCGCTCCTCGCCAAAGTTAGGAAGGGTCACGATGATGCCGTCAATCTCGTCCGCGTGTTTCTTGAACAGTTCGGCGCAGCGTTGCGACTCCGCGTAGGTCTCCACGGCGCCATACTTCGATTCTTCCGGACCGAGCACGATCGGGGTCGCGCCCACGGCCTCCAGAACCTGAATAATCTCTTCCCGCCCGGTCTTGGCTAAATGATCAGGGAAAAATCCGCGGTTGCCCACCACGATCCCGAATGTCATCTTTCGTTGCGCTGCCATGTTCCATGCTCCTTCAGGCATTCGCCGTTTGCCGGCTGCCTCGTCGTTTGAACTTTGTTTCCCCGGGCCAGGCCCGATAGTATCTTGCATTGCTTTCGGCACAACGAATCTCGTGCCTGACTCAGACCCCCGGCCCACGGATACTACTTGCTCGTGCGGCCCGGGCGGAACTTGATCACGTAAAGAAGTCCAATCACCAACAGGATTCCTCCCCACCACACTGGCGTGTGCAGGTTGGCCAGTTGGACAGCGGGGTAGCTACCCGTGGCCCATTCATAGATTCCATAGAGCGTAATCATCCCGCCATACACGACCAGTAGCACGCCGATGAAAAACCAAATTGTGATGCCGGATCCATGCATACTCTGTTGATCCTTTCCTTCCGCCGCCAGAGCGCCTACCAGAACAAAATGTTGAGAATCGCGAATACGACGATCACCGCGATAGCCCACGTCCACTCCCGCTTGTAGAACGGAACCGGCTCTTCCGTGGGCAAAACCGTGGCGCCATACACTAGCCCGTTCAACTCGCTCTCCGGCTTAGGCTTCGAAATCATGCTCACCATGACCACAATGATGGACGTAACGATGAACGCCCAGAGCGCGCGGAACACATTCTCGGCCATGGGCTTCGCTGCGTCAGAAAGCGCAACCACGGCGAGTTTGGCGGGATTGAACTTCACCCAGAGGAACAGGCTGCCGGAGAAGATGATCCCGCACATCAGGCCGAGGAAGCCGGCCAGCGCGGTGGCGCGCTTCCAGAACATGCCGAAGAGGATGGTGGCCAGCAGCGGCGCGACGAAGATGCTGAACAGCGCCTGCACGTAGTCCATGATGCCGTGGAACTGCTGCACGACGTACGCGGCCACGATCGAGACAAGGACGCCGATCACGATCGAAAGCCGGCCGATCAGCACATAGTGGGCGTCGCTCGCTGTCTTGTGAATCAAGGGCCTGTAGATGTCGTAGGTCCACACGGTGGAGAACGCGCTCACATTGCCGGCCATGCCGCTCATGAAGCCCGCAATCAACGCGGTAATGCCCAGGCCGAGGAGACCGGGACCCATGTAACGCACCATCATCAGCGGCAGCACCTGGTTGTAGGTGTGCAGTTCGGCATCGGGCGCGCCGCTCAGCACCTTCTGCTGGTAATCGGGCGCAACCTTGGCATTGGACATGGCCGTCGAGCACGCGGTCGGATCCGCGGGAGTTCCCACAGATCCCACGGCGCAGGCTGCGGTCACATCTTCGCCCACAAGCTGGCGGCGGGACATGTCGGGGTTCTGCAGGAGGACGAGCCCCAGCAGGCCGGGCAGAATGACGATGAACGGCACCGCCATCTTGAAGAACGAGCCGATAATCGGCGCTATGCGCGCGGCGCGCAGGTTATGCGCTGCAAGCACGCGCTGCACCACGAGGAAATCCGTCGTCCAGTAGCCGAAGCTGATGACAAATCCGAGACCGAAGACGATACCTGTCCAGTGCACGCCCATGGGGTTGGCCGCAAAATGACTGGTGTCACGCCATAGGTGGAAGTAACTCGTGGGGTCGGGGAAAGTGGTCTGCAGGTTGGTGATGATCCTCGCCTTCAGACCGCTAAATCCGCCCGCCTGGAACAGGCCCAGGATCGGCACCAGGAGGGCGCCGCCCCAGATGAGCACGAATTGCAGGACCTCGTTAAAGATGGCCGAACGCAGGCCGCCGAGGCCGACATAAAGGGCGACAGCCACCGAACTGACGATGATGGAGAAGTTCAGATCCCAGCCCAGTACCACCTTCATCACCACGGCCATCGCGAACATGTTCACGCCGCTCATGAGGATCATCTCGATGGCGAAGGCGACCGCAGCGACGCTGCGGGCGCGCCCATCATAGCGCAGATTGAGGTAGCCGGGTACAGAGTGGATCTTGGACACGTAGTAGAACGGCATCATCACCAGGCCCAGGAACAGCATGGCGGGAATGGCGCCGATCCAGTACCAGTGGGTGGCGAGAATGCCGTACTGATAAGCCGATCCGGCCCAGCCCATCAGCTCGAGCGACCCCATGTTGGCGGAAACAAAGCTGAGGCCCGCGATCCACGCCGTCATCTCTCGGCCGGCCATGAAGAACTCTTCGCTGGTGTTCGCCTTGCCCTTCAGGTAAAAGCCGATCCAGATCACCATCCCGAAGTAAATGGCGATGACCGCGATATCGAGCGGGCGAAGCCGCGCCAGGGGCGATGTGCTCGCCGCGAGGAGAGTCGGGAGGGAAGCCGGAAAAGCGCTAGCGAGAGACGCTGGGACCAATTCGAACATGAGTCACCTGCAGTGGGTGCGCCGCCCAGGATGCTGATGGACGTTCGCCACAAGTAAATGGGTTTACTGCTATGTTTGTCAAGCCGGACCGCCGCGCGCCGTGCGCACGCGGCAAATCCTCCATCTCCGCGTGCGAGGGGCCCCGGAAAACGGAGCGCAGGCTGGGCCAGAAAGCGTTTACCCGCGAAAGTGTACCACGGCGATCGCACCGTTGTGCGATCGTCGTTTTTCGCGTTGTGCCTCCCGTCCTCCCAGGGCCTGATGACACTACTGGGATGGCGGCGCGGGAGCCTCATTGAGAGATTCCACATGAAACAGGAGTTTGGGCCAGGTAGCCAACCCGTACCGGCGGGCGATGCGGAACAGCGCTTCGGCGTGCTGGGAGGCTGTCCCGGAACGAACCATTTCTTTCGCCTCGTCCTTCAGGTAGCGGAGATCGGGACGTTTCGGGAAGTGAAAGGGGGACGCTCAGGGGCATAAAGTCGGAAACGCCTTTGCCGATAAGCACCATGCGTGGCCCGATGCTCACCGCCGGCAAGGGGGATCCCTGGCTCTCGGGAATCGAGTCCCGCTCAATCGGCGCGGCATGGATTCGCAGCCGCCGCCCATGCATCGCGATTGCCGCACGGAAAGAACGCAATGATTCGCCAAGCCGTCGAAGACGCGGTAACCCGGGTCGAAGCGCCGGAAGACGCTGGCGAATTCAGCCTCCTGAGCTTCTCGCCCGCCTTCCGTAAGGCGATCCGCGAGAGTCTACAGGGCGAAACCGAAGTCGAGATCAGCGTCGAGGAACTCAGGCCTCCCGTCGGCGGCTCATACACGCCCTTCTGCGAACAGGCCCTTTCCGGCTGCCCCCTGAACATGGAGATCTCTCTCCTGAACGGCCGCCAGTTGTATGTCTCGCTGAACTGGGTCCTCAACGACGGATCGGCCGCGGTTGCGGTGCGCGCCACGGACATCACCGAGCAGAACCGAAACGAAGAGCTCGAAGCCGCCCTGCAATCTCAGCGGGAAATCGATCGCATGATCCAGCAGAGCGAGGCGGAGAGGCACCTTCGCGACAGCGAAGCGCGCTATCGTGCTTCGTTCGAGCAGGCAGCGGTGGGCATTCTGCACACCTCCTTCGACGGCCGGATCATCCGCTGCAATCGCCGCTTTGCGGAAATGCTGGGTTTCACGCCGGAAGAACTCGCGGGATTGAATTTCCAGGAGATCACGCCCCCGGGGGATCGCCCGCCAAGCCAGGATTTCTTCGACCGGATGATCTCCGGCGAACTTCCCAGCGCCGGTTTCGAGAAGCGCTATGTCCGCAAGGACGGATCTCTGACCTGGGTGAATCTGTCCATCACCACGCAGCGGGAGAGCGAGGGCCGCCCGCTGCACTTCATCACCATGGTGCAGGACATCAATGCACGCAAGCAGGCGGAACAGCAGCTGGCCCTGGCGCAGGAATCCCTGCGCAAGAGCGAAGAACGCTATCGAACCGCCTTTCAGATGACCATGGATGCGGTGGCTTTGAACCGTGTCGAAGACGGCTCTTACGTGGACTGCAACCTTGCCTTCCAGACGATGACGCAATACACGCGCGAGGAAGTGCTCGGCCGCACGTCGATCGAGTTGGGCATCTGGGCCGATGTTCGCGACCGTATCTCCATGGTTGAAATCGTGAAGAGCGGCCGGGTGTGCAGAAATCTCGAAACCCAGTTCCGGAAGAAGAACGGAGACATCTTCTGGGGCTTGATGTCCGCTTCGATCATGGAAGTGGATAGTGAGCCGTGCGTGTTAACGGTCACCCGGGACATGTCCGAAGTCAAGAGCGCCGAAAACGAGATCCAGCGCCTGGCATACTATGATCCGCTGACCGGCTTGCCGAACCGACGAATGCTGCTCGAAAGATTGCAGCGCGCTTTGGCCTTCGACCGCCACAACGGTCACAAACGCGCACTGCTCTTCCTGGACCTGGACAACTTTAAGAATCTGAACGACACACTTGGTCACCACGTCGGAGATTTGTTGCTCCAGGAAGTCGCGTACCGTCTGAGAACATGCACGCGGGAGACTGACACAACGGCGCGGATAGGCGGCGACGAATTCGTGGTGATGCTCGAAAACCTGGGCAAATCGCAGGAGGAGGCGGCTTCCCAGGCAAAGGAGATTGCCGAAACGATCCTGGCCTCCATCGCCGACCCCTGCAGGCTCGCCGACCGCGAATGTGTCAATACGTCGAGCATCGGCATCACCATCTTCGGCTATGGCAAGGAGAGCGCGACCCAGATTCTGCAGCAGGCCGATATCGCCATGTACCAGGCAAAAAACGCGGGGCGCAATGCCATCCGATTCTTCGCGCCGGCGCTGCAGGCCGCCGTCAACGCGCGCGCCTGCCTCGAGGACGAGATTCGCCAGGGCATCTGCGACAACCAGTTCTGCCTGTGGTACCAGCCGCAGGTGGATGGCGGCCGTATCATCGGCGCGGAGGCGCTGCTGCGCTGGAAGCATCCCCGGCGCGGCGTATTGGGACCCGCCGAATTCATTCCCCTCGCCGAGGAGACGGGGTTGATCGTTCCCCTGGGAGGTATCGTGCTGGAACAGGCCTGCCGGCAGGCTGCGATGTGGGCGAGCGCTCCGGGACCCGGTCCCATTCCCATCGCGGTCAACGTCAGCGCCCGCCAGTTCCGCCAGCCTGACTTCGTCGCTCGCGTATTGAACACGATCGAGCGCACCAGCGCCGACCCAAACCACATCAAGCTCGAAATCACCGAGAGCATGCTGGTCGACAACCTCGAAGAGACCGTCGCCATCATGAAAGCGCTCAAGGCGCACGGGGTGCAGTTCTCGCTGGACGATTTCGGCACCGGCTACTCCTCGCTCGCGTATCTCAAGCGCCTGCCGCTCGACCAGTTGAAGATCGATCGCACGTTCGTGCGCGACATCCTCGTAAACACAACCAATGGAGCCCTCGCGCAAGCGATCATCTCGCTGGCCCGCGCCCTCGGCCTGGTGGTGATCGCCGAAGGCGTCGAAACCGACGAACAGCGCGCCTTGCTCTCCCGTCTCGGATGCGACTGCTACCAGGGCTTCCTCTTCAGCCGGGCCGTCCCGGCGATGGAGTTCGAAGCGCTGCTCGCGCAAAGCTAGTTTTCAGTTTTTCAGTCGTCAGTTTCATCCTTTGCGTCAACCTGGCAAACCGCCGATCCCTATTCCCAAATGCCTTAGACGCCGGCCAAGTCAGCAAGAACCTGATGTGAAACTGTGAATCGGCCGCCTCGGCAAAACGGCTCATTCAACGTGCCTTAGGTTCTCTTTCACAGTCTCACCCCACAGGGTTGGGCACATTTTTGGATTCCGGGAGACAACGGCGCAGTGAGTGCCGGTCCTGTGCCGCTGAATGCTCGCTTTGTTTGCCGGTCCCATCATGAAGGCCCCGATTCCATTGTGCCAAAGCCGGAGGTAATTATCTGCAACGATTAAACGACGGCGAACGCCGTTGCGTGGTGGCAGCACGCTGTCCCACCGGGACTGGCGTTCGAACAGGTCAGGTCCCCACGTTGCCGCGCGTGCCGGCTGTGTTTGGAATCATGGTTCGCCTGAGAAAAAGCGTCTCTCCGGGCCTGAGGCTCTCTGTTTTGGTTTTTTGCAGCACGGTTGAGCTGTGCCTTTTCAAAAACTCGACCAACGCAACATTGGTAAAAAGCAGCCTATCCCCTGGTCCCTTGGTCCCTGCCTTTTTCCCTTGTTTTCAGCGCCTTTCAACGATACCTTGAGATATGGGGAGATCCCCTTTCTCCCTATGCGCAAACATTCGCAGGAGTTCATTCGCACCCGTCAGTGCGTCCCAGGTTCCCAGCCACCTTCCGGAGGAGTTTACGCATATGCCGTCAGCCATCGATATCGCAGCCTGTAGCACCCTGTCGCGCCGCTCGTTCTTCCGTTTTGCCGCTGGCGCATCGGCCCTGGCCACAATGCCGATCCTGACCGAGGCCCACCTCGCGCACGCGGCGCGTCCCACCTTCGCCGATCCCAACAAGGGAATTCACATCGACGCCAACGAAAACCCCATGGGGCCGTCGGAAGCCGCTCGCCAGGCCATGATCGACATCGTCCCACGCGGCGGAAGGTACCTGTTCCCGCTCGAAAGCGAGCCGGTCGAAATCTTCGCAAAGCAGGAAGGCCTGAATCCCGAGTCGGTGGCGCCGTTTGCGGGGTCGAGCGAACCGCTGCACTACACCGTGCTGGCCTTCACCAGCAAGGACCGGCCCCTGGTAATCGCCGATCCCGGATACGAAGCTCCGATGTGGGCTGCGCAAGTGAGCGGCGCGCCGGTGCTCAAAGTGCCTTTATGCGACCCCAAGGGGGCCGCGATGCATGACGTCAAGGCCATGCTGGCCGCCGCGTCCAATCCCGGTGTGATCTACATCTGCAACCCCAACAACCCCACGGGTACCTGCACGTCTCGCAAGGACATTGAGTACGCGGTGGCGCATGCCCCCAAGGACACGGTTCTGCTGATCGACGAGGCCTACATCCATCTATGCGATGAGCCGCGCTCGCTGGACTTCGTGCGCGATGGAAAGAACGTGATCGTTCTGCGCACCTTCTCCAAGCTCTACGGCATGGCCGGCATCCGCATGGGATTCGCGATCGCGCGCCCCGATCTGCTCAGGAAGATTTCCACCTTCGGCGGGATGAACGCGCTGCCCATCACGGCGGTAGCGGCAGCAAAGGCCAGCCTGCTCGATCCCGACCTGATTCCCACGCGCAAGAAGAAGATTGCCGGGATCCGCGCCGAGAGCATCGCGTGGCTGAAGAGCCAGGGCTACGCGGTGACGCCTTCCGAGAGCAACTGCTTCATGCTCGACGTGCGGCGCCCCGGCGCCGAGGTGCAGGCTGCCCTGGCGAAGAAGGATATGTACGTCGGCCGCATCTGGCCCGCATGGCCGAATTCTCTTCGCATCACCGTCGGCACGCGCGAAGAAATGCTCGCCTTCCAGAAAGCTTTCACTGAGGTGATGTCTGGCTCGACCGCCGGCCTCGTCGCGCCGAGGCTGCCGGGCCGGCTTGCGGAAACGCCGTTCACGCATATGTCGTAGAAGCAGCTATTAGCTATTAGCTTTTGGTTCTGCCGACACGCCATCATCAGACCAATCAAACAGCCAGACCAACAACGAGCCCCGCCGATAATGGCGGGGCTTTCTTGTGAGCAGGCACAAAGAAATGCCGACTGTAGCCTCACAAGCCGGCACCTCGATGATCGTAGCTATTTGCAAAAGCTAATAGCTGTCTTCAGAAGATAAGCTTCAACGCCAGCTGCACATTGAACGGCTCGCCCGGTCCGATGCCCGGGGAGAAATTGCCGGAGCCGATGGTTGATCCGGTAGTGCCGAAGCCGCCTACATTGAAGTAGTCATTGCAAAGCTGGGTGCAGGCCGGGCTGGCGAGATTGATGCGATTGAACAGGTTATACATCTCGGCGCGAAATTGGGCGTTGATCGGGAAATCGTGGATATTGAAGCTGGTGCTCTTCAACACCGAAAGATCTACGTCCGCAAAGCCCGGCCCGAAGATACTGTTGCGGGCGATGGTTCCCCAGGTGTTTGCCGGCGGCTCGACAAAGGCATTGGGGTTGAACCACTGCACATACTTGCTGCCACCGCTGTTGATGATTTTGTGGCTGATTCCGGCAAACGGATCCGCGATCTGATTCACGCGCTGTGTGTATTCGTTCGTACCACTGGTGTCATCGCCGTTGTAGATCGTGATGGGCTGCCCACCCTTGAACGAGTATGCCGAGTTAAGCGCCCATCCCGCGGTCAGCGCCTTTGGTCCCTTGAACGCCGGAATGTCGTAGTTTACATACCCAACCAGGGAGTTTCGCGTGTCGAAGTCGGAGTTGCCGTAATCACCCTTGAAGTTGTAACTGTCCTGCGGAAGTGCGCCGCGATACGCGGTAACCTCGTCGAGATTGTGGCCCCAGGTATACGAAATCTGCGAAGTGACGCCGTGATAGGCGGTGGTGCGGAAGATTGCCTGGAGCGAGTTGTAGTTGGACGTTCCGATGCTCTCGATCTGGTTGATGTCGGAGTAATAGTTGCCGCCGAACATGGTGCCGTCGCCTGTGTATTGCCCCGGCGCTCCGCCCAGATAGGGCTGGTTTATGTTGAGAAGCGACAGCAGCTTCCGTCCTTCGCTGCCCACGTAGCCAACCTGGAAGGATGCCTTTCCACCAAGGGACTGCTCCAACTGCAGGCTGAAGTTGTAGTTGTACGGTGAGCGGAAGCCTTTGGCAACGCTGAAGACGCCGCACGGGGTATCCACGACGCAGGAGAGCGTTTCGGAGCCGATGATCTTCTGGCCAGGAACGATGGTCAACGCGCTCGTTGTGAGCGTGTACACCGGATTCGCGCCGCCCGGATTGCCTTCAAGGCCGTTGGGAGCGAGGTTGCCGGGACGGTTGTCGAGGAAGGGGTTTGCGTTGGGCGTGTCAAAGAAGAGTCCTACGCCCCCGCGCAGCACTGTGCCTTTCGTCCAGCGTGGCTGGTAACTGAATCCGATACGCGGGCTGAGCATGGTGTAGTCCGGATCGTAAATGCTGGAGATGTCCGCGCCCTGGAAGGCGAGGCCGGTGGTGGTCAGGCCTGGGCGAAAGACCGAAAGATCCTTCTTGTCGTTGTGCATCGGCTGCATGAAGTCGTAGCGCAAGCCGAAGTTGAGGTTGAGCTGCGTCGTCAGCTGGTAGCTGTCCTGGGCAAACAGGTTGTGGGAGTGAGAGTACACCGTGCGTTCCGGGTCGCCCACTGCAATGGAGCCCTTGGTCAGATAGCCGGCCAGGAAGTCGGCCAGCGCGGCGACGTTCGGATCGTCGGTGTTCCACGCCACCGTGCCGTCTCCCCTGGGGCCTTGTCCTCCCACGAAGGAGAAGGTGCCGATGGAGTGGCGCCAATAGAACTCGTTCACCTGCGCCTGACGGTACGAACCGCCCAGGCGAAGCTCATGCTTGCCGATCACCCAGTTGACGGCATCGTCGATGTGACCCGTGATGTCGTTTCGGCCTTCGGGAGGTGTGTTACCCGTGGGCTCAAATCCGCTGATTTTGATGTTCGGAGCGTTATCAAAAGGCGCGCCGGTGATGAACCCGGCATCGGTTACAGCCTTGAAATCCGTCTTGGCGTCAGAGAACGTCTGGTTGAAGTAGTTGACGCCGATCGTTACTGAATTGGTCAGGTGCGAATTGAAAACGTAGTTGTCCGCAACCGAGTAGTTGTAAACGTGAATTGGACCGATTTCAAAAAACCACGGATTGATGTCGGTCTGGCCTACCGGGGCCGTTTGGTTTCCCTGCCCTAGGAATGCGCGACCGGAGAGATTGTGCTTCTGATTGAACGTGTGGTCGAGTTTGATCACGCCGTTGTAGCTGTAGCCAAACTCCGGCGCGGCCGACTGCTGCGCTCCAGGCTGATCATATGTGAGCAGGTTCGCCGGCCAAAGAATCGGGACCAACTGCGATGTCGCCGCATTCGGGGTGACGCCCGCTTCCGCGAGCAAGGCATATGCGGCGTCACTGTAGTACTTGTCGGGCGTATAGCCCGAGTTCCCCGTAGCGATGTTGAACTTCTGCTTTTCGAAGTTGGCGAACCAGAAGGTGTGGTCCTTCCAGAACGGGCCTCCCAGAGATGCGCCCCATTGCACGTTGGTGAGAGGCAGGTCGCCGAGAGTGTTGAAGGGATTGGTCACCGCCAGCGCCTGGTTGCGCTCGTAGTAATACGCGGTGCCATGAATGCTGTTGGTGCCGGACTTGGTGACGAGGTTTACGGTTCCACCGGGGTTACGACCCACCTCGCTGGAAGACTGGGTCTGAAGACTGAACTCGGCAACCGAATCGATAGGCAGCGTTACGCCGGCGATGTTCTCAACACCGCCCTGATTCACCGCCGGGATGTTATGCCACCAGTCGTTATTGTCGGCCCCGTCGATCTGCCAGTTGATCTGGTTGGCGCGCGTCCCGTTCACCGACCCGTATCCGCCCAGCGAGTACCCCGCAAAGCCCGGCGCCAATCCGATCATCTGCGTAAAGTCGCGCCCGTTCAGCGGAATGTCCTGCACCTCGACTTCGGGAATATTCGTGGTCTGCGTGGTGCTGGTGGTATCGAGGGCAAGGCCGGACGCCGAAACTTCCACCGTGACTCCGGTTGAGGCGACCGACATCTTCACCGGCAGGGTGTAAATGACCCCGGCAGTGACCGGAACCTTGGAAATAATGGACGACTGGAAACCGCTTCCCTGCACCGTGACGGTGTAGGAGCCGAGGGGAAGATCCTGGAAGACGTATTCTCCTGCGCTCGACGTAACGGTTTTGTGCGAAACGCCGGTGGCCGCGTCAACCGCTTCCACTGTAGCCCCAGGCATAACCGCTCCCGAGGGATCAGTCACAATTCCATTGATCCCGCCGCGGAATGTCTGCGCCACGCTCGCCATTGGCATCGCAATCAGAACAGCGAATACCAACAGCAGGACTATGGATACACTTCGGGACTTGCCATTGAGCATTGCGGCTAACCTCCTGAAGTTTCAAGTCAAGTTGTGGTTTTCGTTTTGCCCAAAAGATTAAAAAATGGCCGGGGCAAAAAGCTCGCGGCTATGTTGTTTTCGGGAATCTACAAAGCCGGGAAGAGTGGGGAGATGTTGCCATTCTTAAAGTTAGGGAGAAAATGTATAAGGAAGCAATGAAGAAACGCTCGATTTCGGCGCGAGTAGTAGCCCCTTCGGGCAAAACATCGTGGTTTAGCGCGTTTGTGAAAGCTGTTCTGGCTGAGCGAGTTCGAAGCTCTCAAGCGCCGTTAGAGTGTGACACAAATCACGTTTTCGGGTGCGCTTAAGCACATCCCGTCTTCAGTGTTGGTGACACCCTATCGTGTTGCGAGGTGCGTACAATGCCCGACCCGGTCACGGAACGTTGGACTCATCCGGCCGTGATCCTCGTCGCCACTGACTTGAGCGACACGGAACGGCTGATGCCTTTTGCCATCCAGCAGGCTGAAAGCACGGGGGCGCATCTGCTACTCTTACATGTTCTGGCAACCAGCGAGTCGATGGCCGTCGACGCGGTGGGCATGCCGTACTACGATCCGGCGGGGGCGGTGGACACCGCCAGCAATCTGCTGCAGGCCTGGTGCTCGGTGGCGCGCACCCGGAACGTTCCCTGCGAGGCGCTGGTGCGCGAGGGGAACGCCGCGCAGCAGGTGATTGCGTCGGCCCGTCAGTTCCTGGCGGATCGCATTCTTATCGGGACCCGGAGCCGGAGCAAGATGAGCAAGCTGCTCCTTGGCTCCGTGGCAGAACAAGTGCTGCGCTCGGCCCATATCCCGGTCATTACCGTGGGACCCGAGGCTCATCTCCCGGTGGACGTCGCCGCTCAGCAAGGCATTGTGCTGCACGCCACCACACTCAGAGAGGCCTCCCGCCCGAGCGCAGCGCTTGCCTGCAGAATCGCTTCGGCGATGAACCGGCCGCTAGTCCTGCTCCACGTGCTGCCCCCAAGAGACGAAATGGAAGGCAAGGGCTTCCCCGCCGGGGTCGAGTCCCTGGCTCTGCGGGAGTTGCGCACCATCGCCGACGAGACAGGATGCGGATGCTCCATGCCCATCGAGCCGCACGTGGTGCACGGCAACCCGGCCATCGAGATCCTGGCCGAAGCCGCCGAGCGCCACGCCTCCCTCATCGTGCTTGGCGCGACGCAGCGCAATGCCTTGCAGAACCTGACCCGCGACCGCACCATCTACAAGGTGCTGGCCCATGCGCGTTGCCCGGTGCTCACCCTGCGTGAACCCCGGCCGGAAACAGAGGAAAAGGTGCTCGCGCGCCTCGCGACGCACCTGTAAGGACCGCTTCATCTGTTGAGAACTGACGTTCCGTGGCTCATCCTTGCGACTTTTTCCGGCGCAAGGATGGGCAACCACGACCATCGGCATGCCGCGCCCGTTCCATCAATCAAGGTCGAAACCTCTGATGTTCGAACGACGACCGGAGGTCGGACGCCATCAGCCGGTGAAACAGATGCTCCCCTGCCTCGCGGCGAACCGAAAGCCTTCCGGCGCCGTAAGCGCGCGAACCCAGCCCCCGCTGCACCGATTCGCAGATGTCCACGTCCTCTTCCTGCACCCGGTCGCTCACCGAAATACTTTCGGTGTTGTAGGCGCGCCGGCCTTCGCTCACATCCGCGAAGAAGAAGTCGAACTGCACCAGGCACGCATCGGGAGCGATGGGCAGAACCAGGTTGGTGTCCATCACGCCCTCGTACACATTGATCATGAAGTTGGGATAGATCCAGTAGTAGTACGCGCGGTCACCGGTCCGCGTGGCGCGAAACGAAGCGTGCTCCTGAGAGCTGACCATCGGGCTCGATTGCAGGCAGAAATGCCGGCCGTTCTCGATGGTGTACTCCTTGTAGTCCAGCACGCTGTTCAGGCCCTTGTGGAGATGCGGTACGTGGTAGCCGCCGTCGAGGTAGTTATCCACGTACACCTTCCAGTTGCAGCGCAGGCTGTAGGTCTTTCGTTCGAAGAAATGGAGCCGGCTCAGGCCCAGCGGCGCGATGCGTTCTGGCAGGTCGCCGAGGAAGTCCGTGAGCGGCGCCGCCTGCTCATTCAGGCTCACAAAAACGAACTGCTCCCAAACAGCGACGCGCACCGGCGCCAGGCCGTTGGCGGCCCGATCGAAGTTGCATACGCCGGCAAACTCGGGCGCGCCCTTCAGGCTTCCGTCCAGCCCATAGGTCCATCCGTGATAAGGACAGCGCAGATGCTGCGCCGTGCCGCACGGGGCGGTGGCCACCGCGGCGGCGTGATGCCGGCACACGTTGAAAAAGGCGCGCAGTTCGCCGTCGGCACCGCGCACGACAACCAGGGGCTCGCCCGCCAGCTCCAGCGTAAAGAACTGGCCCGCCGCTTCAACCTGGTCCACGCGTCCCATCGCGATCCAGTTGCGCCCAAACACCTGCTCGTGCTCCAGCTTCGCCATCCGCTCGTCCAGGTACCACGCCGCGGGAATGGTACTGGCGTTTTCAAGCGGGGCGTCGGCGTTGTACAGATCAAGCAGCGCGGAGAGCTCCATGGTTCGTCCTCGCACTGATCCTACGCGAACGGGAACATTGTTTTCTCAGGCCTCAAAATCGAGTTCCACCGGATCGATGAGCGGCCGCAGCCACGTGAGCAGCGCCTGGTGCATGGGGTGCACCGTGTAGGCGTCGGCGGCGGCCTTGTCGGTGAACGTCATCAGGCCGCAGAACGTGTATCCCTGCCCGCGCGGCGATAGGTTCGGCCCCACATGCACATCGATCAGGCCCAGAATGTGGTCCCGAAATGCCGCAATGTCGTGCGCCGCCCGGGCCTTGTCCGCCTCGGTTGCCTCAGGCTTCCACCGGAATCCGAAAATGTGAATGAACATGTTTTTGCCTTGTCCTTGACTAAGCTCCAAGGGCGAGCGCCCGCCCCGACTCCAACAGCTTCGCCACCGCTTCCTTCGATACCGATTCCGTGTAGATCCGCATCAGCGGCTCGGTTCCGCTGGCCCGGAACAATATCCACGTTTCGGCCGCGTTCGGCTTGCTGTCGGCCTCGGGGTTGTCGAGATAGAACTTTACGCCGTCGAGCGTTTCCTGGCGCAGGATCGGCATGCCCGCGATCACCGGGTCCCCGGGCTGCAACCCCCGCGCCCGCGCAATAGCCCTGTTCTTGATCTCGTCGGGTAATGCCAAGTCGATGCGCCCGTAGTGGTGCTCTCCGAATTCCTCCTGCAGATCGGCCACGAGCTTTCCGAGCGTCTTGCCTTCCTCGGCCATCACGTTGGCCAGCAGCAGGGCATTGAGCAGTCCGTCGCGCTCCGGAAGGTGACGCTGGAAGCCGATACCACCCGACTCCTCGCCGCCCATCACGATCTCCCGTTCCAGCATGTAGTCGCAGACAAACTTGAAGCCGATGCCGTGCTCCAGCAGCTCGCGTCCGTGCTTCTTCGCGATGCGGTCCAGCATCTTCGTCGTGTTGACTGCGCGCGTCACTGCGCCGGGCCAGCCCTTGCGCCGCAGCACCCAGCTCAGCAGCACGGAAAAGATCTTGTGCGGATCGACGAAGTTGCCGTACTCGTCAGCCGCGCCGATGCGGTCGGCATCGCCGTCGGTGCACAGGCCGGCGTGGCAGCCGTTCGCGACCACCGCATCCTGCAGGGCCCGAATGTGCGGCTCGATGGGCTCCGGGTTGATGCCCGGAAACAGCGGATCGACGTTGCCGCGAATCTGGATGTGGTCGACGCCGAGGCGGGTAAAAATGGCAGACAGAATTGTCCGTCCCGCGCCATACATGGAGTCGATAGCAAACTTCAGGCCCGATTTCGCGATCAGGTCGAGATCGGCGAAGCTCTCGATGGCCTGCAGGTACGCGGGCAAAAAGTCGTACTCCTCGATCGCCGCCGGTTTCGCCGCCTTCGCCACCGGCTCGCCAAGAAATGATTCGATTTCGGCTATGATCGACGGCTTGCCCGACCCGCCGTACCACGCCTTGTACTTCACGCCATTCCATTGCGCGGGATTGTGGGAGGACGTGATCATGATGCCGCCGGCCGCTCCCAGCCCGCGCACGCCGTAGCTCAGCGCCGGCGTAGGCGTAATGTCGTTGGCCAGCCGGACCGGGATGCCGGTGGCCGACGCCACTTCCGCGCAGGCGCGCGCAAAGGCCTTCGAGCCAAAGCGGGTGTCATAGCCGATGCACAGGCCCTTGGCAGGATCTTCTTTCGCATGTACGTAAGCTGCAATGGCCTCTGCCGCCGTGCGCACGTTGGCGAACGTGAAATCGTCGGCAATGACGCCGCGCCACCCATCGGTGCCGAACTTGATTTGAGGATGAGGCATTCTGCGATCTATCTCTCCGTTGGATTAACAATAACGGAGAGACCGCCGGGTGTAGGCCAGTGCCCTAGATCAGCTCCTCGCGCATCATCGCCAGTTCCTTGACGATCTTGCCCACATCCTGCGAGTCATCGCGGCGCGCAATCAGCAGCGCATCCTCCGTGTCCACGATCACCAGGTCGTTCACCCCGACCAGCGCCACAAACTTCTTCGGGCTGTAGGCATAATTGTTCATCGCATTGATGGAGATGTGGCCGTTGCTTTCGGAAACGTTTCCTTCCCCGTCGCCGCGAAGCCGCGTCTCCACCTGGTACTCGTAGAGCGAAGCCCAGGACCCCAGGTCATTCCAGCTGAATTCGGCGGGCAGGCAAAAGAGGTTCGATTTGTGCTCACCCTTGGCGGACCGCGGCTCCAGCACGGCGTAATCGACGGAGATGTTCTCGCACTGGGGGTAGTACACGCGGAAGCAGTCTTCGAACTCCGGCGTTCCGTAGCACGAGCCGATCTTTTCCAGCATGGGCGCTGTTTCGGGCAGGTGCTCGCGGACCGCGTTGGCCAGCGTGCGCGCCGACCACAGGAACATCCCCGAGTTCCAGTAGTAGTTCCCGGCGGACACGAACTCTTCGGCCTTCATCTGGTTGGGTTTTTCGGTAAACCGCCGGACGCGAAGTGCGGAGTCGTCGTCGGTGAAGTCGCCGGTCTCGATGTAGCCGTACCCGGTTTCCGGCCGCGTTGGCTCGATGCCCATCACCACCATGTTCTCTCCGGCCGCCGCCAGGGCGATCCCCCTCTGCAGGGCCTTCAGGAAGCGCGGTTCGTCGGCAATCACGTGGTCGGAGGGAAACACGCCCAGAACCGCATCGGGATTCTGCCGCTCGATAATGAACGCCGCCAGCCCGCATGCCGGCGCCGTATTGCGCGCTACCGGTTCCGATACTATCTGGCCCGCCGGCACCCCCTTCAACTGGTCGGCAATCTCATTCGCCAGGAATTCGTTGGTGATGACCCAGGTCTTCTCGAGTCCGGCCAGGGGCTTGAGCCGCTCGACGGTCTGCTGAATCATGGAGCGCTCGCCATCGAGCGCCAGGACCTGCTTGGCACGGGCACGGCGGGAGCGGGGCCAGAAACGGGTCCCGCTGCCTCCCGCGAGAATCACAGGACGAAAATCAATGAGCTTTGACATGGAACACACATCCTAAGCGACAAACGCAAGGTTTGACCAGTGACGGCGAATACATGATTTCAACGAATTCGATACGTTCTGCGTCTGCCGTGCGCCTGCCCGGTCTCGCGAGCAAGCGGCCTCAACCCAACTGTTTGAGGAATTCTGCCATGCGGCGCGCACCTTCGTCGATGCTCTCCCGGGTGACGGGGTACGAAATCCGGATGTGCTCGCCGGTCCCGAAGGCTTCGCCGGGCACCGTCACCACGTGCGCCTCGTGCAGGAGCCGGGTGGCCAGTTGGGTGGCCGTGTTCACACCGCCCTTGCCCAGGAATGCCGAAATGTTGGGGTAGACGTAGAAGGCGCCCTCGGGTTTCGTGCATGTCACGCCGGGGATTTCGGCCAGCTTTTTCAGCATGTAGTCGCGCAGTTCGATGAACTCGGAGCGGAATTCACTGACACACTCCTGCGACCCGTTCAGCGCGGCCACCGCGGCCTTTTGCACGATGCTGGAGGCATTCGAGGTGGACTGTGATTGCAGCTTGCTCAGGTTGGCCACCACCGGTTTCGAGGCCAGCGCAAACCCGGCGCGCCATCCTGTCATTGAGTAGGTCTTCGACAGCGACCCGAGGATGACGAGGTGCTCCTTGGCCCAGGTAAACGAGCCGCCCGAGACCGGCTTGCCGGCATAGTTCAGGTAGACGTAGCACTCGTCCAGCAGCAGGAAGATACCGCGCTTGTGTGCAAGACGTACGATCCGCTCCAGGTCTTCGGCCGAGACCACCGAGCCGGCCGGGTTCGAAGGCGAATTCAGGATAATCGCCTTGGTCCGCGGCGTGATCGCCTTTTCGATGGCGTCGGCGGTAATGCGGAAGCTCTCCGCCTCGCTCGTCTCCAGGAAAATCACCTTCCCGCCCGCGTATTGGATGATGTCCTTGAAACTGACCCAGTAGGGGACCGGCAGAATGACCTCGTCCCCGTGATCGACAAGGATCTGGATGGCGTTGAACAGCGCCAGTTTGCCGCCGGTGGTGAAGATGGCCTCGTCTATGCCGTAATCCGAACCGAAATCACAGGCATGCCGTTCCACGATGGCCTTGCGCACGTCGGGGATGCCCGGCACCACGGTGTAGCGGGTAAAGTTGGCGTCGATGGCGGCGATGGCCGCGTCCTTGATGTGCCGCGGCGTGGCGAAATGGGGCTCCCCGGCCCCGAAATCCACCAGGTTCGCGCCCTGGGCACGCAGCTTGGCAGCCTCGGCGGCTACGGCCATGGTGGCGGAAACCTCAATCCGGCCAATGCGGTCGGCAAAAATCTTCGCAGGTGCGGCTACTGTCGTCGTCATATGTCTATCTTTGCAGATTTTTGACGAAGGGCCAAACCGGAAAGCGGCCGATTCAATCGGCGATGGTGAACTGCAGATAGGGCCTTGAGATTCTGCGAATAACGTCATCCTTTCCCTCTTCAAGAGTTACGCGTCCATCCTGGTCCCGGGCAGGGCGGCCGACCGGCTCGAAGCCCACATCAACCTTGAAGAATGGGCAGTCGCGGCTGACATAGGTGCGCGCTAATCCGGTCGAAAGACCGCCTTCGGTTGTGAGACCTGTAGGAGTTGCTCCCTCGTCATACCCGGTTGAATCGTTTGCATGCGCATAAGGGCCTCTCCGGCCCAATCAACGTGCGACTGCGCCGAACATGCTGTCTCTGCTGGAATCGCTTTTGCTGCTCTTCCGCCTGTTACGGCAGAGACAAAGAGGGATGCAATCAGGCTGCGCGGTTGCATTCGATACCTCCGATGTTGCCAACCCTTGGATCGTCCCCGATGACACCTCGCTCAGAACCGGAAGAACGTCTCCAGGTTCACCGTGCGGTTGGCGCTCCCGCTTTCTCCCCATGCAGTGTGCAGTGCAGTCGACTGCCCGAACAGCGGCGACCCCAGCACGCCCACCGGTTGCGCCAGGTTGCGATGATTGAGCACGTTTTCCGAGCCGATGCCGATGCCCCACGTGTATTTGCGCTCGATCTCCTTCTTGACAGGCCTGGCGGCCGGCGCAGGAGGGGTCTTCGCATTCTGGCCGGGAGGAGCGGGCGGCGCCGGCGGGTCCGGCAGTTTCGGCCCGAAGTTGAACCGCCGCATCAGGCGCGCGTTCACGACCACGAACCCGGGCCCATTCGCATAATTTATGGGGATGATCTTCTGGCCGGGTATCGGCTGCGTGTCGAACACGCCCCATTGCGTATGCACCACGCTGGGCCGCGACAGGTCGGTCGCGAACGCCGGGCGGTCGTTGAACTGCGTGTCTCCGTTCAGATCCTCACCCACCACGATGTTGAACGGGGTACTCGACTGGTATGCGAAAAACGGGTTCAGAGAGAATCCGCCGGGCAGGCGTGCGAACCCCCCGAAATAGAGCCGCTGGCGGATGTCGAATGCCGCTCGTCCATAGTCGAGGTGCAGGTCATACTGGTCCGACGGAAACGTGTTCAGCCCCGCCGTATTCGCGTCAATCTTGCTGAACTGGTAGCGCATGAACAACCCGGCCTTCTTGCCGTGCACATTGCCGTTTACCAGGAAACGCTGCCGGGCCGATGCGCCCTCGGACTCGTATTCGTAAATGTTCTCGTTGACGCCCAGCGGCCGGACACCGCTGGTTGGATCAGACGGATCATAGGTCCCCGGGAGCGGCGCGTTGATGTTACGCGTCAGGAACAGGTGTTCGCCACGCGAGTACATGTAATTCATGGAGAGCGAACCGTGCTTGCCCACTGGCTTGTCCACCCCTATCCCGCCAACCATCAGGTAAGGCGCCCGCAGCGTCGGATGAATGCGATAGGTCGTGGGCGCAGATTGGCTGGCCGCCTGGCACGCGCCCGGATTGGTCGAGCACGTGTCCGGATAGAAATCCGGGCCGTTCACCACGATGGCGCGCTGCGTGATGCCGTTCTGCCGCTCCGCCTGCACAAGTCCAGTGGAGGGGAACCGCGTGTAGAAGAATCCGAAACCCGCACGGATGACCGCGCGCGGCGGCTTGCCTTTGCGCCCCGGCACCGCCCACGAGTAACCCAGCCGCGGCCCGAAGTCCGCGTGATCGTGGATGCCGGTCTGCGTCTCGTAGCGCAGGCCGTAGCTCAGCGTCATGTCCTCTTTGAGCTTCCAGTCGTCCTCTGCGAAAAGCCCCGCGTCGGCCATCGTCACCGCGATATTCGGTGTGCCCTCGGTCTGCGAGAAGAGGCTGGCGCCGCCGCCCGCCGCGCGAATCTGCGCCGGAGTCAGGCCTGCCGCCTGTCCCTGCACCGTCACCTGGTACGCGTCCAGCGACGCGAATGTGTACTGCCCGTTGAAATTCGCCGTCGAGTAGTTCGAGTCGCGCATCGCCCGCAGCCTTCCGCCCAGGTTCCACTCGTGCGGCCCGCGCGAGATGTGCAGGTAATCCTGGAATTCGTAATGGTCCTGGTTGTCGTGATTGATGCCCACGTTGTTGCCGCCGCCCGTGAACGCGCCCTGCACGGCCAGTGTGGGCTCCGTGGAGACCGGCGTCTGGTTGTTGCGGTCGCGGATGTACTGGAACCGCGTCTCGTTCAGCAGCTTCGCTCCATACGCCTGCGCGTCGCTGAACTGCACGGCCTGCTCGGTGTTCGTGCTCGAGTAACCCTGCGACTCCAGTTCGAACTGCCCTACGCCCGCATTGGTCGCCGTGGTGCGCGCCAGTTGATAACGCAGGCTCAGTGTCTGCACCTTGCCCCACTGCAGATCGAGCCGCGGCGAGAATTCCAGCGTGCTCGCGGTGCTGGTAATCGCCTGCGTGTAATTGACCGGATTGTAGGCCGCGTCCAGAACGACCGCATTGATAATCGCGTCGTTCACTGCATCCTGCCCGAAGATCCCTGCGAAGATCGAAGCGCTCTTCGTCAGCGGGCCGTTCAGATTCCCGTCGAACATGTACGAGTAATACGGCGGCTGCGAACTCACGAACGGGTTCGGGGCGTTCCAGGGCGAGTTGTTGCCCTGCATCCAGTAGTCGCCGTGCA
>Ga0335077_10001803_pt1 | contig 25481 bp, 22 predicted proteins | sample Lox_Sample_31_FD_207151 | JGI IMG/M metagenome (GOLD analysis project Ga0335077, IMG submission 207151) | Soil microbial communities from Loxahatchee National Wildlife Refuge, Florida, United States - Lox_Sample_3.1 | ecosystem: Environmental > Terrestrial > Soil > Wetlands | place: USA... | reverse complement strand
TCTTTTAGCTTTTCGAGAAGGCCTTCGTAGAGCGTTCGATTGGTTTCCACATCTCGCTTCAGCAGGCTGTACTCGATGGCGCTCTCATTAAGCTTGTTGGCTTCCTGCTTCTGCTGCTCCAGCGCGGCGCGCAGCATGCTCTCGCGTTGTACCGCGGCTTGATAATCCCCACGCAGACGGGCGGTGATTTTCTTCGTTTCGACTTGCATCTGCGCCTGGACTTCCTGGAGTTGGCTGCGGATCTGCGCAAGCTTGGGATAGGCAGGGCCGAACTGCACACCCAAAACAGCCATCTGAATTTTCAGATCGGCTTCCTGCTCCCGCAATTTTTCGAGGAGTGTAGAACTGGCGGCGGAGCCCTTGACCGCATTCTGAGCTTGTGCGGCTGCAGTGATGGAATCAGCATCCCCGGTTTGCACCAAGCGATAAAAGGATTCTTTATCCATGCGAGCGGATTGGGCTTCAGTAAATTCGCGATTGAGCTCATCCAGTTTTGCGGTCGTAATGTTTTGTTTCTCGTCAATGCCGAGAATTTCGTGTTCTTTCTGGTATTTGACCAGCTTTTCCTGTGACGTCTCAACCTTCAATTGCAGGTCGACGAGTTGTTTGGAAAGCCACTCCGAAGCCTGCATCGTTGATTCAAAGCGTGTCTTGAAGTTTTGTTCTACATATGTGCTCACCAGCGAATTCACGACCCGGGCTGCCAGATTTCGGTCAGGGCTGCGGTAATGAATTTCGATGATTCGCGTGTTTGGAACCAAGGAAACCTCCAGGCCACCTTTGAAAGCTCCGAGCAGTGCCGAAGTTCTAGGCGAATCGGGCTGCAAGATTTCCGTGGTGAGTTGTAGGCCATTGTTTGATTCGGCCCCGCCGCTCACGGCGGCCGGCTTATCCAACCGCAACTGGCGAATGACTTGCAAGGCCAGCAAATCGCTTTTCAGAATGCGTACTTCTGTATCGAGGTCGGTAGGATCGTAGTAATCCGGGCCAGAACCATTCGAATCCTTCAAACTCAAAGAAACTGGGTCCATCTTGTTGATGGCGATGCTGCCCACGGCATCGTAGATTGGCGTGCTGCGCAGAGTTGAAATGGCTACCACCGCAACAACAAGGGCGGCACTAAAAAAGATCACCCACTTGCGTTTCAGCAAGATATGCAGAGATTCGCGTATTGCAGAATCCTGGACTGGAACAACTGGAAAAGCCCCGGCAAGAGTGCTGGGATGTAATGCAAATGGAAAACTGACTTGCGAGTCGCGAAAAGCTTGACCGTGCGGTGGCATCAGCGGCCCAGATGCCATCAACAGACCTCGAAAGCATTTTGAGCGCGCACACCGAGACGCAATGATGGTTTGCAAACTGTCGAAGGCATGGTTGTTCCAGTATCGCAAACAAGGCAGACGACTGCCTCGTAATGTCGCTGGTTCCCTAGTGTTAACGCGGGTTCCTGCAGGATTTCTCCACGCATGCTGCGCTTATACTGGCGCTGAAATCAGCGCAATTACTGATGTAGTTGACCAGCCGGAGGTGTATTCAGGCGAACCTTTCCCACGTTTGGGGCGACATCTATGAAATGGTCAGAAGAGGTTGTTCTAGTCACGGGAGGAACAGGGTCATTCGGCCGAAAATTCGTCGAGTTGATGCTACGAGAATACCACCCACAGAAGCTGATTATTTTCAGCCGTGACGAACTCAAGCAGCACGACATGCAAATATCGGGATTCGATCACTCCAGCGTGCGGTATTTCATCGGAGACGTGCGGGACCAACAGCGACTGGAACGTGCTTTTGCCGGCGTCACAGTTGTGGTTCACGCAGCAGCGATGAAGCAGGTTCCGGCATGCGAGTACAACCCCTTCGAAGCCATTCAGACAAACGTGATCGGCGGCCGGAACGTGATCGATGCCGCGATCAATGCCGGTGTGCGACGGATTCTGTTTCTCAGTACAGATAAAGCTGTGAATCCCATCAACCTATACGGTGCGACCAAGCTTTGCGCGGAAAAGATGTTTGTCCAGGCGAATGCTTACTCGGGCGCAAAGCATACGCGCTTCAGTGGTGCGCGGTATGGAAATGTCGTAGGCAGCCGCGGCAGCGTGATTCCAATTTTCCTGAAGCAGCGCGAAACCGGGCGCCTGACGATCACCGATCCACGCATGACGCGGTTCTGGATCACCCTCGATCAGGGAGTGCGCTTCGTGGTGCGTTGCATTGAACAGATGCATGGCGGAGAAATCTTCGTACCGAAGATTCCGAGTATGAAAATGCTGGATCTGGCCGAGGCCCTGGCGCCCGGATGTGAAATTCAAGTGGTCGGAATTCGACCCGGAGAAAAATTACACGAGGTCCTTTTGTCGGAGGATGAAGCCCGGCAGTCAGTGGAGTTGAAGGATATGTACGTGATCCAACCGGCGTATTCGTGGTGGGCCAAAGAGAACTGGACACACGCACAGGCTTTGCCCGAAAGCTTTCGCTATACGAGCGACGGCAATTCGCGTTGGCTCTCCGCCGAGCAGCTTTACGAATTGATTGGCGAAAGCTCGCCCGTGCTTACCGCAACAGACTCCGAACAACGCATCCGCGCACACGCCTGAACTCAATGAGCATCGCTTCGACTATTGCGTCAGAGCTGGCGATTCATGGAGGGCAACCAGTTCGGTCCAACATGCTGCCGTATGGAAAGCATGTGATCGAGGAAGACGATATTCAGGTGGTCGTCGAGACGTTGCGGTCGGATTGGCTCACCACGGGCCCGAAAGTTCCGGAGTTTGAAGAAGCCGTTGCCGCATTCGTTGGGGCCAGATACGCGGTCAGCTTCAGCTCTGGCACGGCGGCCCTGCACGCGGCGGCATTCGCGGCCGGACTGCAGCCGGGGGATGAAGCGGTCACGACGCCACTGACTTTCGCGGCGACAGCAAATTGCATCCTCTATCAAGGTGCGACACCGGTGTTCGCCGATATCGAACCCGAAACGCTGAACATCGATCCTGTGGAACTATCAACTCGTATCTCCACGCGAAGCAAAGCAATCCTGCCGGTTGATTATGCGGGGCATCCCGCCGCATTGGATGAGATCTTGCAACTAGGCGAGCGCCATGGATTGGTAGTCATCGAAGATGCCTGCCATGCACTGGGAGCGCTTTCCAAGAACCGTCGCGTTGGCAGCATCGCGCACATGACGATTTTCAGTTTTCACCCAGTTAAACACATTACGTGCGGCGAAGGCGGGATGGTCACAACCGACAATCCTGAGTTTGCGGAAAAGCTGCGCCGCTTTCGAAATCACGGAATCGATAGTGAAGCGCGTGAGCGGCAGGCTGCGAACCGCTGGTTGTACAAAATGGTTTTGCTGGGCTTCAATTACCGTTTGTCTGACATGGGGTGCGCTCTTGGCCTGCAGCAACTCACGAAACTTGAAGCGAACCTCGCACGTAGACAACAAATCGCGGAATGCTATGGGCAAGCGCTTGAGGATGTGCCAGGCATCCGGTTGCCGGTAGAGCGGAGCGAGGCGACTTCAGCCTGGCATCTCTATCCGATTCGCTTAAACCTTAACAAGCTGTCGGCGGATCGTGAGCAGATTTTTCAAGCGCTACGGGCTGAGAACATCGGTGTCAACGTACATTACATCCCAGTTCATCTGCATCCTTATTACCGTGATCGCTTTGGCTATGAAGGCGGCGAGTTTCCCGTTGCGGAGAATGCCTATGAGCGACTGATCAGCCTTCCAATATTTCATGGGATGAGCGATCAGGATGTGCAGGACGTGGTTACAGCAGTTCGAAAGGTAATGACCTACTTTGCTCGATAAGGCTTCACTTTCCTGACGAGATGAATACGGCTCAGATGTCTCACTGGAGGGGGGAGTTCGGCCGGGAATATACGGAACGTAATTCTGTAACTCTCAGCCAGCTAGATGCCCTCTATCGGCGCAATTACGGTCTCACAAGGAAAGAGCTTAATCGGCGTTTCCTGGACGATGTGCCGAGGAATGCCCGCGTTCTGGAAGTCGGATGCAACATCGGGATGCAGCTAAGCATGTTGAGGGACCTCGGGTTCCATGATTTATATGGCATTGAAATCCAGCACGACGCCCTGAAGCAAGCTATGTCTCGAGTGGCAGAAATCCTTGTGGCGGAAGCTTCAGCGCTCGAGATTCCGTTTGCGAACCGGAGTTTTGATCTGGTGTTCACTTCCGGGGTGCTCATCCATATCGCTCCCGATGATTTGCGGCGAGTCATGTACGAGATTTACCGCTGCAGCAAACGATTCATTTGGGGGTTTGAATATCATTCCCCAGAACCGGTAGAGATTGCTTATCGCGGGAAGCGCGACCTGCTGTGGAAGATGAATTACGCGCAGGCGTTCCTGGATGAATTTGAGGATTTGCAGTTGATGCGCTGCGAGCGCCTAAGCTATGTCGACAATCCAAACATCGATTGCATGTTCCTGCTGGAAAAAGGCACAGGCATCTCGAATTCGTGAAGACCTTAGCGATCGTGCAAGCACGAATGGGAAGCAGTCGTTTGCCGGGCAAGGTCTTAATGGACCTTGCGGGTGAAACGGTGCTGGCGCGGGTGGTTCGTCGAGCGAGCCGCGCTGCGCTCGTGGATCAAGTCGTTGTGGCGACTTCATGGTGTCCGATGGATGATGCGGTGGTTTCCGAATGCATCCGACTCGGAGTCGACCACTTTCGCGGCTCCGAAAGTGATGTGCTAGACCGCTATTATCGGTGCGCGCAGAAGTTTTCCGCTGGACTTGTAGTTCGCATTACGGCGGATTGTCCTCTCATTGACGCTGCGCTCGTGGACCTGACTATCGCCTCATTCCGAAAAGAAGCTTGCGATTATGCCAGCAATGCACTCGTTCCTGGCTATCCGAGGGGATTGGATGTAGAGGTTTTCACAATGTCGGCACTCAGTCGTGCCTGGCATGACGCGCGGAAGGCCTATGAGCGAGAGCACGTCTCGCCATATCTCTACGAACATCCTGAGCTGTTTCGTTTGGTCTCAGTGAATGCGGACTGTGACCACAGTGATCTTCGCTGGACGCTCGATACTGTCGAAGATTTCGAACTCTTGCGGGCAATCTATGCGAGGCTAAGAGATGGCGACAATTTCCGCTGGGAAGACGTGCTGCAAATCGTGGAGCGTGAACCACAGCTCTCGTTAATAAATTCCCATGTAGTTCAGAAGGCTGTGCAGGGGTGATGGGACCGCTTGTCATTCGAGCCGACGCGAGTGCGGCGATGGGAACCGGCCATGTGATGCGCTGCCTTGCGCTAGCTCAGGCGTGGCGGCGTGAAGGCGGTGATATGGTCTTTGTGATGGTTGACTCAACGCCCGCCATAGCACGGCGACTGGAAGACGAAAAGTTTCCCTGCAAGTTATCAAAATGCACTGCGGGCAGCGTTGAAGATGCCAAGGCATTGGCCTTGGTGGCTGCGGAACTCAATTCAATCTGGGTAGCGGTTGATGGATATCAGTTCAGTTCCGCGTATCAACGCGAGTTAAAACAAAGTGGTTTCAAGTTGCTTTGGATCGATGATACCGGCCAGTGCATGCCGTACTGCGCGGATTTGATCCTCAATGAGAATGTATACGCGGCATCGGCTATGTACTGGGAGCGCAGTGAAGAAACAAGCCTGCTGCTCGGGCCTGAGTACGTCTTGTTACGGGAAGAGTTTCTAGGCTGGAACAATTGGCGCCGCGATTTCAGAGAAGATGCCAAGCGAGTGATGGTAACCATGGGTGGCAGTGATTCACAAAATGCTACCGCTCAGATTCTGTGTGCCCTGGCACGCGCGGACTTGGATGTTGAAATCGACGTGGTCGTCGGCGGAAGCAATCCGCATGCACAAACAATTCGCCAGAGGGCGCGTGAACTGCCGCGCCATGTCAGCATCAGGTGCGATGTTGCAAATATGCCGGAAGTGATGGCTGGAGCGGATCTGGCAATCTCCGCAGCTGGAGTGACTTGTTACGAACTCGCGCTGCTGCAGGTCCCCATGATTCTATTTGCATTGGCAGAGAACCAGGTGGCGACCGCGAAAGCTTTCGGGGACTGTGGTGCAGCCGTTAATCTCGGACATTTTGCGAATAGCGATCCTCCAGGACTTATTGAAGCGGTTCGCCGACTCATTCAAGATGTTGAGTCTCGTCGATTTTTAGCAAGAAAAGCACGGTCATTGGTGGACGGCAGTGGCAGCAGTCGAGTTTGCCAGGCCCTCCTGCAGAAACCCAAAATTGAAGCTTCGCGGCGGGAGTTCGTTCGCGCATGAGAGTTGCAATCGCGCAACCAACCTATCTGCCGTGGCTGGGATACTTTGATCTGATCGATCAGGTGGATGCATTCGTCATCCTCGATCATGTGCAATTCGAGAAGCAATCATGGCAACACAGAAATCGGATCAAGACTCCAACCGGACTGCAGTGGCTCACGGTGCCGGTGATTTTTCGTGGCCGGTTTGGACAGTCGATTCGCGAGGTCGAGGTTAGAGACCGTGAATTCTGGCGCAAGCACCTGCGAGCGATCGAGGTTAATTACCGTCGCGCGCTATTTTTCGGCGATTACTTTCCGGAGTTGAGTGCTAGGTTGACAGGTCCCGAGCGTAGCCGCTTGGTGGATCTTAATGTTTGGTTGATCGAATGGTTCATGAGCATACTAGGGGTTCGAACACCACTATTTTTTTCCTCGCGGTTGAATGTTCCTGGAAAGCGAACCCAGTTGCTGGCAAACATCTGCTCATCGCAGGATGCAGGCACGTATGTGTCTCCGATTGGTTCAGCCGAATATCTATTGCCCGAGATCGATCTGCTGAAGGGACGGTCAATCGAAGTGCGATTTCATCATTATCTGCATCCCGAATATCGGCAACTGTTTCCACCCTTTCGCTCCCATGCCTGCATTCTGGATTTGATCTTTAATGAAGGGCCGAAGTCCGGTGCAGTGATGCGACAGGGAAGACGTACTCCTTTTCTGCCCGAAGAACTTGAGCTTGCACTGGCATCGGCATGATGAACTGATGGTGATTCACTTCTCGGCGACGACTAACCAATCGGAGTCTACGCGGGTCCGGCTTGCAGATGTGGTCTCAGTTTTCTCGAAACTTATCTGCGAGAAACTTGCAAAGTAAGAGTTGATGTCGTCGGCTCTAAGAAAGTGCTGCACTGTGTCATATTCGTTAGTCTCTGTGATCTTCAGACGAAAAGTACCGGGTCCAACTTGTTCCCCTTTTCCAAACCTGCAGTCTTCAGTCGTTCGCAGCACTGCAAACAACTTGCCGTTAGGGATCAGCACGCGGTACGCCTCGGCAATTGCTTTCTTCATCTGCTCTGAGTTGCCGTAGTAGAACACTCCGAAGCTCAGCGCCAATGCGAAGCTGCACTCCGAAAACGGTAAGTCGAGCATAGATGCTTGTACCAGTCTCGATTGCAAATCTGAGGCGGAGAGTCGGTCTCGCGTATTCTCTAACCCAACAAATGAGGTGTCGATTCCGTAAGGTTCAAATCCCAGTTCCGCTGCAAGCAGCAGGTGCCTTCCACCACCGACACCAATGTCCAGAAATCGTCTCGAACCAGGAACACCGATCAAGGCTCTGTTAGCCATCAAGAAACGAACCACGTGGTCGTTCGGGTAACGGGGGAGAAATCGCGGATTACGATGGAGTTGATCCCAGTGATTGTCCGGGTGTTTGTTTGCGCAAGGCATGCTTGATGATGATACAAGAGGGAAAATCCGGGTCGGCCATTATGCAACAGATTCCCACGGCGCGGGTAATCGGTAGTCAGTTGCCCGAGAACAAGCCCTTCGAAATCGCAGGGCGGCGGATCGGGGTAGAGCATCCGGTCTACATCGTTGCGGAAGTATCAGCGAACCATAATCAAGAGTTCCAGCGAGCGGTTGAGCTAATTCATTCAGCGAAAGAAGTGGGCGCTGATGCGGTCAAGCTGCAAACCTACACGCCGGATACCATCACCATATCCAGCGATCACGAGTGCTTTCGCATTGGCGGAGGTACGTTGTGGGATGGGCGCACGCTTCACGACTTGTACCAGGAAGCGTACACACCCTGGGAGTGGCAGCCGAAGCTGAAGGCAGCCGCTGATGAAATTGGGATCCATTTCTTTTCTTCGCCCTTTGATGGCAGCGCTGTAGATTTTCTCGAGAGCATCAACGTGCCTGCGTACAAGCTGGCCTCTTGTGAGTTGGTCGACCTCCCTCTGATTCAGAAACTCGGTTCGACGGGGAAACCGTTGATTATGTCCACCGGCATGGCGAGCATCGAGGAGATCGAAGAGGCGACAGCAACAGCGCGAACTGCGGGGGCAAAGCAGATTGCACTTCTCAAGTGCACCAGCGCCTATCCCGCGCCTGCCGACGAAATGAATTTGCGAACTATACCAGAGCTGGCCCGCCGGTTTAGAGTTCCGGTGGGATTATCCGACCACACGAAAGGCATTGCCGTACCCGTGGCTGCGGTTGCGCTGGGGGCCTGCATTATCGAAAAACATTTAACACTTTCGCGGGCGTCTGGTGGCCCTGATGCGGAATTCTCGCTTGAGCCGAACGAGTTTAAAGAGATGATCGAAGTTGTACGCGTGGTGGAGAAGTCGCTTGGATCGCCGCAGTTCGGTCCTACTCCTCACGAAAAGACGAGCCACCGGTTCCGTCGTTCCTTGTTCGTTGTACGCAATATGGAAGAAGGCGAGGTGTTCAGTACGGAAAACGTGCGATCGATTCGGCCGGCCGCTGGCCTGCACACGCGCTACTTGCCGCAAGTTCTAGGAAAATGGTCAAGGCGGCCGATTGCGCGTGGAACTCCCCTAACCTGGGACCTCATCGATGAAAGTCAGGCCCTGGATAAATCCAGCAGCGGTTTGAGTAAGCCGATCTGCGCAGATCGAATAGCAAGATGAAAGTTCTGCTCGTCCATCCTAAAGACAACCCTGTAGGTTCACGCTGGGATCTCATCGTTGACTTCGGCCGTGCTCCCGCGGCGACTTACGAGAGTTGGTCGAGACAAACAGGCTCTGCCGTGACCAGCATTTACGATTTCGCGGAAGCGACGGAGGACCTGCGCCTTTGCCGCAAATTGCTGGCCTGCGGAATGGGCTCTCTTGTGGATGAGCACGGAATCGATTGGTGGGATGTACTCTCGTTGCGACTGGTGCCCGATCTTCAGCAACTCATACTGTTGGATCGGCTCGTGAGATCGATGCACTCTCCGGTTCAGATTTACACCACTCGGCCACTTCGCCTCGCGAAATTCCTTCAAGAACTACCAAATGTAAATTTGTGGATGTCATGCGAGCCCCTCGGATTTGGAAGGCGTGGTCGAGAGTTGTGGGACACGTTCAGGAGACTTGAGCGCGTTCAAGTGGTACAGATCCTGCAAGACAAGTTCGATCGGCAGCATAAGATTCGCCGAATGTTTGGCAAAAAACGAAGACGCTCCGATCATCGCACCATTTTGCTCCCGTCCGCTTACGTCAACGTCTCCCGAATGGCTATTCGTTACGCAGAACTGCTGCCCGAAGAGAATTTTTTGTTGGTGTCTGCAAGAAGGAGTGGACGGCTGCATTCAGTTCCGCGAAACGTGGCCGCGATCTCGCTCGACCCGTATTTCGCTTCGCGATCTGTCCGAGACACACGACTGATGCACCAGTGGAGTTTGCTGCGTAACCGCCTAGTTGAAACCGAACCGCTATTCAAAGCTGCGGAGGATTGCAGAATTCTGGCAGGGATGGGATCAGACCTTCAATGGTTGCTGCGGATTCGAGATGCCTGGATCAACGTTCTGGGTCACGAAAATGTCACCGGATGTTTTTGCGCTGATGATACCAATCCCTATACGCTCGCTGCGCTTCTGGTGACAAGAGCTCGTGGCTTGCCGACGGTGGCATGCCATCACGGCGCGCTTGATTACTGGATGGCGCTGAAGAATCCTGCGGCTGATTGCTATTTGGCAAAGACCGAAGTGGAACGTGATTACCTTATTAATAGGTGTGGCATCTCGGGGGAAAAAACAGTCGTGGGCGGCGTAAATGAGCCCAGTCCCTGTGTTGGAGGAGAGCGCCAGAAAAGCAGCTGGATCGTCTGGTTTACGGAAGCGTATGAAGCGGCCGGTTGGCGAAGCGAAGAAGCTTATCGAGATCTCCTGCCGCGGCTTTATTCGCTTGCGCAAAGCTGCGGGTTGAGGCTTGTGCTGAAGCTTCATCCTTTTGATAGTGTCCGCGACCACCGCCGCAAGCTGCGGAATATCTTGAAAAGGCAAGCTGGATATGTCGACATCATTGATGGTCGCCCCAACACTGATCTTTGGGAAAATACCCGTTTCGCGCTCACAGCCGAATCGTCGATCGCTCTTGAATGCGCGGCGCGGCAAATTCCGATTTTCCTTTGCACATGGCTGCGCGATTGCTACTCGGGATACAGCGAACAATACGCGAAGTTTGGCGTAGGTATTCCATTGCAAAATTCCGAGCAGATTGCAGAGATTCCCCGTTTGTTGGCAGCTCATCGAGTCGGTCGTGCGCCAACGGGACAGAGCATCGCACCTGAAGTTTTGCAACGCCTGTTCAGTGGAGCCATGACCCGCGAATCCTCGTTCAATGAGCAAACATTCGCGGCCTGCGCCACATAACGCAGCGTACGCTAAGGCCCCCATCGCTCCATGGCAGCTTGGAATCAGCCAATCACAATCTTCACCCCGTCGTTTGCAGACGAGAACAACACCAATGCGCAGAACCTAACGGTAAAAGAAATTGTGTCGCGGCTGCCACCGGAACTATTTCGGGTGATCATGCTGTGTTCAGCGGACCCCGATCCGCGGATCGCTTCGCGCGAGAACACCAAATTCCTCGGATACTATCGACATGGCAACAGCGCACATCTGCTTCTGCGCTCTTTGTGTTGCCAGCCTGACATTTACTTCTATCCTCGCGTGGGTCCTTTAGACCGCGCCTGGTTTGCACTTGCGAGACGCTTACCTCGAAAGATGAGATTGGTGACTCACGTCGTATCCTCGCTGGGAGAGATCGATGAGAAAGGCGCATTCGGTCGATCGATTCTCCAGGCAGATGCAGTCTTCGCGAACTCCCGATTGCTGGCCGAAACGATACGCCAAAGACTCGCAGTAGACGCGGGCACAATCTACAACGGGATTGACCAGCGATTTTTCTTTCCTGGTTCTCATCTCAAGACGGCCGTTCCGCTAACGGTGCTGTACGCAGGCTCCTTGCAAGCGCATAAACGGCCCGAAGTGGTCATTCAAGAAGCCGTCAAGTTTCCTAATGTGATGTTTCGAATTGCTGGCAAAGGAAGTCGCGAAACATACTGCCGCGACCTGGCGAGGGAGCTTGGGTGTCGCAATGTTGAGTTCCTCGGGCATCTTTCTCTGTCGCGGCTGGGCGATGAAATGCGCCAAGCTGATGTTTTTTTATTTCCCAGTGTGGATGAAGGACATCCACAGGTTCTAGGCCAGGCCGCGGCCTGTGGACTGCCTGCTATTGCGATGAAATCGTATGAGCCGGATTACGTGCTAGACGGTCAAACCGGTTTTCTTTTGCACTCGGACGACGAGCTTACCGGCAAACTGAAGTTCCTGCTGGCTAACCCAGGCTTGCGACGTGCAATGGGGGATTCGGCAATCCAGCATTCAAAGAAATTTGATTGGGACCGCATCGTCGAACAGTGGATCGGGGTGTTTGTGCGGGTTATCTATCAAAGCGCTAGCTGATATGTGTGGCATCTTTGGCATTTTCGATCCAGAACGCCGCTTAGAAGAGTCGCATCTTCGCTGGGCGGACAAGGCTGCGCAGCTTCTGCGTCACCGGGGTCCAGATGGTCAAGGGCAAAAGTTCCTCATGAATGAGCAATGTTTGCTGGGCCATCTGCGCCTGGCAATCATTGATCTCATGCGCGGTGCACAGCCTCTCAGCAATGAAGACGGTACAGTTTGGGTCATCTGCAACGGCGAGATTTACAACTATGTAGAGCTTCGACGTGACCTTGTGGATCGCGGACACAGATTCTCAAGCGATGGCGATGTCGAGGTGCTGGTTCATCTTTATGAGGAAAAGGGTACAGCACTGCTCAGCGAGATTGAGGGGATGTACGCATTCGCGATTGTAGATACAAAGCGGCGGCAGATTTTCCTGGCACGTGATCGGTTCGGTGAGAAGCCTTTGTACTGGGCGCGAGTGGGAACTCGGGGTCTGGCGTTCACGTCCGAAATGAAATCCTTGTTGCCGCTTCCGGAAATCAAGCGAGACCTCGATATTGCAGGCTTGGCGCAATTCCTGGCACAAGGATATATTCCGGCGCCGCGCACGCATCTGGTGGGAGTCCGTAAGTTGCGCGCTGGGGAAGCACTGGTTCTGAGCGCTGAAAGTGGATTGCGCATCTTTCGCTACTGGGAGCCGGAGTTCAAGCCCGAAACGGCTGGCGATTTAACGAAGGAAGAAGTGATTCAAATGCTTGTAGATCGTTTCAGCGCTGCCGTGAGATTACGTTTGCGCAGCGATGTTCCAGTGGGTGCGTTCCTTTCCGGCGGCATTGATTCGACTCTTATCGCGAGCACGATTCGGCAACTGCAGCCGGGGATTCCTCTCAAAACGTTTTGCATGGGTTTTGATGATGACAAGTTCAACGAGGCGCCACGCGCGAGACAAGTTGCCGAACGGCTGGGTACAGACCACTGCGAACTGCATTTCTCATCTGCGGAACTACTCCAAATCTTCGATGCTCTGATTTCTCACTACGATGAGCCTTTTGCCGACGCCTCAATGTTCCCAACCTTTGCGGTATGCCGGGCGGCCCGGCAGACCTGCAAAGTGATGTTATCGGGAGAAGGCGGGGATGAGTTTTTTGGTGGCTACCGCTCGATGTTCTCATATTCTCAGTTTCATGCGATTCGTCGCTTCCCTGGGCTGAATCAAGCTGCCCGTTTTGCGCTGCGGAATTGGCCGAGCCAAGGACGGGGTCGCAACTTCTTGGGATTCCTGCAGAAATCCGATTGGGACCTTCTGCATGGTCATGAGACACGGGACGCACTCGCGTGGTTCCAGCCGGCCTCTCACGATGAAGCGAGGCTCGGGTTGAATGAACTCGAACAATCGGCCAAACGCCACGCCCGACTTCGTTTTCCGCGTTCGGCGATGGAGTGGGAAATGAGTTCGTATCTTCCCGAGCAGATATTAGTCAAGCTCGACCGCGCGAGCATGTTCTGGGGCTTGGAATGCCGAACGCCTTTCCTTGACCGGCAGCTATTTGCGTTTGCTGCCAGTCTGCCCACCGGGATTCATTTCGCTCACGGGCAAGGCAAGGCGCTTCTCCGACGCTCTCTGCCTGACTTTGTGCCGCAGGCCGTACGTTGGCGAAGTAAGCAGGGCTTTACTCCACCACTTGCCAGTTGGTTTCGTACGAGCCTGCGTACTCAGATGGAAAGCGCGGTTACAGAAATCTCGAAGAAATACGACCATCTCTTTGTGTCACAGCATGTCGCGGATCTAAACCGACAGCATTTAGCCGGAGCCGACCATAGCCCGGCTCTTTTCCGCTGGTTGGTGTTGAGTAGAGTCGCAGGTATCAATTCTTAGATATGCGACGAACTGAATCTTGAGCCAAGTTACGAAAACAACACTGAGCCGGGTTTCATTTCAGCGATACGCGGGCTTCGTTTGTTCCGTAGCCGGAGCTAAGACCGCCGGAATTCTCATAACCGCGCTGACGTTTCCGTACCTGGTGCGCCGACTCGGCGTGGAAGTTTACGGGCAATGGAGTTATGTGGTTGCGGTCTGCGCGTTCGTAAACGTGGTTGCCGATCCGGGCATGAATGTGTTTTTGACGCAAAGATTGGCGGCGCGTAGGGAAGCTGCATTTGAATTCATTCCCGATGTTCTCTTCTTGCGTCTGATGGCTTCTCTGATCGCAGCCATGGCCGTACTAGCGGTGGCTTCGCACGAAGCTAATGAAAGCGTAGTGCTGATTGTCAACCTTGTCTTTGCTGATCATCTGCTGACGGCTCTGGAACAATTCCATATGCGTTCTGCGCTGAATGTGATGCAGCAATTGGTTTATGCCTCAATGATCTTCATGTTTGTGCGGAGCAGGAGAGATGTGGTGTTTGTGCCCGTGAGCATTTTGTGTTCCTCCATTTTGTGCAGCGCAATCGCCTGGACTGTGTTGTGGCGCAATGGATTGAGATTTCGTTTACGCCTGCGGCCGCGTTGCTGGGCAGAAATTTTACGACCAAGCTTCCATTATGCTGCCTCGACGCTGATGTCCAACCTCTACCATCGGACGGGTCATATCGCGGTGCGATGGTTCCTGGGAGATTTTGATCTCGGACTTTATGCGGCTGCGGTTCGTCTCGTGGACATCGTACGAGGATTGATTGTTACTTTCTGCCAGGTCTTAATGCCGCGAATCGCGGTCGCCGAGTCGCCCGAAGCGCTGCGAAAATTGGTTCGCGCCGCGATCTCGGTTATCGCGATTGCCAGCATTCCGTTGACGTTTGGGCTGATCGGTACTGCGAATTTGATCGTGCCTTGGGTGCTGGGAGCAAGATTCATGTCAGCCGTTCCAGTGCTTCAATGGATGGCGCCTTATCTGATCACTGCGTCCTGTGCATCTTTATTTAGCGGCACAATCCTTTTTGCAATGGGGCGGCACCGGGCTTATCTCGCCTCAACTACTGCAGGTGCTGTAGTCGGAACTGCTCTTTATATGATGATGGTGCCAGCGTTCGGCGTGCGTGGTGCGGCACTGTCACTGGTAACCGCAGAACTGGTCGTAGCCGCGACCGCGTTGTCGAGACTTCCCGAGCTCCATGGTTCGTGGAGAACCCCGTTGCTGTGGGTTGCATTTGGCTCTGCGTTGCTCATGTTGTTCGCCATTAGGGTTACAACTGCCTATACATCTCAGATCGTCATTGTGTTGCTGGTTGGCGGCGGTGTTTACATGATGGCTTGTGGATGGTACGTCCGCAGGCTCTTGGTCCATGCATAAAAGAATGCGGGTTCTGACGCTCACTCCCTTTTATCCGAGCGCGTCCGACGATGCTTGGGGATGCTTCGTTGCGGAACCGCTTGATGCTTTGAAGAAGTTCGAAGTTGAATCTTACGTGATTGCTGTTGAGCCTTTCTATCGAGCGCGATCAACTCTGAATGGACGTCCGGCACAATGGGTCCGATATGCGGCGATTCCGGGAGGCTTGGGACTAGCTTCGTCGGGAATGTTCCTGTATCGACGGCTTTTGACCATTGTCGATGGATTGCACTCCTCTCGGCCATTTGATCTGATTCACGCACATGCAGCTTTACCTTGCGGTCGTGCGGCGAGCTTACTCAGTCGAACACTACGGGTGCCATTTGTAATCACAATCCATGGGTTGGATGTTGTCTTCACCAGGCAAGTGCGAGGCTACCCAGGGCAATGGTGCAAGAATGCGGCGAGACGAGTTTACAGTTCGGCAAGGCAGGTCATTTGCATCAGCCAGCGGGTGGCCAACGAGGTAAACACCCACGTAAACGATATTAAAGCGACGGTCATTCACAATGGTGTAGATGAACAGCGATTTTGCCCGGCGAAAGATGGTAGGGAAGATGCGATCATCCTCAGCGTTGGTGAGCTAATCCCCTCGAAAGGTTACGAAGTGTTATTGCAAGCGTTCGCGGCTGTCCACCAGGAGTATCCAAATGCATCCTACGAGATTATTGGCGATGGCCCGCAGCGTTCTGTGCTGACTCGCTTGGCAGAGCGTCTGAATATCGCGAGCGAAGTTCGCTTTCTTGGACGGAAAAGCAGACAAGAGGTTGCGAGTGCGATCCAGCGTTGCACGATTTTCGCTCTGCCTAGTGAATATGAGGGACTTGGATGTGTGTATCTGGAAGCGATGTCGACAGGAAAGCCTGCCATTGGATGTCGAGGGCAGGGAATTGAAGACATTATCCAGCATGGACACAACGGCTGGCTGATCAATCCGGGCAATCTGGAGGATATGATCTGTGCTCTATCGACATTACTAAACGACGCAGAACTGAGAACTCGACTTGGAACCGCAGCTAGGAAGACGATTATGGGCGGATTCACGTTGAAGCATCAGGCCTCACGACTGGCACAGGTTTATCGGGAGTGCATGGCTTGAGTTGTCGGTTGGTACTCATTACGGAGATCATCGCGCCGTATCGCATACCGGTCTTCAATGCTCTTGCCCGTCAGCCTGGAATTGATCTGCACGTTATCTTTCTTGCTGAAACGGATCCAACCCAGCGAGAGTGGCTGGTACCGAAGAGCGAAATTCAGTTTTCGTATGAAGTCCTGCCCTCGTGGCGGCGAAGGGTGTACGGTCATAACGTTCTACTCAACTGGGGAATTGATGAAGCGTTGCAGCAGGCTTTGCCAGACGTGATTGTTTGTGGCGGTTATAGCTATCTTGCCTCATGGGAAGCCCTGCGGTGGGCAAAGCGTCACCGAAGCCCTTTTTTGTTATGGACCGAGAGCACCGCACAAGACCGCAGGAGCGGATCAAACTTTATCGAGTCTCTCAAGAGCCATTTCATCGGGCAATGCGACGGTTTCGTGGTGCCCGGGAAAGCATCATTCGAGTACGTCCGAAGTTACGAGATTACCGAAGATCGGATCTTTACTGCGCCAAATGCAGTCGACAATGCATTTTTCTCCAGAGCTGCTGAGTGCGCGCGTGCAGCCGCTGATGTGCGTCGTGAGATGTTTGACCTGCCGGTGCGCTACTTTCTGTTCACGGGCCGCCTTGAAGCAGAAAAAGGCATTTTCGATTTGCTTGAAGCCTATGCTGCGCTTGCAAGTGAAGTGAGAAATGAAGTTGGACTGGTGTTCGCGGGCGATGGCTCCGCTCGATCACAACTCGCAAGACGAGGCGCCGCGATTAGACCGGGTTCGATTCGCATCGCGGGATTTTTGCAGCACGAGCAGTTGGCCATTTTTTACGGCCTAGCTGAAATTTTTGTTTTCCCGACGCACACGGACCCTTGGGGCCTGGTCGTGAACGAAGCAATGGCCTGTGGCCTGCCGGTAATCTGTAGCCGCGCGGCTGGCTGTGCCGCAGACCTCGTGGACAATGGGAACGGCCGCTTGGTGGACAGGGGCGATGTTGGCGAACTTTCGGCTGCTATGAACGAACTGGCTTGTGACCCTCACAGCCGGTTGTCGATGGGGGAGAGAAGTCTGGAAAAAATACAGCAGTATTGCCCCAAACTATGCGCGGAGGGAATCGCCGGGGCTGTGCTTTCGTGCCAGGACGTGGGTCGTGTCTGCGCCTAGGGCATGGCGAGCACTTGGAATTGGCACGGGCTGCTTGCTCGCAATTTATTTGATTTTTAAGCGCCCGTTCTATTTCACTGATCCAAGTCTGCTCGGTGGAATAATATTCCTGCAACTCCTGCTGGCGGTTCTAGCCAAGTTTCGCGATGCGTTTTTTCCTGTTCTCATCACAGTTTTTCTGCTCGCCGGGATGTGGATACCCGGACAGGACCTGTGGACGTGGACGCGATGGATCATCCTTGGGGCCGGCGCGGTGGTTGGGCTCCTGTGGTGGCTCAGGCACAACCACTGCCCGATTAGGTTGCCGCACTTAATTGCGTTTGCTTGCGTCCTCACGGCTATGGTATCCGCACTGGTGTCGGTGTATCCCGAGGTGGCCCTGCTTAAGGCATTGAGTCTCTTTTTGCTATTCGTTTACTGCATTACTGGCGCACGGGTAGCTGTAATCGGAAGGGAAGAGAAGTTTTTTCGTGGACTCCTGTGGGGATGCGAGGTTTTGGTTTATATCAGCGCCGTCGCGTACTTGGGGTTGCACTTAGAGCTTTTTGGGAATCGTAACTCTTTGGGAGTAGCAATGGGTGTGGTGGCGCTACCATTCCTACTCTGGGGGGTGCTGGTTAGCGACTCTCGTCCGCTACGCCGGCGCAGAATCTTCGCTGTCCTGCTGTGCCAATTGTTACTGCTCAGCAGCTATGAGCGTGCAGGCATAGTAGCGGCCCTAACCTCTTCGACGCTGCTCTTCGTCACATTGCGACGTTACAAGTTGATGCTCGCGGGTGTTGCAGTGGCCTTGGTCACGGCTGCCGTTGTCGCGACGCTTGTACCGCTGCCCTTGCTCAATCAGGCCGATGATGACTCAATCACCTCCAGGTTTGTCTACAAAGGCAAACGGGAAGGCGGGGTCTTGGCGTCACGCAAATCCGTATGGGAGAAGACGATTGCGTCTTTGCAGCGACATCCGTATTTTGGTGCGGGATTTGGCACCACCGCCACCGCCTACGACAAAGGTCAAGTAAGCGTTCGGTTCGCCTCCGGCGGGCAAGTCAGCCGAGAGCATGGCAACAGCTACCTGGAAATTACCGAGTGGATGGGATTAGTAGGCGTGGCGCCCTTTGCTGCTTTATTACTTTGGATCGTGGGCAAGATCGGCAGTGCTTGTGCATGGATCCGTCGTACCCGCGTGGCATGCTCTCCGGTTGTTCCGATTGCGGCATTTCTGGCTGGCGCACTTGTTCACGCTGGATTTGAAGATTGGCTTTTTGCCGTCGGTTATCACACTTGTGTTTTGTTCTGGATTTTGGCTTTTATGCTGCCGGATTTTTCGTTTACGGCCCCCACCCCGCAGATTCAGCAGTGGATTCAAATGAATCTTTTTGCAGATTACAGTCTGCCGCGTAGTGCGGTTGCGGAAGTCCCATCTTGCACATTTTCCTGAACGCGTTAGGAGCTACTTGCGGCAGCGGAGTTACCTATCTCCGTAACGTCCTGCCACACTTGTCTGCGCAGGCGGGGATCCATACAACCGTCGCGGTGAATCGAAAATTCAGAGATGAACTTGCTGCATTAGGAGAGTTTTCATTTTGCGATTTTGATGTTCCCGCAGGAGTGGCTCGGCGCTTCTGGTTTGAGCAGACCGCTCTGCCTACTTTCATTCGCAGGTCTGGAGCAGATGTGCTGATTTCAGCGGGCAATTTTGCTGTAAGAAATTCACCAGTTCCCCAAATCCTACTCTCCGGCAATTCGCTTTATACGTCTGAGGGTTTTTCTCGAGACCTACATTGTCGGCGAGAGTATCGCCTTTTGCTGGATCACCAGATTAAGAGCTTTTTTGCCAGGCAATCGATTTTCTGGAGCGATGCAACGGTTGCTCCCAGCCAGTTTTTCGCCGACGAACTGCGGCGGTGGACGGGAAGGGAAGTCCTTCGCATCTATCACGGTTTTGATCGTAGAGTGTTTTTTGCCGATGAGAGGCTGCCTCCAGAGGTGCAACAGAAGCTTGATTCCGCTTGCGACAGCCTGCGGTTGCTATTCGTCAGTCATTACAATTACTACCGCAACTTCGAGACGCTGCTGTCGGCTATTCCAATGCTGCGGGTTCGGTTGGGGAAAAAAGTTTGCTTATTCCTCACCTGCCAGCTGCGGACGCAAGACACTCCTGGGTCATATCGTGCGGATCGAGCCGCCGCTTTAGTACGACAACTGAGGATTGAGAAAGAAGTAGTTGAGCTCGGACCGATCCCTTACAGTTCGCTGCATCACATTTACAAAGCCTGCGATCTTTATGTCAGTGCGGCCTACGCGGAAAGTTTTGCTCATCCGCTGGTGGAAGCAATGGCATGTGGGCTGCCGGTGGTCGCGTCCGATTTGCCCGTGCACCGAGAGATATGCGGCCCCGCTGCTATCTATTTTCCATGCTTTTCAGCAGAAGAGCTGTGTGCCCGAATCATGAGCGTCGTAGAGTCAACCGATCTCCACCAAGAGCTGTCACGCAACGCACGAGTCCGGTCGATAGATTTTTCCTGGGCCCGACATATTGATCAGTTACTCTCAGTGGCGGCAGAGTTCGTGCAGGCTCCTGCAGCGCGATCTCAGATTCGGGCCTCCCAACGTCTTGCAATCCTCGGAACTCAGCTGCGTCCGCAGCACAAAATCTGCATGAGTTCTTCACAGGAACCAAGGACAGGCAATCACGGAAATGCTGCATCAGCGTTATAAAGACGTAGCTTTCATGGCGCTAGCCAAGGTCACGCTGCCCAACTACTGGTGGCGAAGGTGGCGATATGGGATTGCGCCAGTGACCGGTCATGACCTACATCTGCATCTGGGCTGCGGTGCGAAGTACCTGCCCGGCTTCATCAATGTGGATGCCAATCCGTTACGCAAAATTGACGTTTGGCTGGATGTGCGATGCGGACTTCCATTCGCCGGCAACTCTGTAAGCTCAGTTTATTCGACGCATATGATCGAACATCTCTATCCGGACGAACTAGAAGTCTTGCTCCGGGAGTGTGTGCGCGTGCTGAAGCCTGGCGCCGGGCTGCGGATTGTCGTGCCCAGCCTGCGCAATGCGGTACTCGCGTATCACGGGAACAGGGCTGATTGGTTCCCACCTGATTTTCCGCATCACTTCGATTCCCCCGGCGGGCGATTGTCGAACTTTCTGTTTTGTGACGGGCAACATCGCACGGCATTTGATTTCGGTTACCTCCAGGAAGTCTTGTGCAAGGCAGGGTTTCGTTATGTGGAGGAGACGTGGGAGGGTCGAAGCCGGCTGTATGGGGAAAAAGTGCCCGCGTTCGAGCCGAACGATGGGGACCTTCCACATTCCCTTTATGTGGAGGCGTTCAAGTAGGCGAGCTCGACAGGTTCGTGACGACGCCAAATTGAGCCACTGACATCTCCATGCCAACAGCGCAACCAAACGAATTGATCCAGACCGACAACAGGAAGATTTCGCTCCCCATCAGCGTGATCATTCCCGTCCGTAACGAATCCCACAACCTGACTCGGTGCCTTGCGTCGGTGCGTGGGGCTGGGGAAGTTTACGTGATCGACTCTCAAAGCAGCGACAACACGGTTGAGATCGCACGCTCATTCCAGGCAAACGTGGTGCAGTTCTACTATCACGGAGGCTGGCCCAAGAAGCGGCAATGGGCTTTGGATACGCTTCCTTTGGCTTACGAATGGATACTTCTTCTGGATGCGGACGAAGCGCTAACGCCGGAGTTGGCATCGGAAATCTGCGAGGTTCTCCAAAAGCCTGGCGTTGACGGATTCTACATTTCTCTGCAGATGCATTTTCTCGGGCGTCGTCTTCGCCACGCCGGCGCCGATTTTCGCAAGTTGTCACTTTTTCGGCGAGGCAGGGGGCATTTCGAGTGCCGACTCCACGATCAGAATTCCTCGATGGGTGATATGGAAGTTCATGAACACGTGATCGTAGACGGCGAAACTGCGAAGCTGCGGAATCCTCTTCGTCATCACAATGTGGAATCGCTTTCCCGCTACATCCGCAAGCACGATCAATATTCAAACTGGGAGGCGAAGGCTTGGCTCGATAAAAAGGCTGGTCACTGCGAGCTAGCTCCTTCGCTTTTCGGAACTCAGGCGCAGCGCCGCCGTTGGCTAAAATTCAGATTGTTTGCCTTGCCCGGATCATCCTTCCTGTTTTTTATTTATCGGTATTTATTTCGCATGGGATTTCTGGATGGTGTGCCCGGCCTGATTTATTGTGGGCTGCAAGGCATTCAGTTTTTTCATATCAAGGCAAAACTTTATGAAATGAAGATGAACCGGGAGTCCGCTGCCTGATGCGTACCTCTGTGGCAGACGCGATCGCGTATCACCGCTCTTTGGCTAGTGACTGGGAGCGTCGATATCGGAAGCCTACTTTCCGTTCGCGCGAACTTGTGTTGGATAAGTGTCTCCAGGGCCGCGATCTTGCCGGCACTCTCTGGCTGGATGCTGGCTGTGGAACCGGCACGCTTTCGCGCTGGTTGGCGGCACGGGGTTGCCGAGTGGTAGGCCTGGATGCGGCTCCCGAGATGATTCGCGCAGCCCATGAAATTGCGGCATTTTCGGAAGGCTCGACTCGCAGCCAATTTGCGTGTATCGGCACGATTGCAAAGCTTCCGGTACCGGGTAATTGCGCGGATGGCATTTTGTGTTCGAGCGTGCTGGAGTATGTCGCGGATCCACGCGCTTGCGTGAACGAATTCGCGCGAGTTTTGAAACGCGGAGGGGTGCTGGTGATCTCAGTCCCCAATCGAAAATCCCTGGTTCGGCGCGTTCAAGTAGGCTGCCACCGCTGGGGATCATTCGTGGGGAGAGATTGGATGAAATTCCTGAAATATTCGCAACAGCAATTTTCATCACTTGAGTTTGAGCACTTATTGCGGCAGGCAGGATTTTGTGTGAAGAAGCAGTTGCCATTTGGGAGTCCGCTCCCGGCACTGGCTCGATGCAGTTGCATCTGGGGACCCTTGTTGATGTTCGCTGCTGAAAAGCTTTGATTTTTATTGCATGCTGATTCTTGGTCTCAATATGTTTCACGCCGATTCCTCGGCGGCCATTGTTGAAGATGGCGAGGTGAAGTTCGCAGTTGCCGAGGAGCGCCTGAATCGCATTAAGCACTACGGAGGTTTTCCGGCACTTGCTGTGCAAGCCTGCCTTGATGTTCTCGGAGCGAAGGTCACAGACATTGATCACGTCGCCGTGGGACAGGACACAGACGCAAATCTGGTAAAGAAGGTCCAGTATGCGCTTGCCAATCCGCGCGGGATCCTAAATTTCATTCGCCTCCGCCGGCGGAAACAAGCCATGCGTGATGTGCGCTGTCTATTGGCCCAAGCAGCGGGCGTCGAGCCCAACATGCTTCGGTTCCGCCAACACTATGTGGAGCACCACATTGCTCATATTGCCAGCGCGTACTACTGCTCGCCATGGGAAAAAGCTGCGGGATTCAGTTATGACGGCTCCGGGGATTTCGTTTCGACGATGATGGCGCACTGCGAAGGCAATCGCATCGATGTGCTCGAGCGGATTTTCCTGCCGCAGTCGTTGGGTAGCTTCTACACGATGATTTGCGAGTTCATCGGCTACAACCAATACGGCGATGAAGGCAAAGTGATGGGTTTGGCGCCGTATGGCAATGACACTTATTACGAGCGCCTGCGCGAGATTGTTGGTTTGAACAATGGCAGTTTCAAGCTCGATGTCGACTACTTCAAACCGCTTGGTAGTAATCAGGGCATGCAGGTCATGGCGAATGGCCGGGTTCGGTTGGCGCGGCACTTTTCGGACCAAATGGTGAAACACTTTGGGCCGCCTCGCGAGCCAAAAAGCGAAATTACGCGGCGCGATATGGATCTTGCGTATGCCATGCAGCAGCGCTTTGAAGAGGCGTTCTTCCATTTGCTGAATCAGCTGCATAAGCGTGTGCCGGTCGAGGAGCTTGCGATGGCAGGTGGTTGTGCGCTCAACAGCGTTGCCAACGGGAAACTTTTCGATCGCACGCCGTTTCGTCATACGTGGATTCAACCGGCGGCCGGCGATGAGGGATTGGCAATCGGAGCGGCATTGTATGCGTATCACGGCTTCTTGGGCCAGCCGCGGCGATACCACATGAGGCATTCCTATCTCGGACCGGAGTTTTCAGACCCGCACGTGGAATCTGAGCTGAAGAAGAATGGCCTGCGGTATCGAAAACTCGATCGCGAGCCGTTGCTCGAAACAGTTGCGGAGAGAATTGCACGCGGTGAGGTGGTGGGATGGTTTCAGGGGCGAATGGAGTGGGGGCCACGCGCACTCGGCAATCGCTCGATTCTGGCGCATCCGGGGCTGCCCAATATGAAAGATGTTCTCAATGCCAGAATCAAGCACCGCGAATGGTTTCGGCCGTTTGCTCCCTCGGTTCTCGTAGACCGCCAGCATGAATATTTTGAGCACGAGCACCCTTCGCCATTTATGCTGCACGTATATAAAATTCGTGCCGGAAAACGAGAGCAACTCTGTGCTGTGAACCATGTAGATGACACGGGACGTTTGCAGAGCGTGGCGCGAGAGGAGAATCCTTTTTATTATGATCTGATTCGGGCGTTTGAGCGGAAAAGCGGAATCCCGATCGTGCTGAATACAAGCTTCAACGAGAACGAACCGATTGTGTGTGCGCCCGCCGAAGCAATCGAGTGCTTCCAGCGAACCCAGATGGATGCGCTCGCGATTGGGCCTTACCTGGTGGGCCGATCGGAGAATCTCGGATAACCCCGACTTAAACCACCCTTGGAAAATCCCGATTACACTCATTTAATAGGTGCGCAGGAAATGTCCCTTTCGCGCTTGAACTTGCGCCTTGTCGCGGCAAGCTATTTTGTGGTTGCTGGCGTCTCCGCGCTGCTGATTTTTTGGCGCTACCTGCAATATGTCCGTAACGCGCAAGATGCGGCGGCGTCGAGCGGCATGTGGGCGGGCGGCGATCTCGCGCTGGAAATCATCATCTGCTTTCTATTCCTTGTGCCTACGGCCGCTCTGGTGTTCGTGATCAGGAAATCTGAACCGGCTTACACGGCCTATGCGAAAGTGCTGGTTGGCGTGAGTTTGACGGGTCCGATGTCGCTCGTCTTCATGATCATCCCCGTCTTCAACCAGTGGTACTGGGGAGATGCGGTTATTTTTCGATTATTCGCGATGCCGATTGTGTTCTTCGTCTTGGTTTTCAGTTGGTTGTTGACTCGCTTTCCGCGCGCTCGCCGACTGATTTCCTATGCGCTGCTCGTTGAAGGGCTCACGTTCACCGTTGTTATTTTTGCCGCGGTGTTCTTCTTGTCAAAGAGCCCTCACGGCTGAGATCCCGTTCATAAGCTGGAGTTGAGACTCCACACAATTGATAAAACATGGCAACTGTTGCTCCTCCTTTCATTGCTTCGCAACCAGAGACGCTGAAGCTGTCGCAGGTCGCCGCGTTTGCAAGGCTGCGCGTGTTGGCTTGGGATGGTGACGTGCTTTATGCGTCTCGTGGTTATGAATTGTTACGCGCCAGAATTGCATCGCCGTCCGCGCAGATTCATTGGGAGTATGTTGCCGCTGTCCGTCCACCTTTTTGGCGAATTGTGACCTCTAGCTCGCTGTTAGGCACGCGCCTCTTCCGCGATGGGTTTCATGCGCTTGCTGTTCTGGATTCGGGCGAGTCGATTGGCGCGATTCCGAGGGGAATTGTCACGTTGTCACGTGGTGACAAACGGTTCCGCGTTACACATCGAATCTCGCGCGGCACGCGGCCGCTACATTTTGCAGTGACACCCAGGAATCATGTGTTTTGGGGAGAGTACTTCGATAATCCGCAACGCGATGAGGTGCATATCTATGTGTCCACTGATCGTGGTGACCGCTGGGATACCGCCTACACATTCCCCGGGCGTTCGATCCGGCACGTCCACAATATTGTTTATGACGAGTGGGAAGATTGTTTGTGGGTGCTGACGGGCGACAACGGATCAGAGTGTCGGATTATTCGTGCGTCATGCGATTTTCGTGAGGTCGAGGTGGTGTTGTCCGGTAACCAGCAAGCGCGAGCGGCGACGGCAATACCGATGCAGGATGGATTGTATTTCTCTTCTGACACGCCGTTCGAGCGCAATCACATTTATCACCTTGATCGTCGAGGAAAGCTGACGCCACTT
>Ga0335077_10001799_pt1 | contig 25514 bp, 23 predicted proteins | sample Lox_Sample_31_FD_207151 | JGI IMG/M metagenome (GOLD analysis project Ga0335077, IMG submission 207151) | Soil microbial communities from Loxahatchee National Wildlife Refuge, Florida, United States - Lox_Sample_3.1 | ecosystem: Environmental > Terrestrial > Soil > Wetlands | place: USA... | reverse complement strand
CTTTACGAAGGTGGTGTTCCTGGCCGAAAAGGCAGGCAAACACGTGGAATTGCTGGTGGTGCCGGGGACGGACCCCTACGACGCCATGATGCAAACTGCCGAGCGCCTGCAGTCTGCGCGCATCGTCACGGGACTTTCGCTGAAAATGGACCCGGCCGAGCAAGGCAGGCTCGTGGGACAGGCCTGGGAACGGCTGCCGGCTCCCCGCCCCTCGGTATCGTTAGAGATTGTCAGCGACGATGGGCAGTCCGTGTTCTTCAATCTTGGCCCTCATCCGCCGCAGCTCTGGCCTGAAGACGTGGAGCGGGTCCACCAGCTCTGGCTGGAGTTATGCGAAAAGGGATCGGGTGCAAAATTACACCATCGCGATATCATCGGAGTTGCCCTGCGCCGGATGGAGGAGCAGTTGCGTTCGCCGCAGTCTCAGGAAGTGCTCACGGACGTGATACTTGAAGTAAGCCACCGCCAGCCGCCCCCTTTAGAGATTCCCTCACCCAACGGGGCTGGCGACGTCCCCAAGCCCGCAGAGTAGTTCCAGAAATTTTGAACCGCGAACCGCGCAAAAGCTGAGTTGGTTCTGCCACGCCGTGTGTGACGGCACACGACAGCTCCTTTCCTTCCGACAAACAAGTCAATCACCTGGCGCGCGGGCACAGGAGTGCGAGGAGGCCTGTGAACGGGCTTGCATGCCCATTCAGGGAGAAAATACGTATGCTGCTGTTGAAGTACTTGCTGCTGTTTTCTGGCGCCGGCCTGCTGGGCGGCGCTGTTGCGATGGTGATCTATGACGTGTACCGGACACGGGAATCATGGCGGGCCGATGGCGAACGGCCTCGCCCGTCGGCGGGAATCCGCTGGCGCGGCGCCGGACGGCTGGCGCTGCTCTCCATCGCGCCGCTTCTCGTGGGATTGAGTTTCGTGGTGGTGCCCGCGGGAAGCGCCGGGGTGGTGGTGAGTCAGATTTCCGGGACACTGCCGGGAGCGCTGTACCCGGGTGCGCACGGAATCGTGCCGCTGCTAGAGAGCGTAGTGATTTATGACACGCGCGAGAAGGTTTTCAATACTTCGCTGGGCGAAGATCCGAAGAGCAAGATCGAGACGCTGAAAGTGCAGACCAAGGAAGGGCTGCCGTTGGGACTCGCCATCGCGGTCCGCTACCGGCTGGACCCGCGCCGCCTGGATTACATCCATTCCAACCTGCCGCAGCCGATCGAGGAGGAGATTGTGCCGCCGGTGGTGGCGGGGGTGTTCCGCCAGATCGTTCCCAATTACCTGGTGCGCGATGTGTTCGCCACGCGCCGCGAAGAGGTACGCAAAATGGCGGCTGAAGCCATTACGCAAAAACTGGCCGCCGACGGTTTGCTGGTAAAAGAGGTGATTCTGCGCGATATCCAGCTTCCGCCGGAGTACGCCAAAGGGCTCGAGGGCTTGCTGCTGAAGGAGCAGGAGAGCGATCGCATGACGGTGGAAGTCGACATCAAGCAGAAAATGGTTCGCACCGCCGAGTTGGAAGCCGATGCCGAGAGAGTACGGCGCGTGAAGCAGGCTGAAGGGGAGGCGCAGGTTGTAGTGCTTAACGCCAAAGCGCAGGCGGACGCCATGCAGCACACTCTGCCCCTCAAGCAGAAGCAAATCGAACAGACGCGGTTGGAGGCTGAGGCGCGCGCGCAGGCCAAGGTGATTGACAGTCGCGCGGAGCTGGAAAAACGCAAGCTGATGGCGGACGCCGAAGCCAATCGCATCCGTGTGACGGCGGCCGCCGATTCCGAACGCATGAAGACGGAAGCGGCGGCATTGAAGCAAAGCCCGCTATTGATTCAGAAGATCATCGCCGAGCGGCTGTCCGATAAGGTGCAAGTGATGATGGTGCCGAGCGACGGCAAGTTTTTCTTCGCCAATGACGTTCTAAAGTCTGCACCCACAGCAAACCCGGCCCCGAACCCGGCGGAAGTGCCGGATGACGCGGACGATCCACCGCCGGTGACGACGACTACGGCGCGAAGGGGACGATAGCCGCTTAGCTCCAGGTGCGGTCGTGCGACCGTTCCTTATCCCACTCCGGCGTCGGTTCGAAATAGCCCGGTTCGAGCAGGTGCTGCTGGACGACTTCGTCGTTGAGCGTGATGCCCAGGCCGGGCTTTTCGGGCACGGTGATGAAGCCGTGATCCACGATTGGCTTCGGGATGCCGTCCACCAGGCTATCCCACCACGGCACGTCGACCGAGTGGTTCTCGAGCACGAGAAAGTTCTCAGTCGCGGCCGCGCAATGCACATTCGCCATGCAGGAGACGGGCGTTCCGGCGAAGTGCATGGCCATGGGCACGCCGTACTCCTGAATGACGTCGCCGATCTTCTTCGTCTCTAGAATGCCCCCGGAAGTGGCCAGATCCGGATGCAGAATATCGACGGCGTGATTCTTTGCCAGCTCAATGAACCCTTCTTTGAGGTAAATGTCCTCGCCGGTGAGCGTAGGGATGTCCACGGCATCGGTGATCTTCTTCCAGAGATCCGTGTACTGCCACGGGATCATGTCCTCGAGCCAGGCCATGTTGTATTTCTCGAGAGCTTTCCCCAGGCGGATGCAGGAATTCACGCCGATGTGTCCGAAGTGGTCGGCCGACAGCGGAATCTCCATACCCACGGATTCGCGAACGGTGGCCACGAACTCGGCCATCCGGGCGACGCCTTTGTCGGTCAGCTCGTGGCCGGTGAACATGTGTTGGAGGTTGGGCGGGCTGTTGTATTTGGTTCCCAGCGGATGAGTAAGCGTGCCCTCCTCGTTGGCCAGCAGGTCGTAGCCGAGGTCCATTTTCAGCCACGTGAATCCCTGTTCCTTGCGCGCCTTCAGCCGCTGACCGTAGATTTTTGGATCGTTGGATTCGGTGGTGTCCGCATAGCAACGGATCTTGTCGCGGAACTTGCCGCCCAGCATCTGGTAAACCGGCACGCCGTACGCTTTCCCTGCGAGATCCCAGAGCGCCATCTCGATGCCGCACACGCCGCCGGCCTGACGGGCGTGGCCGCCGAACTGTTTGATCTTGCGGAAAATCTTGTCGACGTTGCAGGGGTTCTCGCCCAGAATGCGGCTCTTGAGAATTAGCGCATAGGTCTTGCTGGCGCCGTCGCGCACTTCGCCCAGGCCGTAGATACCTTGATTGGTATCGATGCGAAGGAGCGGGCACGTCATCGGCGCGCCCTTGACCACGGCCATGCGCATATCTGTGATCTTGAGGTCCGACGGCTGCGAGTTGCGGTTCACGTTCTGGAGGGCGGCATCGAGAGTTTGATCGGCCCAAAAGCTTGCGCCGAGCGCCGCGGATGCTGAACGCAGGAATCCGCGGCGGCCGATTGCAGAAAGTGACTTCATGGCGCCTATTTTATTACCTCGCGGCGCCCCGTGATATTCTGATCCCTTACATTCATCTGAAAACCGCAAAAGGAGAGATCACGTGAGAGTCGGCGTATTCACCGCCTTATTGGCGCAGCTTTCCCTCGACGACGTTTTGAAGAAGCTCAAGAGCCTGAATATCAGCACGGTCGAGCTGGGCACCGGGAACTATCCTGGCGATCCGCACTGCAAGCTTTCGATGCTCGAGAACAAAACCGAGCTCAACGACTTTAAGCAGAAGCTCGCCGACCATGGCTTCAGCATCAGCGCTCTGAGCTGCCACGGCAATCCGCTACATCCCAACCGGGAAGTCGCTAAGCAAAATCAAGACACTAACCAGAAGACCATCCGGCTGGCGGAAAAGCTGGGCGTTCCGGTGGTGATCGATTTCGCGGGCTGTCCTGGCGACAGCGACAAGGCCAAGTATCCCAACTGGGTGACGTGTCCGTGGCCGCCCGAGTATCTCGACGTGCTCGAATGGCAATGGGAAAAGAAGGTCATCCCCTACTGGACCAAACGGGCGAAGTTCGCCGAAGACCACGGCGTGAAGATTGCGATCGAAATGCATCCCGGATTCGTGGCTTATAGTCCCGAAACGATGCTGCGGCTGCGCTCGGCCGCGGGCAAAGCCATCGGAGTGAACTACGATCCCAGCCACATGTTTTGGCAAGGCATCGATCCCATAGCGGCGATTCGCGTCTTGGGCAACGCCATCTTCCACGTGCACGCCAAAGACACGCAGATCTACGAACGTAATCTGCCGATCACCGGCGTGCTGGACACGAAAAAGTACACCGATGAGCGCAACCGGGCATGGATTTTCCGCACGGTAGGGTACGGGCATGGCGCGGAATGGTGGAGTGAATTTATCTCGACACTGCGGATGTTCGGCTACGATTACGTGCTTTCCGTTGAACACGAAGACAGCATCCTTTCGCCCAACGAAGGGCTCACCAAAGCCACACAGTTCCTTAGCCAGCTCGTGATCAAGGAACAGCCAGCGGCGGCGTGGTGGGTCTGAGAGTGACCCCAGTGCGATTGATCTTGCTGGCAACCCTCGCCAGCACTTTGCCGGCGCAGCTTCTCGGGCCCCAGATCCGTGCGGGCGCGGCCAAGACTGAAATTACGCCGGACCTCAAGAAACACGGCCCGGTCTACATGGCGGGCTTCGGGAATAACCGTGTAGCTACGGGCGTTCACGACAACCTGTATGCGCGCTGCGTGGCGCTCAGCGCCGGCGGCCAGACCGTGGTCTTGTGCGGCGTGGATTCCATCGGGCTATTTGTCGATGACGTCGACAAGGTCCGTGAAAGGGTGAAGAAGGAACTCGCGGCCAAAGGCAAATCGAAGGCCAGCGATCCGCACGTGGTGGTGGCGGCGACGCACGATCACGAGGCGGATGACACCATGGGCCTTTGGGGTCCGGCGCAGGGAGCTTCAGGAATCAACGAGGCGTACAACACCTTCGTGGTGGAGCGCACGGCGCGCGCGGCGGTGGAAGCCATCCAGCACTTGACACCCGCTGTTGTGACGCTGGGTCAAGCGCATCCTTCGGAGCTCGACACCCTGATTGCCGACGACCGTCCGCCTGAAGTGCACGATGCCGGCGTGGTCGTGCTGCGCGTGACCACAGTCAAAGGGAGTACGATCGCGACGCTGGTGAACTGGGCCAATCATCCCGAGACACTGGGGTCGAAGAACACGCTGATCACGGCCGACTACCCTCACTACCTCTGTGCGGAACTGGAGCAGCGCATGGAAGGAGTCGCGGTGTTTCTGAATGGCGCGGTGGGCGGGATGCAGTCGCCGCTGGGAGCCAAGGTTCCCGATCCCGCTACCAAGAGGCCCGCTCCCGAGAATAGCTTCTTGAAGGCCGAACTCATTGGGCGCAGTGTGGCGGAAGCGGCTGTGGGAGCGGCGCTCAACGGGCAGACCGTTCCCGCCGACCGCATCGAGTTCCAGGAAAACCGGGTCACGATTCCTATTACCAACAAGGGCTTCCAATTGGCGGCGCAGGCGGATCTCTACAAAGGCCGCAAGAAAATGACATCGGACGGCGGCACCAGCACTCCGGTGGGCGTCGTAAGACTTTGGGCGCACGGCAAAGCTGTGCTCGAAATCGCGCTGGTGCCGGGTGAGTTGTATCCCGAGCTGAGCGTGGGCGGAGTAGAACGATACCCCGGGGCAGACTTCCCCGATGCTCCCATCGAACCTCCGATCAAGAAGATGATGTCCGCCGAATTCAAAATGCTGGTCGGCCTGGCCGATGACGAGATCGGCTACATCATCCCCAAAGCCGAATGGGACGAAGCTGCCCCGTGGCTTAAGAATGCTCCGCAGGCCTGGTACGGCGAAGTGAATTCCGTTGGCCCCGACGCGGCGCCGCGCATTGCCGGCGCGCTGGAGCAGTTGCTGAAGCGATAGTCAACCGCGCGGAACCTCCCCAATGCCCGCTGAGAGCACCCATCCCAATCCGGATCCTCAGCTTCGACCCAACTCGCTCGGTCTTCCGGAACTGGTGTTCCAGGGTGTCACGCACATCGCACCGGCCACCAACATCGTATTCACTTTTCCGATCATCGCCCTCAAGGCCGGCCCGGACATGCCGCTTTCGTTCCTGCTCTCCACCATCGTCTGCTTCTTTATCGGGAACACCGTCTCGCAGTTTTCCCGGTACATGCCGTCGAGCGGCGGCTACTATTCGTTTGCCACTCGTGGACTGGGGAGCCGCAGCGGCTTCATGGCGACCTGGAGCTACCTGGTGTATGAGATCCTCGGAACCGCCGGGTGCACGGGTTTCCTTGGTTATCTGATCTCGGACATGTTGAAGATGCAGTTCCACGTGAACATCCCGTGGTGGACCTTCGCGCTGGCGACATTCGCCCTCATCTGGGTGCTTACTCACCATGGCGTCCAGCTGTCGACGCGGATTACAGCGCTGCTGGGCGGCCTCGAACTGCTGATCATGCTAGTGCTCGCGATCACATTTCTGATCCATCCGGGACCGGGTTCGTCATACCTTGCGCCCCTGAAGCCCTCTACATCGCCTCATCACTTCGGCGGCATCTTGGCAGGGATGGTTTTCTCCATCCTCGCGCTCAGCGGCTTCGAGGCGCCGGCGCCGCTTGCCCAGGAAGCCCGACTTCCCGGCAAGTTTATCGGCCAGGCCATCATGCTCTCCCTGGGTAGCATTGGCATCTTCTACATCCTTACTTCCTATGCCAGCGCCATCGGCTGGGGCACCGGTGACATGGCTGCCTTCGCCTCCAATCCCAATCCATATTACGTTCTTGGCCATACGCTGCTCTGGGGCGCCGGCTGGTGGTTCGTTGTTCTCGCGATCATCAACAGCGCCGTGGGCGTCGGCCTCGCGTGCACCAACGCCGCGTCGCGCGTCATGTACACAATGGGCCGGGCGGGCACGCTCCCTGCTGATTTCGCGCGCATCCATCCCAGCCACCGGACACCTACATTCGCGATCGGCTTTGTGCAGATAATCGGCATCGCGGCAGTTCTGCCAGTGGGCTTGTTGTTGCAACCCGATTACATCTTCGGCTTTCTTGGAACCATAGCCACCCTTGCCGTTATCGTCCTCTATGCGATGGCGAACCTGGCGTTAACGCTCTATATGCGCCGGGAACAGCGAGCCAGATTCACGGTTTGGCAACACCTAGTGGTCCCATGGATCGCAACCCTGGCTCTGCTGCCCGTACTCTTCGTCACCGTCTGGCCGGAGCCCACCTGGCCCTACAAGATGACGCCTTACCTGTTTCTCGTCGCACTCCTCGTGGGTTTTACCTACATGCAGTGGCGCGAATCGCGCAACCCCGGAGTACTTCACCGCGGCGCTACGATGCTCATTCGCACGGGGGACGCCCCAGCGGACGAGACAGAAGCGGCCGAACCAGTAGCGCCGCTTTAGTGTCAGTGCACTTGAGCCATCCGTCAGATCCGCGACAAACTTATAATGGTGGGTTACAACTCAGAGAGGAGTTTTGATGTCCGTAAAGCGCGTAGGGATCCTCACCGGCGGTGGTGACGTTCCCGGATTGAACTCGGTAATCAAGAGCGTGGTCTACAGAGGCAGTGAAATCGGTTGTGAGGTGATCGGTATCCGGCGAGGTTGGGAGGGGCTGACGCATGTCAACCTGGATGATCCGGTGAGTCGCGCCAAGTACGTCTTTCCGCTGGATCGCGGGAATACGCGCACCATCGACCGCACGGGCGGCACATTTCTCCACACCACGCGCACCAATCCGGCCAAGATGAAAAAGGTGCCGGAATTTCTGGGCGGCGCGACGTTTCCCTCATCCCAAGTGACCAAGGAAGGAAAGACCAGCACGGTTTACGACCTGACATCGCAAGTACTCAAGAATCTGGAGAGGCTGCAATTCGAATACCTGGTCGCCATCGGCGGAGACGACACGCTGAGCTACGCGGCCAAACTCGACCAGGCCGGCTTCAAGGTGATTGCCATACCGAAAACCATGGACAACGACGTGCGCAACACCGAGTACTGCATCGGCTTTTCCACGGCGATCACGCGCGCGACCGAAGCCATCGGCCGCCAGCGGACTACCGTGGGGTCGCACGAGCGCATCGGCGTTTTTCGCATCTTCGGCCGCGATGCCGGGTATACCGCGCTCTATACGGCGTATGTGACCTCCACCCGCTGCTGCATCCCCGAGTACCGGTTCGATCTCCAGAAACTGATCGATCTGCTGCTGAACGACAAGAAGAACACTCCCAGCAATTACGCGCTGGTGGTGCTTTCGGAAGGCGCCGAGTGGGAGGGCTATCAGATGCGCGAGACCGGCGAAGCGGATGCCTACGGCCACAAGAAGAAAGCCAACGTGGGCGAGGACCTGAGCGATGAGATCAAGAAACGCACTGGCGAGGAAACTATCGTCAGCGATCTGACCTACGACCTCCGCAGCGGAAATCCGGACTTCGTCGACAAGATGGTTGCCTCCACGTTCGCCGGCATGGCCATGGGCTGCATCGAGCGTGGGCAGCACGGTCTCATGATGGCGATTTGCGGCGGCTGTTATGCGGCCGCGCCCATTCCCGATCCTAAACTGGGACCGCGCAAGGTGGATCTCGCCACCATGTACAACACCGAGCGCTACCGCCCCAATTACGAGAACAAGATCGGCTTGCCGATCTTTCTGACGTGGGCTTAAACGATTTCGCGGATCCCTTTACGGCGCTGTAACGGCGGGCTTCAGGCTCTCGCGCACCTTCCGTGCCAGCGCCTCCGCCTGCGCGGTAACCGCCTGGGCGTCCACGGTGAGCGGCCGCGCATCTCGAACCACAAGGCGTCCGTTTATCATGACGTCGCGAGTGTCGGACCCTTTGAGAGCATACGCCATGTGTGAGTAAACGTCGTAGAGCGGCACGGCGTTGGGCTGATCGAGGCGCACGGTAATCAGGTCGGCGCGCTTCCCCAGTTCCAGCGATCCAATTTCCTTGTCGAGACCCAAGGCGCGCGCCCCGCCGATAGTGGCCATTTCCATCGCCTGCCGCGCCGGGAGCGCCTGCGGGTCGCCGGTGATCACCTTTTGCAGCTTCGACGCCAGGTCCATCTCCTCGAACATGTTGAGATCATTGTTGCTGCCGGCCGGTCCGTCGGGGCCTAGCCCGACCAGGAGGCCGAGAGCGAGCATTTTCGTGACCGGCGCCACGCCGCTGGCAAGTTTCATGTTGCTCGACGGGCAGTGGGCGATGCCGGCGCCGCGAGCGTGCAAAATCTGAAGATCCGCGTCATCCGTCCAGACTGCATGCGCCACCAGCGTGCGGCCGTTGAAAATTCCCAGCGCATCCAGCGCCGCGGTTGGCGTCTTCGCTCGCTTTGCGAGGGCTTCTTCGTTCTCGCGCCGGGTCTCCGAGAGATGAATCAGCAGGGGCGCTGAAAATCGGTTGGCCAGGGCGCGGCATTGCTGCAGCGTTTCGTCCGAATTCGTGTAGATGGCGTGCGGCGCAACCGCCGCGGTGATCAACGGGTCGCCGTGAAATCTCTCGAGAAACTTCTCCGTGAACCGCAGCGCGTCCGCGGGCGTTTTCGCATCCGGCGACGGAAATCCGATGACGGTCTCGCCCAGCACGCCGCGCATGCCGCACTCTTTAGCCGTCTCCGCCACCACGTCCTCGAAATAGTACATGTCGGTAAAGGTCGTGGTGCCGCTGAGAAGCATCTCCAGACACGCCAGGCGGGTGCCCCAGCGAACGAAGTCGGGCGTAACGTTGCGGGCTTCAGCGGGAAAGATGTATTTCTCGAGCCAGTCCTGCAATCGCAGATCGTCCGCGATGCCGCGGAGCAGAACCATCGCCGCATGCGTGTGCGTGTTGATCAGTCCGGGTGAGATCAGCGCGTCGGGTCGGTTGAGACGTTGCTTGGGCTGAAAATTGTGGTCGATTTCAGATTGCGGACCAACGGCCACGATGCGCTCGCCGCGAATTGCGACGGCGCCATTCTCGATGACGCGGCCCCCGGCGTCCATGGTGAGGACGTAGCGCGCGCTCCAGACCCAGTCGACTGGCTCGGCCCACACGCAGGCCGCGAATAGAAAAAAACTACAAAAAAGACGCATCGAAAGGCCTCGGGAACAGATCTTTCAGCCGCAAGGATTCGGTCTTGCCTTGCAGGTTGGTTAAAATCACCTCGATGTCGCCGCAAAATTCCCAAAGGATCTGCCGGCAGGCGCCGCAAGGCGGCGTGAGAACGGGCGTGTCCGCCGCCACGGCGATGCGCCGGAACTTGCGCGCCCCTTCCGAGATCGCTTTGAATACCGCCACGCGTTCGGCGCAGACCGTCAGACCGTAGGTCGCATTCTCCACATTGCAGCCGGTATAAATGTGGCCGCCGTCATCCAAAAGCGCGGCGCCGACTTTGAATTTTGAGAACGGCGCGTGAGCCTGTTCGCGGGCGCGAAGTGCGGTGTCAATCAACGAATCCACTCAGATCTCCAGGCGCGGCAACAGAGCTTTCAGAAATTTCACCAGCGTGACGCGCACCGCGGCGCCAGTCTCCAGTACCTCTTCGTGGTTAATCTTGCGGGGCAGAACGCCTGCCGCCATGTTCGTCACGCAGGAAATCCCCAAGCAGCGCATGCCCATGTGGTTGGCCGCGATCACCTCGGGCACCGTCGACATACCGACCATATCCGCCCCGATCGCACGCAAGTATCGGATTTCGGCGGGCGTTTCATAGCTCGGTCCGAGGACCGCGGCGTACACGCCTTCATTCAGCCGGATCCCCAGCTCGCGCCCCACCTGTTGGGCGGTTTCGCGATAAGCCCGCGAATACGCTTCCGACATATCGGGAAAGCGCGGACCCAGCGCGTCATCGTTCGGCCCCGCCAGCGGATTCGACCCTTGCAGATTGATGTGATCGGAAATCAGCACGAGCGCTCCACGCTCGAAAGCAAGGTTAATTCCTCCGGCTGCGTTAGTGAACACAATGGCGCGAACGCCCAGCGTGCCGAGAGCACGAACTCCGAACGCCGCCTGTGCCGGAGTGTAGCCCTCGTACAGGTGCGCGCGGCCGGACATCACCGCCACTTCGAGCGTACCCAGCAGACCCAGCACCAGTTTTCCTGCGTGGCCCACCGCGGTAGATGTAGGCCAATTTGGAATGGATGCATAGGGAAACTCCTCGCGGCCGATCAGTTCGTCGGCCAACCCGCCGAGCCCGCTGCCCAGCACGACGGCCACACGCGGCCGCAACTTGGTGCGCTCAGAGATCCACTTGGCTGCTTCGGCGATCACACCAGCATCCCCGCAATGCAAGCCGACATGAAGTTGGCCATCGACCCGACCGCCACCGCCTTGAGTCCCAGGCGGGCCAGATCCGATTTGCGGCTGGGCGCAATGGCGCCGATCCCGCCGATCTGAATGGCAATCGAGCTGAAGTTCGCAAAACCACACAGCGCATAGGTCGCAATGGTGAATGACCGCGGCTCGAGATGCGCCTTCAGCGGGGCCAATTCCAGAAACGCCACAAATTCATTCAACACCAGGCGCGTGCCCAGCAGGTTCCCGATGGTGGAGCAGTCATTCCAGGCCACTCCCATCAGCCACGCAATGGGAGCGAACAGCCAGGCGAAAACCTGTTGCAGCGAAACCGGCAGCCAGAACAGGCCGGGCAGGGCTCGTAACCCGCCCAACATGCCGTTAATCATAGCGATCAACGCTAGAAAGGCGATCAGCATGGCGCCGATGTTCAGCGCCAGGTGCAAGCCGTCGCCTGCGCCTCTCGCGGCTGCGTCAATCACGTTGACCGCAGTCTTTTCCACCCGCACTTCCACGCGGCCCGCGGTGGCCGGCTTATCCACTTCCGGCATGAACATCTTGGCCAGCATGATGGTGGCGGGAGCGGTCATGATGACGGCGGTGAGCAAATGTTGGATCTCGACCCCGGCAATTTTCACGTAAGCCGCCATCACCGCGCCCGACACGTGCGCCATGCCGCTCACCATGATGGTAAACAACTCGGATTCCGTCATGCCCGCAATGAACGGCTTGATGGTGAGGGGCGCTTCCGTCTGGCCCATGAAAATGCTGGCTGCGACATTTAACGACTCCGCGCCGCTTGCGCCCATCACCTTGAGCATGACAACGGCCATGGCTCGCACAATCCACTGCATGATGCCCAGGTAATAAAGGACGGAAAAAAAGGAAGCGATGAAGATGACGATGGGCAGGACCTGAAAAGCAAAAACCACGCCGAACGGGCCGGTCTTCACGCCTAGCGGTCCGAACACGAATTGGCTGCCCGCCTCGGCATAGTTGAGCATGGCGTTGACGCCGACGCCGAGCGCCTGAAAGATCTTTCCAAAATCGGTTTTAAGTACCAGAACAGCGAAGGTGACCTGAAGCCCCAGACCCCAGGCAATGACGCGAAGCTTGATGTCGCGCCGGTGCGTGGAGAAGAGCCAGGCCGACGCGAGGATAGCCAGGATGCCGAGCAGCCCGGTATAGCGGCCCATTTAGAGGGAGGGGGAGACACCGAGAGAGGGAGATGGGGGGACGCGCGCTGCTCGACCGCGGAGAATGTGTCTCCCCGTCTCCTTGTCTCCCTGTCCCCCCCTCATGACAGAATCACCCCACAACCTCGAGAATCAACTCCCGCTCCTCCGCCTTCTGCTGAGAGACGCGGAAAGCGTCTTCCACCATCTCCGACGCCTCCTCCACGTGTTCCTCGCTGGTGTAGTAGAGGCGGCACAAGACCGAGCCGGCGTCCACCTTCTCGCCCATTTTGACTTCGAGGATGACGCCCACTGCGGGATCGATCCGGTCATCCTTGCGTTCGCGGCCTGCACCCATCAGCGTGGAGGCCTGACCGATATCCTCCGCGTCGATGGCGCTAATGTAGCCGGCGCGTGGAGAAGTGATCTCGCGCATTCCCGTGGCGTTGGGCAGCAGTTCGAATTTGTCCAACGCCTGCGCGTTGCCGCCCTGCGCCTGGATCACCTGCTTAAACTTGCGGTAGCCGGATCCATCCACCAGCTTGTTCTCCGCCAGGTGCCGGGCATCTTCCAGCGTTGGGGTGATCTTGGCCAAAAAGATCATGCGCGCCGTCAGTTCGATACACAACCGCGTCAAGTCCGGCGGGCCCTGGTTCATGAGCGTCTGCGATACCTCCATCACTTCGAGCGCATTGCCCACCGCATAGCCCAGCGGCTGATTCATGTCGGTGATCAGTGCTTGCACGCGCTTGTCCAGGCGCCGCCCGATTCCCACCATCATCTGCGCCAGCCGCCGCGCGTCCACCTGTTTCTTGATGAAGGCGCCCGAGCCCACCTTCACATCCAGCACTAGCGCGTCCAGCCCTTCGGCCATCTTCTTGGACATGATGGAGGAAGCGATCAGCGGAATGGATTCGACCGTGGCCGTGACGTCACGCAGCGCGTAGAGCTTTCCGTCCGCCGGAGCGATGCGGTCGGACTGTCCGATGAAGCACACCCCGATTTCGCTCAATTGCGCGTGGAATTGCTCCACCGTCAAATCCGTCCGAAATCCGGGGATGGATTCCAGCTTGTCGAGCGTCCCCCCGGTGTGTCCCAGGGCGCGGCCCGATATCATGGGCACGATCACCCCCGCGGCCGCCGCCAGGGGCGCCACCACCAGGCTGGTCTTGTCCCCAACACCGCCGGTCGAGTGCTTATCGACCTTGACGCCTTTAATCGCCGATAGATCGACCGTTTCGCCGGACCGGATCATACACTCGGTCAGGGTGCTCACCTCGCGGTCCGTCATCCCGGCGAAAAATACCGCCATAAGGAAAGCGGACATCTGGTAATCCGGGATTTCTCCGCGGGTGTATGCGTCGATCAGGTGAGAAATCTCTGGTGCATCCAGTTCCTCGCCGTCACGCTTCCGATGAATCAGATCAACTGTTCGCATGGAAATGAGAACACCTAGGCTACCATCTTAAGGCGCTGAAAGTAAAGGAATAGCCGGAATTTCTCGCAGGCCGCGCAGTTCGGATATTCGCGCTTCACCCAACTATTGCGGGCATTGGAACACGATATTGGCCCGAGAAAATTTCTTCAAACAAGCCCACAAGTTCGTCGTGAATCAGTCCGTTGTCGGCCACCACATCCGGTCCTTGCAGGCGGTGAGGTTCGCCGTGCATGCCTGAATATTTGCCGCCCGCTTCCTCGATCAGCAGCAGACCAGCCGCCATATCCCAGGGATTCAAGCCAAATTCCCAAAATGCCTCCATCCGGCCGCACGCCACATACGCCAGGTCGATGGCTGCCGAGCCGCACCGGCGAACGCCGTGCGTCAGCATGCCGAGCTGGTGGTAAAAATGAATGTTGATGTTCAGGTGCCGCCGGCGGCTGGGAAAACCAGTGGACACCAGCGCGTCCTGAAGCTTGGGGACTCTTGACACGCGGATGCGGCGGTTGTTCAAATACGAACCCGCTCCACGCTCGGCGGTAAACAGCTCATTCCTGATGGGATCGAAAATCACCCCGGCGATCAGCTCGCCCGAGGACTCGAGCGCCATCGTTACATTGAACATGGGAAAGCTATGCGCGAAGTTGGTGGTGCCATCGAGCGGATCCACGTACCACCGGTAGCCGGACGAACTCTCGTGTCCCCCGCCCTCCTCGGCCACGATGCCATGCGATGGAAAATGGGCGCGGAGCCGCTCGACGATCAGCCGCTCAGAAGCGCGATCGGCCTCCGTCACCAGGTCGTACTCGCCCTTGGTCTCAACCGGCACACGGCGCTCGAACAAGGTGGCCAGCAGACCGCCGGCTTCGCGCGCGATCTCGGCCGCGGTTTCAAGATACGACGGCATGCTGGCTATGAACCGGCCTCGACCAGATATTTGATGTCGTGCTTGAAAATGAAAAGATTCGGTTCACCGGTCCGGGTGATGCGAATGAACGAGGCATCGTAGTATTCCACGACGCCGGTCACTTCCTCGTTGTTGCTCAGGCGCACCCGTACCGGAACTTGTTGCTCGATGAGGCGCTTGAGATACTTGGCTTCCTCGAACGTGTGTTCGGGCGCGCGCGTGCCTGATTTCCCGCCGTGCTTGGAGGACACTAGGGCTCCTGGTGCTTCAATGCCTTGGGGGCTACCGAGATTCTGCCGCTCGGACTTCCGGAACTGTTTTCCGCTTCCCCATAATAGCCATTGCGCGCCAGCACGCGCAATTGTGGGTTGCCCACACGAACCTCCAAACGATGGAAGCGATTCTTGGTCAGCGGAATATCGCGCGGATAGTAGGCCAGCAGGTATTGCGTGCGCAGGTCTTCAATCAAATGAGTGAAGGCGTTATCCAACTCGGCGCCAAGCGTTGGCTCGAAGACATGGCCTCCGGTACCCAGCGCCAGGGTGGTCAGGGCGTGTTCGCCGCCGGTGTTGCGCCCGGCGTCGTTGGCGATGGGCACGACCAGAATCGGATAGATCACGCTGTCGGCCAGTTGCGCGGCTTGCAGAGCGGCATGGAAGTCGACGCTGCTGGTGGTATCGCCGCCATCGGTGACGATCACCATAACGCGCCGGCCATCGCGGTTTTCCAGTTGCCCCGCGGCCAGATAGATGGCATCGTACAGTGACGTGCCGGCTTCGCCGTGCAGGGTATGTAACGACCGCTCGATGGGACCCGCGTTGCGCGTGAAGTGGTTGTGCTTCACCACCTGGTAATTGAAGCTGAACAGGGCAACCGTATCTTTTGGGTTCCCCTCCGCGAACAAGGCGTGCAGAAATCGGCTGATCGAGTCCACTTCGTACTTGAGGTCCTTGGCCGTGGAGCCGCTGGTGTCCACCAGCAGCGCCACCGACAGCGGTTGCTCGGTGTGACGCTCGAAAAACGCGATCTGCTGCTGGACGTTGTTGTCGAAAACGGTGAAGTCGCTCTTGGAGAGCGACCCCACAGGGTCGCCCGCGGCGTTTTTCACCGTCGTCACCACGCGCACCAGATTGACATCCACGCGGATGTCCGCCTGCTGAGCGAGCGCGGCGAATGCTGCCGGGAAACCCAGACTAAGGTTGAGAAGCCAGCGGCGCACTGCGGTCCCACTCCCCTTCCACCCAGACCTCCCCGTCCACAAAATACTCCTTTTTCCAAATGGGGACCAGCCGCTTCAGCCGGTTGATGCCTTCGAGGGCCGCATCGAATGCGGCCTTGCGGTGCGGCGCCGTGACGATCACCGCCACGCTGGTTTCGCCGATCTCCATGCGGCCCAGGCGGTGCACCATGGCAATGCGGCTGATGGCGTGCTCAGCGGCAATGGCCCGGCCGATTTCGGCTAGCGTCTTAATGGCCATGGGCTCGTAACACTCGTAATCCAGGTAGAGCGTGCGGCGCCCCTGGCTGTTGTTTCGGACCACGCCTTCGAACGTGATTACTGCCCCGTCTTCACCCTTCGCCAGGCGCGCGATGATCGCTCGCGTGTCAACCAGCTGGCGTGTCAGCGCGAAGAAATGACCGGCGGCATCCTGAATTTCGTGTGTGTATTGTTGTTGTGCAGCCGCGGAACCTCCGCTCACCGGTGGAAGAAATGCCACTTCATCGCCTTCACTCACGCGCGCCGAAACCGGTGAAAACTCGTGATTGCGCGCCAGCACGATGCTGGATGCCATTTCCCGGAGCCGCGGAAAACGGCCGGCGTAATGGTCGAAAATGGTCTCCAGTTGGGCGCCTTCAGACACGTTGAGCTGCTCTTCAGCCGAGCCGACGATATCCTTCAACATGCCGAAAAACAGCACTTTCACGCGCATTTCCAGTAGCTAAGTCTATCAGACGCTTTCGGGCGCGAACCGGTTGCGGCGGTTTATAATCGCGCGATGCCTTCCCGCTTGCACCCGCTGGACCGGGGGTTGGTTTTTGCCGCAGCGGCTATTCCCACCGCGGCCTTCTCCATCAGTTTTTGCGCCTGGATCTTTGGCTGCGGATGCAGGGTCTGGTGGGCCGGCGCCGCCGCGGCATGTAATATCCACATGCATGGCGCGAAACATTGCCCGTGGTGCATTTACGGCGGCCAGGGCTTCGTCGTGGCGTTTGGCTTGATTCTGGCCGCGGAGGCCGCGATTTCCTTCTGGCCCGGTAAAGTTGCCTGGGGGCCGCGGCTCCTCATCGCGCTGGCCGCGTTCCCGGCGATTGGTGCGGTGGTAGCTGTAACCTACGGGTGGATTTCTGGCTACTGGAGTTGACGATGCCGTCTCATCAAACGCGAGTGCGCGTGCGTTACGCCGAAACCGACCAGATGGGTGTGGTCTACTACGCTAATTATCTGGTTTGGATGGAAGTGGCGCGCGTGGAGTTCTGCAAATCTCTAGGATTCCGCTACCGCGACATGGAACTCGAGGACGGCGTGCTGCTCGCGGTCATCGAGGCACAGTGCCGTTATTTGCACCCGGCGCGGTTCGATGAAGAGGTGATCGTCGAAACGAAGATCGCGAAAGCCAACTCGCGGTTGGTCGAGTTCGCCTACGAAATGCGCCTTGCCGATGGCGATCGCAAACTCGCCTCCGGCTCCACCCGCCACATTTTCTGCAACCGCGAGATGAAACGGGTCCGGCTGCCCGAGAAATACAGGGCGGCGTTCGGAATCGGATGATTCCCACCCCCGCTGATGTGCGCTACATTCTATAGGGCACGGACTTGATCGGCCAGACTCTATCGCACTACGAAATACTCGCCAAGCTCGGCGAGGGCGGGATGGGTGTGGTCTACAAAGCCCGCGACTTGCGCCTCGATCGTTTTGTCTGCATCAAGGTCCTCCGCCCGGAGCAGTTGAAAGACGAATCCCGCAAGCAGCGCTTCATTCAGGAAGCCAAGTCCGCGTCCTCGCTGAACCATCCCAATATCATTACCATCCACGAGATCGACCAGGCGGACGGAACCGATTTCATGGTGATGGAGTTCGTCGCCGGTAAGACGTTCCAGCAGTTGATCCCGAGCGGCGGCCTGCCGCTGGCGGACGTCCTGAAATATGCCATCCCGGTTGCCAGCGCGCTCGCGGCAGCCAACGCGGCGGGCATCATTCATCGTGACATCAAGCCGGGCAACATCATGGTCGGCGCGAACGGAATCGTCAAGGTTCTCGACTTCGGCCTGGCAAAGCTCACAGCCGTGGAGGAGCCCGCCGACGGCGCAACGCAGACCTTCAAGGCCCAGACTGAAGAAGGTACCGTCGTCGGCACCGCCGCCTACATGTCGCCCGAACAGGCGCAAGGCAAGCCGGTCGATGCGCGGTCCGACATCTTCTCGTTCGGCGCAGTGCTCTATGAGATGCTCACGGGCCGACGCGCCTTTCAGGGTGACAACCGCATGTCCACGCTGGCGTCGATCCTCCAGCAAGAGCCCAAGCCGCTCGGCGAACTGGATTCGCGAATTCCCCGGGAACTGGAACGCATGGTGGTGCGGTGCCTGCGCAAAGATCCAGACCGCCGATTCCAGCACATGGCCGATCTGAAGGTCGCGCTGGAAGAGCTGAAGGAAGAATCCGAGTCGGGAAAGCTGACGCCGGCGTCGCCTGTGCGTGGGACGAACAACAGGACTTGGCTCGCGATTGGTTTATTCGCGGCGCTGGTGCTGTTATCGGTGACCGCCGGCTGGTTCTGGTGGCGTTCCAGGCCGACTCAGACCATACAACGCGCGCTTACACGGTTGACGTCCAACGGAGTCTCGTTCAACCCCGCGATTTCGCCGGACGGGAAGTTAGTCGCGTACCTTTCAACTGCTAACGGACCCCAGCCGGACGTCTGGGTCCAGCAGATCGGCGGCGGCAGGGCCATTCAGATCACGCATGAGAAAGAAGGGGCTTCGTTCCCGGTTTTTTCTCCTGATGGGACGCAGATCGCGTATGGCACCCGTGGCGGCATCTATGAAGTGCCGGCGCTGGGCGGCGACTCCCGGCTGATTGCCACCGACGGCTTTGCGCCGCTCTATTCCGGGGATGGCTCGACCATCGTGTTCACCCGGTCGGACACGATTACGTCCCTGCTGTTCTCCGTCCCCCGTATGGGTGGGACACCCGTCGCCGTTCACCCCGAGGTGTCTCTCGGTAACGCGTGGGCCCTTTCCCCTGATGGCACCAGGCTTCTCGCGCTCGCGAGGCGCCGCGGCCACGAGGCTGACGACCAAAGATTCTGGTGGATTATTCCGACCTCCGGCGGAGCTCTTCAAAAGGTGACCCCGCCGGCGCTGCTGGCCGGGGAGTCTCAACCTCCGGCGCCCGCGGCCTGGACGGCGCCCGATAAGGATCACCAGTGGGTGATCTTTGAACGGTCGATTGGCGACACCCAAAATCTGTTTCGTGTGGCCATTACCAGCGATGGCAAAGTAACCTCCGAACCGGAACAGCTCACCATGTCAACAGGTTTGGCCACGGCACCGAGCCTTTCGGTGAGCGGGCGGATGGTGTTCGGCAGCGCAACGGGAAGCACCAATCTGTGGAGTATTCCCATCGACGCAGATCACGCGCGTATAACCGGCGAGCGGCAGAAATTGACTCAGGTAGAAGGGGTTCGGGATGATGCCCCTTCGCTTTCCCGCGACGGAAAGAAGGTCGCATATTTTTCGGATAATCGGTTGGTCGTCAAAGATCTGGTCACCGGGCAGGAAACGCAATTGGTTCAGGATTTCCCGGTATTCCGGGGAAGCAGTCCGCGCATTTCTCCGGATGGCTCGTTGGTGGCGTATTACCTTCCAAGCGGTTCGGCCGTGCCCGATCTCATGAGGATTCCCACCTCGGGAGGAGCGACACGGCGTGTGTGCCAGAAGTGCGGAAACCCGGGAGGTTTTTCTTCCGGCGGCGACCGGGTGTTGATGGAGAATTATTCGACCGGTCCCGATCGGATTACGCTCGTGGAAGTGGCAACGGGCAAAGTATCCGAAGTGCTGAGCGATCCTCAGCGGTCCCTTTGGAACCCGTTCTACTCCTGGGATGACAAATGGATGTCCTTCCTGATACAGACCGGCGCCGATCAGGAACACTACGGAATCTACATCACACCAGTGGAGAATTTCATTCCTGGCGGACCCAGCCGCTGGATCCCGGTGACCGGCGGCGAATACCATGACGACAAGCAGCAGTTCTCTCCCGACGGAAATACCTTGTACTTCACTTCCAACCGCGACGGTTTCACTTGCCTGTGGGCGCAGCGGCTGGACCCGAAAAGCAAGCGCCCCGCGGGCGCTCCGTTCGCCATTCAGCACTTCCACGGTTCGCAGCGCATCTACTCGGGAATTTCCGAATCGAACCACATGGAAGTGAATGTGGCCAAAGACAAGATCGTCACCAATCTCGACGAGTTTCACACTGACATTTGGATGATGCAGTTGGAGGCAGGAAAGTAAGCCGGGCCGCTTAGGTTACCATGGTAACTGGATGCAGGCTTTAGTCCACGCACGCCGGTCAGTCGCTCTTTTCTGTCTCGCGGCCTTGTTGATTGCCGCGCTGATCCCGGCAGCATACGGCCTTCCGTTCTGCATCCTAGTTCCGCTGTGGACATTCGTCGCGGCCATCGTTACCCTTTCGATCCACCGCGCCGCCGAAGATAGCAGCCCTCTCCGGGTGTCCTACCTTTCGGTTCTTCCTTCCCGAGCGCCTCCGATCGCGTAAACAGGCTAACAACCCCATCAAGCAGTGCGAGCGATCGGAGATGATCTGTGAGAACTCGATTACTGAAGGTGTCTGTATGCATTTTCCTCGGCTTAGGTTCGGTTATGGGTGTGCCAATGCGCCCCGAAGAGATTGCCGAGCTCATGAGCAATATGAACCGACCGAAAATTGCGGTCACTCTTCCCGAGGACGACGACGGAGACGATCCCCTACGAGATCTGCTGAAACGGAGTGTGAAGCCGGATTGACCAACGCTACTTTAGCAGAAATTCTTTGACAAACATTACCGTCGCCGCAAACTGATAGTCCTGGTTTTTCTTTTTGGCGAAGCCGTGGCCTTCGTCGTCGGCGATGAGGTACCAGACCGGCGCGCCGTTCTTGCGGATGGCCGCGGCCATCTGCTCGCCTTCGTGCGCAGGCACACGCGGATCGTTGCGGCCGGCCACGATGAACATGGGCTTGCTGATTTCGCTCGCGTGATTCAATGGCGCAATCTTCTCAAAAAACTCCCGGATCTTCGGGTCGCGCTCATCGCCATATTCCACGCGGCGCAAATCGCGGCGGTAAGGCGAGGTACGCTCGAAGAAGCTTACGAAATTCGAAATGCCGACCACGTCGACGGTGCAGCACAGCCGCTCGTTGAAATGGAACGCCGAGGCCAGCGTCATATAGCCGCCGTAACTGCCGCCGGTCACCAGAACACGCTTGGAATCGAGGCGCGAATCGCCCGCGATCCAGTCCAGCAGCGCCCCGATGTCCTTTACCGAATCCTCGCGCTTCAGCCCGTTGTCAAGCGCCAGAAACGTTTTCCCGTAGCCCGATGAGCCGCGCACATTGGGATAGATCATGGCCACACCCAGTTCGCTGATGTAGTAATTGTTGCGGCCGATGAAGTTCGGAAGCGACTGTCCTTCGGGCCCGCCGTGAATGTTGACGATCACCGGGCGCGGCCCCGCAAATCGTTTCGGCGGAAGGTAGAGAAATCCGGAAATCATGCGGCCATCGAACGATTTCCAGTGGATCAACTCGGGCTCGCTGAAGTTCTGAGCATTCAGCCCGCCGGTCTCGCTCTCGGTCCAGCGATCGAGCGTGCCTTTCTCGACGTCTATCGAGTAAACATCGGCCGGCTGGCGCGCCGCGCTTAAGGTGAAGCCGAGATCGCGCCCATTGCGATGCCAGCGCAACCCGGAGATGACGCCGTGCGGCACCGCCGGCAGCGCCATGTCCTGCCCGCTTCCGGTATCCATCACAACGGTCCTGGAAAACCCATCCTCGTTGAGCACGTAGGCCAGGCGCTTCCCGTCTTCAGAAAGGCTCAGTTCCTCGGCATCCCATTTTTGGCCGGGCCTGAGGAACGTCAATTCGTGTGTCGCCAGATCGAGAAACGCCACGCGCTCGAATTGACTTCCGCGATCGGAAGTGAGGTAAAGACCCTTGCCGTTCCTCGCGAACTGGACGTTGCCATAGGAGCCTTCTTCACGCGTCAGCAGTTGCTTCGCACCGCTCGCGACATCCACCAGGTAGAGAGAGCTGTCGTGAACCGAGCGGCGGTCTTCCACCACGATCTTCTGCCCATCCGGCGACCACGCCCCCGTGAACCATCCGCCTCCTTCCACTTCAAGCACCTTGCGCGCGCTCTGCGGATCGTCCGGATTCATCACGTAGATGTCCGTATCGCGCCCGTTGCGCAGAGTCGACGAATAAGCCAGCAGGCTCCCATCCCGCGACCAGACGGGCGCTGTGTTGCGCGAGTGGCCGTCGGTAAGCAGACCGATGGCGTTCGTCCGCGCGTCGAACCTGTAGAGCTGAAAGAATTCGCCGCCTCCCGTGTCTTTCGAAAAGACGAACGCGTCGCCCGTCCCAGGACGATACTGCGCCGAACCCGTGCGGTCGGAAAAAAACGTCAACTGCGTGCGCGCGCCTCCGGGCATCGCCACGCGGTGGATCTGCGGCACGTCGGCAAAACGGGTGGAAATCAGCATCTCCCTTTTGGTGGGATGCCAGTCGAGCAGGCCGGCGGCACGAATGTTGTTGTAGTGGTCCAACTCGTCCATCAGAACGGCCGGTATCGGCGGCACACCTTCGGTGTGCAGATTGGACGACGGGGAGATTGATGTCTCCGCCAGCAACAGGCAGAGAGGAAACGAAGCGAGGAAGGCCGTGCGCATCACGATATCGTGATGCTACTACAGGCTCAGATGGCGCGCAGCACCCGGACCGGCAGGAAAATGATCGCCGTGACCAGCGCCAGCGCCCCGCCCACCGCAATTCCCACCAACCGGAACGGCAGCAACAGGAGCCAGATGAACGGGAATGCGATCAGCGCCAGCAGCGCCAGCGGCCAGCAAAGCACCAGCAGGATGCACCAGAGCAAAAACTTGACCATGGCAGATGTCTCCTTTTTGGGTTCACTATTATCGTACGAAAATTCGTCGGCAAAAGTTCCGCCTGCCGGGTGGGCGATTCCGCTATCCACCTGCTAGCATAGTTTCTCTGCATGCTTCGATTCGAGACCGCGGGTGAATCCCACGGCGAATGCCTTGTCGCGACGCTGACGGGAATGCCCGCCGGCGTACCGGTTTCGCTCGACGCCATCAACCACGAGCTTTGGCGCCGCCAGCAAGGCTACGGTCGCGGCGGGCGTATGAAGATCGAAACCGATTGCGCCGAAATCGTCGCCGGGGTACGTCATTCGAAGACCATCGGCTCGCCGGTGGCGATCATCGTTCGCAACAAGGACTGGCAGAACTGGACCGAAGCGCTCCCCGTGGAAGACTCCGAGGGCGCCGAGGACAAGAAGAAACCGCTCACGCGCCCGAGGCCCGGCCATGCCGACCTCGCCGGAGCTATCAAGTACAATTTTCACGATGCCCGCTACGTTCTGGAGCGGGCGAGCGCGCGGGAGACCACGGCGCGAGTGGCGGTCGGCGCGCTGGCGAAAGCGCTGCTCCGCGAGTTTGCGATCGAGGTCCGCGGTCACGTGATCGCCGTCGGCCGCGAACAGTTAGGACGCCAGGCAACGTGGGATGAGATTGTCGCACTGCATGGCAAATCCGAAGTCGTCCTGGGGTGCGTGGATGCCGAGGCCGAACAGCGCATGAAGGCGGTCGTCGACGAAGCCTACCGCACAGGCGATACCGTGGGCGGCATCTTCGAAGTTGTCGCGCACAACGCGCCGCCCGGCCTGGGCTCGCATATCACATGGGACACTCGCCTGGACGGGCGTCTGGCGCAGGCGATCGTTTCCATGCAAGCGGTCAAGGGTGTGGAGATCGGTTTCGCCGAAGAGGGCGCCGCCAGCTTCGGCTCGAAGGTGCAGGACACCATCGGCTATGACCGCGAGGCTCATCGGTTCACCCGCGGAGCCAATCGCGCCGGCGGTCTGGAAGGCGGCATGACCAACGGCCAGGATGTGCTGGTGCGCGGGTTGCTCAAGCCCATTTCGACGCTCCGGCGGCCGCTGGAATCCGTAGACCTGGTGACGCGCGAGCCCGCGCCGGCGGCCTATGAGCGCTCGGACGTTTGCGTGGTGCCGGCGGCCGCGGTCATCGGAGAAGCCATGGTGGCCCTCGTGCTCGCGCAGGCTTTCCTCGAAAAATTCGGCGGCGACTCGCTCACCGAGACGCGGCGCAACTTTGAAGGATATCTGGTGCAAGTCAAAAACTTCTGAACTATGGTTTATCCCATCGTGAGATTGTTCGACCCGGTACTCGAACGCGAAGCCGATACCGTTACCGAATTCGACACGCCCGAGTTGCATAAACTCGTCGAGGACATGTTCGAGTCCATGTACGTGGCTAAGGGCGTGGGCCTCGCGGCGCCGCAAATCGGTATCTCACGCAAGATCGCCGTGATTGATATCTCGGTTGGCGAGAAGCCCGAGGACAAACTGGTGCTGATCAACCCGAAAATTCTGAAGGTCGAAGGTAAACAGAGGGGAGAGGAAGGCTGTCTCAGCATTCCGGGTTTTCGCGAACAGGTCACGCGCGGAAAACACGTCACCGTCCGGGCGCAGGACGCCAAGGGCGAATGGTTCGAAATGGCTGGCGAAGATTTGCTGGCGCGCGCCTTCCAGCACGAGATTGATCACCTCCACGGAAAGCTGTACATCAAGCACATCAGCGCACTGAAGCGAGACCTCATCAAGCGGAAAGTGAAGAAGCTGGTGAAAGCGGGAGAGTGGCCGTGAGGAGACACAAGGCAAAAGGCAAAGGGCAAAAGGCACAAGGCAAAAGTTTGCCGCCTGCGCCTGTCGCCCCACAGGAACTACAAAGTGCTGGCGCCGAAGGCGCCCACGTCGCACTCCCTTTTGCCTTTTGCCTTTTGCCCTTTGCCTCTTGCCTTCTTTCTTAATGCGCCTCATCTTCCTGGGCACCCCCGCTTTCGCCGTCCCCACCCTGGAGTCCCTCGCCGCCAAGCACGACGTCATTTCGGTCGTGACGCAGCCGGACCGACCCAAAGGACGCGGCCAGGAGTTGTCGCCCTCGCCGGTCAAGCAGGCCGCGCTGCGCCTCGGCGTACCGGTTTTCCAGCCGGAACGCATCCGCCGCGCGGAGGCGCAGACGCACCTGGCGTCGCTCTCACCGGAGATCATGGTCGTGGTGGGTTACGGGCAAATCATTCCGCAATCCGTAATTGACATGGCGCCGCGCGGGATCGTCAACGTGCACGCGTCCCTGCTGCCGAAATATCGCGGAGCCGCGCCCATTCAGTGGGCCGTCGCCAACGGCGAGACCCGCACCGGCGTCACCACCATGCAGATCAATGCGGGGCTCGACACCGGCGACATCCTTCTGGCGCGCGAAACCCCGATTGGACCGGAAGAGACGGCCATCGAACTGGGCGAGCGCCTTGCGGTCATGGGCGCTGAACTCTTGGTTGAAACGCTCGATGGCCTGGCGCGCGGCGCAATTACCCCGCGCCGGCAGGACGACACGCAGGCGACCTTTGCGCCAATTCTGAAAAAGGAACACGGCGCCATTTCCTGGGCCGACACAGCCGCAACCATTCACAACCGCGTTCGCGGATTGCTGCCT
>Ga0335077_10001798_pt1 | contig 25515 bp, 20 predicted proteins | sample Lox_Sample_31_FD_207151 | JGI IMG/M metagenome (GOLD analysis project Ga0335077, IMG submission 207151) | Soil microbial communities from Loxahatchee National Wildlife Refuge, Florida, United States - Lox_Sample_3.1 | ecosystem: Environmental > Terrestrial > Soil > Wetlands | place: USA... | reverse complement strand
GGAAGCTCCAGCTCCGGCATTGGCTTCGCTCGGCTTCGCCTCGCTGCGCGCGCCTGCGGCGCTTGCCGCTCCGCGCGAGGCCGGCCTCGCGCTCCGCGCGCAGTCGCGACCCGTGGGCTCGAGAAGAAACGGAAGCTCCAGCTCCGGCATTGGCTTCGCTCGGCTTCGCCTCGCTGCGCGCGCCTGCGGCCGCTCCGCGCGCAGTCGCGACCCGTGGGCTCGGGAAGAAACGGAAGCTCTCGAGTCACGGAGTCAGGCGACGTATCTCTGCTTCGGGCTCGGGTCGGAGTACTCCATCATCACGCGCGCCAGCCGCTCCAGCATCTCGCTGCGGCGCGCCCGCGCGTCGAGACGCGCCCACAGGTTGTGGAGCTCGTTCGGGTCGCGCTCCAGGTCGAAGAGCTCGCCCTCGTCGCTGCCGTCGTAGATCGTGAGACGCGCGTCCTCGGTCACGAGCGTGCGCATGCGCAGCGAGCGGCCGACGCGCAGCATGTCGGCCATCTGCTCTTCTTCGACGAGCACGTGGTCGCGGACGCGCGCGCCCGGGCTGGCGAGCAGCGGCGCGAGGCTGGTGCCCTGCATGCCGTGGTGCGCGGGCACGCCCGCCAGCTCCAGCACCGTCTGCGCGAGGTCGAGCGAGCTCGCGAGCGAGCGAGTCACTGCGGGCGCGATGCCCGGCCCCGCGACGACCAGCGGCACGCGCACGCAGCCCTGGTAGTGCATGCCGCCCTTCAGCATGAGCCCGTGGTCGCCGAACATGTCGCCGTGGTCGCTCGTGAAGATCACGTACGTGCGCGCCGCCTGGCCCGATCGCTCGAGCGCGTCGAGCACCGCGCCGACGCCGTCGTCGATCATCGCGATCATCCCGTATTCCGCCGCGGCCATCTCGCGGAACTGCTCGGCCGTGGGTGCGAACGGCGTGATGAGCGTGCGCTCGCGCCCCTTCTCGGCCGCGAGACGGCGCAGATGCCGCACCGAGTCGGCGTGCGCGTCGCCGAAGGTCTCGGGCAGCGGGATCGCGGCCGGGTCGTACGAATCGAACCAGCGGCCGGGCGGCGTGAACGGGTGGTGCGGATCGGGGTACGAGCAGAACAGGAGCCAGGGCGTCTCGGGCTCGCGCGCGCGCCGCTCGAGGAACCGCACGCTGCGCTGCGTGGTGTAGGTCGTCGAGTAGAGCTCCGCGGGCACGCGGGTCTTCCACACCTGGTTCGAGCGCGAGGCGTACGGCTGCGCGTTCTCGCGGCCCTGCAGCTTCGCGGGCTCGACGCCCTGCTCGAGCAGCCACTGGTAGTAGTGGCCGCCGCAGAAGTCGGAGTGATCGACGACGAAGTCGACTTCGACCAGGCCGTAGTAGTCGCGCGGCACCTCGACCTTCTCGCGGCGGTGGCGCTCGAGGTCCTCCCACTCGTCCCAGCCCGCGGGCCACGCGGTGCGCGTGGCGTCGCCGGGCAGCGTGTTGCGCAGCAGCGCGTCGCGCGCCGCGCGCAGGATGCCCATGTTCTGCAAGTGGCACTTGCCGATCTGCCCGGTGTGCCAGCCGCGCTCCAGCAGCGAGCGCATGAACGTGTGTGCGCCCCAGTCGAGCGCGATCCCGTTCGTTCGCGTGCCATGCACCGACGGCACGCGCCCCGTCGCGATGCTCGCGCGGTTCGGCATGCAGATCGGGTTCGCGACGATCGCGCGGTCGAAGCGCACGCCGCGCGCGGCGATGCGGTCCAGGTTCGGCGTGCGCAGCACTGGATTGCCGCCGAAGCCCGTGTGGTCGGGGCGGTGCTGGTCGGTGACGATGAACAGGAAGTTCGGGCGCTCGCTCATGCGTCGGATTGTACGCGGGTGTAGTGTGACGGTGGCCCAGAGAGGAGACTCCGCATGCGCCTGTCGGTTCCGAGGTTCCGCGCGATCCCGCCCGAGGAGTGGAGCGGCGAAGCGAAGGACGCGCTGTCGCCCGCCGGCGGCGGCGCGGGCAGCGCCTTTCCCGCGCTCAACATCTTCCGCACGCTCGCGAACTACCCGAAGCTGGCGAAGCGCTGGCTGGTGTTCGCGAACCACGTGCTCGGCAAGAACTCGCTGCCGGCGCGCGAGCGCGAGATCCTGATCCTGCGCATCGGCTGGCTGTGCCGCGCCGAGTACGAGTGGGCGCAGCATGTGGTGATCGGCAAGCGCGAAGGGCTCTCCGACGACGAGATCGCGCGCATCGGTACCGGACCCGGCGCACCCGGCTGGTCGGAGCTCGACCGGGCGCTGCTGCAGGCGACCGACGAGCTACACGAGGATGCGTTCGTGTCCGACGCCACGTGGTCGGCGCTGACGAAGCACCTGAACCCGCAGCAGCTCATGGACGTGGTGTTCACGGTCGGCAACTACAACCTGGTCTCGATGGCGCTGAACACGTTCGGCGTACAGCTCGACCCGGGCCTCAAGGGCTTTCCCGCGGGCCGCGCGTGAAGCGCGCCGCGGCGCTCGCGGCCTGCGCGGCGCTCGCGTTCGGCTGCTTCGCGCCACGCCCCGTGCTCTACCCGAACGACACGTACCGCGCGAACGGCGATTCGCAGGCGGACCAGGACATGGACGACTGCGCGGCGCTCGCCGAGCAGTCGAAAGTGACACCGAACAGTGGCGGCGCCGTCGCGGGCCGCACGGCCGAGGACGCCGCCGCCGGCAGCGCGGCCGGCGCGGCGGGCGGCGCCGTGCTCGGCAGCCCCGGCGCGGGCGCGGCTGCGGGCGCGGCCGCCGGCGCCGCGCACGGCCTCGTGCACGCGCTCTTTCACGCGCACCGCAATCCGGCCCCCGCGTACCGCGCGTTCGTCGAGCGCTGTCTCGCGGACCGCGGCTACGAGGTCGTGGGCTGGGAGTGACCGCGCGCTAACGAGACGGGCGCAGCTTGTAGCGGATCGGCATCGACTTCACGCCGCCGACGAAGCTCGAGCGCAGCCGGCGCACCGGGCCGACGAGCTCGACTTCCTCGAGTCGCGAGACGAGCTGCTGGAACACCACCTCGAGCTCTAGCCGCGCCAGGTGCGAGCCCATGCAGAAGTGCTCGCCGATGCCGAAGCCCAGGTGCGGGTTCGGGTCGCGGTCGACGCGGAACCGCTCGCCGTCGGGGTACACGTCCTCGTCGCGGTTCGCCGACGGATAGAACAGGCACGCGGCCTCGCCCGCGCGGATCTTCTTGCCGCGCACCTCGGTGTCGCGCACCGCGGTACGACAGAACTGGATCACGGGCGAGGTCCAGCGCACGATCTCCTCGACGGCGGTCGGGACGAGCCGCGGATCGCGGCGCAGCTTGTCGAGCTCGCCCGGGTTCTGGATCAGCGCCAGCAGCCCGCCGCTCGTCGCGTTGCGCGTCGTCTCGTTCCCCGCGACGACGAGCAGGTAGTAGAACGACAGGAGCTCGATCGGCGGCAGCTGCGCGCCGTCGAGCTGGGCGTTCGCGAGCAGCGACACGATGTCGGCCGTCGGCTTCGCGCGGCGCTCCTGCACCATCTTCATGAAGTAGCCGAACAGCTGCAGCCGCGAGCGCTCGGCGGTCTCGAGCGCGCTCTCGCCGCCCTGCTGGTAGTCGGGATCGGTGGCGCCGATGGTCTCGTTCGTCCACTGCATCATGAGCTTCCAGTCCGACGCAGGGACGCCCAGCATCTCGAGCAGCACGACGAGCGGCAGCTTCACCGACACGCCTTCGACGAAGTCGGCCGTGGTCGTCGCGCCGCCGTTCGCGAACTCGTCGAGGATGTCGCGCGAGATCGCCTCGATCGCCTTGCGCTTCGCCTCGAGCGCGCGCGGCGTGAAGTGAGAGCTCGCGAGCTTGCGGAAGCGCCCGTGGTCGGGCGGGTCCATGTTCAACAGGTGCCGGACGTCGGGCTGCTGCGGCGCGCCGCCCTGCTCTGCGATCCGCTTCTCGACCTCGCGCTCGAGCCCCGGGAACACCGCGAGCCGCGGCGCGTTCTGCCACAGCCGCGGCTGGCGCGAGAGCGCGACGATGTCCTCGTGCTTGGTGATCGCCCAGAACGAGATCGCATCGGGATGCTCGGTCCAGTGCACGGGATCTTCGCGGCGCAGCTGCGCCCACGCCGCGTGCGGGTAGCCGTCGCGCTCGTACGCCGCGCCGCTGATGAAGTCGAGCTTCGAGAGAGCCGAGTCCGCCATCGTCCGCCTCCGACGCGGCCATGATACGGACTCGCTCGAGGCGTTGCCGTGACCCCCGCGCGCGGCCCGGCGAGCCGCGCGCGGGGGTCACGGCGTCACGGCTGCGGGATCAGCGGCTGCACGTACTCGCACCATTCTTCGTCGGGCTGCACCTGGTACTCGCCCGGGCCGCGGCTGCGGTGCCGCACCACGTAGATCTCCTCGCGCTGCGTGGAGTGCGCGAAGTCCTCGGGCAGCTGGTCCGAGGTCGGCGACGTCGGCGACAGGAACAACAGCGTGAGCTGGCCCTGCGAGCAGCACGACACGAGCTCGACGTGCTCGACGCCACAGATCCAGTACGTGTCGAAGCGCAGCGTCGCCGACGTGCGCGTCGCGAGCCCGATCGCCTGGATCAGCCCGAGCCGGATCACGATGTCGACCGGCTGCTCCTTGGGCCACCAGCTGCCGTACTCGTCGAACCAGTGCTCCTGGACGTGCTTCTTCTCCTGTTGGGTGAGCGGCAGCATGTTCGCGGCCACGTCGATGAGCTCTTCGGACCACTTCCCCTGTGCGTCCTTCGCCTTGATCCTGTTGAGAAACGTCGTGCGGCGCGTGGTGTCGTTCAGGAGCCCGTCGAGCTTCCCGAAGATCACCCCTTTGCCCACGTACCCGGGCATCACTCCTGGCATTGGCCTCTACCCCTCGTTTGCAGTGAACTGCGGCGCGCCGCGCAGAGTGCGGCGCAGAAGCAATGCGGAGCGGTGCGCGGGGCCGAGGCCGAGCTCCTCGAGGAGCGGCACGGCCTCGTCCAGGTCGCGGAGCGCGCGCTCTTCGTCGCGGCCGCCGTCGCGGCGCAGGCCGCGCACACGCGCGCGTTCGACGAGCGCGAGCGCGAGCTCCACGCGCGCGCCCGAGCCGCGCGCCGTCGCGAGCGCGCGGTCGAGCCAGCTTTCCGCTTCGTGCCAGCGGCCGTCGAGCCAGGCGAGCCGGCCGATCACGCGCGGGATCAGGAACACCCAGCCCGTGGTGAACGCGATGCCGTGGTCGTGCGCGCTGCGCAGCATCTCTTCGGGCCGCTTCGCGAGCGCGGGGTCGCCGATCGCTTCGCAGGCTTCGGCGATGGCGCACACGCCGCCGAGCAGGTGCGGATCGAGCCGTGCGCCGCGCAGCGAGCCGGCGAGCGCCGCGACGCCGCCGGGCTCGAGGCCGCCGTCGCGCTGCGCCGCGACGAGCGCGCCGTACGCGGCCGCCGTGAAGCGGACCGACGGCCCGGGGTCGGCGAACACCCGCCCCGGCGTGACCAGCTCCGCCAGCGCATCGGCGGCCTCGCGCCATACACCGCGGTGTGTCGCAGACGACGCGCGCGCGCACAGCGCGTACAAGCCCGCCCACGGGTAGCTCGAGCGCTGCAGCGCCGAGAGCGCGGCGTCCACGGCCTGCCGCGCCTCGCCGAACGCCCCGCACGCGACTTCGATCCCGGCGAGCGTCGCCTGCGCCAGGCCGACTTCGCTGGTGTGGTGGGCGCGCGCCGCGAGCTCGGCGGCTGCGCGCGCTCGATCGCGCGCTTCTTCGAGCCGGCCCAGGTGCAGGAGCGCCAGCGAGACGCGCACGCCGCCCGTCGCCTGCAGCCACGGGTCGTGCGCGCGGCGGGCGTGCGCCACCGACTCGAGCCAGCTCTCGAGCGCGTCGCGCGCGCGCAGCTGCGAGAGCTGCGCGAGACCCAGCGCGAACAGCCCGTGGTAGGAGCCGACGGCGTCGTCGTACAGGTTGGCGATCGCGACCGCGCGTTCCGCGGACGACTGCGCCAGCTCGACGCGACCCGCAGTCCAGTGCGCTTCGGAGATCGTGCCGAGCAGGCGCGCGCGCAGCGATGGGTGCGTCTCCCCGAAGCGCGCCAAGAGCTCCTCGAGCGGGGCGAGATCCTCGGCGACGCGCGGGCCCGTCGGGAACGTGAAGCGCGCGCGCGTCAGGTACATGAGCGACCACGCGAGCCCGACGTCGTCCTGCGCCTCGTCGAAGGCCTGCGCAGCGGCCGCATAGTGCTCGAGGCAGCCGCGCACGTCGAAGTCGTGGTTGGCGGCGAGGCCTGCGCGCAGGTGCTGCAGCGCGCGGTCGCGAGCGGGCAGCTGCGCGGCGGCGCGCACCGCGGCGGCGTGGAAGTACGAGGCCTCGTGCCACGCGCACACGGCGTAGGCCTGCTCGCCCGCGCGCCGCGCGAAGTCGAACACTTGCTCGGCGGGGACGAGGTCGCCGGCCTCGACCAGGTGGTGCGCGATCTCGAGCGCGTGCTCGCCGCGCGAGGTCACATAGAGCTCTTGCAACACGGCCGCGATGTCGCGGTGCAGCGCGCGCCGCTCGCGCGGGGGCGTGGCGTCGCGCAGCACCTCGCACACGAGCGGGTGGTCGAAGCGAAAGCTGTGCCGCTCGCCGACGACGAGCTCCGCCCGCACCGCTTCGGCCAGATCCGCCGCGAGCTTCTTCGGGTCGCGACCGCACACCGCGCCCAGCGTGACCGCGCCGAAGCGCTCGCCGATGAACGCGGCCGCGGTCAGGGCCGCGCGGCAGCTGCGCCCGACGCCGGCCACGCGCGCGGCCACCGCCTGGCGCAGCGCGCGCTCGGCGTCGCCCGGCGGAACGGGCGCGCCGCCGGCCTCGGCATCGCGCGCGCGCGACGCGCCGCCCAGGCGCGCGACGGCGCGGATGAGCAGCGGGTTGCCGCCCGTCTCGCCGTGGATCTGGCGCACGCTCGCGCGCGTCGACTGGACGCCGAGGCTGTCGAGGAAACGGCGCGTCGCGCCGACGCCCAGCCCCTCGACGGCGAGCGTCGTCGCCACCGGCGATTGCTGCACGCGGCGCAGCACCTCCTCGAGCCGCTCCCCCGCGCGCGGCGGTCGCGTGGTCACCACGAGGAAGAGCGGCAGCGGCTCGGTCCTGCGCGCGTCCGAGATCGCGGCGACGAGATCCGCGAGCAGCGCGAGCGAAGCCGAGTCCGCCTCGTGCAGATCCTCGATCGCGACCAGCGTCGGGCGATTCCGCGCCAGGCGCGCGAGCAGGCCGAACACCGCGGCGAACAGATCGGCCCGGTCGCGCGGCGCATTGCCGTGGCCGAAGCGGTCGTCGGGTGCCGCGGCCGGCATGTCGGGCTGCAGCAGCGGGCGGAGAATCGAGGCGTCGTCGCCGAAGACGCGGTCGGCGGGGTCGTCGCTCTCGTCGACGCGGAAGGACAGCGCCTCCGCGAACGGCAGGTACGGCAGCGGCGCCTCCGCCTGGCAGCGGCCCACGGCGTGCGCGAGCTCGGCGCACGCCGGATGCTCGAGCAGCTGTTCGAGGAGTCGCGTCTTGCCGGCACCCGGCTCGCCCACGAGCACCGCCAGGCGCGGCTTGCCGCGCGCGGCCTGCCCGGCGAGCCCGGACAGCGAGCGCAGCTCGCGCGCTCGCGCAACGAACGGCACGCGCTTCGGCCGCTCCGCGCCGCGCCGGTCGCGCGGGGCGCGCGCGCGCTCCTGCGGCGAGGCCGTCGCGAGCTTCGCCACGAAGCGGTAGCCGCGCCGGCGCAAGGTGCGGATCACGCTCTGCCGCGCGCCGTCGTCCCCGATCGCGCGCCGCAGGTCCTTCAGCGCGCTCGCGAACGCCGCCTCGCTCACGTAGACGTCGGGCCAGACCTGCTTCAGGAGCTCGTGCTTCGGCACCGAGCGGTCGCGGTTCGCCGCGAGATACGCGAGCACGGCCAGCGGCTTCGGCGCCAGCGCCACGAGCTCGCCCGCGCGGAGCAGCTCGCCGCGCACGAGGTCGAGCACGAACGGCCCGAAGGCGATCCTCGCGCTCGACGCATCCAACATTCCCGCTCCGACTCCCGAAGCGCTTCCCGAAGCCGTTCTGCGCGGTGGCCGCTGCGCGACACCGATTCTCTCACGGACGCGAAAGTCGTGTCGACGCTCACAGACGTCGCTTCGAACGTCTGGCCCTACCACCGTCACTGAGCGTAGTGAACCGGCGGTCCGACAACTTGGGGATAACTTGGGATTGTGCGGCCCGACGCCAGCTTTCGCGCAGGAATCGACACAGGATTGTGACGCTACGGCGTCGGTGCCGAGGGGAAGGCTGGAGCGGCGTCGCCCCCGACCCCTCCACGCGCGCCCGCCCGGTCCGGCCAGTGTCCGGCCCAGGCCCGCTCCGCCGCCGTTTCGAGCGCGGCGCGAGAGCCGACGCACCGAGCTCGCTTCTGTGACTCGGGTGAGACAGACGAGTGACTCGCATCAATCGACTCACTCTGCAACCCGGTCCGTCATCGGCCCCCCTTCGCGCGCTGGAGACACTTTTCCGACGGGGGCGAGCCGCCGTGCGGCAGGGACAACCGCGCGCGCTTTGGGTTTCTCGAAGGCGAGTGAGATAATGTCTGTGTCTCTGGTCGTGACCCGTTCGCAGGCGCGTCCGTCTCCGAGAGAGGGCTGATTTAATTCGGTTGTTCGAGATACCGGCACGGCGGTCGAGCGGGCGAAATTTCTGGCTTTAAGCGAAAACTATACGTAGGGATTCCACAACAGACCCCGCAAGAGGACTGGTCGTGCCGAAGGTCGTCGACCGCGAACGCAGGCGCGGAGACCTGGCCCGAGCAGCCGCGCGCGTCGTCGCGCGAATCGGCCTGGAGGGCGTCACCCTCCAGGCGGTCGCCGCCGAGGCCGGCTGCTCCGCCGGATCGATCGCCCACTATTTCCGCACCAAGGACGACCTGCTCGTTCACGCGCTGCGCGCCACCAACGAGTCGCTGATCCAGCCGCTGCGCGAGGAGCCCGAGGGCGGCGAGAGCGGGGAGGGTCTGCGCGGGCTCGCCCGCAAGTCGCTGCCGCTCGACGCGGCGAGCGAGCGCGACTGGCGGGTCCGCCTGGCCTTCTGGACGCGCGCGTCGGCGCCGCCCGAAGAGGTTCAGGTCGCGCGCCAGCACCTGACCGAGTGGCGCGCGCTGTGGGAGGACGCGATCCGCGCGGCGCAGACCCGCGGCGACGCGCGCAGCGACGTCGACGCGCGCGAGGCCTCGAGCGGCATCGTGTCGATCATCATCGGCACGGCGATGAACCTGTTGGTGCGCCCGCGCGCAACCAACGGCAATCCCGCCAACGCCGTGGAGTCCTACGTGCGCTCGTTGCAGGCGGCTCCCTAGCCCCGCGCGAACCGACTCGGAGAGCGTGATAGCCTCGGTTTGAATGAGCTTCAAACCGCCCCGGCCCAGCTACCAGGAGCTGCTCGACACCGATTCACGCCCGGTACCCGCATTGCTGCGCGAGGTGCGCGGCGCGGACTTCGGCACCCGCGGCGTTCCCGTCGAGCGCTACGTGTCGCGCGCCTTCCACGAGCTCGAGGTCGAGAAGCTGTGGAAGCGCGTGTGGCAGATGGCGTGCCGAGAAGAAGACCTGGCCGCCGTCGGCGACTACGCGGTGTACGAGATCGCCTCGCTCTCCGCGCTCGTGGTGCGCGCGGCTCCCGGCGAGATCCGGGCGTTCGCCAACGCGTGTCTGCACCGCGGCCGGCTGCTCAAGGAGCGCGATGGCCGCTGCACCGAGCTGCGCTGCCCGTTCCACGGCTTCACGTGGAGCCTCGGCGGGAAGCTGGTCTCGCTGCCCACGCCCTGGGACTTCCCGCACGTCGACCGCGAGAAGCTCGCGCTGCCCGAGCTGCGCGTGGGCACGTGGGGCGGCTTCGTGTTCGTGAACTTCGACCCCGCGTGCGCACCGCTGGCCGAGCACCTGGCGGGCCTCGACGCGCAGTTCGCGCGCTGGCCCCTCGAGCGCCGCTACAAGCAGGCGCACGTGGCGAAGCGCCTGCGCGCGAACTGGAAGGTCGCGCAAGAGGCGTTCATGGAGGCGCTGCACGTGGGCGCGACGCACCCGCAGCTCGCGCCCGGCCTCGGCGACACGAACTCGCAGTACGACGCGTACGAGAACTTCTCGCGCGCGATCACCCCGAACGGCACGCCCTCGCCCGAGCTCGCGCGCCGGCCGGCGGAGCAGGCGGTGCTCGACGCCGTGACCGGCCGCCGCGAAGGTGCGCCGGGCACGCCGTTGCCCGAGGGCGCGAGCGCGCGCGCCGTGCTCGCCGCCGGCATGCGCGAAGCGCTGCGGCCCGTATGCGGCTCGCGCGAGGTCGACGCGCTCTGCGACGCCGAGCTCGTCGACAGCTTCTACTACACGGTCTTCCCGAACTTCCATCCGTGGGGCGCCTACAACCGCATCGCGTACCGCTTCCGGCCCGACGGCGACGCGCACGAGCGCTCGATCATGGAGGTGATGATGCTCGCGCCGTTCTCCGGCGAGCGGCCGCCGAGCGCGCCCGTGCACTGGCTCGGCGACGACGAGCCCTGGACCGCCGCGCCCGAGCTCGGCCCGCTGGCGCGGATCTTCGAGCAGGACGGCGGGAACATCCCGCAGGTGCAGCGCGGGCTGCACGCGCTGCGCGGCCCGGAGCTCACCTTGTCGAGCGCGCAGGAGGCGAAGCTCCGCCACTTCCATGCGCTGCTCGACAAGTGGATCAACACTTGAGAGTGTAGATCCGGATTCAGCGCACCTTCGCGATCACGCGGTCCGCGTAGCCGCGCAGCGCGTCGAGCTTCTGCGCCAGCGTCTGCGTGTCGCGCTCGTACGAGTTGCGGAAGCCCACGATGACGTCGGTCACGCCGAGCTCCTCGAGCCGGCGGATGCCGTCGACGGAGTAGGCGTCGAGAGCCATCGCGTGGATCTCGAAAGGCTCGCGCTCGCGGCCGTGCTCGCGACGCAGCTCGCGCAGGCGGGCGATGGCGCCCACGAGCGTCTCGCGGTCGCCGCCGGCGTGCATCCAGCCGTCGCCGAGACGCGCCGCGCGCCGCAGCGCGGGCTCCGCGTGCCCGCCGACGAGAATCGGCACGGGCTTCGCGGGGACCGGGTTCATGCGGATGCTCGGGAACGAATAGTGCCGGCCCGCGTACGCGAAGAAATCGCCGCGCCCGAGCCCGCGCAGGATCTCGATCATCTCGTCGGTGCGCGGGCCGCGCGTCGCCCAGTCGGTGCCCGTGACCTGGAAGTCCTCGGGCCACGGGCTCAAGCCCACGCCCAACCCGAGCCGGCCGCCCGTCAGCACCGCGACGGAGAGCACCGTCTTCGCCGTGAGCACGGGCTGTCGGATCGGCAGCTTCACCACGAACGTCGTGAAGCGCAGCCGCTCCGTGACTGCGCCGAGCGCCGCGATCAGCGCGAACGGCTCGAGGAACGGCTTGTCTGCGAGGAACTCGCGGTTGCCGTCGGGCGTGTACGGATAGCGGCTGTCCGAGACCTCGGGATAGCAGAGGCTGTCGGGCACGACGAAGGAGTCGAAGCCCGCGGCCTCGGCCGCGAGCGCGAGCGGCGCGTACTGGCTCGGCTCGCACATCGATTCCGCGTAGGAGAAGCGCACGTCAGCCGAGCTCGGCGAGCAGGGTCGCCAGGTCCTCCGCGTGCTCCTCTTCCTTCGCGAGGATCTCCTCGAGCAGACGCCGCGTGGTCGAGTCGTCGCCGCCGATGTACTCGATCATTTCGCGGTAGCTGTCGATCGCGACGCGCTCGGCGACGAGGTCTTCCTTGATCATGTCGAGCAAGCCCTCGCCCTCGACGTACTCCGAGTGCGAGCGCTTGAGCATGCCCTCGGGCGACAGGTTCGGCGCGCCGTCGAGCTGGACGATCCGCGCGCACAGCTGGTCCGCGTGCATCTGCTCTTCGTTCGCGTGCTCGAGGAACTCCGCCGCGACGCTCTGCGAGGAGATGCCCGACGCCATGAAGTGGTGCCGTTTGTAGCGCAGCACGCACACGATCTCGGTCGCGAGGGCCTCGTTCAAGAGCTTGAGCACCGTCTCGCGCTTCGCCCGGTAGCCGGGCGTGACCGCGCCCTGCTCGATGTGCTGACGCGCGCGCTTTCGGATGGCCTTGACGTCGGACACGAACTTGGACTTCGAACGGCCCATGGGGTCCTCCTAGCTGGCTACGGCGAGTCTACTCGACCAAACCAAAGGCCCCCCGGATCGGGAGATCCGGGGGGCGTTCGTGTCGGGAAGACTTCGGACCGGCCGCGCCATCTTACGGGAGGGAGTCCGGCAGTACGGCCCTGAGCCGATCCACTTGCTGCTGCCGATCGGCGGTTTTGCAGGGTCCGTGCCACGCGTGCGGGCCGCGTACGACGCGCCGCGTCTCGAACCTGCAGCCGGCGCTGCTGCAGACGGGGGCAACGCCTGCCGTGCGACTGATCAGTCGGACCGCTCAGTCGCTCCGCCGTGCCCAGGCCAGGTGGGCGCGCACGGCGTCGAGCCAGGCGGGCGGGTTCTCGAGCTGCGGGCTGTGGGCCGCTTCCGGGATCGTGACCCGGCGCGCGTTCGGAATGCGCTTCGCCATTTCGTCACTCGGCCGCAGGAATGGGGCGTCTTCGGCGCCGACGAGCACGGTGGTCGGGCAGCGGATCTCGCCGAGCCGCTCGAGCAGCGAGTCGAGCCGGCCGAGCTCGCTCGACAGCGCGTCCCAGGCGACGGGATCCATCTGCTCGTGCTTGCGCTCGATGCGCGCCCAGAACGCGTCCTCGCCCATGCGCGCCACGGCGGCGCGCGCGGCCTGCGGCAGGTTCGGGTTCGCCGCCGCCATCTCGCGGTTGCGCTTCGCGAGCGCGCTCATGCCGTGCTCGCGCGCGAACGAGGCGATGCGCACGCGCAGCGCTTCGTCGATCGGCAGGCGAATCGGCTGCGCGGAAGTGTCCATGAGCACGAGCGACGCCACGCGCTCCGGCCTCGCGAGCGCGAAGCGCAGCGCGACCGCGCCGCCCATCGAATGGCCGAGCAGATCGGCGCGCTCGAGGCCGAGCGCGTCGAACGCGGCGGCGAGGTCGGCGACGAGGTTCGCGACGGCGTACGCCTCGAGCTTTCCCGAGTTCGTGCTGCCGCCGTGGCCGCGCTGGTCGAGCGCGAGCGTGCGGCCGAGCGCGGCGAGCGGCGCCATCTGCTCGCGGAAGTCGTCGCGCGAGCCCGTGAAGCCGTGCACCAGCACGAACGTGCGCACGCCCTCGCCGGCTTCCTCGACCTCCATCTCCATGTCGCGGATCTCGAGCTTACGGACGCGGCTCATTCGCGCATGATACGCGAGGAGGGCGAACGCATGAGCGAGCCGTGCAAGCACCCGCCGGGCGTGGTGGCGCCCGTCGTCGACCGCAACCGCTGCGAGGCAAAGGCGGACTGCGTCCGCGTGTGCCCGTACTCGGTCTTCGAGATCCGCAGCCTCTCGCGCGAGGAACGGCGCGGGCTCTCGTTCGTGGGCCGGCTCAAGGCCTTCGGCCACGGGCACCGGCAGGCGTTCGCGGTGAACGCGGACCAGTGCCACGGCTGCGGCCTGTGCGTGGCGGCGTGCCCGGAGGGCGCGCTGCGGCTGGAACGCGTGACCCCCGCCTGAGAATCAGGAATAATTCCAGTAACGATTACTGATTCGATTTGCGCGGGGCGGCGCGGCGCGGTAGCCTCCCGACCGTGAGAGCCCACCCGCCGCGCCCGAGGCGCCACCGCTCGCAGCAGCGCGAGCGCATCCTCGAGTTCCTGCGCGCGAGCGAGGCTCACCCGACCGCCGCGCAGACGCACCAGGCCCTGCTGCGCGAGCTGCCCAACCTGTCGCTCGGCACGGTGTACCGCAACCTCGAGGTGCTGGTCGCCGAGGGCGTCGTCGACGAGGTGCCGTCGGCGGGCGGCACGCGCTACGACGGCAATCCGAAGCCGCACCACCACTTCATCTGCGAGGGCTGCGGCGCGATCGACGACCTGCACCTGGTCGCACCGCGCTCGCTCGCGCAGAAGCTGCGCCGCGCGCGCGGCCGGAGCGCATCGCGCATCAAGATCGAGTTTTTCGGCCTCTGCGAATCGTGCGAGTCGCACGGCTCGAATGCGGGGTCCGGGGTCTACGAGACTAGGAGGACGAAATGGCCGAGCTCAAGGGCACGAAGACGCACGGACACCTGAAGGAGGCGTTCGCGGGCGAGTCGCAGGCGAACCGCCGCTATCTGTACTTCGCGAAGCAGGCGGACATCGAGGGGCACCCCGACGTCGGCGGGCTGTTCCGCGACACCGCGGAAGCCGAGACCGGCCACGCGCACGGTCACCTCGACTTCCTGCGCCGCGTGGGCGATCCCGCGACGGGCAAGCCGATCGGCTCCACCGACAAGAACCTCGGCGCCGCCGTCGCCGGCGAGACCTACGAGTACACCGAGATGTACCCGGGCATGGCGAAGGACGCGCGCAGCGAGGGCTTCGCGGACATCGCCGAGTGGTTCGAGACGCTCGCCAAGGCCGAGAAGTCGCACGCCGGGCGCTTCCAGAAGGCGCTCGACTCGCTGCCGAAGCTCTGAGACGGAATCGCGCGGGGCCGGGGCACTTCGCTCCGGCCCCGCCGCTTTCCCGGACGAGGACGCATGAAGAACGCCAGCCTCCCCGACGCCGAGTATCTCGATCGCGAGTCACTCGACAAAGAGCTCGTGCGCGTGTTCGAGAAGTGCCACGACTGCCGGCGCTGTCTGCCGCTCTGCCCGTCGTTCCCGTCGCTGTTCGATGCCATCGACCGCCACGAGCTCGAGGCCTCGCGGATGACTCCGGCCGAGATGCGCGAGGTCGTCGACCTCTGTTACCAGTGCAAGCTCTGCTGGAACAACTGCCCGTATCACCCGCCGCACGAGTGGGCGATCGACTTCCCGAAGCTGATGTCGCGCGCGAAGCTGGTGCAGGCGCGGGAAGAGGGCATCCCGCTGCCCGAGCGCATGGGTGCCCGGCAGGACGTGATGGGCAAGGCCTCGTGCCTGACGTCGACGCTGACCAACGCGGCGTTCAAGAACCGCGCGGCGCGCATCCTGATGGAGAAGGCGACGGGCATCGACCGCCGCTGCGTCATGCCGACGTACGAAAGGCAGCCCTTCTCGAAGGAGCTGGACCGACACCAAACGGTGTCCGGCGAGAACGGTCGCGCGATCCTCTTCAGCACCTGCTTCGTCGAGTACAGCGAGGCGCGCACCGCGCGCGCCGCGCTGGCCGTGCTCGAGCGCGCGGGCATCGCCGTCGAAGGCGGCTACGAGGTCTGCTGCGGCGCGCCGTTCCTGCACGGCGGCGACCTCGACAGCGCGCGGAGGAACGCCGAGCGCGTGGTCGCCGGGCTGATCGGGCGCGTGCGCGAAGGCGTGCCCGTCGTCGTGCCGGGTCCCACGTGCTCGTACCAGCTGAAGCACGAGTACCCCGAGCTGCTCGGCACGGACGACTCGCGCGAGGTCGCCAAGGCGACGCTCGATCTGGGCGAGTACGTGTTCAAGCTCGCGGCCGCCAAGCAGCTGCCGCGCGACTTTCCACGGAAGCTCGGCCGCATCGCCTACCACCTGCCCTGCCACTTGAAGGCGCAGAACATCGGCTTCCGCTCGTTCCAATTGCTCGGCCTGGTGTCGGACGACGTGCGGCTCGTCGACGCGTGCTCCGGCGTCGACGGCACGTGGGGCATGAAGGCGCGCTTCTGGGAGCAGAGCCAGAAGGTGGCCGGGAAGCTCGTCATGGAGATCCAACACGCAGAGCCAGAGCGAGTGTCGACCGACTGCCCGCTCGCGGCGCTGCGCATCCTCGAGCGCACGGGCACAGCAGCCGTACACCCGGTGGTGTTGCTCGCCGAGGCCTACGGATTCGGAGGCGCGAAATGAAACGAATCCAGCGCGGCGACGTGCTCGACCTGGTGGCCTACGAGCGAATCCGCCCCGAGTTCCTGGCCCGAACGATCCTGCTGAAGCAGGCGCGGCGCATCGCCGTCGGCGACCATTTGACGTTCGTCTTCGAGAACCGCGACACGGTGCTCTTCCAGATCCAGGAGATGCTGCGCGCCGAGCGCGCCGTGAAGGAGGAGAAGATCGAAGACGAGATCGCCGTGTACAACGAGCTCATCCCCGGCGAGGCCGAGCTGACGGCGACGCTGATGATCGAGATCACCGAGACGGGCCGCATCCGCGCCGAGCTCGATCGGCTGATCGGCATCGACGAGCACGTGTTCCTCGACGTCGGCGGCCGCGCCGTGCGCGCGAGCTTCGACTCGAAGCAGTTCGAGTCGGACCGCATCTCCGCGGTGCAGTACGTGCGCTTCCCGCTCGGGCGCGAGCTGGCCGCGGCGTTCCGCGACGAGAGCGTGCCCGTCGCCCTGCGCGTCGAGCACCCGAACCACCGGGCGTCCGTGCCGATCGGCGGGCCCTGGCGCGCTTCGCTCGCCGCGGATCTGGCCGGCTGACGCTCAGCGCGGCGTGCCCGCCGCGAACGCGCGCTCGCCGAGCGTGCCCAGCGCGAAGTCGCGGTAGCCGCCCCTGAAGAAGTCGCGGCACCGGGTCGAGTGCGCGAGCGCGCGCCGGCTCGACGTGCGGCGCACTTCCTGGCGGAACGTGCCGTCGTCGAACAGGTCGTACACGGCGAAGCCGCCGGGGTAGTCCTTCACGCAGTGCACCTCGACGAACGGGATCGCGCCCGACGCCTCGTAGCGGCGCACGCGGTTGCGGTGCGTGTGGCCGATCAGCACCGCGCGCACCTGCGGGTTCTTGCCGAGCAGCTCGAACATGCGCACGGAGTGCTCGGGGATGATCCCGATCGAGTTCGGGTAGCTGTGCCGGTGCTCGGGCGGCACCGGCTGGTGGTGCGTGAGCAGCAGGGTCGGCTGTTGCGTCTCGCGCGTCGCCTCGAGCTGCTCGGCGAGCCAGCGCAGCCGCGCGTCGGGGAACACACCGTGGTGTTGCCCCGGCTCGACGGTGTCGAGCAGGAGCAGCTTCCAGCCGCCGAGCTCGAGCGCGCGCGGCGCCGCAGGCTGGCCGAGCAGCGCGTAGCCGTCGACCTCGTCGCCCTCTAGGCGCGCGTAGTGGTCGTGGTTGCCGAGAAACGCGTGCCATGGCCGCGCGAAGCCGGCGAACGTGCGCGCGGCGACCTCGAACTGGTCGCGCCGCCCGCGGTCGGCGATGTCGCCCTTCACGATCGTGGCGTCGACGCCGAGCGCGTTGATGTCGGCGATCGCGTCCTCGTTCATCACCCGCCAGTACGGCGCGTCGCCGTCCGTCTCGCGCACCTGCGGGAAGCCGGGCGCAGGCTCGCCGTACTCGCCGTCGGGGCGCAGGGTGCCGCCGAAGCGCTCCTCGCCGAAATGCAGGTCGTTCAAGGTGGCGAAGCGCGCGACGGGCCGGCCGCGCGGCGCGGCGAGCGTGCGCGCCGCTCCGGGGAAGTACTTGCCCGGCTCGACCGGCGCCGCGCCGTCGACGCGGATCTCGATCTCGTGATCGGTGCCGGGCGCGAGCCGCTCGATGCGGACGAGCCGCGTGCCGGCCCGGTCCTCCGAGACCGCCCGCAGCTCGCCGTTCAAGAACACGCGCGCGGGCGCTGCGACCGAGCCCGAAGCGTCGGCCACGTCGAACGACAGGGTCAGCGAGTCGCTCGTGACGGCGAAGAGCTCGGGATCGCGCACTTCGAGCGGCATGCGGCGCATTGTAGCCCGGCTAGCCGCGGGCGCGCGCGAAACGCATGAGCTGGCGCATGAGATCGAGCACGCGCGTGTGGTCGGAGGCGAGGAGCTCGTCGGGCGCTTGCAGCTCCACGTCGTCGCGCGTCGTGACCCGGCGTTTGCGCGACAGGTCGAAGTGGCCCAGCGGCAGCACGATCTTGTGCGCCGCGTCGACGTACGCGAGGTCGCTCCAGCCCGAGACCACCGTGAACTCGCGCGGGGGGCCATGCAAGAGGTCGAAGCCGAGCGAGTAGTCCGACGGCGGGTTCGTGACACCGAGAAGTGTCAGGACGGTGGCGGGCAGGTCCAGGTGGCTCGTCATGCGCTCGACGTCCTGCGGCTTCTGGCCGGGCACGTAGAGCAGGAGCGGCACGCGCGTCTGCTCCTCGGTGAAGGCAGACGCGTGGCCCCAGCGCCCCTTTTCCATGAACTCCTCGCCGTGATCGCCCGTCACGACGACGATCGTGTCGTCGAGCATCCCATGCGTCTCGAGATACTCGAACACGCGCGCGAGCTGCTGGTCGAGGTGGTGCACGGAGTTGACGTAGCGGTTCTTGATGAGCCCGATGTCGCGCGACAGGTCCATCGTCGCGTAGTTCAGGCTCTCGAGATACGGCGTGCGGATCACCGCCTCGGGCGGGAAGTCGTAGCGCGCGTGCGGCGACTCGAAGAACATGAAGGCGAAGAACGGGCGCGACTTGTCGCGGTGCTCGAAGAAGTCGAGCATCGCGGCGACGTTCTCGCGGTCGAGCATCCAGCCCGGCCGGCCCGCGCCCTCGTGCAGCTGCTCCTTCGGCACGCGCGCGAAGATCGTCTCGTCGAACTCCGGGTACGTGAAGCGCGCGCTCGTGCGGAGGTCGAGCTGATACTTGTCGTCGAGGATCACGTCCATGAGCACGGGGCTGCGCTCCTGCTCCTGGAACGGGAACCAGTAGCCGCCGTACAGCCCGTAGAACATGGTGAACATGCCCATGCGGGTGTTGTTGCCGCCGCTGTAGTGGTCGCGGAAGCGGAGCGTGCGCTCGGCGAACTTGCTGGTGGCGGGCATGATCTCGGGGTCGAGCATGTCGGCACGCCACGACTCCGACACCAGCCACACGATGTTGTACTTCGGGTGGTCGACGCGCTGGATCGGGTGGAGCGGATAGGCGACCTCGCCGCTCGAGGCTTCCAGGTGCATCGAGTCGTTGGGTGCGTCGATCCCGAGCGCGCGCGTCACCGTGCGCGCGCGCGTCGGCAGATAGAACGGGATCGCGTTCGCCGTCTCCATGATGGAGCTCTCGTGCACGCCGTACGCGTACGCGTAGACGCCGCGCTCGCCCACGGCGAGCAGGAGGAACGCGACGATACCGAGGGCGACCGCGCGCCCGGTCCGGAGCGGGCGCAGCAGCGCCGCGGTGCGCTCGCGCCCGGCCAGGAACCACAGGCCCGCCTGCAGCGCGAGGAACCCCACCGCGAGCGCCGCGAACGAGACGTACGTGTCCGTGCCGCTGTCCATCGACTCGATCCCGCCCCGCGTGGTGATCAGGTTCCAGACGAACCCGTTCAGGTGGAAGCCGTAGAGCCGGAACAGGAACAGGTCCGAGAACGCCACCACCTGCAAGAGCGCGCAGGCGAGCACCGCGAAGCCCGCGACCGCGCCGCGCCCCACTCGACCCAGCCGGCCGAGCGCGAGCTGCAGCACGCCGCACGCGAGGGCCACCGGCGCCAGGTAGAGGGCCGTGTAGGTCAGGCACACGGCGACCCCGAAGAACAGCCCGGCGGCACCCTTCGGCGGCGCCGCGCGCACGAAGCCCGCGACGTTCACGGCCAGGACCGCGTACGTCAGCCACAGATAGTTGGAGATCCGAGTGCCCCCCGACCGCACGATGGGCTTGGACGATCGTCGAAGCAAGGCGGTGCACAAGCGGCCGCACCGCTCGCTGAGGCGCATCTCATGAGGGGCTCAGAGACCGGTCACTCCGGCGCCGGGCCCGGGAACTGATCGCGCAGGAGCCGCTTCAGCACCTTTCCCGAGGGATTTCGCGGGATCACGTCGATGAACGCCACGGCGCGGGGCTGCTTGAAGCGGGCTAGCTTGCCCTGGCACCAGTCCAGCACCTCGCGCTCCGTGAGACTTTGGTCTTTCTTCACGACCACGGCAAAGGCGGACTCGCCCCACTTCGGGCTCGGCTGGCCGATCACGGCCACCTCGCTGACCTTGGGGTTGCCCAGGATCACGTTCTCGATCTCGGCCGGGTACACGTTCTCGCCGCCCGAGATGACCATGTCCTTCATGCGGTCCTGGATGAAGACGAAGCCTTCCTTGTCGACGGTGGCGACGTCGCCCGAGTGCAGCCAGCCGTCGCGGATGGTCTCCGCCGTGGCCTCGGGGCGCTTCCAGTACTCCTTCATGACGTGCGCGCCGCGGATGATGACCTCGCCCTGCTGGCCGGGCGCGACGTCGTTGTTCTTGTCGTCGACCACGCGCACGTCGGTGTGGAAGAACGCCTTGCCCGTCGAGCCGGCTTTCGCGATCGCGTCGTCCGGGCCGATCAGGCACGCCGGGCCGCAGCTCTCGGTGAGCCCGTACACCTGGTGGATCTCGATGCCGAGCTTCGCGTACGCCTCGATCAGCGTGACGGGCACCGGCGCCGCGCCGCTCATGATCCAGCGCAGGCTCGAGATGTCGTACTTCTTCGGGTCGTACGTCTGCAGCATGAAGTTCAGCATCGCCGGCACTTTCAGCGCGATGGTGATGCGCTCGGACTGGATGAGCTCCCAGACCTTGGTCGGGTCGAACGCGCGCATGACCACGCTGGTGACTCCGCGATACACGTTGCCCGTGAGCGGAGTGAGTGCGCCCACGTGGAAGAGCGGGAGTGACACGAGATAGCGGTCCTTGAACCGCATCTCCGCGGTGGCGGCGATGGTCATCACGCCCCACATCGCGGTAGAGTGAGTGTGCACGGCACCCTTGGGCAGGCCCGTCGTGCCGGACGTGTACATGATGTAGAGCAGGTCGTCGTCCGCGGCGGGCACCGAGGGCTCCTCGGCCGAGGCCGCCTGCTGCAGCGCGTCGTACGAGAGCGCGAAATCGGCGCGCTTCGGCTCGTCGCCGACCTGGACCCAGTGGCGGATCTCGGTGGCGCGGCGCTTCTCGAGCTCCGCGACCGTCTGTGCGAACTCGCCACCATAGATCAGGGTACGGGAGCCGGAATCTTTGAGGATGAACTGCAGCTCGTCCGCGACGAGTCGCCAATTCAGGGGCACGCACACGGCCCCGAGCTTGGCGATCGCGAAGAAGCTCTCGAAGTATTCCGGGCTGTTCATCAAGAGCAGCGCGACGCGCTCGCCCTTCTTCACGCCGAGCTCGCGCGCCAGGAAGTTCGCGGTGCGGTTCGCGCGCCGGTCGAGCTCCGCGAAGGTGAACCGCCGGCCCGAGTGCGTGTCGATGAACGCCTCGAGCGAGGGGTTCAAGAAAGCCCGCTTGGCGAGGAACAGGCCCAGGTTGTTCTTCATGGTTTCGCCTCCCGTGGCGTCATTCTGGCACAGGCGATTCTGCAACCGCTTCGACGTCCGCGTCGTATGATCGCAGCCCAGGGAAGGGCCTTCGGGGAGAAGGCTTTGAGACGCGGGATCATCGCAGCGCTGCTGTGCCTGCTGACGGCTGCGCAGGCGGCCGCGCAGGCGGACTACACCCTGTTCGAGTCGGGACCCGTGCGCCCGCTCGCCCTGTCGCCGGACGGCTCGACGCTGTTCGTGTGCAACATCCCCGACGGAAGGCTGGAGATCTTTGCGGTCCAGCCGACCGGCCTCTTCGCGCTGGGCTCGGTCCAGGTCGGCCTCGAGCCCGTGGCCGTCGCCGCGCGCACGAACGGCGAGGTCTGGGTCGTGAACCATCTGTCGGACAGCGTGTCGATCGTCGACGTGGCCACGCTGCGCGTGACGCGCACCCTGCTCGTCGGCGACGAGCCCAGCGACATCGTGTTCGCGGGCCCGGGCCACGGCCGCGCGTTCATCACGGCGGCGCACCGCGGCCAGAACCGGCCCGGCGACCCGCAGCTCCTGACCGGCGGGGTCGGGCGCTCCGACGTCTGGGTGTTCGACACGGCCAACCTGGGCGCGGCGCTCGGCGGCACGCCGCTCACCATCCTGAGCTTGTTCGGCGACACGCCGCGCGCGCTGGCCGCGACGCCGGACGGCAGCACCGTGTACGCCGCCGTCTTCCAGTCGGGCAACCAGACCACGGCGCTGCCCGTCGGCCAGGTGCCGCAACCCGGTCCGTTCCCGAGCGTGACCCTGCCGAACCCGCCCAGTCCGCCGCTCGGCTCCATCCCGACGCCGGCCGTCGCGACCATGCTGCAGCAGGTGAACGGCGCGGTCTGGAAGGACGCCAACGGCACCCAGTACACCGGCAGGGTGCCGTTCAGCCTGCCCGACCACGACGTGTTCGCGCTCGACGCCACGGCCGACCCGCCTGCGCAGGTCCGCGTGTACGACCACGTGGGCACGGTGCTCTACAACATGGTGGTCGACCCGACGACCGGCACCGTCTACGTGTCGAACACGGACGCGAACAACCTGGACCGCTTCGAGGGCTTCGGCACGCCGAACCTGCGCGGCGAGCTCCACCGCGCGCAGATCTCGCTGCTGTCGCCCGCGGGCGGCGTGACCACGCGGCGGCTCAACCCGCAGATCGACTACGGCCCCGCGGTCGCGCCGGCGTCGGTGAACGCCGCCAGCCTGGGCATCCCGACCGATCTCGCGCTCACCGCCGACGGCTCGACCCTGTACGTGGCCGCGTTCGGCTCGGGCGAGGTCGGCGTCGTGAGCACGGCGAAGCTGGCGCTGCCGACGAGCGACCCGAACGCGTTCGCGCCGAACGCCGCCGATCACATCCCGCTCACGGCCGGCGGCCCGGGCGGCCTCGCGCTCGACGAAGCGCACGGGCGCCTGTACGTGTACACGCGCTTCGACGACGGCGTGTCGATCGTCGACCCGGTCGGGCGCACCGAGCTCGCGCACGTGCGCATCCACAGCCCCGAGCCGCCGTCGATCACGCAGGGCCGGCGCTTCCTGTACGACACGCACCTGTCGTCGTCGAACGGCGAGGCCTCGTGTGGCGTGTGCCACGTGTTCGGCGACTTGGATTCGCTCGCCTGGGACCTCGGCGCGCAGCCGCCCGACGGCGCGGCCATCCTGAACGAGAACCCGTTCGTGAAGCTCTCCGGCACCACGGGCACGGCGATCGTCGACAGCTCGGGCATCAGCAACGTCGACTTCCACCCGCTGAAGGGCCCGATGACGACGCTGACCCTGCGCGGGATGGCGCACGACGGGCCCATGCACTGGCGCGGCGACCGCTCGGGCGGCACCGGCAGCACGCGCACGCCCAACTGGGACCCGCTCCCCGACGCCTCGAACGCCCTGGACTCGAACCAGGCGTTCCTGGAGTTCAACCCGGCGTTCGTCAGCCTGCTCGGTCGCGCGAGCCAGCTCTCGGCCGACGACATGCAGGCGTTCGCGACCTTCGCGCTCTCGCTGCAGATGCCGCCGAACCCGATCCGCAACCTGGACGGGTCGCTCACGAGCACGCAGTTCTCCGGCTTCGCCTTCTACACCGGCACCCCGACGGACGCGCCCGGCAAGAACTGCGGCGAGTGCCACGTGCTCGACCCGATGAGCGGCGCGTTCGGCACGAGCGGGCTCACGGCGTTCTCGGGCGACACGCAGCACTTCAAGGTCCCACAGCTGCGCAACATGTACGCGAAGGTCGGCATGTTCGGACGCAACGCGGTGGGCCAGATGCCGGGCACGGGCTCGCCGACCACCGAGCAGATCCGCGGCTTCGGCTTCCACAACGACGGCGCGATCGACACGATCGTCACGTTCCTGTCGTCGCCGTTCTTCAACCTGATCCAATCCGATTCCCAGCGCGAGGCCATCGCGAACTTCCTGTTCGCATTCCCATCGGATCTCGCGCCGATCGTCGGCCAGCAGGTCACGCTCAACACCGCGAACGCGTCGGATCCGGACGTCGGCGCGCGCATCGACCTCCTGATCGCGCGCGCGAACACGCCCTACCCGACCGTCGACGGCCCTTCGAACAACGAGTGCGAGCTGATCGTGAAGGGCACGATCGGCGGCGTGCCGCGCGGCTTCTGGATGAGCGGGCCGGGCCAGTTCGTCTCGGACCGGAGCACCGATCCGGTCTTCGCCGACTCGGACCTGCGCCAGCTCGCGAACACCCCCGGCCAGGACCTGACCTACACGTGCGTGCCGCCGGGCTCGGGCATGAGACTCGGCATCGACCGCGGCGGAGTGGGCAGCGACTCCGATTCGGACGGCATCCGCGACGCCGAGCAGTGCGGCGACGTCACCGGCGACGGCGTGGCGGACGCGTCCGACGTGTCCGCGGAGCGCGCGGCGCTGGCGGGCCTCGCCACGCCGAACGCACCCGGCAAGTGCAACGTGGCCGGGGCGACCGGCAACGACACGGCAAGTTGCGACCTCGTCGATCTGGTCGTGCTGCGCCGCGCGATCGCGGGACAGCTGCCGCCGCTCTCATCGGGCTGCAACCCATGAGGTGACGCGTTTCTTCCCCAGCGTCGCTGGATGGGCGTATCATCGCGGCCTCGTCGCTGGCTGGAGGGAAGGGAATGGGTCGCTGGCTCTCGCTCGCGCTGTGCTTGGTCTTCGGCGCGCTTGCGGCAACCGCCGAGGCGCAGGACAACTACACGCTCTTCGAGAGCGGGCCCGTGCGCCCGCTGGCGATGTCGCCGGACGGCACCAAGCTGTTCGCCTGCAACATCCCCGACTCGCGCCTCGAGGTGTTCAACGTCGGCGCGAACGGCCTCGTGCCGGCCGGCTCCGTGCCCGTCGGGCTCGAGCCCGTTGCAGTGGCCGCGCGCACGAACGGCGAGGTCTGGGTCGTCAACCACCTCTCCGACAGCGTGTCGATCATCGACGTCGCCACGATGCGCGTCACGCGCACGCTGCTCGTCGGCGACGAGCCGCGCGACATCGTGTTCGCCGGCACCGGCCAGACCCGTGCGTTCATCACGGCGGCGCACCGCGGGCAGAACCGGCCCGGCGACCCGGAGCTGCTCACGGGCGGCGTCGGCCGCTCCGACGTCTGGGTGTTCGACGCGACGAGCCTCGGCGCCGCGCTCGGCGGCACGCCGCTCACGGTGCTGAACCTGTTCGGCGACACGCCGCGCGCGCTCGCCGTGACTCCGGATCCGGACCACTCGACGGTCTACGCGGCGGTGTTCCACTCGGGCAACCAGACGACGATCGTGCCTGCGGGCGAGCTGCCGACCCCGCCGCCCACGGTGACGCTCCCGGATCCGAACGCGCCCGGCGGCACGCTGCCCACGCCGGCGGTCGGCGTCATGCTCCAGTACCAGTCGGGAACCACGTGGGTCGACGTGACGGGCGCGACGCACACGAACCTGGTGCAGTACTCGCTGCCCGACCACGACGTGTTCGCGATCGATGCGAACGCGAGCACGCCCGCGAAGATCGGCGTGTGGGACCACGTCGGCACGATCCTCTTCAACATGGTCGTGAACCCGCACACGGGCGTCGTATACGTGTCGAACACCGATGCGAACAACTTCGACCGCTTCGAAGGCTTCGGCCCCGTCAACCTGCGCGGCGAGCTGCACAAGGCGCGCATCTCGATCCTGTCGGGCACGTCGACCGTCGACACGCGCCATCTGAACAAGCACATCGACTACAGCCTCCCGGTCGCGACCGCCGCGATGAACCAGGCGAGCCTCGCGATCCCCACCGAGATGGCGATCAACCAGGCCGGGACGACGCTGTATCTCGCGGCCTTCGGCTCGGGTGAGATCGGCGTGATCGACACCGCGAAGCTCGCGCTGCCGCC
>Ga0335077_10001794_pt1 | contig 25544 bp, 17 predicted proteins | sample Lox_Sample_31_FD_207151 | JGI IMG/M metagenome (GOLD analysis project Ga0335077, IMG submission 207151) | Soil microbial communities from Loxahatchee National Wildlife Refuge, Florida, United States - Lox_Sample_3.1 | ecosystem: Environmental > Terrestrial > Soil > Wetlands | place: USA... | reverse complement strand
CCCGCTTCACATCGCCGGCTGCCAGCGATACGGTTTCAGGCACTATCCAGGCGCGGGGCATGGCCCGCAGGTTTTCGTAAACGACGATGTCGCCATGCCGGTCGAATTCCTTCCAGCGGGAAGTGTCCCCGAGCCATGGGTCCGCTGCCGTGACCGGCAAGGTCGTCTGCGCCGCCGTGTCCAGGAAAACAAGCTTCGCGATACGGATGATTCCCTGGCTCTGGGGGAGCCAGCGATAGTCGATCGACTGGATATCGAGATCTCCTCCGGAGAATTTCACCAACGTGCCGTATCGCTGGCCCTGACAGGTGGACACGCCGCGTGCCACGGGAAAGCGGGAAAAAACTTCTGCCGGCCGGTGCCGGATGATGGGCGCCACATCGGCGCATGCCGCCGCCCATTCCGCAGTATCGATGCCCGCCCGCAACACGGTGCTGACCGAATGGCGAGCGTCCTGAAAGCGCATTTCGAGCACGGGCGAGCCCTGCTCGAATCCCGTGGAGCAACCGGTGAAGCTCACAATCCCCACGGCTGAAGCATGCCGCGGGTGCTGGAAACCGATGTGGCCGCCGGAAGCGGTGGCGCCGCAACCGCGGCCCGCGACGATGTCGATATCTTCGGTGGGAAAGGCGACCCCTTTAAACATCTCCGTCCGCCCGCGAGGCGGCTCCGGAAAAGCAACCAGCCGTGCGCCGGCGATGTCGATGGAACGGTCGGCGGGGTTCCACCAGTGGCCAAAAACGCGCCCGTTGTTTTCGATGTCGATCAGGTCCCGATAGCGCGACGGCTCGAGAGGGCCGTATTTCCCGAGTGCGGGCAGCCGCCAGAGGCTGTTGAGTTCGGGAGGCACTTCGTCGGGATTCGTGTCCCAACCGCGGACACACAGCCAGCGGCCTCCGGCACGGCGGAGTTCTGCGGCGTATTTGCTTTCGAAGGCAGGCGGCTGCAGATCGGTGGCAATCGGAGAGCGGAAGCGCCAGTCGGAGAACCAACCGAAGGTTTCCAGATCGCAAATGATGCCCGCCAACAAGAGGATCCGCAGGCCCCGGGAATGGGGTCGCCGGATGAAAGCCATCAGCAGCAGCGTAAGCAGGAAACCGCTTACAAGCGGAATTGTGATCCACCGGTTTCCGGAAATCGAGACAGGCAGATTCGGAACTCCCTTTGCGGCAGCCGCGGCTCGCATCTGCGGTCCGAACAGCGGTCCGATCAAGGCTGCGACCAAGAACAGGGCGAGAAAGCATGCCACGGCCACGCCGATGTAACGGACCTGCTTCGGCTGTTTTGCGATGGCGATGATGCCCTGTGCGGCCAGTACTGCCATCGCCAGACAAAAGACAAAAGCAAATCGCGCCTGCATGTGAAATGCGCCGAAACCCGGCAACATATAGATAAGACGTCCCAGCGGTGTAGCCGGGCCCATGGCGGCAAGCAGGGCGAATCCGCCCGCGGCGGCCCAGAACTGCACCACCGGTTCGCGATAGCGGGCCAGCAGAGCGATCAATGCCAGCACCAGGGCCGAAAAACCGACATAGCTAACTATCGCCGTGAGGTGCTGGGCGGAGAAAAACTTAATGCCGTCAAGCACGGCTGCGCCATGGCCGCCGAAAAGGTAAGGGAACAGCAGCAAGACCGTCTGGTAGATCGACAGTGAGCCCTGAGAGAATTGGTCAAACGTGAGCCGATCCCTGGTTGTCAACCTGGCGAATGAGGCTGTGCTCAGCGTCTGCACGCAACTGAGCATCACCGCCAGAGCCATCGCGCCGGCGTTCGCTCCGGCATAGCGCAGCCATCCTTGCTGTGCCGAGAAGGCCCGAAAAGCGACGTAAGCGCCAGTCAGCGCAAAACCATAGAGCGCGATCTGTGGATGTCCGGCGAGAATCGATTCACAGCCTGCGAGGCCCCCAATCAGCACCCAGCGGAATCGAAACCCGCGCTTGAACTCCTCGGCCACCCAGAGCATGCACGGAACCCATGCGGCCGTGTGGATCACGGTCGTGAGCCCCAGACGAGCGACCATGAATCCACAAAGCCCGAAAACCAGACCGGCCGCCACCGCAGCAAAGCCCTCGGCCGTAAGCGCCCGCACATAAAGGTAAGTGAAAAAACTCGCCAAAACATAGGCAGCAATAACGAATACATTCCACGAACCGGGGATCCATGACAGCAGAATGCTGGGAGCGTACCATTTCATGGTTTGGGGGTCGGCGATCTCGGGAAACCCGGTCATGGCATTGGGATTCCATAGCGTGAGCGGCATGAGATAGTGCGGCAGGTAATATGCCGTGCCGTCGCCGGGCGCGAGAAGCCGGTGCGAAAGCGTTACTGGGGCGAAAAACGCCGCAAAGAGGAGGCAGAAAAACAGGAATGCGAGGAGGTGCTGGCGTAAGGCGAAGTGTGTGTGGACTTCGGATGTGGACACTTCGACACTCTGGGACGGAAAGAAAAACGACACAATCGAGGCTTGATTTTAGCATGCAGACTTCGTGCCACCGGTTTGTATCAGCACATCGAACGGGCGGTGTCACCAACTTTGTGCGCGAAGACGTTTGCGAACTATGCGCCTTTTGGCACGAATTCCACCTTCACCTTTTCGGCGCCGCGCAGGATCGCAATGGTGGTTGGGGTGCCCGGTTCGGCTTCGGTGAGCAGGCGGTGGAGGTGGTCGATGCCTGCGACGGGGCGGCCGGCGAGCTCAATGATAATATCTCCACGAAGGAGGCCGGCTGCGGCGGCGGGGCTTGAAGGCTGCACTTCCTCGACGCGAACGCCGCTTTCGACGGAGAGGTGATGGAAGCGGACCACGCGGCGCGGAAGCGGCACGTCCTGCGCCACGATGCCAATTCGGCCGCGGCGGATGAAGCCGTCGCGAATCAGCCTTGCGGCCACAAATTTGGCGGTGTTGATGGCGGTGGCGAAACAGATACCCTGGGCGCCGCGAATCACGGCGGTATTCACGCCAATTACCTCGCCGCGCGATGTGACCAGCGGTCCGCCCGAATTTCCGGGATTGAGCGCGGCGTCGGTCTGGATCACGTTGTCGATGAGGCGTCCGGATTGCGCGCGCAGCGAGCGGCCCAAGGCACTAACGACTCCGGAGGTAACGGTGCACTGGAACCCGTAAGGGTTGCCGATGGCGACGACGAGCTGGCCGGGCCGGATGCGTTGCGAGTCGCCCAGAACGGCAGGCGCGAGATTGGGCGCGTCGACGCGAATGACGGCGAGGTCGGTGTCGGGGTCGTCACCGACGAGGGAGGCACGGCACCGGCGCCCGTCCGATAGAGTGACGTCCATGCGCACGGCGCCGTGCACGACGTGGCTGTTGGTCAGAATGAAGCCGTCGGGAGTGAAGATGAAACCCGAGCCCGAACCGCCCGCTTCGCGGCCGCGGAAGCGGAGCTGCGTTTCGATATTTACGACCGAGGGACTGACGCGCTCGGCGGCGCCAATGACGGCGCGCGAGTAAGAGTCGAGCAGGTCGGCGTCAGCCGGGAGGTCCTGAGAAAAGGGGGCTGGTTCGGGAGAGGGAGTGTTCAGAGACAGAAATTCCAAAGCGCCGGACATGATTGAGTGATGAAGCGGCGCCGGAGATGGATTCAGCGTCAGCAGAGGCAGCGCGCCCCGGATTAGTTCCCGACGTATTGCGCGTAGAGGCTGCGGGCGACGCCGGGATCGGTAGTACCCTTGATGATGGCGCGGCCGTCGGGGAAGATCGTCATTTCGAAGGGAGCGCGCACGAAGCGGAGAGCGAACTCGTTGGCGCGAACGTCGCCCAGACGGTCCAGGCGGGTTTTCAATTCAGCCAGATCGAGCGGGCGTGCGGCGGCGTGGATCTGCACGGCATTTCGTCCGCAGAGACTCACAGGAGCGCGTGTGCCGGCGGCGAGATGGACAAAATCCCGGTGAGCGCAGGTTGGGCAATCGGGGTCGCGGGCCGGTTGATCGATCTGGCGGATGGTGCCGTACCAAACGTCGATGGTGGTAATGCGCGGAATTACCGCATCACACCGGCCGGATAAAATTTTTACCGCATCGGCGACCTGAAGCGACGCAATCACGGCGGTGAGCGCGTTGAGAACGCCGACGGTATCGCAGGTGGGCTGAGCGCCGGACGGAGGCTCGGGATAGACACATCGCAGGCAGGCAGTGCGCCCGGGGATGACCGGCATAGTGAGTCCGTAGCTGGAAACCGCGGCGCCATAGATCCAGGGAGTTCCGCGGCTCAAGGAAAAGTCGTTGATCAGATAGCGGGTTTCGAAGTTGTCGGTGCCATCGAGGATGAGTTGAGCACCGTCCAGTAATTCTTCCGCGTTGGAAGGGTCGAGATCGGCAATGACGCCGTGGACTTCGATCCCCGAATTCATGAGGCGCAGCCGGCGCTCGGCGGCCACCGCCTTGGGTAGAGCGTCGGCAGCGTCGGATTCCTCGAACAGAAACTGCCGCTGAAGATTACCCGGCTCGACGAAGTCGCGGTCAATAATCGAGAGGCACCCGACGCCGGCGCGCGCCAGCGCCATGGCTTGCAAGCTGCCCAAGGCCCCGCAACCGACGATCACTGCGTGGGAAGCCAGCAGCCGTTCTTGTCCCTGCTCGCCGATCTCCCGAAATAGAATCTGGCGCGAGTAGCGTTCTCTTTCGCCAGAGGTCATCCCTCCCGATGGTAACAAAGTTGCATCAGGAGGCGTACGTTATCATGAGCATGGTGTGGGTTCGCAGCGCGTGCTTTCTCGTGATGACGCTTCTCGGGTGTGCTGCGCTCACCGTGGCGGGCCCGCCTGACACGAAAGCTTACGAAGGCCGGCCGATCGCCGACATTCAGTTCAGCCCGCCGGAGCAGCCCGTGGCTCCCGACGACCTCCAGCGGGCGATCACTCTGAAGAAGGGTACGCCCTTGCACATGGCGGACATTCGCGAGTCCATGCAGAAGCTCTTTGCTACCGGGAGGTACGAGGACATTCAGGTGGACGCGGAGCCGTCCGGGAACGGGGTGATTGTCCGATTCCTCACGCGAAACAGTTGGTTCGTGGGGCGCGTGACGGTGGATGGGAACGTAGGGGAGCCTCCGAATCCCGGGCAAATGGCGGACGCCTCACGCCTGGATCTCGGCCAGCCGTTTCACGACGAAGACCTGGTCCAGGCGCAGCGGGGCGTGCGCCGGCTACTAACGGCCGACGGATACTACGAAAACGAGCTACAGCCGCGCGTCGAGTATGATCCAAAAACACAGCAGGCGCACATTCACTTCGTAGTTGAGAGCGGCCCCCGCGCCAAGTACAGCAGGCCGGTCGTGCTGGGGAACTTGAAGGTAGCGGTGGACCAGATCGTATCTGCCACCAGGTGGAGGCGCCGTTTCATCGGGGGCTGGCGGCCGGTTACACAGACCCGCACGCGACAGGGTGTCGAGAACGTGCGCGCTCTTTACCAAAAGAAGGACCGGCTGATGGCGAGCGTGCGCTTGAAGTCCATGGACTATGATCGCGACACGGACCGTGCCACGCCTACCCTGGATATCGACGCGGGCCCGATTGTCAGTATCCAGGCGATTGGCGCGAAGGTTTCCACCAAGAAGCTGCAACAGAACGTTCCGGTCTACGAAGAGCGGGCGGTAGACCGCGACCTCCTGGTCGAAGGCCAGAGGAACCTGCGCGATGAGTTTCAGGCCGCCGGTTACTTCGAAGCCGATGTGGAGTTCAAAGAGCAGAAACTGCAAAACGACAGACAGGAGATCGACTACCTGATTAGCCTGGGCCCGCGCCATCGATTAGTGCGGCTGGAGATTCAGGGCAATCATTACTTCGCTACCAGTTCCATCCGCGAACGCATGTTCATGGCGCCCAAATCGTTTCAGTACCGGCGAGGCCGCTACAGCGAGGCCCTGCAGCACCGGGACGAGGAATCCATCACCGATCTGTACCAACAGAACGGATTTCGAGATGTCAAAGTAGCTTCCGAGGTGGTGGATAACTATAAGGGCAAGACCGGTGACATGGCTGTTCGTGTGATCATCGAGGAGGGCCCGCAGTGGTTTGTATCGAAGCTCGAGGTTGAAGGCATTCAACAACCGGACGCGCGCAAGATCATCCCCACCCTCAGCTCCACGGAGGGACAGCCTTTCAGCGACTTCAGCGTAGCCGCGGATCGCGACGCCATCCTGGCCTACTACTTCACCAACGGCTTTCCTAATGCGAGCTTCGAATGGAACTCCAAGCCGGCCGCGCAACCGCAGCAGGTGGAACTGCGCTTTGTGATTACGGAGGGCCGCCGGCAGTTTGTGCAGGACGTGCTGGTTGAGGGGCTGCTTAATACCCGGCCGGCAATGGTTTCACGCAATCTGCTGCTGGCCGCCGGCGATCCACTCTCGCCTATCCGCATGGCCGACACGCAGCGGCGCCTTTATGATCTCGGGATTTTCTCGACGGTTGACATGGCGATCCAGAATCCCGAAGGCGATACGCAGCGGAAATATGTAGTCTATGAGATCGAGGAAGCCAAGAAGTATTCGATCGCGACCGGCGTCGGTGCGGAAATCGCGCAGATTGGAAGCAGCCAGACCAGCCTGGATGCTCCAGCTGGAGGCACGGGCTTCAGCCCGCGTGTCTCATTTGATGTATCGAGGCTGAATGTGCTGGGCCTGGGACACACCATCAGCCTGAGGACTCGTGTCTCCAACATCGAGCAGCGCGCGATTCTCACCTATCTTGCTCCCAGGGTTCAGAGTCACGATAATCTCTCCCTGAGCTTCAGCTTCCTATACGATAACGCGCGAGACGTGAACACCTTTTCCTCCATCCGAGAGGAAGGATCGGTGCAGCTTTCGCAGAGGTTGTCCAAGCCCTCCAGCATCCTCTATCGATTCAGTTACCGTCGGGTTAGCACCTCGAACTTGAAAATTGATCCCAACCTGGTGCCACTCTATTCTCAGCCCGTGCGCGTGGGTATCCTTTCGACCACATACATACAGGACCGGCGCGACGATCCCACTGACGCTCACAAGGGCATTTACAACACGGTCGACATTGGGCTGGCGTCCAAGTACTTCGGATCCCAAGTGGACTTCGGCCGGGCACTGGCGAGCAACGCAACGTACCACCCGCTGGGGAAAAAACTCGTATTGGCGCGCGAGACAACGTTCGGCGATATTATTCCCTTCAACTACCACTCCAGGGCCGTTAACGTTCTCGATGCCATTCCTTTTCCCGAGCGGTTCTTCAGCGGCGGCACCAATTCCATGCGCGGGTTTCCGGAACAGCAAGCGGGCCCGCGTGATTTGGATACGGGATTCCCCATCGGCGGCACCGCCCTGTTACTGAACAAAACCGAACTACGTTTTCCGCTCAGGGGAGCCAACATCGGCGGCGTGCTTTTTCACGATGCGGGCAATGTTTATTCGACGCTCGGCAATCTCTCATTCCGGGTGAAGCAACGCGACCGTCAGGATTTCGACTACATGGTGCACGCGGTGGGATTCGGCATTCGTTACCGCACTCCCATCGGTCCGGTTCGCGTGGACTTTGCGTATAGCATCAATCCGCCGCGCTTCTATGGCTGCACCGGGAATATCAACGATCTCATCACCTGCGGAAATGATCCCTCGAAACGTACCGACCACAGCATCAGCCACTTCCAATTTTTCTTCTCGATCGGACAGGCTTTCTGATGCTGGCGCGCCTGATTCTGCTCTCCACCTTTCTAACTTCGGGCTCGCACGCCGGAGTGATTGACCGGATTGCCGTCACGCTAGACAATCAGATCATCACGGAGAGCGAAATCACGCAGGAAATCCGGCTGACAGCTTTCTTGAACGGCGAGTCCCCCGATTTCAGCCCGGAAAACAGGAAGAAAGCCGCGGACCGGCTGGTCGAACAAAAATTGGTTCGCCGGGAAGTGCAACTGGGACGTTACCTGGAACCCAGCGGAAATGACGTGGAAACCATGCTGAAGCAAATTCAGACGCAGCAATTTCAAAGCCTTGCGGAGTACCGACGGGCTCTTGAGAGTTACGATCTCCAGGAGGAGGACCTGAAAGGTCATCTGCATTGGCAGATCACGTTGCTGCGCTTTATCGATGCGCGCTTTCGTCCCGGAGTTCAGGTAACAGATGGCGAGATCCGCGCGTACTACGAAAGCCAGATGGCTAAGCTCGAAAAAACGGATCCGGGCAAGAAGCCGAAGCTCGAGGAACTGCGCGATCAAATCCGGGAGACGCTGATCAACCAGCGCGTAGATCAACAACTGGATGAGTGGCTCGCGGCGGCGCGCAGACGAGCGCGCATTCAGTTCCATCCGGAGGCGTTTCAATGAGCCGTCGCAGCCGGCTGGCCTGGACCTGGGTGCTTTCAATTCTCGGGCTGACAGCCTTCCTGGTGCTCGGGGCCATCCTGGTTGCGCGCAGCGGGTGGTTCCGCGAGCAAGTGCGGCAGCGCATCGTGGCCGAGGCGGAAAGGGCCACTGGGGGCCGCGTGGAGATCGGGTCGTTCGATTTTGAATGGGGCACCTTGACGGCGCGCGTGAGCGGCTTCGTAATTCATGGCACCGAGCCCGCGGGTTCACCCCCCCTGCTGCGGGTGCGGTCCATTACGTTGGTGCTGAAAATCATTTCCTTTCTCGCGCACATGGTGAACGTGGAATCGGTCGACGTGCAGCAGCCGCAGGTGTATTTGATTGTGCGGCCGGATGGCACTACCAACGTGCCGCAGCCCAGGACGGCGTCGAAGAAGCCCGCAGTTCAAACCATTCTCGATGTGGCGATCGGCCGGTTCAGCGTTGAGAACGGCTCCTTCGAAGCCAATTCCAGCAAGAATCCATGGAGCGCCGCGGGCAGAAATCTTCGCGCGCGGTTTCTTTACAATGCGGCCACTCCCCAGTATCGCGGTGACATCTCGATTCAACCGCTACATGTCCAAATCAGCATCGACGTGCCTGTGGACGTCAACGCAACGGCTTCGCTTAGCATAAGCAGGAACCGGGTCACCATTTCGAGCGCGCGCCTCGAGACCGAGCATTCCAACGCCGAGTTTTCGGGCTCCGTCCGGAACTTTTCATCACCCGAGTGGCAGATCGAGTACAACGCGCATGTGTCGATGGATGAGCTCTTGCGTACGCTGCGAATTGGAACGAGGTCCGAGGGAGTCGTCCTGATCGGCGGCAGCGCCTCAGTCCGCGATTTCGGGCATTACCTGCTGACCGGCACGCTCCATGCCGCTGGGCTTTCGTTCCGCCAGGGAGACTTGCGGCTTCGCGACGTCCGCGCGGATGCGGCATTCCGCGCTGATCCCGAGAAAATGGATCTGAGCGGCTTGCGACTCATGGCGCTTGGCGGCAGTTTCAGCGGTGTCGCGCGCATCGAGAAGCTCGACCGTCTCCGCCTGGAAGGCGAGGTGAGCCAGTTCGATCTCCGGCGCGTCGCGGAGTTGTTCACGCCGAATCGCCTGCCCTGGGACGGTCTGTTATCGGGCTCCGTAGAGCTGAATGGCCTGCTCAGCGATCTGAATCGGGGCCGGTTCCAAGCTCACACGCAGCTGGTCGTATCTCCGGCGCTGGACGTTGCGCCTGTGCGTGGAGTGATCGACGCCAGCTATGACGGAAACCGTGGCACTGTTGATCTGGGAAGGTCCTTCGTCCAGCTCCCCGCGACACGCGCGGATTTCGAGGGGACGCTGGGGCGGCAATTGCGCCTCCGCCTGGAAACCACGTCTCCAGACGAACTGCTACCCGCCCTTGAGATGGCTTCGAGCAGTGCGCCCCGCGAATTGCCCATTCAGTTTCAAAACGGCTCGGCGGGATTCAACGGCACGATTGCCGGTCCCTTACGCTCTCCCCAAATTGCCGGACACGTCGCCCTTACGAACTTCACTTACTCGCAGCTGAAAGTCGACTCTCTAACCGCGGATGTTACCGCTCAGAACTCTTCTGTGGAGATCCGGGACGCGACTTTGACCCGCAGCAGCCTGCGCGCGAACTTTGGGGCGACGGCGGCGTTGCGCCATTGGAAGCCGGATCCGGACGGTGCGGTCGCGGCTGCGGGATCCATCGCAGGCGCCGACGTTCAGGACTTGCTGGCGGTCGTCGGCAAGAAGAACATTGCGGCTACGGGAACGCTCTCCGCATCGGGGCAGATCACGGGAACTACTCGCGCTCCCCTCATCAAAGCCGACGTGACTTTGACCAGCGGCTCGGTTTACGGTGAACCATTTGACCGTCTGACCGCTCACATCGATTACCTGAGTCCGCTGGTCACAATCGCCAACGCCAGGCTCAATGCGGGAGCGAGACAGGTGCGATTTCAAGGCAACTATGCGCACAGCCCTAGCGATTTCGAAAATGGCGGTTTGACCTTCGAAGCAGACAGTAATCGCATGCCGCTGGGCCAGTTTCATCTCCTGGAGAAAAGCGAACCATCTCTCACCGGAGATGTGCAGTTCACGGCGAAAGGCACTGGCTCGATCTCCAAGACCGTCGCCGGCCAACCGACGTTTCAGCTCACCAGCCTGGACGCGGATGTCAGCGGCGAGCGCGTGCATTTGGCGCAGAAGCCCGTGGGTGCCCTGCGCCTGACGCTCAAGACGGCAGGCACCTCATTAACCGCGCATTTGGAATCGGGAATTGCGAATTGTCCGATTCGAGCCGACGGCGAGTGGCGCCTGGCGGACGATTACCCCGGCAAGGTGCAAATCGACTTCACGAAACTCGACCTGGCGGCGCTGGACACCTGGCTGGCGCGCCCAGCTTCTTCTTTCAAGGTTGCCGGTTCGGCAGCGGGAAAGGCCACCATCACCGGCCCCGCGCTCAAGCCGGAAACTTGGACTGGATCTCTAGATATCCCGCAACTGGAGATCGCGCCGCTCGCCGGTGACATCGCGGGAGGCAACCGGCAGGCGGTGACGCTTCGCAACCAGGGCCCCATCCGCCTGGCCATGCAGAACTCGGTCGTGCGCGTGGAAAGCGCGCGCATGGTCGCCCAGGACACCAACCTCACGTTCAGCGGAACCGTGTCGCTGAAGGAGAAAAATCCCCTCGACCTCCGCGTGAACGGCAACCTCAATCTCGCGGTTTTGGAAAACTTCAACCCGGACTTCGTCTCTTCCGGAAACCTCACCGCCGACGCCGCCATTCGCGGTCCCCTGACGCAGCCGCTGATCACAGGCCGCGCAGAGTTAAAGGAAGCGGATCTGAATGTGGCGACTATTCCCAACGGGATCTCCCACGCAAACGGTGTCATCCTTTTTACCGGCGACCGGGCCACCATCCAGACTTTCACTGGGGAATCTGGCGGCGGAACGGTGTCGGTCACGGGCTTCGCCTCCTATGTGGGAGGTGACGTTGCATTCCACTTCGAGCTGACCGCGCGGCAGGTGCGTGTACGTTATCCCGAGGGCGTCAGCACTGTGGCCAGCGCCAGGCTGACGTGGACCGGGTCGATGAAGCGCAGTCTGGTGTCCGGCACGGCCAGAATTCTGCGGACCGGCTTCAACCCTCGAACCGATTTCGCCTCGATTCTGGCGACATCCGCCGAGCCCGCGCGCACGCCGGCTGCCCGTAGCGGCTTGCTGGAAGGCACAAATTTTGATATTCAGATCGATACTTCGCCCGACGTGCAGGTGCAATCGGCGCTGGCTCAGCAGATTCAGGCCGAAGCTGCACTCCGGCTGCGCGGCACAGTTGCCAACCCGGTTTTGTTGGGGCGCATCCTGATTACACAAGGCGAGCTGACCTTCTTCGGGAATAAGTACACCATCAATCAAGGATCGATCTCGTTTTACAATCCGGTGAAGCTTGAGCCGATCCTGAATATTGACTTGCAGACGCGAGCGCGCGGCATCGATGTGACGCTCACCATCTCCGGGCCCATGAACAAGCTCAATGTGACTTACCGCTCCGATCCGCCGTTGCAGTTCTCCGATATCGTGGCTCTGCTCGCGACGGGACGCACCCCCGCCTCTGATGTTTCAATGGCCGCGAGACAGTCCGGAGCCGCGCAGGGCTGGCAGCAGCTCGGAGCGTCGGCTCTGGTGGGACAAGCCATTGCGAACCCCTTGGCAGGAAGACTGCAACGCTTCTTCGGAGTCAGCCGGATCAAGATCGACCCTCAGTTCACCGGCGTTGAAAACCCGCAAGCCCGGCTTTCGCTGGAACAGCAGGTTACACCCGACATCACATTCACCTACATCACGAACGTAACCCGCAGCAACCCCCAAGTCGTCCAGATCGAGTGGGCCTTGAACCGGCATTGGTCGGTGGTGGCCGTCCGCGATGAGAGCGGGATCTTTGGCCTGGATTTCTACTACAAAAAGCGGCTCAAGTAAGCTAGCGGAAGGTCTTGAGATGGGACTCCGGCAGGTGGGGCGTGCCGTTGAAGCTGAAGAGCATCAGGTCGCCGTCGCGAACACGCATGGTGGTGAGTGCGGCGTTGTACGTGACACCCGCAAGGCGCAGAATGTGCTCTGCATTCAACCGCAGCGCCATCCCGATCCAGACGGCGATAGGCGTGGCTGAGGAAAAGACTGCGACAGTGTCCCCGTTCGTGAAGCCGTTTAGCGTTTCGAGGCCCCGGCAGACACGCTCGCGAAACGCCTGCCAGGATTCACCGGGCACCTCGTAGCGGCCCTCCACCCAGGCGCGCACCACCAGCGTGTCGCAGTGTGTCCATGTGCGATGCACGGGCGAGTGCTCATCAACCACTTGGTGCAGTAGTGTCTGATGCTCCGCCTGAAACTCGAGATCCTCTGCGCTCAAACGCGGGGCGATGGTTCTGTAAACCATGTCCAGGTCGAATTCATTCCAGTTTGGATCGGTTTGAATTTCGGGAACGATGAGTCCGGCACTTTCCAATGCGCCTGCTACTTCGCGCGCGGTCTCCTGCTGGCGGGCGAGCGCCCCGGAGTATACAGCACTGAACCGAATCTTCTGCGCTGCTAGATATTCGCCGAGGCGGCGGGCCTGCGTGCGTCCCAGATCGGACAAGGTGTCGTACTGGTGGCGCAGGCCGGCCTGGCCGTGACGCATGAGGTAGAGCGAACTCAACCCAGTCGCTCCGCCAGTTCAACCGCGGCGCGCATGAGGCCGCGCACGCGCAGATGAAAATCGCTGAAGCGCTCGTCGCGTGTCTGGCCGTGGCGGTAACGGAAGTAAATCTGCTGCAAGATTACACCGAGTTTGAACAACCCGAATACTTCGTAATAGCCTAAGCCGGAGACATCGCGTCCGGTCTTTTCCGCATAGCGGTCCACCAGCTCGGCGCGCGTGAACCAGCCAGGCGCGGCAGTAATGCCGCTGAGGGAGCCGCCGCGCATTTCCGGGTCCCCGGCCTGGGTCCAATAGCAGAGTGTGCAGCCCAGGTCTACCAACGGATCCCCCACGGTGGCCATTTCCCAATCCAGGACAGCTTCCACGCGCGCGGGATTCCAGCGATCGAGCATGATGTTGTCGAGCTTGAAATCGTTATGGACCATTGCCGGCCTGGCGGATGCCGGCAAGCAGCCGGAAAGCCACGCGACGAGATGGTCCATGCCCGGCAGTTCTTCTGTTTTGGCGCGCAGCCAGCGTTCGCTCCAGCCGCGCACCTGCCGTTCCAGAAAGCCATCGGGGCGCCCGAGGCCTGCCAGCGGCTGGCTCGCCACATCGATCGAGTGCAGTTGCGCCAGGCAGTCGATGAAGCCCTCGCTCACCTTGCGCGGAAACGACGAGTCGCGTGCAGATTCGGCCGGCAGGTCGCGCCGCAGCACCACGCCGTGGCGCCGCTCCATCAGGAAAAAGGTTGCGCCGATCACTGCCGGATCCTCGCACAGAAGGTAGACGCGCGGCGCCGGCGGAAACACAGGGTGGACGGCTTTGAGCACGTGAAATTCCCGCGCCATGTCGTGCGCCTTGGGCGCCACGGGGCCGAGCGGCGGCCGGCGCAGCACGTATTCGCGATGGCCCGCGCGAACCAGGTACGTGAGATTTGAGTGGCCGCCCGGGAACTGCTCGACACACACTTCCCGTTCGGCGCCTTCCACTTTTCCGCCCAGGTATTCAGCCAGCGCGCGCACATCGATCTCCTCACCCGTGCGGATGGGAGCGACTTCGGGGACCATCAGAAGTTGAGGGTAGCAGATTTTGTTGCAGCTGGGCCTGCGCTACATTGAAAACTGCGCCCTATGAAATACGCGGTAATGCTGTTGATTTTCGTACCGGTTGTTTTCGCAGCGCCCAAAGCGGCTCAGGCCGACTTCGACAATCTCGTGGACCGTTATTTCGACGACTACTTCCACTACAATCCCACGCTGGGTACGACGGCTGGCTTTCATCAATACGACTCGCAACTAGAAGACTACGCCCTGGCGACGATCGCAGCGCGGATTCGTTCGCTCCAACACTTCCTTGCCGGGTTCGAGCGTTTCCCTGCCACCGGTCTCGCTCCCGAGACGGCCGCGGACCGCGAAGTCGTCGTCCACAGCATACGGTCGCAACTGCTCGAACTCGAGATCCTCCGCGCCTGGGAGAAGAATCCGGATAAGTACTCCAGCGGGATTGCGAGCAGTGTATTTGTCATCATGAGCCGCACCTTCGCGCCGCCCGATGAGCGGCTGAAATCGGTGATCGCGCGCGAGCGGCTTGCCACAAGGCTTCTGGGCCAAGCCCGCGCCAACCTGCGTAATCCGCCTCGCTTCTATACCGAAGTCGCGATCGAGCAGTTGCCGGGAGTCATCCAATTCTTCAAAAATGACGTTCCCACCGCGTTCAAGGCGGTGACCGACCGCGTGCTCCTCGATCAATTCCACGAGAGCAATCAGGGCGCCATTGAGGCTCTCAGCGAATATCACAGATTTCTGAGAAACGATCTCCTGCCGAAATCCAAGGGCGATTTTCGTATCGGCGGGGAGAACTATGCCAAGAAGCTTTTGTACGACGAGATGGTGGATACACCACTCGACAAACTGCTCGAGGTCGGTTATCAAAGCCTGCGCCAGAACCAGCAGGCCCTGCGCGAGACGGCGTCCAAGATCGATCCCAAACGCGCGACCCGTGAAATTCTGGAAGCTCTCGAGAAGGACCACCCGTCTGCCGACCAGCTGCTGCAAACATTCCGCGATGTCTTGGGCGAGCTTCGCGATTTCATCGTACAGCACAAGATCGTGACGCTTCCCTCGATGATGCCCCCCGTTCTTGAGGAGTCGCCGCCATTTGACCGTGCGCTAACCACGGCCTCCATGGATACACCCGGACCGTACGAAAAGGTGGCTAAAGAAGCGTTCTTCAACGTGACGCTGCCGGAGCGCGACTGGAGCCGCGAACGGATTGAAGAGCACCTGGCGTCGTTCAACCGGGGCACCATCATCAGCACGGCCGTCCACGAGGTCTATCCGGGACACTACACGCAGTTTCTGTGGGTACAGAATGCGCCATCGAAAGTGCGGAAACTGATCAGCGGGGACACCAATTCCGAGGGTTGGGCACACTACACCGAACAGATGATGCTTGACGAAGGCTACGGCAACGGCGATCTGAAATTGCGCATGCGCCAAATTCAGGACGCGCTGCTGCGAAACGCCCGGTACATCGTGGGGATCGAGATGCACACCGCCAAGATGACGTTCGAACAGGGCGTCGATTTCTTCGTTAAGGAGGGCTACCAGACGCACACCCTCGCCTTAATCGAGACCAAGCGCGGCACCTCCGATCCCACGTATCTGTATTACACGCTTGGCAAACTGGAGATCCTGAAGCTGCGTGAAGACTACCGCAAGATGCGCGGCGCGAAATTCTCACTCCTCGAATTCCACAATCAGTTCCTCGCGCAAGGTGCTCCGCCCATTAAGATTGTCCGGCGCTCCATGCTGGGAAACGACAGTCCCGCTCTGTGATCCCGACGTATTCGGTTTACCTACTCGATATCGACGGCACGCTGCTCGATTCAGCGCCAGACATTTGTGCTGCGCAGAGCGAAGTGCTGCAAGCAGCAGGTTGCGCACCCGTGCCCTTCAGCGCGCTTCGCGGTTACGTGGGCCGTGAGCTGAGGGCCGTGTTCGGCGACATGCTTCCACACGCGAGCGAAGCGCAGATGCAGAAGCTGATCGAGGACTACACCCTGAAGTACCGCAGCCGGAAGCACGCTGGAACTCGAGTCTATCCGGGCGTTCGGGAAGGGCTGGCCGTGCTGGGAGGGCGCAAATCTACGGCGACTACCAAAAGCACAGAAGGCACCCGCCTGGTATTGGAGCATTTTGGATTGTTGCCCTATTTCGATCACGTCCAGGGCAGCGACGGCATGCGCTACAAGCCGTCGCCCGACGTCGTGCTGGCTGCGATGGCGGCGTTGGGGGCGAGACCCGAAGAGTGTCTATTGGTCGGCGATTCGCCCGCGGATATGGAGGCCGGCCGCCGCGCGGGCGTGAAGATTTGCGCGGTTCGTTACGGCTATGGCGATCCCGTGGAACTGGCGAAATGGGAGCCCGATCACTGGATTTCCGATTTGCGAGAGCTGGTGAGATGATGGTTTTGTAACCCCTCCAATAAGGAGCAACACCATGGAAGACGGATTGCCCCGCCGCGATTTTTTCAAGACTGCCGCCGTGCTCAGCGCGCCCGCTTTTCTGAAAGCCCAGAGCGCAAACGAGAAAGTGAACATCGGTTGGATCGGCGTGGGCACCCGCGGTTACGCGGGCCTGGACTGGCTGAACAAGGCCGCGCCCGGTGAGGTCGCCGTTACGGCGATCTGCGACACCTACACCGGCTACATCGCCCGGGCCAAGGACCGCATCCAGACCATTTACGGAATCACTCCTAAGGCCTACAACGACTACCACGATCTGCTGGCCGACAAGTCCATCGACGCAGTCTTCATCATGACGCCGGAGCACTTGCACCACGACATGACCATTGCAGCCCTGCGGGCGGGCAAGAACGTCTACATCGAAAAACCGCTGGCGCACACCATCGAGGAGGGCTTCGACATCGTCAATGAATGGAAGAAGTCCGGCAAGATTGTGCAGGTGGGAACGCAAAACCGCAGTTCCTCGCTTTACAAGAAAGCCAAGGAGATGGTGGGGCAGGGCATGATTGGCGACGTTCACTACGTGCGCGCTTTCTGGTATCGCAATTCGCCGCCAAACGACCCGGCGTGGCGTTACGTCATCCCGGCGGATGCCAACCCGCAGAACACCGACTGGCCCAGATTTCTCGGCCCCGCTCCCAAGCGCGACTGGGATCCGGAGCGCTATTTCCAGTGGCGGTTGTACTGGGATTATTCCGGCGGCATCTCCACTGACCTGCTCGTCCACCAGACCGACATCGTGAACTTCGTGCTGGACAAGACGATTCCGCAGTCGTGCATGGCGTCCGGCGGCATCTACCGGTGGAGCGACAAAACCGACGACCGCGACGTACCCGACACTCTAAGCGCCATCTACGAGTATCCGGACCGGTTTCACATCAACTACAGTTGCTACTTCGGCAATGTGCACTATGGCTATGGCGAGCAGTTCTGCGGTAACGAGGGGACTATCGAGGTGCTGAACCGCCAGGATCTTCACTTCTATCCTGAGAAATACCGCAACGCAGACGCCCGCATCACCACCCGCCCGGAAGTCCATCTGAACGGCATGAAGGACTTCAACGAAACCGACGGCGCCATCAATCACTTCCGGAATTTCATCGAGGCTGTCCGCGGCCACGGCACCGTGATCGCGCCGCCCACGGTCGGCCAGCAGGCCGCCATCTCCGGCCACATGGCCACGCTCTCGTTCAAGCACCAGAAGAAGGTCGTGTGGGACGATCGGAGCGAGAAATACTCATTCGTGTAACGGCTGATAACCCGCCCGCCTTTTTTCACAAGACCAATCGTTTCTGTTACCATCAGGCTCTATGTCTGCCGCTGTCCACAAGGGTCGTCTGATTCTCGCTGCGATTCTGGCGATATTCGTTTACGGGATGATTGCCTCGGTCGCGGGCACCATCGTGCCGGATGTCTCCAAGCGCCTGAGCCTGACTCCGGAACAGGTCGGCAACGTTTTCCTGGCGCAGGCCATCGGGCTGATCCTGGCGTCGCTGATGGTGGGACCGCTGATCGACAACAAGGGCAAGAAGACCGGGCTACTGCTTGGTTTCATTCTGATCGTGGTCGGGCTTTTTGCCGTGCCGAATTCGACCGGTTACTACATGATCATGCCGTTCATGCTGGTCCTCGGCTTGGGCGGCGGCATCATCGTGACGGCGGCGAATGCGCTGGTCAGCGACATCAGCGAAGACCGGCGCGCCTCGACCCTCAACCTGCTGAACCTGTTCTTCGGCCTCGGAGGTCTGGCCACGCCGTTCATCGGCGCGAACATGATGAATCACAATACCATCGCGCTTTGTTATCTGATCGCGGGTCTGGCGGCGGCCACCCTGATTTTTCACATCTTCGCCGCCATGCCCCCGCCCACCGGCGAGCGCGGCTTCAAATTCTCAGAAGCCGGCGCTTTGCTGGGACGGCCGGCCCTGTTCCTGCTGTCGCTGCAACTGTTCCTCTACGTGGCGTGTGAAGTCGGCGTTTGGAACTGGCTGCCGCAGCACCTGGAGGCGCAAGGAATCCCCGCCAGTACAGCACTCAATATCCTATCGCTCGGCTTCGCGCTCGGGCTGCTGATTGGACGCGTGGTGGTGTCGCGCATCCTGGTCCGGATCCCGTCGGCTACCGTGACCCTGGTTGCGGCTGTCCTCATGACGATCACTACATTCGGCATGCTGCAAACCACCGAGGCGCCCATTGCGGCCGTGCTCGTGTTTTTCGCCGGCGTGGCCATGGCTCCCGTTTTCCCAACAACGCTGGCCATGGTGGGCGATGCTTTTCCCCGCATGACGGGAACCGCCATGGGCATCGCCATCACTTCGGGATGGATCGGCCTGGCCGTTAGCTCACGGATCATCGGCGCCATCGCCGGCTCCGATGCCACACGCATCAAGATCGCGCTGTTGGTGCTGCCGGCGTTCTCGGTGGTTATGATTCTCGTCAACCTGGCGTTGCGGCCGATGCTGAGAGTGACGCAGAAGGTGGCGGCCTAATACCGCGGTCTACAGCACCCGCATTTTGCGGATGGCGTTCGCCGTCTCCGACTTCGCCGGCTTGCGCGGCGGCGTGGCCGTCAAGCGCCGCACCTGATCGGTGACGCACACCAGAAACATCGGCTGGCGCGCGTTCTTCAACAGATCGATGATGCGGTCGGAAGTCTCCTCCAGGAAGATGGACTTGCCGTCCGTAAGCAGGTGGATTTCCGATTCGCTGGCAATGGAGTCGCTCAGGCGCTTGCTCATCTCTTTCTGGAGATACTTCAGCACGCGGCGAATCTTCTGCAGGGAGAAACCCTTGCGCCGCAACTCGGCGATCACGGAAATCTCCACCACCTCCTCGGGGGCATAAACGCGCTTGTGGCCGTCCTGCCGCGGCGACACCACCTTGCGCTCATCCCACCATTGCAACTGCCGCAGACTCACACCGGAGATGCGGGAGACCTCGTTGCTTGTGTAGCGCTCCTCACTGGGCAGGACCACAGGCCGGATTCTTCTTGTTTTAAACATGCCGCCAAAATCGCGTTGCTGAAACTCCAGCGCTATTCCGGATTGTACTGGAGAGTTCGGCCATGTCAACCGTTCTTTCTCCGAAATTTTTCAAAGGAGCCCTCTGCGCGGAAGCAGGCCGATGGAGAGTATATCACGGCATGGCTTTGCCGGCTACGTTCCGAATTGCGTTACCTAAAACGTCACCCGGAGAGACTCGGTTGGGTCAAATGAAAATGTAACCCAAAAGGGCGCGAGACATAAACCAAAAGAGGCTAGACCGCGGAAAAGGGCTGCGTGACGAAACCGGACAGATCATGTGCTAAAAAAAGCGGATAGATTCACTTGCTAACGACACTTCGCGGAAAATTGGGATCGGCTTTGACCTCGCGGATCTGCAGGATGTGCCGCTGTGAGTGAGTCGAGATCTCCAGCATCCACTGCCAGCAGTCAATAACTTCTTGTTGGCCAAAAAGGTGGCCGCGCAGATCGTCGTTGGTCGTCTTCACATATTCGAGCATGGTCTTGCGCAGCTTGTGGAAGTCCGCAAGCGCCGGCCCCAATTCCGGATAGCGCTCCACCTTCTCATGCCCGCCGCCTGTCTTGGTGTGCTGCACGCGATCAATCCCGTACCAGAGAATATCGGCGTCCGTGAGCGTGGATTTCCCCGCCCTGGGAGCAGACTTGACCGCGTCCATAAAATCGCGCCAATAATCCGGCTCGGCCACTGCCAGATGCGAGACGCATTCCCGCACGCTCCACCGGTCCGGCCCGGGCCGGAAGTTGACCTGCGCCGTCGACAATCCGCGCACTTCATCGCTCAGCCACTGCTCGGTCATCTGCAAATGCACAACCAGGTGCTGCCGGTCTTCCGCACTCATGGCGGCAGACAGCCGCACCACCATCATCAATAAGACCACCGCGATTTTCATCGAGAGCATGTTACCCGACCACCCGCCCTCCTACTCACAAAATGCCGCCAGCAGGACCAAAACCAGGGCCAAGCGCGTCTGGTTTCAGGAGGCCGATGTCGGAGGTTGCTATGGAATTTCGCGACGAGCTTCAGCGAGTTGGCGAACCCACGCGCGGAGGCGCTTTCACCGCCGGTCCACTTTGGGCCAACCGTCGCTCTTCTCCAGCGCGTGGAACGCCTTCGACACCTCCTTGGCGACCTTCATATTGAACGTGCCCTTCTCGTTGAACTCGCGCGCGAGGGCGGTCCAGAGTTCGGCAAACGCCTGAGTCTTCGACAGGAACTCGTTTTCCTTAGACCGTGCAGTCTCCCGTTTGGCCATGGGCTGCTCGAACTGGTATTCGACGCCGTCACTGCCCCGCGCCGCTTTGCCCATCTCCTTCGAGTTCTTTTCATAGGCCGGCGATTGGGCCCGCGCCTGAAACGGCGCCATCGAAACGAGCGCAAGCAGGCCGGCCATCATGTTTCTCATTCGTGATTCTCCAGGTTGAGTCGCGAAGGTTATGGGTATCAACAATAAGATCCGCTGGTCCCCGCTGTCAAGATCCCATTGAACTCATAGAATCTTTTTATGGAATACGATCGGGGACTGGCGTCACCGTCCCAAGCCGCATGATCCTGCGAATCACACAGCCTTGCACATCGGCGCGTGGACGTTGTTGCTGTAACTGCCCGATTCGCAAAGCCCGTACGTCGCGAAACCGGGACTGGCTTCTGCGTCCCCAACGCACTCGAATCGCAACCTTGCCGACCCGCCCTCCGTGGACGCAGTTGCCTGTCCCGGCTTCGCCCCTTGCAGAATATTCCTAGCTCGTGCCTTCGCCGAATTTTCATCCTCGCGGGCGTCGCCGCTCGGCGACATGAGGCTCAACTATCCCATTACCCGCGATATTCGCTCGTCCGAAACTGAGCCGCGACTGCAAGGAGCGGTACTCGACGACAGAAATGCCAACGACGACTGGCTCCGCTGCCCCGGTCCGTTCTGAGCATCATACGGGACGCGTTAGGACATCAGATGCGGTCCCACGACGACAATGAATTCTCGCGGCGTGATCACCTTGGTTTTCTTCCAGAACTTCAAAAAATACCGCTGGTTGCCGTTCGAAACTGAGCCGCGACTGCAAGGAGCGGTAGTCGACTACTAAAACGCCAATGACTAGCCGCACCCGACCAGACCGCTCATCGTGCACAGTGGGGAGCCGAAAAACGGGGACTGGCTTCACCTTCCCAAGCCGCATGATCCCGCGAATCCCGCGGCCCTCTCCGCCGGCGCGTGGACGGTGTTGCCTGTCCACGTTTTTCTTCCCCAATGCCAGATCCAGAACTCCGGAAAATGCCCCTGATCACCGTCCGAAACTGAGCCGCGACTGCAAGGAGCGGTACTCGACAACAGAAATGCCAACGGCGGCTGGCTCCGCTGCCTGTCCCGGTCCGTTCCGAGAATCATACGGGACGCGTTACGACATCAGATGCGGTCCCACGACGACGATGAATTCTCGCGGCGTGATCACCTTGGTTTTCTTCCAGAACTTCGGAAAATGCCGCTGGTTGCCGTTCGAAACTGAGCCGCGACTGCAAGGAGCGGTACTCAACAACAAAAACGCCAATGGCGACTGGCTAATCTCCACGGTCGCACCCGACATACCGCTCGTCGTGGACAGTGTTGCCTGTTCCCCGCTCCAGTCCATCATCTTCTGCTCTGAGGTAGGGTACAATTAACGCAAGCTTCGGGGGGAACATGTCGACACAGTCTTCGTTGCCTTTACTACCGATCCTCCCAACGACCTATTGTGAGTATGCTGGAGGGCCCTGCGACCAGAGCTTCGAGGGGCTTCGGCCTACGGAAGGATTCGCTATCTACGCATCAGAGCCTCCCTTTATCGCTGACACCATCGAGGCAGCGATTAAACGCGTACGCAACCGTCATACCAGTCAACGCTGGATGACTTGGCGGGACCTAAATATTCCTGGGCAAATCGTCTTCTGCAGTGTTTGCAAAGCACTCAGGTCAACAGAGCGCGTAATCGCTGACGTCACGACTCTAAACTCCAACGTCCTGTTTGAGATCGGGTACGCCCTTGGGATTGGTGTCAGTGTTCAGCCGGTGCGAGATCAAAATTTTGTACGGGACGAAAAGGCGTTTGACGAACTCGGCATGCTGGATACCTTTGGATATTCCGGCTTCCAGAATTCCGAAGACTTGGCCGAACAAATCCTTGCATGGAGAGTTCAGTCCGTGGCCGCTCAGCCCAGCCAGATAAATCGTGAGCAGCCCATCTATCTGGTTCGAAGCCACGTTCAGAACGAGGGTATGGTGAGGTTGATGTCGGCTCTGAAGAAGTCCGGGTTGCGCTTTCGCTCGTTTGACCCCAGGGAAACGCCGCGCCTGCCACTCCACGAGGCCATCAAGCACGTCAATATGTCTCTGGGCGTCATCGTACACCTTCTCGCTCCAGAACGAAGTGGAGCCACAGTGGGCAACGCCCGTTGCGCACTTGTGGCCGGAATGGCGATGGCCCAAGGAAAGCGCGTCCTTATGGTTCAAGAGGGTGAAGATCGCCAGCCGATCGATTTCCGGGATGTCGTCAAGCGCTACAGCACTGCATCACAAATTGCCGAATATGTGATTCCACTAATCAAGGATGTAGTTGAGGAGCTACAAGAAGGCCAGTTCGTGGCCGTGGCCCTACCGTTGAATCTGATAGAGAAGATTGATCTTGGCGACCTCGCTGCCGAGAACGAGATCAAGGGCTTGAGTTCTTACTTTGTGCCAACAGGACAATACAACGAGGCGAAACGTGGGCGAGCGCAGCTCGTTGTAGGTCGAAAGGGGTCGGGAAAGACCGCCATATTTTACGGAATCAGGAGTACCTACAAACCCAGTCACGCCCACCTCGTTTTGGATCTCAAGCCAGAGGGCCATCAATTTACAAAACTCAGAGAAGCGCTGCTCCAGTATTTGAGCCCAGGTATTCAGCAGCACATCCTAACGGCATTCTGGAACTACCTACTGCTTATGGAGATTGCACGCAAGATCATCGAAGACGAATCCCGACTCTCTTACCAGCGGCCCGATCGTCGTGCCGCTTGGCTTCGGGTCGAAGAAGTCTATGGTGAGGACAGGAGCATAGAGCAAGGTGATTTCTCTGAACGTCTCCTCGCGCTTGTCGATACCATCATCGCGCGTAATGCAGAGATCAAATCCATATCAACCACCCCCGAGGTCACGCAACTAGTGCACGGGCGAGATATTCGTCCCTTGAGTGATGCTGTCAGCGCCTACGCGGTCACCGCCCGCAAGGAGGCTATTTGGGTACTCATCGACAACTTGGACAAGAGCTGGCCGGTCCAGTCTGCCCGTACTGAAGACGTCCTCCTAATAAAATGCCTCTTAGAGGCGTCCCGGAAACTTCAGCGCCAATTCGAAAACAGGGGAACTGAGTGCCATGTTGTCGTTTTCGTCCGAAATGACATATATGAGCACCTCCTCCTCGAAACGTCCGACCGCGGAAAAGATACAGCCGTGCTGCTGGATTGGAGTGATCCGGAGGTCTTTAAGGAGGTCATCCGCAGGCGGATCATTCGGAGCACGGACCTCGAGGGAGATTTCGAAGGTCTCTGGCGAATAATCTTCGACTCCCATGTCCTCGGTGAAGAATCATTCGCATATATTCTCGCAAGAACACTCATGCGGCCAAGGGAGCTGTTGCGCTTTCTCCGTACATGCCTCGATGTAGCGGTGAGCCGTGGACGGGACAAGGTCACAGAATCAGATATACTCCAAGCGGAAAAGTCGTGTTCAGACGATTCGCTTGTTGACATTAGATTCGAACTCAAAGACGTGGCCAGCGAATATGAGAATCTGCCTTACTGCTTTCACGGAGCGTCGCTTCCATTGAGCGGGGAGGAACTCGAGCAAAGAATTACCCAAGCCGGCGTAGTTCCCGCTGATATCGGCAAAGCCAAGGATCTACTAATCTGGTTTGGTTTTCTGGGCTATTGGCTTGGCTCAGAAACCGAACGATTTTCCTACGAATATCAGCACGACCTGCAAAAACTGAGGACCGGACTGCCTGACCAGCCCACCTACACAATCCACCGAGCGTTTAGGAGTGCGCTTGAGATCGCCGCTTCCGAATAGCATCCTATGAAAGTCAGGTATATTGGCGTCTGAGGACAAAGCGCTACCCGTCGAACATTCGCACTGCATGTGGCAGCGAAAAATAACCTACAAGACCTAATAAATCGTCTTCGCCCTAACCACCCCCGCTCTGCCGAGCCCCTCCAGATACGTCTTTGCCCACTGCCGCGACCACTCTGACGATCGCCTCGTGCAGCCGAGGGTCCCTCTCACTCTCTCTCGCTCGTCACGAACCCCATCGGGTGTTTTCCGCTTCGTGGGTGCCTCGATGAGCCGTTTAAGGAGCGCATTGATCTGCAAGGCTTGGTGCGCCTGGCGTTGCTCCAGTTCCTCCATCTTGCGCGCCAGGTCTTTATGAGTCGCCAGCAACTCGCGCAGGCGGACAAACGCCCGGATGATGAGAATATTCATCGCAACCGATCGCTTGCTGCGCAAGATGGAAGAGAGCATCGCGACGCCGTGCTCGGTGAACGCAAACGCCGCATATTTCGAATATCGCCCGCGCCCTTTGACTAAGGTCACAGTTTGTGACCTTAGAGCGGAAGCCTCCTCCGCTGTCAATCGGAACATGAAATCGTCCGGGAATCTGTCCAGGTTTCGGCGGACCGCCTGGTTTAGTACCTTTGTCGCCACTCCATACAATTCGGCCAGATCGCGGTCGAGCATCACCTTTTGTCCGCGGATCAAAAAGATCCGTCGCTCGATCACCTCCACCGGAACCACGGCTGTCTCCCTGTTCATCCTTCAATAAATCGTCTTCGCCCTCACTTGCCCCACCGCTCTCCCCAGTCCTTCCAGATACGTCTTCGCCCCCGCCGTCATGAAGCCCATATCCGTCGGCGCCTGGAAAAGTCCGAAACCCTGCTCGATGAATTTCTGCGCCTGCTCAGGCGTCGCCGCCGGTCACCCCGCCACTTT
>Ga0335077_10001793_pt1 | contig 25545 bp, 17 predicted proteins | sample Lox_Sample_31_FD_207151 | JGI IMG/M metagenome (GOLD analysis project Ga0335077, IMG submission 207151) | Soil microbial communities from Loxahatchee National Wildlife Refuge, Florida, United States - Lox_Sample_3.1 | ecosystem: Environmental > Terrestrial > Soil > Wetlands | place: USA... | reverse complement strand
CAGGATCACCGCCTCGCCGTTGTCGTCGAGGCCGAGCGTGACCTGCCAGCGGCGCGGATGGGCGTGGGCACGCCCGGTCAGCAGCGGGCCTCGGAGCAGATCGGCCAACCCTGGGCCGTCGGGCAAGGTCAGCACCATATCGGCGTGCGCCCGGAGCGCGCCGACGGAGTTGGCGACGGCCACGCCGATCTCGCAGGCATCAAGCAGGCTGTGGTCGTTCTCCGCGTCGCCGACGCCGATGGTGTTGTGGTAAGAAAGGCCCAGATCACTGAGCGCCTCCAGCAGGCCGGTGCCCTTGGTCACCCCGGCAGGCAAGATCATCAGCTCGCCCCGGTTCCGGACGAGCTGGTAGTCGAGGCCGAGTTCGCGGATGACCTCAAGCGCGGCCGGCTCGTCGTCGGCGGCGCCGGCGATCAGCACCTGCCCGGTGCGGTGGGCGACGCCGCGGGCGGTCAGGGCCGCGCTCACGGCGCGGCCGATGGGGGCGGCCACCTGGCGGACCCCGACCGGGGTGACGACAACGGCGCCGTTCTCCGCGACGACCGCGTCGACGTGGCCCTCGACCTCAGGGAAGGCGGCGCGCAGCTCGCTCATGATCCGCCCGGTGACCAAGATGACCCGAATTCCCCTGGCGCGCGCCTCGGCGAGCGCGGCCAGGGTGTCGGGGGCGATCTCGCCCTCGGCCATGGTGCCGTCAAGGTCGGCCGCCACCGCCCTGAAGTAGGTGAGCGCTCCCTCAGCGATGCGCTCGACCAGCCGCTGGTACGGCAGGCCGGCGCTGCTGAGCGTGAACAGCTCCTCGCCGCTGCCGATAAGGAAAGCGTCGGCTCCGCTGACCCGGATGGTATGCAATGTGTGTTGTGCCTCTTCGAGTTCTCGGCCCAATTCTTCCAGGGGTTTGGGCATTTCCGTCACTGGGTCAGCCGTCGTCACGAGAACGCTGTGAGGGCAGTCCGCCCGTCAAGACCGGCCCCAGCGAGCAGTCGCTCGGCGGGTAGTTAGCCGACAAAATGCGCCGCGCTGGCAGGGGCAGACCTCTGATGAGAGTCGGTGTGGCGATCATGCGTCCGCCGCTGCAAACTTGCTTTCCCTATCATGACTGCCTCAAGGCTCAGGAGCGTTCAGGGCGTATACCCGCCGAAACCTGGCGTGGGGTCAGCGGGGCATCCTCGTGCCGCGGTCGAAAACATCCCTCCGCGCCTGGGAGCCGTTCGTGCTCGGAAGGGCTCGTCGCACGCCAAACTCTTGTACTTCGGGGCCGCTGAGAATTGGTGTTCTTGATCTGGCCGTCATCCCTTTATCCGACTGTGCATACCCAAGCCCAGCGACTTACCCGCGTACCTAAGACGCTAGCCGGCTTGCCGCGCCCGCCGGAGACGCCATGTTTACAGTCAGGTGAACAATGCCTCGGAGGTCCACTGGAAGATCACAATGGGGTGGAGGGCCTTGGTTGTGTCCGCGCGATCCCCGGTGATCTCGCGGAGCGGCGGCTGCGGTAGGCGCACGAGCGTCGGCTCGGCGAGAACCTCGTCGCGCTTTTCGAGCTGCGGCCGTTCCATCAGCCGAGGCAGGCAACGTAGGGCGCGCGTCCCCGACTACCGTGCACTGGCTGACCAGCGGATGCGCGCGGAGCAGGTCCTCGAGCACGGTGCTGGCGAGATACTTGCCGCTGCTGGTGACCATGAGCCCGGTGATCCGCACGAAGCCCGCGCGTCGCAGCTGGCGTCCAGCAGCAGGACGACGAGCCGCCCGACCTTGCCGGTGCCGCCGGTGACCAGGATTGATGATGTCATGGCTCCTCCTTGCCTCAAGGTCGTGTGGCCATCCGGGAAAGGCAGCGGGAAGCCGCCAGGATGACGGCGGCCGGGTTCTTCATCGGTGCCGGGGGGAATGGCGGTTGCGGCCCCGGCCGTCGCACCGGTCTCGGCTCCACCATCGCCCGGGCTCGCTAGCCGCGCGGCTGCCCGGCGGTCTGGGCGAGGAGCTGGAGCAGCTGATGTGACGCCGAGCCGCAGCCATGGCGCGAGGCTCTTGCTGACCGGGCCAGTGGGCGCGACATGCTCTGGGGCGAGGCCCGGGACGCAGCTGACCGGTCCCGGTCGTACCGAAACTCGGCATCGTAATCGTCTTCGATGACCAAGCAGTTGCGGTCGCGTGCCCACGCGGCACTGTCGGCGCCGTGCCGATCGTTCTGACCACCACTGGACCGCTCACCTCGAGCACCGCCCGGCGCCTCGCCTGATCACCGCCGGTGCTTTGGTAGGCCCTGGTTCTGGCATTGCCGTCGGCCTCGGATCACCCAGCCTCTCCGTCCTGCTTTTCGCCACATCTTCTTATACGGTTCATTTTCTGGTAACCCTGGAACGCCTCAACGTCCTTGTAGGCTTCGCGTCTTGAGGCACTTGGGTGGCGCCAAGTAGGGTTTGGTTATGGGCGAGCATCGACAGGAATTTCAGCGTGAGTTGGAAGCCATCGAAGTTAAAGTCATCGAACTGTTCGCCATGGTGGCTGAGGACCTGCCCGGGGCGACCGAAGCCCTCCTGAGTGGCAACAACGAGGTGATCCGGGCGCTGACCGAACGCGAGAAGGTCATCGACGCCCTCTACCCGGAGATCGAGGAACTGGTCAACCGGGAGATCGCGCTGCAGGCGCCTGTCGCTTCGGACCTGCGTTTCTTGCTCTCCGTGCTGCGTATCGTGCCCGAACTCGAGCGTTCCCACGACCTCGTCGTAGACATCGCCCATCGGGCCAACCACATCCTCAGCGAGGACCTATCGCCGCGCAGCCGAGGGCTAGTCGAGGGAATGGGGAACCTGGCATCCGGCATGTGGCGCCAGGCAGCGGACTCCTGGTACCAGCGCGACCGTTCCGCTGCGGTTGCGCTAGGTGAACGTGACGACGAGATGGACGAGTTGCACGCCAGCTTGATTGCCGAACTTGCCTCAGGACGAATGGCCATACCGGTGACGATGGAGATGACGCTGGTGGCGCGCTTCTACGAGCGTCTTGGTGACCATGCCGTCAACATCGCCCGCCGGGTGATCTACCTTGCAGGATCCCAACCCCTGCAGTAGCTCTGACCGTTGTGGAACGTCGCAGGACAGATTGCCGCTCTTGACCGTCCCTTCCAGGTGCCAAGATCCGTGGGAACTGTTGGCGGGTCGGGGGTGCAGCGTAGCCGAGCCTCGATAGTCAGGTCTAGCAGGTCCCGGGGATGACCACGACGGGGCAGGCCGCATGGTGCGTGACCTGGCTGCTCACCGAGCCCATCAGAAGCCTGGCGAACCCGCCGCTGCCGCGGGACCCCACGACGAGCATGTCGGCGTCACGCGAAGCCCTGACGAGTTCTTCCGCCACATCACCCGTGGCCACGCTCACGGTGACCTCAGGAACCGTCTCGCCGATTTCGCTCGCGACCTTGTCTACGAATTCCTGGACCGCCTTCCGCGCGAGTTCCGGGTCATGGCTACTCTCGGGGTAGTTGTGCACACCCCAGTAAATCCTGGTGGCCGGGCGAACTGGGTCCGGGCGAACTGTCATGACTGCCACCGGGACGTGGTGCTGCACGGCCTCGCGCATCGCCCAGCGAAGGGCACGGCGAGAATTGTCCGAGCCGTCCACCCCGACAATGATTCCGGGCATCTCTGCTCCTCAGATTCCCGATCAATTCCGATTCATCCTGACCCGGCCTGCGCGAACGGCCAGGTGCCTGAGCGCGCCCACCATGAGTAGTTCCGTACGGCCGCCCGACCGTCGCTTGGCTCAGCCCATCCGGCCGGTGACGTAGGCCTTGGTGCGGCTGTCGGTCGGGTCCTGGAAGATGTGCTCGGTCCGGCCGTACTCGACGAGCACGCCCGTGCGGGTATCGCTCTTGTCGTCGCGAAGCACGGAGAAGAAGGCGGTGCGGTCGCTTACGCGCGTGGCCTGCTGCATGTTGTGCGTGACGATGACGATGGTGTACCGCGACTTGATGTCCCTCATCAGGTCCTCGATGGCGGCCGTCGCGATCGGGTCGAGCGCCGAGCAGGGCTCGTCCATGAGGACGACGTCCGGCTCGACGGCGAGCGTGCGGGCGATGCACAGCCGCTGCGCTTGCCCGCCGGACAGGCCCAGGGCCGACGCCTTCAGGCGGTCCTTCACCTCGTCCCATAGCGCGCTCTGGCGCAGCGAACGCTCGACGATCTCGTCCAGCTTGCCACGGTTGCGCACGCCGTTGATCCGCGGCCCATAGGCGACGTTGTCGTAGATCGACTTCGGAAACGGGTTCGGCTTCTGGAAGACCATGCCGATGCGCCGGCGCACGGCCGTCGCGGACACATCCTTGCTGTACAGCGATGCTCCGCGGTAGTGCACGACACCGTCGACGCGAGCACCCACCACGAGGTCGTTCATGCGGTTCAGCGTCCGCAACACCGTCGTCTTGCCGCACCCGGACGGGCCGATGAAGGCCGTGATCTCGTGCTCGTGCACGGACAGCGACACGTCAGTGACGGCCCGGAAGGCGCTATACCAGATCGACACGTTCTTCGCCTCGAAGACAGGCGCGCCGCGCGTCGGCTGCACCTCCCGCTGCTGGGCCGTCGGCTCGGTCCGCCGACGATGGGCGACAACGTGCTGCTCAGGCTGCTGGTCCATGACCTTTCCTAGCGCCCCTGTCTGGTGAATCGTCCGGTGACGAATCGGGCCACCAACATAAGAATAAAGGCAATCACGACGAGCGTGAGCGCCGCGCCCCAGGCGCGGGCCTGCGCACCGACGTACGGCGACGTCGCGTTCGCGAAGATCTGCGAGGGCAGTGCCGTGTTGGCACCGCTGAACAGGTTCCGGTTCACCGTGGTCACCGTGAGGATGGTGAAGAGCAGCGGCGCCGTCTCACCGGCGGCCCGGGCGACCGCGAGCAGAGCGCCGCTGACGATCCCGCCGACCGCCGCCGGCAATACCACGGTCAGCGTCACGCGGGCCCTGGTGGCGCCCAGGGCGTAGCTCGCTTCGCGCAGCGAGTCCGGCACCAGCTTCAGCATCTCATCGCTGGAGCGGATCACGATCGGCAGCATCAGGCAGCCCAGGGCGAGAGCGCCGGCAAAGCCCGAGAAGCCGAAGTGCAGCACCCAGATCGAGAAGATAAAGAGCCCCATCACAATCGAGGGCACGCCGGTCATCACGTCGGCCATGAACCCGATGACCCGCGCCAGCGCGTTCTTGCCGCCGTACTCATTGAGGTAGATCGCGCCCAGCACGCCGAGCGGCACGGCCAAGAGCGTGGCGAGGCCTACGATCTCGATCGTGCCGACTATCGCCGGCCCGATTCCGCCCACGTTCGCAGGTGCTACCTGCACCGGGATCGAGCTGGTCAGGAAAGACCAGCTGATGACCGAGGCGCCGCGGGCGATCACCGTGTACAGGACGAGCCCCAGCGGGATCACCACGAGCACCATCGCGAGCACCATCAGTGCAGTCGCGATGCGGTTCTTGGTGCGCCGCCAGGACGGCGGCTCTCGCAGGTCAAGCTTTGGCTGCTCGGTGGCAACGGTCATCAGGCGCCCCTCTGGCGCCGGGCGGAACGCTGCACGATCCCCCGGGCGATGATGTTGATGATGATCGTCATTATGAACAGGAGCACGCCGAGTCCCATTAGCCCGGCGCGGAACACGCCGGAGGCCTCGCCGAATTCGTTCGCGATGACCGCGGGCATGGAGTCGCCGGGGGCGAACAGGTGCGACGTGATCGTGGCCGACGAGCCGATCACCAGCGCTGCCGCGATCGTCTCGCCCATCGCCCGGCCCAGCCCGAGCAGCACCGCCCCGACGATGCCGCCCTGGCTGTGCGGCCAGACGGCACCGCGGATCATCTCCAGGCGGGTGGCGCCGAGCGCGTACGCGCCCTCCCTCTCGATGGCCGGCACTGTCGCGATGACCTCGCGCGACAGCGAGGTCACGATCGGCGTGATCATGAAGGCCAGGATGATGCCGGCGGTGAAGAACGAGGCCCCGCTCGTGGGCGGCCCGAACAGGGCGCCGAGCACCGGGACGCCCGTGACGGCCGAGCCTATCGAGCTGTAGATGCCGGCGATCCAGGGCGCGAACACCAGGATCCCCCAAAGGCCCCAGACCACGGACGGGACCACCGCCAGGAGGTCGATCACGTATACTATGGGCCGCGCCCACCGCGGCGGCACGACCTCGGTCAGGAGCAGGGCGATGCCCACGCTGACCGGGACAGCCATTACGATCGCGATCGCCGCCGTGATGAGCGTGCCGTAGATGAAGGCCAGCGCACCGAACTTCCCGGCCGCGGGGTTCCAGGTCGTTGAGAAGACCCCCGTCACGCCCTCCGTCGAGAACCACGAGGAGGCCTGCTGGGTGGTCGAGATGGCGATCAGGACCAGGATCACCAGTACCAGGAGGCCGGCCGCCAGCGCGAGAACCTGGAAGCCGCGGTCGCCGAGCGGCCGCCGCTCTGACAGGGCGCTGGCGGGGACGGCCTGATCCTCCCGCGTGATAGTGCTCACGGGGGCGAGCCGATCTGGCCCGCCAGCGTCACAGTGCTCACGACGACGAGGCCGCTGCCGAGCCGATCTTGCTGAGCTGCGCCTGGGCCATCTGTTGGATGTTGGAGGGCAGCGGCGCGTAACCCAGCTGGGGGAGCAGTTTCTGGCCGGCTCCGATCAGGTAGCCGGTGTACGCCTGGAGCATCTTCGTGTCGTTCGTGTTCGGCTGAGCTTGGTAGACCAGAACCCACGATTGATAGGTGATCGGGTACGAGCTGGCGCCGGGCGCCCAGATCGCGCTGAACGTCAGATTGGGCGCGACGGTGGCCTTGCTGGCGGCGGCGGTGGCCGACGACACTGACGGCGCTACGTAGTCGCCGGCCTGGTTCTTGATGGTAGCGAAGGTCAGCCCGGAGGCATTGGCGTCGGCGTAGTCCACGTAGCCGATGGCTCCCACGGTGCTCTTCACGATCGACGCCACCCCGCCGTTGCCGTTGCCGCCCCGGCTGGTGGCGGGCCAGTTGATGGTCGAGCTGGTGCCGAGCGTCCATACGCCCGGCGCCCCCTTGACCAGAAACTCGGAGAAGTTCTGGGTGGTGCCCGAGGAGTCCGAGCGGCGGGCGACGACGATCGGGGTTTTGGGCAGGCTGACGCCGGGGTTATCCGCCGCGATCGCCGAGTTGTTCCACGTCGTGATCTTGCCCTGGAAGATATTCGCGATGACCGGCGCCGACAGCTTCAGGTTCTTCACGCTTGGCAGGTTGTACGAGACCGTGATCGGGCCGATCACGTCGGGGAAGTAGAGCACCGTCTTGCCCTTGAAGTTCGCCTGCTCGGCGGCCGGGATCGGCGAGTCCGAGCCTGCGTAGTTGGTGACCCCCGAGGCCAGGTCCGTCCGTCCCTTGCCCGAGCCCCCGCCGCCGTAGTTGACGGTCATGCCGGGCTGGACCGACTTGAAACCCGAGATCGCCTGCTGCTGGAAGGTGAGCTGGAACGTCGATCCGCTCCCGTTGAGCGTGCCCGAAAGGTGTGAGCTGCTGCTGCCCGGCGAGCTGCTGCTGCTGCTGCCCGACGAGCTACAGGCGGCTAGAAACAGAGCTGTAGCGACGAGGGCGACCCCCGCCGTAGTGACCTGCCGGCTACGTCGACCTTTCACGTCAGATACCCTCCCATTCCTTCGCTGTGACAAACAGCCCACAGCCTACGCCGGCCAGCATGCAAACCGTGCCACTCCAGACGAGTCTGACGCGCTGCCCGAATCCACGAGTTAAGGAATGGGACACAGACGGTGAAAAATGTGAGAACAGAAGGCGAACGAGCGGTGCTCTCTCGACACTGTCGGCATCGGCGGCGGCTTGGAGAACGCTCGCGATTACCGACTGGCGCGCGGGATCCTGTGAATCGTGTTGGGCTAGGTTGGCGCTTCAAGCTGCCGGCGGGCCTGTACTCGGCTCCGGCCTGCTGCCGGCCGTACTGGTAATGTCGGTGAGCGTGGTTCCCAACATGAACGTGGCCACGGAAACTTCGCACTCAGGTGCCCAGCGCGAAGCCATGATGCTCGCGATAGCGATTTCAGCGGGCGAGACCGCGCCATTTCATCGTACGGTCCGCTGGAGCGGCGCGCATCCGGCCGTCCAGATGACCAATCATGACTTGGTCTGCCGCGGCGCCAATCCCGTTCGTGTTCGTCTTTCTGAACATCATCGCCGAACGGCTGATCACCTGATCGCGACCCAATACCGAGTGACTTAACGTCAATACGGAGTTGCTGAACGTGATGCCGGAATCCGGCGACGAAGCATTGCCCGCCGATGCGGGGCGGGCTTTCTCTTGGCGCACCGCTAGGGTTCCACCCGACATTCCAGCCGTCGGCGATGGCAAGCCGATTCCGTCAGGCCGTGCGGAGGCGTGCGGATCGGCTGCCGGATCCGCCGAGGAGGCAGCAGGCGACGACAAGTTCCGAGCCCGTCCCGCGGCTCAAGTCCTAGCTGATCGCCTGGCCATGGCGGTGCTGCAGCACGAGCCGGGCTGGCGACTACCCCGGCACACTGTCCTCGCCCGCCGGTTCAACGTCAGTACGGCGCAGATCGACGCTGCGATCTCCGAGCTCGTCGACCGCCACCTGATCCGCCGGCTGCCCGACGGGCAGGTGCACCGGGTCAGTCCTGTCGAGTATCTGATCCCGCTGGAGGGCGTGCCGGGCCTGGGCTCGCGAATCGACCCGATGGCCGGCGAGCTGACCTGCCGGAGCCGTCGGACTTCCTGGCGCCGGGTGCCCGAGGATATCGGCTGGGCGCTGCATGTCGACCCGGCCGAGCAGGTGTGCGTCGTGCGCGCGGTCTGGGCAGTCGGCGGTGAGCCCGCTGCCTACGCCACTACCTACCTGCCGCCGGAGATAGCGGGAGCGTTCCCGGGTACCGCGCCGCCGAGCGCTGATGCAACTGACGACCCGGCTCAGCCGGACGCGGCGAGTGAGCCTGCTGGCGTCCCGCCTACCGGGCAGACCGGCGAAGCAACCAGTGTCAGGGCCCCGCCCGCTTATTCCAGGGCCGCGGCCGCTGGCTCCGGTGTGCCGACCGCTCGATCCGGTGCCGACGCAACGGGGCCCGCTGCTGCACAGGGCGTGCTTCCGCTGGCATTGTGCCCGGAGCTGGCCGGGACGTGCTGGAGCGACTTGGCGGCGATGGGCAAGCCCGCCGCACTGCACGTAGAAATGCAGCAGCCGCCGCCGTCGATAGCCAGGAGTCTGCGGTTGTCAGCCGGGCAGCCTGCGACGATGGTAACGGTCCGATTCGATGATCCGGCCACTGGCCGACCGGCTGCGCTGACGCTTGCCGTGCTGCAGCCCGGGTTGTTCCGGATCGTGGTACAGACCGCGGAGGTGCCGCTGCGAGGCGGCGAGCAGGGCAGTTTGTCAGATGCCTGGACAGGCACAGCAGAGGACTGGGAATCTTGACCCGATATGCCTGCCCCGCCGCCAGCACAGCAGAGCGCATGCCGCTGCCTACCCCGCTGATCGGTTGCTACCTGGACGCCCGCGGCTGGGCCAGCGGCACGGCGATGCGGCTGGAGGCTGCCTGTCGGCGGGCGTTCTTCCACCTGCTCAGCAACGTCGATGCCGTCCATGGGACCTACTACCTAGGGCACCAGTCCGACGGTATCGCTGGTGAGCGTCGCGATCCGGGCCAACGCAGCGGCCGTAGATGCGTAGCCACAAAGGCGGCACGATCTTGCCCGAAAAGCTCTCTGCTCCGCTGCCGACTTGACGAGGGCGCCGCGTACTGACGTTGGTCGCGGCCATGCGTTATGCCGGCGATGGTATGCAGGCGTAAGCTGGGTTGTTCGAGCTCCTCTGCGACAGCAACCCGGCCACCGGGATCCCCACCGTCACCTGGCGGATCCGCGACGGCGCCGACCCCGGCTACACCCTGTTCGACCTGGCCGACCGGCTCAGCACCAAGGGCTGGCAGGTGCCCGCCCACACCCTCACAGGAACAGCCGCCGACATCCCCGTGCAGCGCATCCTGGTCCGCCTGGGCGTCAGCACGGACATGGCCTCCCCTGCTCTTCGACGACTTCCGCGCCGCCATCGCCCACTCGGCAAGGCCCGGGTGACGGTGCCCTTGTCCAAGGAGGAGTCGACCGGCTTCACCCATCTTTAGACTGCGCCTCCGCTCCTGGGTGTGACCAGCGACCGGGCCAACTCGAAACGAGGAGGACTACGCCACCGTCGCCAAGAACTGGCTCAGCCAGAACGGCCTCGGCTGACGCGGCGGCCCGGGCTGGCGTGACGGCCGCCGGCCGCGGCCATTACACCCCCTCTGACGGGGCGCGGCGTCGGCTGGGGTCCGGCCATGACGCGGGAGGCCGTCCAGCGGCGGTCGTCGCCGAGCAGGCGTAGGATCCACGCATGGGCGCGTCGGCGCCGATGCCGCGTATCCGCGGGCGTGCGGCGGAGATCGCGGCCCTGGGCGAGGCTCTGGACCGGGTCGCCTCGGGCCGGCCAGCGATCGTGCTCATCGAGGGTGAGGCTGGCATCGGCAAGACCCGCCTGCTCGACGACGCCTTGGCGGCTGCGGGCGCACGCGGCATGCAGGTGGCAGCGGGCCGGGCCGAGGAACTGGAGCAGACGCGGCCGTTCGGTGTCGTCGCCGACGCCTTTGGGTGCGGCCGCTCATCCCCGGATCCGCGCCGCGCTGCTATCGCCGCGCTGCTGACCACTCACCACGGCGGCGACGGGGGCCCGATCACGGTGACCAGCGATCCGGGCTTGCGGTTCCGGGCGGTGGACGCCTTCACCGACCTAGTGGAGGAACTTGCGGTGTCGGGGCCGCTTGTGATCGGCGTGGATGATCTGCAGTGGGCCGACCCGTCCAGCCTGCTCACGCTGGGCGCGGTGGGGCGCCGCCTGGCCTATCTGCCGGTGGCCCTGATCGGCTGCTCGCGGCCTTCCCCGCGGATCGAGGAGCTTGACCGGCTGGTCGGCGTGCTGGAGGCCGCGGGGGCGGAGCAGCTGCGGCTGCGCCGTCTGCCCGAGGAGGCCGTGGCCGGCCTGGTTGCCGAGACCATCGCGGCCCAGCCGGGGCCGCGGCTGCTGGCCGAGGTGGCGGGGGCGGGCGGGAACCCGCTGTTCGTCACCGAACTGGTGGCGGCGATCGTGCAGGACGGGGCGATCCAGATCGCGGGCGGGCGGGCGGAAGTGGTCAAGCTGACCCTGCCGCCGACGCTGCGACTGACGATCTTGCGCCGTCTCAGCCCCCTGCCCGAGGCCACCCTGCAGGCGCTGCGGGCCGCGTCGATGCTAGGGTCGGGTTTCTCGCTCACCGATTTGGCCACGGTCACCGCTCAGCCCGCCTTGGAGCTGTCGTTTGCGCTGGCGGAGGCGATCAGGGCGCGCGTATTGGAGGACGACGGCGCTTTGCTGCGCTTCCGCCATGACCTGATCCGCGAGAGCATCTATGAGGATCTGCCGTGGAGCGTGCGCTGCGGGCTGCACCGCGAAATCGGCCAGCGGCTGGCGCAAACCGGCGCCCCGGCCCTGCAGGTCGCCGAGCATCTCGCCCGTGGAGCCGGACGCGGAGACGCGGCTGCGATCGCCTGGCTGACCAGGGCCGCGCGGGAAGCGGCGGCGCGATCGCCGGATATCGCCGTGGACCTGCTGGCCCGTGCGGTCGGGCTGATGGAGCCGGCAGATCCCGGCCGCGACCGGCTGCTCGCCGAGCGGGCCACCAGCCTCATGTGGGCGGGACGCGTCGCCGACGCCGAGGCGGCCTGCCGCGGGTTGCTGGACCGGGACCATGACCTGTCCGTGGAGGCATTGGTCCGCAACTGCCTCGGGCATGCCCTCATCACCCAGGGACACGGACACGACGCCATCCGCGAATTGGACCGGGCGGCCGAGTCAACTGTGCTCACCGACGCCGAACGAGCCTATGGTCTCGGGTGGTCGAGCTTCGCCCGGCTGTGGCTTGGCGACCTCGACGGCGCGGCCATCTTCGCCGAGCAGGCCCGGTACGCGGCCGACGCGGCCGGAGATCACCTGACCACCAGCATCGCCATGGACTCGCTCGCCATGGTCTCGGAATTCCGCGCCCACCTTGAGGACGCGCTGCGGATCAGCGAGGATGCGCGGCGGCTGGCCGACCAGAGCCCGGGCAGGCAGGGACACCGCCACCCGCTCTATATGGCCCCGGGGCACATTCTGATCGAGCTCGACCGGCTCGAGGAGGCCAGGGCCACGCTCGAAAACGGCAGGCGGATCAGCGAGGAACTCGGCGTCCGCTGGCACCTGCCCAGCTACCAGGCGGTCCGCGGCGTGGAGCGCTTCATCGCGGGGCAATGGGACGATGCCATCGCCGAGCTCGAGACGAGCCTCGATCTGGCGGACGAGACCGGTTCGAAGTACAGCCTCGTGTACGCCCACGGCGTGCTGTCCCTGATTCTCTATCATCGGGGCGACCTCCGCGGCGCTCAGGAGGCCGCCGCGGGCGCTGCCGCGTGCCAGCTCTCCGGCACGGGTCTTCGATACCGCACGAACTGGGCGGTGTGGTCGCGAGCCCTCATCCTGGAGGCCGGTGGCGAGCTTGCACAGGCGCTAGCCATCATGACCGACGCGTGGGACGTGTGCGCCCGGCGGGGAATCACGCACGAATACCCCCTCGTCGGGGCCGACCTGGTCCGGCTCGCGCTGGCCGCCGGTGATCTGGGCCGGGCGCGGGATGCTTCGGCCGCGGTCGCCGAGGTCGCGGCGCGCAACGAGGTGTCCTGGATGAAAGGCGCGGCGTTGCGCTGCGCGGGACTGATAGCCGATGATGCCGAGATGCTGCACGCCGCGGCGGGTGCCTACATGGGCGGGTCGCGCCCCCTTGAACTCGCGCTTGCCTGCGAGGATGCGGCTGCAGCCTTCGCGCGGCAGCACGAGGCGAGCCGGGCCAGCGAGCTCTTCGGTCGCGCGATCGAGATTTACGAACGGCTGGACGCCGCCCGCGATCTCGCCCGCACCGAAGGGAAACGGCGGGCGGCAGGGATCAGGCGCGGCCGCCGGGGAGCCGTAACGGGCAATCGGCCGCGCAGCGGCTGGCACAGCCTCACACCGACCGAGCGCACGGTCGCCGGCCTCGTGGCGGAGGGAATGTCCAATCCGCAGATCGGCGAGCGCCTGTACGTGTCGCGCCGGACAGTGCAGACCCACCTTGCGCATGTGTTCGCGAAGCTGGACATCTCCTCGCGTGCTCAGCTCGCCGCCGAGGTGACCCGGCATCGCAGTGACCAACCCGCCGACACGGCGGGCCCCGTGCGTCGCTAGCGCTAGCTGGTGCCAGGTGTGGCACCGCTGACTGTGGCAGCATGCGTCATGGCTGCGCCGGTACCGATACCTTGGGCACCTTCGCTCACAATGGTGGGGTGACCCGGGCGGGTGATACGCCGTCCGGCCGTGCTGACAAGCTCGACGAGGAGCCCGCGATGACCGGCACACCTGCGAGGACCACCAGCGGAGCGCGTCCCGTTCGGGCGCCCAGGGGCACCCGGCTGACCTGCCGGGGCTGGCCGCAGGAAGCGGCGATGCGGATGCTGATGAACAACCTCGACCCCGAGGTGGCCGAGCATCCGGACGAACTGATCGTTTACGGCGGCTCCGGCCGGGCCGCGCGTAGCTGGGGTGCCTTCGACGCGATCGTCGCCACGCTGCGCGAACTCGGCGACGACGAGACGTTGGTCGTGCAGTCGGGCAAGCCGGTCGGGGTGGTCCGCACGCACGAGTGGGCGCCGCGGGTGCTCATCGCCAATTCCCTGCTGGTGCCGCAGTGGGCGACGTGGGAGGAGTTCCGCCGCCTTGAGGCGCTGGGGCTGACCATGTTCGGGCAGATGACGGCGGGATCCTGGATCTACATCGGCACGCAGGGAATCCTGCAGGGCACCTACGAGACGTTCGCGGCGGTCGCGGCGAAGCGGTTCGGCGGCTCGCTCGCGGGCACGATCACGCTCACGGCGGGTCTCGGCGGGATGGGCGGTGCGCAGCCGCTCGCGATCACCATGAACGGCGGGGTGGCGATCTGCGTTGAGTGCGATCCGTCCAGGATCGCGCGGCGGATCGAACAGGGATACCTGGACGAGCAGGCCGACGACATCGACGACGTGGTGCGCCGCGCCACCGCCGCGCGCGACTCCGCGCGGCCATTGTCCATCGGCCTGCTCGGCAACGCCGCCGACGTCGTGCCCCGGCTGCTTTCCATGGACGCACCGATTGACATCGTCACCGATCAGACGTCCGCGCACGACCCGCTGACCTACCTGCCGCTTGGCGTCTGTTTCGAGGATATGGCGGCGCTGCGAGCCGAGGACCCGGCGGGATTCACCAGGCGCGCACGCGAATCGATGGCGGCCCACGTCGAGGCGATGGTGGGATTCATGGACCGCGGCGCGGAGGTCTTCGACTACGGCAATTCGATCAGAGGCGAGGCGCAGCTGGCCGGGTACGAGCGGGCGTTCGACTTCCCCGGGTTCGTGCCCGCCTACATCCGCCCGTTGTTCTGCGCGGGCAAGGGCCCGTTCCGGTGGGCGGCGCTGTCCGGCGATGCGGCCGACATCGCGGCCACCGACCGCGCGGTGCTCGATCTTTTCCCGGGCAACGAGCCGCTGGCCCGGTGGATCGAACTGGCCGGCCAGAAGGTCCATTTCCAGGGCCTGCCCGCCCGCATCTGCTGGCTCGGATACGGCGAGCGGCACCTCGCCGGGCTCAGGTTCAACGAGCTGGTCGCCCGCGGCGACATCAGCGCCCCGCTAGTGCTCGGCCGTGATCACCTCGACTGCGGCTCGGTCGCGTCCCCCTACCGTGAGACCGAGGCCATGCGGGACGGCTCGGACGCGATCGCCGACTGGCCGATACTGAACGCCCTGGTCAACACGGCATCAGGCGCATCCTGGGTGAGCGTGCACCACGGCGGCGGGGTCGGCATGGGCAGATCGATCCACGCCGGTCAGGTCTGCGTTGCGGACGGCACCCCGCTGGCGGCCACCAAGCTGGAACGCGTGCTCACCAACGACCCGGCCATGGGCGTGATCCGGCACCTGGACGCCGGGTACGAGCGCGCGGCCGAGGTGGCCGCGGAGCGCGGCGTCAACGTCCCGATGGAGGGCACCCGGTGAGCTTTCGCCAGCTGTGGGAGTCGCTGCTGCCCGTCGGGCGTGATCAGCAGACCGGGGGATACCAGCGGTTCTCCTGGACGGCCGCGGATCTGAGCTGCCGCGAATGGTTCATGGCCGCCGCGACCGCGCGGGGCCTTCGCGCCGACACCGACCGCAACGGCAACCTGTGGGCCTGGTGGGAGCCTGCGACCGCGGCCCGCATCCCGGCGCGGGCGGGTGCCGTGGTCGCAGGAAGCCACTTGGACTCGGTGCCCGACGGCGGCGCGTTCGACGGCCCGCTCGGCGTGGTGTCCGCCTTCGCCGCGATCGACCTGCTGCGCGAGCGCGGCTTCGCGCCCGCGCGCCCGGTCGCGGTCGCGGCGTTCACCGAGGAGGAGGGCGCGCGGTTCGGGGTGCCCTGCCTCGGCAGCCGGCTGCTCACCGGCGTGATCAGCGCGGACGCGGCGCGCGGTCTTCGTGATGCGAGTGGCGTGAGCCTGGCGGCGGCGATGTCCGCGGCAGGTGCACAGCCGGACCTGCTCGGGCCCGATGACGGGTTGCGCGACCGGGTCGCCGCATTCGTCGAACTGCATATCGAGCAGGGCAGGCAACTGGCTGACCTCGACGCGGTGATCGGCGTCGGGGCAGGGATCTGGCCGCACGGCAGATGGCGCTTCGACTTCACCGGGCGGGCCGACCACGCGGGCACCACGGTGCTGGCCGACCGCCGCGACCCGATGCTGCCATTCGCGGCGACCGCCCTCGCGGCCAGGGCGGCGGCGCTCCGCCACGGCGGGCGCGCTACCGTCGGCAAGGTGATCGTTGTACCAGGAGCGGTGAACGCGATCCCGGCCGCGGTGCGCGGCTGGCTGGATGCGCGCGCGCCCGACCAAGAAGCCCTGCGCAGCGTCGTCGATGACGTCACCGCGGCGGCCAACCAGGCGGCGGCCGATCACGGCGTCACCGCTGCCGCGGCGCGCGAATCCTTCTCGCCGCCGGTGGAATTCGATCCTGGCCTGCGGGCCCGGCTGTCCGGTGCGCTGGCCAGCGGCGGCATCAAGGCGCCTGTGCTGCGGGCGGGTGCCGGGCACGACGCGGGGATTCTCGCCGCCAAGGTACCCACCGCGATGCTGTTCGTCCGCAACCCCTCCGGTGTGTCGCATGCTCCCCAGGAGCACGCCGACCTGGCCGATTGCGAGACCGGCGTATCGGCACTCGCCGCGGTGCTCGCGGAACTCGCGGCCAGATGAGCGACCCGAACCCGGGCATTCAGGCCGGTCAGCAGGAGCGCAGGTACTGGCACGCGGAACTCGCCTGGCTGCCCGGCCTCGGCGTGCGGCAGGGCGTACTGATCGAAGCCGCTGCAGAGCGGTTCAGCTCGGTGACTCCGCAGGTGCGCCGCGGCGACGCGCCGACGGAAGCCGTTTGGCTGCCCGGTTTAACGTTGCCTGGGTTCGCCAACGCCCACTCGCACGCGTTTCACCGGGCTCTGCGCGGCGCCGCGCAGGGCGAGCGTGGCACGTTCTGGACCTGGCGGCGGCGGATGTACGAGGTGGCTGCGCGCCTGGATCCGGCCAGCTATCTGGCGCTCGCCCGCGCCGTCTTCGCCGAGATGGCGCTCGCAGGGGTGAGTTGCGTGGGCGAGTTCCATTACCTGCATCACGGGCCGGACGGCCGCCCGTATTCCGACCAGAACGTGATGGGCCGCGCGCTCGTCACGGCGGCGGCGGACGCGGGAATCCGGATAACCCTGCTCGACACGTGCTATCTGACCGGCGGCCTGTCGCCAGCTGGCCACACCGAGCCGCTGGCCGCAGCGCAGTTGCGGTTCGGCGACGGGAACGCGCACCGCTGGGCCGCACGGGTGGATGCGCTCAAGTCGGACTCGCACGGCATGCTCGGCACGCACGCGCAGGTCGGCGCTGCGATCCATTCGGTGCGCGCGGTCCCACCTGACGAGATGCACCCCGTGGTGGCCTGGGCGCAGCGGCACGGCGCGCCGGTCCATGTGCACCTGTCCGAGCAGCCGGCCGAAAACGAGGCATGCCTCACCGCGTATGGCTTCACGCCCGCGCAGGTGCTCTTCAATGCCGGAGTCCTCGGCCCGCGCACGACGGCGGTGCACGCCACCAACGTGAGCAGGCCCGACATGGACCTGCTCGGCGGCACCCAGACGTTCGCGTGCCTGTGCCTGACCACCGAGCGCGATCTCGCCGACGGGCTAGGCCCGGCTCGCGCGCTCGCTTCCGCGGGCTGCAGGCTCACCATCGGGACCGACAGCCAAGCGTTCATCGACCCGATCGAGGAGGCGCGCGGAATCGAGTTGACCGAGCGCCTCGCCACGCGCGAGCGCGGGCATTTCACCGCGGACGAACTCGCCCGGGCGATGACCATGGACGGCCACGCCTGCCTGGGCTGGCCGGACGCCGGCGAGATCGCCCCAGGTGCGTGGGCCGATCTGGTCACCGTCCGATTCGACTCGCCGCGGCTGGCTGGCACCACCGCGGCGACGGCCCTGGAGTCTGTGATCTTCGCCGGGTCAGCGGCCGACGTGCGGGACGTGGTGATCAGCGGGCGCGACGTCGTCCGCGACGGAAGGCACCTGCTTGTGGCCGACGTGCCGGCCGCTCTCACCGCCGCGATCAGCGCGGCGACCGGCGTACGGGCGAACGTCTAGGGCCGTCCGGCGCCGCCGCCGTGCTTGGCCGGCCTGCGCCGTTCTCTGCGTGCCCCAGCAGCCGTCGCGCTCTCGCGCGGCGCCTGCGCCCTTCGCGTGCCGCGCCTGCGCCCGTCACGTGTGGCGGCTCCGCGGCCCGCTGGGTGGCTGCGGCGGCGCCGCACGCTAGCGCTGTGGCGCACCTGTCGCTATAACGACACCCGCCGCACACCCATTGAGTGCAGCATCATGCGTGGCCGGCGGCGATGCCGGCAGGCGAAGACGAGGGAGCCAAAGTACGACAGGACAGGGAGCGAGGGGGCGAATAACCAGAGGGCGAAGAACCAGGGGCAAATAACCAGAGGGCGAAGAACCAGGGTAAATAACCAAGGGGAGAAGAACGAGAGGGAGGAAAGGACGGAAGTGGCGCCGGGCGGGAGCGAGTTGCCCCCCACGGGTATCCCCAGATGTTCCCAGATGTTCCCAGATGTTCCCAGCTGTACGCTTCGGTTGTGAGGGCACTCACTGAGAAGGCGCGATGAGCACGCTGATCACGAACATCGCCGAGCTGGTTACCAACGCTCCGGAGCACGCGCCGCATCGCGCGGCTGGCGGGGCGGGGTTCGGCGCGCTCACCCGCGCCGCGCTGGTGATCGATGACGCGCGGGTTGCGTGGTGCGGCCCGGCCGCGCAGGCGCCGCCGGCGGACGAGGTGGTGGACGCAGGCGGGCGGGCCGTGCTGCCAGGGTTCGTGGACTCGCATGCGCACCTCGTTTTCGCTGGCGACCGCAGCGCCGAGTTCGCCGCGCGGATGGCCGGCCGCCCTTACCAGGCGGGCGGCATTGTTGCCACTGTCGAAGCGACCCGCGCCGCTTCCGACGCGCAACTGCGTGCCGTGCTCGGCAAGCTCGCTGCCGAGATGCTCCGCCAGGGCACGACCACATTCGAGTGCAAGTCCGGCTACGGGCTGGACGTCGAGAATGAACTGCGCAGTGTTCGGCTCGCCGGAGAAGTCACTGGCGAGGTCACCTATCTCGGTGCCCACGTCGTGCCGCCGGAGTTCGGCGACGACTTGGGCGGCTACGTCGATCTGGTGTGCGGCCCCATGCTCGCCGCCTGCGCCCCGCACGCCAAGTGGGTGGACGTGTTCTGCGAACGCGGCGCGTTCGGCGCGGACGAGGCGAGAAAGGTGCTCGCCGCAGGACGGGACGCCGGCTTGATTCCGAGAGTGCACGCCTGCCAGCTCGGACCCGGACCCGGCGTCCAGGTCGCGGTCGAGGCCGGCGCGGCGTCAGCGGACCACTGCACGTACCTGTCCGACGATGACGTGGCCGCGCTCGCGTCTTCTGGTACCGTCGCGACGCTTCTTCCCGCGGTGGACTTCTCTACCAGGCAGGCGTACGCGGACGCGCGGGGGCTGCTCGCCGCGGGCGCCACCGTCGCGCTCGCCACAGACTGTAATCCGGGCTCTTGTTTTACGTCTTCGATGGCCTTGTGCGTCGCGCTCGCCGTGCGTGAGATGGGAATGACGACGCAGGAGGCGGTGTGGGCGGCAACCACAGGTGGCGCGCGGGCGCTACGCCGCACCGACGTCGGGCATCTCGGGCAAGGCGCGAGAGCTGACCTCGTGCTGCTCGACGCACCGTCGCACGTGTATCTCGCGTACCGGCCGGGCGTCCCTCAGGTGGCCGCCGTCTGGCGGGATGGTGACCTCGTGTTCGACGCCCGGCCCCATTCCCTGGGGTGACCCCCGCGCACGGGCTCCGCACGGGCTCCGCACGGGCTCCTGTGGGTCAGGGCAGCCGTGCGGTGGGCGGCGGGGAGCCGCCCCGGGCCAATGCCGGGTAGCGGCCGCGGAAGCGGACAAGCGGCGCCGCGCCGTCGTCGGCGTAAGCGACCGCGGCCACCTCGGCTACCACAAGCAGATGGTCACCCGCCGCAAGCCGCTGCTGTACCTGGCATTCCATTGCCGCCACGCCCGCTGCGGGGATAAGTGATCCAGAACGGCTGCCGCGCGTATGCTTCACGTCGTCGAGCAATCGTCGCGCACTCGGGCGGCCTGCGGCGGCGAACCGCCCGGCGAGCGCACGCTGTGTTTCAGCGAGGATGGTCAGCGCGAATGCGTCCTGCCTGCCGAGTACCTCTTCCAGGTAGAAGCCGGTCATTAGGCTGATCGCCACCAGCGGCGGCTCGGTGGAAACCGGGCAGAACGCGCTTACGGTCGCCCCGACGTCGTCGCGCCCATCCCTGGCGGTGACGATCGCCACGCCGGTGGCCCACCCCGCGACCGCGGCGCGCACGTCGGCTCCGGTCACCGCGCGTGAGCCGTTCTGGCTGTGCTGGCCCGGGGGGCAACCCCCCGGAACCCCCCGCTGGCTGTGCTGGCCCGGGGGGCAACCCCCCGGAACTCCCCGCTGGCTGTGCTGGCCCGGGGGGCAACCCCCCGGAACTCCCCGCTGGCTGTGCTGGCCCGGGGGGCAACCCCCCGGAATTTACCGCTGCGCCGTGGGCGGCGCGGCGCGCGCAGCCGCAGGTGGGTCAATTGATCACCCAGCTGCCTGGCAGCAACAGCGGGCCCCCGGCCGGAAGGCCGAGCCTGGCCGCGAACTGCACGACAGGTCCATAACTTTCCGCCAGCGGCCCAAGCAGGCCGGTAACGGGCGCGTCGGCACCGGGCAGGCCGGTGCCAAGCAGGCCGGTGCCCAGCCGCGTCGCCGCGGCCGCGCGGTCCTCACTCGACTGCGGCCCGCGCAACCTCTCCAGCGGGCTGACTCGCGGGTAGCGGCGGATCGCCGCATTGTCAGGTAGCCCGGCGCGCTGCCGCGCGATCCTCGCCGCGGTGTCCAGCCCGCCGAGGTGGTCGACCAGCCCATTGGCTGCCGCGTCCGCGCCGGTCCACACCCTGCCGCGGGCGACCTCGTGGACCTGCTCGACGGTTAGCCTGCGGCCTTCCGCCACCTTCCCCGTGAAGTCCGCGTAGATGCGGTCGAGCCAGGTGTTCACCCGTTCCCACTCGTCCGGGCTGAAAGGACGGCTGGTGGAGAACATCTGCGCCCGCGCGCCTTCGCGGACGGCGTCGGTGGTCACGCCGGTCTTGTCGAGCAGGCCGCTGAGCACCGGCTTGCCGCCGAACACCCCTATCGAGCCGGTAAGCGTGCCGGGCTGCGCCACGATCGCATCGGCGGCCATCGCAATGAAGTAGCCGCCCGAGGCGGCCACATCGCCCATCGACACCACGACCGGCTTGGCGGCGGTGCGAGCCCGCACGACCTCCCGCCAGATCGTGTCGGATGCGACGTAGGAGCCGCCCGGGCTGTTCACCCGCAGCACGATGGCACGGACACGGTCGTCGGCGGTGGCGGCCCTGATGGCCGCGGCCAACGTGTCTGAACCGATCGAGCTGGCCATGATGGGGCCGCGCCCGCTTCGCCCGCGCCTGATGGCACCGCTCGCGTGAATGAGGGCGACGAATGGCTCGCGGGGATTCGGGAGCTTGCGTGCGCTGCGTGCGAACGAACCGGTGCGCTGGTAGCGGCCGAGATATTGCAGCTCCGCATCGTCGCCGGCTTGCTTGCGCGCTGCCGCGTACACCTCATCGCGATAGCCGAGAGCGTCGACCAGGCCGGCCTCCATCGCCTCCGCGCCGATGAAGGGGCCCTTGTCGATAAGCGTGCGCACGTCGGCGGCGTTGATACCGCGGCGGTCGGCGATCCCCTCGGTGAGCTGCGTGGTGACGGACTCGACCAGCCGCTGCTGAGCTTCCTTGTGCGGTGCGTCGAACCCCCGCTCGGTTAGCACGTTCACTGCGTTCTTGTACTCATGCCGTTTGGCCAGCTCGTAATCCACGCCGACCTTGTCGAAGGCGCCCCGCAGGAACGTGGTCTCCATAGCCACGCCGGTGAGGCCGAGGTCGCCGGACGGCTGCAGGTAGACGTGCTCGAACGCGGTGGACAGGTAGTAGGGCAGGTTGCCAGGCGAGAACTCGCCGTAGCTCTCCGCCCATGCGATCGTGGCCTTGCCCGACCGGCGGAACTCGCCGATGGCGTCGCGCAGCTCCTGAATCCTGGCAAGCCCGATGCGCCGTCCGCCGACCTTCGCCACCAGTGCTTTCACCCGGTCGTCCCCGCTGGCCCTGCGCAGCGTGTCGATCACATCACCGAGACGGTTCCGGCGATACGTGAGCAATGCGGAAAGCGGATCGGCGGGTGGCTCGTCCGTGATGCCCTCACTGAGGTCAAGTTCCAGGATCAGCGGCGCGCACCGCCGCTGGCGAAGCCCGATGATCTTGTCCGCGAGGCTGATGTCCGGCATGGGCTCAGCCTACGGGCTGCGGAACCGCCGGGGCGCCCTGCCTCGTGGACGCGGCCGCTGGCCATTGCCTGGCCGCCGTCGGTTATCGTCGCGGGATGGCAGGGCTCGACGGGGATGGCTGGATCCGTTGCGATCAGGGTCACGTGCATTGGGGGCGGTTCGGCGCTGCGGGGCTGCTCGGCTACGCGCGTGACGAACGCGGCCAGACCCGGGTGCTGTTGCAGCTCCGTAGCTGGTGGAGCAGTCATGGCAGGACCTGGGGCCTGTTCGGTGGTGCCCGCCGCCGTGATGAGTCGGCCATGGCCGCTGCGCTGCGTGAGGCGGCCGAGGAATGCACGCTGCCCGGCGACATGCTGCACATCCGCGGCGCCGTACGTGATGATCACGGCAGGTGGGCGTACGACACGCTGGTCGCGCAGCTGCCAAGACCGATTCGCGTCGATCCGCTGAGCAGGGAGACCGCGGCCGCAGCGTGGGTGCTGTCAGACACGGTCGGGCAGTTGGAACTTCATCCGGGTCTCGCCGTACTCTGGCCTATGCTTCATGACGCCCTCGCGCCGCTAGTGATCATCGTTGACGCTGCCAACGTCATGGGCTCGCGGCCTGACGGCTGGTGGCGTGACAGGGCCGGTGCGGCGGCGCGCCTTCGCGATGAGCTTGCCAAGCTGGCAGGACGTGGTGTGAGGTCCCTCCCCGAAGGCGTGGCTGCGGCAACGCTCGACGTGTGGTTCCCCGAGATCGTCTTGGTGGTCGAGGGCGCCGCGCGGTCCGTTGCGGACCCTGTCGCAGCTGCTGCCGTCGCCGGCGCTGGCTCGCTGCGGGTGGTCGCGGCCAGGGCCTCGGGCGATGACACGATCGCGGACCTGGCCGCTAGCACGCGCGGAACTCGCCTGGTGGTGACCGCTGACAGGGAACTGCGCCGCCGCAGCGAGGCGGCCGGTGCGGCGGTAACCGGCCCGCGCTGGCTCCTCGATCAGCTATGACCCCCGCGCCAGTTACTTGAGCCTTTAACCCCGGCCCGGGACGCACGATGGCACATTGGGTGTCGGAATCGGCACACGATGGCCCATGGTGTGCCATCGCCGCCTGGCCGCGGCCGAGCTGTCACGCTTCGGGGACGAGCCAGAGCACGCCGAGCGGCGGAACCGCGAGCGTCGCGGACGCAGGCTTGCCGTGCCACGGCTGCGGCACGGCCTCGATCATGCCTAGATTCCCCACGCCGCTGCCGCCGTAGACGGGCGCGTCGGTGTTGATCACTTCGCGCCAGTGGCCGGCGAATGGCAAGCCAACACGATAATTGCTGTGCGGGACGGCCGAGAAGTTGGCGATGCAGGCCAGGACGGTTCCGTCGGCGTGATCCGCCGTCCGGTGCGGGCCGCCCTCAGGCTCGGTCGGCCCTTGCGCGGGCCCCGCGCCCGGCGCCGGCCCAGCACCGGGCACGGAACCAGCGCCCAGCGTCGACCCGGTGGCCAGCGCCGTCCCAGCCGGCCCGTCCGCGCCGCGCGAACGGGCTAGCCGCAGGAACGAAAGCGTGTTGCCACTCGCGTCGTTGGCGTCGATCCAGGCGAACCCATCAGGCGAGGTGTCCTGCTGCCACAGCGCGGGGGTTACGCCGTACACCGCGTTCAGATCGCGGACTAGCTGCTGCGCACCGCTGTGGAAGTCGTCGTCGAGCACCCACCAGTCGAGCCCGTTCTGCTCGGACCACTCGGCGCCCTGGCCGAACTCGGACCCCATGAACAGCAGCTTCTTACCCGGGTGCGCCCACATGTAGGCGAAGAGCGCGCGCAGGCCCGCGAACCGCCGCCAGTCGTCTCCCGGCATCTTGCCAAGCAGCGAGCCCTTGCCGTGCACGACCTCGTCGTGGGACAGCGGGAGGACGAAATTCTCACTGAACGCGTAGATCAGCGAGAACGTTAGCTCGTTGTGGTGGTAATGCCTGAACACCGGGTCGTGCGACATGTAGGTGAGGGTGTCGTGCATCCACCCCATGTTCCACTTGAACCCGAAACCGAGCCCGCCCAGATGCACCGGCCGTGTCACGCCAGGCCACGCGGTCGACTCCTCGGCGATCATGGAGATACCTGGCGCGCGGCGGTAAGCCGTGGCGTTGACCTCCTGCAGGAATGAAATCGCGTCCAGGTTCTCGCGCCCGCCGTACATGTTCGGCGTCCACTGGCCCTCGGATCGCGAGTAGTCGAGGTACAGCATGGAGGCGACCGCGTCCACCCGCAAGCCGTCAATGTGGAACTCTTCCAGCCAGTACAGGGCGTTGGCGACGAGGAAGTTGCGGACCTCGGAGCGGCCGTAATCGAAGACGAGCGTTCCCCAGTCCGGATGCTCGCCGCGGCGCGGGTCGCCATGCTCGTAGAGCGGCGTGCCGTCGAACCGGGCCAGCGCCCAGTCGTCGCGCGGGAAATGCGCGGGCACCCAGTCGACGACGACGCCGATTCCCGCCTGATGCAGCCGGTCGACCAGATACCTGAAGTCGTCCGGGCTGCCGAACCGTGCCGTCGGCGCGTAGTACGAGGAGACCTGATACCCCCACGATCCACCGAACGGGTGCTCGGCGACCGGCAGGAATTCGACGTGCGTGAAGCCTATGCTGCTCACGTACTCGGTCAATTCCTCTGCCAGCTCGCGGTAGGACAGGCCTGGCCGCCAGGAACCGAGGTGAACCTCGTAGGCGCTCATCGGCTCGCGGTGCTGGTTGCCTGCTGCTCGTGCGGTGAGCCAGGCGTTGTCCCCCCAGGTGTAATCGCTGGCGTAGACGATGGATGCGGTGGCCGGCGGCCGCTCGGCGGCTTGCGCCATCGGGTCCGCCTTGACCCGCCACAAGCCGTCGGGCCCGCAGATCTGGTACTTGTACCTGGTGCCAGCGCCGGCGCCAGGAACGAAGATCTCCCAGACGCCCGAGCTGCCGAGCGAACGCATCGGGTGACTGCGGCCGTCCCAGTGGTTGAAGTCGGCGACGACACGCACGCCGCGGGCGTTCGGCGCCCAGACGGCGAAGGACGTGCCGGTTACCGGTTCGAATCCGCCCTGGCCGACGTGGTAATTACGGCCGAACGGCTGCCGCTGGGTGGCGCTCGCCTGCTCGTGCACCCCCTGCCGCGTCGAAGTCTCGGCTGCCGCGCTTTCGCGTGCCGCGCCCACGAGAACCGCGTCGTCGGTTGTGGCTGTGCCAGGTGCCGTAGCGGCGGTTCCGGCACCGTGGGCCATGGCGCTGCCACGCGTCGCACCCTGGGTTGCGGCACCGGCGGTTGCGGCACCGGCGGTTGGGGGGGTGGCAGATGTCGTACCGGCGGTTGCGGCACGGTCGGTTGCGGCACCGGCGGTTGCGGCACCGGCGGTTGCGGCACCGGCGGTTGCAGCACCGGCGGTTGCGGCACCGGCGGTTGGGGGGGTGGCAGATGTCGTACCGGCGGTTGCGGCACGGTCGGTTGCGGCACCGGCGGTTGGGGGG